>Ga0209382_10010784_pt1 | contig 11368 bp, 4 predicted proteins | sample SoiMetdeltSBSDD5_FD_187599 | JGI IMG/M metagenome (GOLD analysis project Ga0209382, IMG submission 187599) | Bulk soil microbial communities from a Populus tree surrounding site in Tennessee, USA - Soil MetaG P. deltoides SBSDD5 (SPAdes) (version 2) | ecosystem: Environmental > Terrestrial >...
CGACGGTAAAAACATGCTGACCGACGCGGTGATCACTTCGAGCCACAACTTCACGATCGAGAACCTGGTCATCAAGGACTACGTCAACAACGGCGTCACCGTCCATGGCGGCCAGAACGCGACTTTCCGCGATCTGGAGATTCACAACGCCGGGCTCTACGGCGTCTACCCGGTCGAATGCCGTGGCGTGCTCGTCGAACGCGTGCTGGCCACGGGCATCAAGGACGCGGCGATCTACGTCGGCCAATCGCGCGACATCATAGTCAGGGATTGCGAGGTTTACTCGAACGTCACCGGCATCGAGATTGAAAATTCCGTCCACGCGCTGGTCGAAAACAATTATGCGCACGACAACACGGGCGGCATCTTGGTCTTCCTGCTGCCGAATAACCCGTCGAAAGTCGGCAACGACACGGCCGTCAGGAAAAACCGGATCATCAGCAACAACCACCCGAACTTCGGCGACCCGACCTCGACCGTCGGCAAAGTCCAACCGGGCACCGGGCTGTTGATCATGGCCGCCGACCGCACGACGGTGACGGAGAACGAGATTCGCGGCAACGACTCCTTCGGCATCGCCGTGGTCGGCCTGGCCATAGCGTTTCCGAAAGGCAAGACCTTCGACGTGGGCGCCATCCCTGAGGGCAATAAAATCTTCAACAATAAATTCTCCGAGAACGGCCGCAACCCCGGCGAGTTGGTGAAACAGTTGGGCGCGGTGAATGTCGACATCCTGTGGGACGGCAGCGGCTGGAACAATTCATTCGAACAATCGGGCGTGAAGAAGTTTCCCGCAATGCTCCCGACCGACAGTTGGCCCGACATCTTTCGCCGGGCCTACGCCCGCGTCTATTCGTTTGTGCGCGATAAGATGATGTGAGTTTTGTTTGCTTCTCGGCACGCGACGCCCTGAAACAATGAAAATGATGTGTCCACAAAGTTCACGAAGAGACGCGAAGAGTTTCTTCCTTTGTGATTCTTCGTGTTCTTTGTGGACGGTTTTTCCGCAGGAGGTCTAAAACAATGAGCAAGAAGTTCCTTCACCCTTACTTCTCAACCATCGCGCTGTTGTCGTTGGCGACATTCTGCTTTCTCACTTCAACCCGACCCGCCCAAACGTCGGCCCAGGACAAGAAGCTCACACCCGAAGAGCTGATTGCGCGACATCTTGATTCTATCGGGACCGCCGCGGCGCGCTCCAAAGCTTCAAGCCGCGTAGCCGGCGGCGACACCAAATTCATAGCCCGCCTCGGCGGGTCGGCCAATGTCGAAGGGCAAGCGATGATGGTCTCATCGGGCGCGAAGTTGCGCTTCGGCATAAAACTCCCGCTGAGCGACTATCCGGGCGAGGACATGGCCTTTGACGGCGCCCGGGCCGCCACAGGGCTTCTGCCGCAAGGCCGCCGCTCCAACCTGAGCGCGTTTTTCAGCTCGCAAAACCTACCACTCAAAGAAGGACTGATCGGCGGGACGCTTTCGACCGCCTGGCCGCTGCTGCGCCTGGACCAGGCGCAACCGAAGCTCGATTACCGCGGGCTGAAGAAAGTTGACGGACGCCAGTTGCACGAGGTCGGCTACCGCCCGCGAAAGGGATCGAGCGATCTGAAAGTCTCGCTCTTCTTCGATCCGGAAACTTTCCGTCACGTCCGAACCAGGTACAGCTTCGAGATCGGCGCCACTATCGGGACGCGCGAAAACTCGAACCGGAACACCGAGAGCTATTATTCGCTGACCGAGGATTTCGAAGACTTCCGCGCAGTGGATGAGTTGACCTTGCCGCACAAATACAAATTGCAGTTAAGCATTCAAGGAACTTCGGCGGCGGCCGTAGGAAGCGCCTCGCCTGCCGCTCAGGGGGCGGGCGCCAATCCCGCGTCATTGCTCCACGACTGGACGCTCACCATCAAACAGATCGAGCACAACACGAAGATTGATGATCTGATCTTCGTTATCAAATAAGCAAATGCGGTGAAATTCTGTAAATTACTGATCGTCGCATCGTCGGCGGTCGGCGCGTTTGTCAATAAGCTGCTTTCGGCAAGGAAAAAAGAAGAGGCCGCCGCAATGATCCCGGCGGAATAAAGCTGTAGTGATAGCCGTTTCCGGTTATAATTTAGCGCTCTCATTCAACCGCATACTTGAAACCCTCTCAAGCCCGTTTACAAAGGAGTTCTCCAATGAACAGACTACCCTTTTCACTCCTTCTCTCAGCGCTGCTACTGGTCGCCTCCGTCGCGCAAACCCCGCAGCGGCAAAGGCCGGATCAGGGCGATCTGACTGTGCGCATCGGAACCAAACTTGTGCAAATTGATGTGGCTGTGACCGACAAGAACGATCAGGTCGTGCGCGATCTCAAGCTGGACAACTTCGAGCTATACGAAGACGGCAAGAAGCAACAGTTACAGTTCATCGAGTTCGTTGACGTGCCGACAGGCGCCCGAATCAGAGATTCACGCAATCCTCAAGCCTCGCCCGCTGAAGGCCCGACGCCGATCACGGCGTCCGGCGCATCGCCCAAACGAGTAATCGCATTCGTCGTGGACGATCTGACAATTCCAAACGATGACATGTTTACGGTGCGCCAGATGTTGCAGAACTTCGTGGACAATCAGATGGTCGCGGGCGATCTGGTGGCGATTGTGCGCAGCGTCGGCGGGCGTGGGTTGTTCGAGCAATTCACTTCCGACCGAGACCTGCTGCGCCGCGCCATTTCAACTCTGACTCCGAGATCGCATCCTTTCTCGACTTCCGGCGGTCCCGCGCCTGGAAGAATCAACCCCTCAGATTTCGCGGCCGCGGAATCTGGCGGGGCCATTATTGCCACTGTGGACAATACCGCCGTGGACGACACCGCTCAAACCTTGCGCGCTATGATGACTTTATCCACTTCGAGTTTCGTCGTGGACAGCATGCAGGAATTGCCCGGACGGAAGTCGATGGTTTTGATTTGTGGGGGGCTGCCGATTCTCAGCAGCACTTCGGGCACAATCCTCGGAAACGTCTCGCAATTCTTCACAGAACTCGCCGACCAGGCTGCCCGTTCCGGCGTCGTCATCAATACGATGGACGTGCGCGGCCTGAAATCCGTGCGCGGGGTTGCGAGCTTCGTTGATACTCCCGGAAAGAGTTCGCTCGGCGGGTCTACCGGGACCGGAGGTTTTGGCCGCATCCCCGACGAGAAAATCACCCCTGTGGGGCCGGCCGAAGAACACATCGGACTGCGCACGTTGTCGAATTCCACGGGCGGTATGGCAGTACTCTACACCAACAACTTCGAGGACGGGTTGAGCAAGGTCCTAAGACGGAATAACGGATATTATCTACTCGCCTACACGCCGCAAAACGACGTCTTCGACGGCAAGTTCCGCAAACTGCAGGTTAAGGTCAAACGCGACGGCGCCCGCGTCTACACGCGCGAAGGTTACTTCGCCCGTGAAAGCGGCGGACGCCAGGAGCCGAAGACCAAAGAGGAAGCCTTATTGTTCGCGGCCAAATCGCCGCTCACCGCGCGAGACATCAACCTCTCAGGCAACTTGCTCTTCAAACCGACGGCGGCCAACAAATCGGACGTCGATATCCACTTGCTGGTTGACGCCGCCAATCTGCATTTCGCGCAGGTCGATGGGAAATACCAGACCTCGTTCGACGTCGCCGGCTTCGTCTACGATCAATTCGGCAAATTGCGCGGCGGATTCAGCCAAACAATCAACTCCAACTTGTCTCCCGAAAGCCATCAGAAGGCGATGGCGACAGGCATAAGTTACGACGCCCATACGCAACTGCCGGCGGGCTATTACCAACTGCGCGTGGCGGTGCGTGAGAACGGGTCGGGCGGTTTGGGCACGCTCTCGCGCTACATGGAAATCCCGGACCTGAGCAACGGGCGCTTGATGATGAGCAGCATCTTCCTTTACGCAGCCGATCCGAGTCAGAGCGCCAAACAGCCGGAGCCGCTGCTCGCCTCGCGCCGGCTCTCGCGCAATCAGGATTTGCGCTACGCGGCGCTGGTCTACAACCCGAAACTTGATAAGGGCAAACCGCAACTGCGATCGCAATTGATTATCAGCCAGAACGGGAAGGAATTGTTCAAAGAGCCTGAACAGCCCATCGAAGCGCCGAACGCCAGCGCCCAGATCGTGAAGATCGGCCAATTGGCGCTGGCGAAGGTTAACCCCGGCGTTTACACGCTGACGCTGGTCATCACCGATCCACAGGCCGACAAGAATTGGCGCACTGTTGCGCGCCAGGTTGATTTCACAGTAATTGAGTAAGTCACCCACCCTAAATTGAACCAGATAACATCGGGACACGCGGCGGTACAGTACCGGGAGCGGTAGCGACCGGGTTCCCATCAAAACGTCCTCTCCGCAAGGCGCCCGGTCGCCACCGCTCCCGGTACTGTACCGATGTCACCTGGTTCGATTTAGAGCGGTTTGAAATCGCGTATACGAGATCAGCGATTGGCGCTTGCGGCAAAGAAAGCGTCAATAGAACGCTGATGAAGTTGACGGGCGCGGATCATCGCGGATAAAACCAGAAAAGATCGACGTCGATCCGCCGCTATCCGCGTCATCCGCGTTCTATTAACCCGTACGCCGATGTGAAAACTGCTCTATATCCCTTTCAAAACAAATGGGGAGAGTCTTGCGACTCTCCCCATCATCATTTCACGGCTTTTCTAAGCGCTTCAGAAGACGAAGCGCAAGCCGAACTGAATACGGCGGGAGCTTAGCGTTGCTTCGCCCCGATCATTGAAGGTGCTTCCGGCATCCTCGAGGATGTTGTCAAATAGCGTGTCCTGGCCGGCCACGCCATAACCGGAGTTCGGATGGTTGAAGACGTTGAACATTTCGGCGCGGAATTGGAGGTTGAACCGCTCTTTGAACTTCGTGTTCTTGAAGATGCCGAAGTTCGCTTGGTTCAACCGAGCGCCGCGTTCTCCGTTGCGCGGGACATTGCCGAACGGATTTCCGAAGAGCATCGCTGCCCCAGGCCCGTTCAGAATGTAGCGCACATCGTTGGGGTTGACCGGCGTCAACACGGGGTTGCCAAACGCATCAACCTTAGTATTGGCTATATTGAGCGAATAGAATCCGGTCGGACTGGGAACAAACGGAAGTGGCTGTGGATCGTCAGGGTCACTATTCGGGTCAATGCCGAAGAGTCCATAATAACTTGCGTCCACATCCCTGACGGCTACCGACGTTCGCGGGGCTCTGGGGTTGGCCAGGAACGGACGGAAGGCGTCTAACTGGCCGGCAAAGCTCGTCTGGAATGCGTTGTCCTGGTAAGAGGGCAGACCTAAGCCGTTGCCGAAGAATTGCGACACCGTAAACGGACGCCCGCTGGCGATTATATACGTGCCGTTGAGTTGGAACCCGCCCAGCGCTTTGCCGAGAAAGCCCTTCTGCTCTTTGAAAAACGGCACATCATGGATGAAGTTCATGGAGATGGCGTGTGGACGGTCGAAGCCGGAGATACCCTTCTCGGGGCCGCCGATGTTCAGTGGGTTCGCGGCGAACCCGGATTCGCCAAAGGCGAAAATCTCGCTCGCGTTGTCCAGCGCCTTGCTGAAGGTGTAGGCGAATCCCAACGTCAGTTGTTTGAACAACCTTCCGTTATAGCGGGTTTGCAGCGAGTGATAGGTCGAGAAGGCGGTGTTTTCGCGCGAGCGAATCAGCCCCTGCGGCAGGATCCGACCGTTGCAGGCCCCCTCGTTATCCGGCGTGGCCGTGTTGTTCACGCAGGATAGAGGCGTCATACCGCCGAGCGCCGACGGGAAGGCGGGGAATGTAAATACGGTTCCTCCCGCCCCAGCGCTCCTGAAGCCGCTCACCAGCCCGCCATTGCCTGCGCTCCCCGGGATGCCAAGGAACGGGTTGCGGTTGATTGACTGAAACAGCCCGACCCCATGACTGCCGACGTAGCGGACCTCGGCCACGTTGTCCCTGTTGATCTGGCGCTGGAAGCCGAACGAATACTGCTGCGCATAGGGCGAGTGGAAATCGTTGCCTACGATGGTTTGATTCAGCAGGCGCGGATCGAAGGTGTTGCGCTGCAAGAACTGGCTCAATTGACCGCGCACCACGTCGCCGGTCGGGTTGGCCGGCAGGACGAAGCTCGTGGGCGGGGTGTTGGCAATCGTGTTGAGGAAGACCTGCGGCGCCGAAGTCGAAACGTTGAGCAGGATGTTATAGAAGGCCGGATCGTAGGCGATCGAATAACCTCCGCGAAAAACCGTGGATCCGTCGCCGAGCAACGCGCCGAACAAACCGCTCTTGACGCGCGGCGTGTAGGCGAACCCAATGCGCGGCGCGATGTTGTTGTTGTCGGTGGGAAGCTTCGGCACAGTGCGCGCCCCTATCGGCAGATTCTGGCGGTAGAAGGCCGCGTTTGGATCGCTTTCGCGCACGGTCGAGAGTCGGTTCAGGACATTGATCGGCTGCCCCGTGTTCTCGTAGCGCACGCCGAGATTGAGCGTCAGATTCTCGCGAACCTTCCAGTCATCCTGGAAGAAATAGAACTGGTCAGTCTCGGTGTACCGAATCTTAGGCTCGCCCGCGCCCAGGACCACCCGGTCCGGAGCATTCGCCGCCAATCGCCCCCCGCTCGGAAAACGGAACTGGCCATTCAGGTTCGGCAGGAAAGGCACATTGTTGATCAGCCGTCGCACGTCAACGCCGGTGACGATCTGGTGTCTGCCGAGCGTGACCGAGAAGTTATCATTGAATTGATAGACCTCGACGGTGCGCCCCTGCGGAAGGTTGGTGGCAGGCCCGATTGTCTGCAGCGTTTGTGGGTTAAATGCGCCGCCAAAGGTGAAGGAGATGTTGGTGAAGGCATTGCCAAGTTTGTCGGGGGACAGGATGCAACCCGAGAGCGGGTCATTACCACAACCTCCGCCGAAGATCACATCGAGCTTCTGGTAAGTTGCCCGCAACTCGTTGGTGGCGCGTGAGCTGAGCGTGCGGTTGTAGGTTCCGGAGAGATTGCGGCTACTGGCCGGAATATCACCGGTGAACCCATTGGTCCCGCCGAGTCCGTTGCCGGAAGTGCCTTTCTGGAAGATGTAACGCGTATTGAACGTGTTCTTCTCTGTAAGGTTCACGTCGCCGCGAAGGCTGTACTCATTCTGATTGAAAGGCGTGGCGAAATCGCGATGCGGGAAAGCCGCGGCGTATTCCACACCGCCAATAGTGATTAATTCCTGCGTGCCGGCCGGAGTCGGAGCCCCGTTCGAGTATGTTGGGATGAAAGTTTTGTCTTTGCGCGGCGTCACCGTCCCCAGATTTGTCAAGGCGAACGCGCTTTGCTTCGTGATCGCGGCAATGGCGTTGTTGCCGGGGAAGGCCGCCGTAAGGCGCGGAAACTCGGCGGCTAAGAACGCCAGGTTGTTAGCGTCAATCGAGGTCGTCTGCCTTTGGCGAATGCCCTGATAGGTCCCGAAGAAGAAAATTTTGTCCTTCTTGATCGGGCCGCCGCCTGTGGCGCCGAAGACGTTGCTCAGGAAGAACGCCGGATCGGCTTCGCCTTGACGACGCCTGATGTTGTCCAGAGCGTCGAGATTTTTGGAGTCGCGGTGGTACTCAAAGACGCTGCCGTGGATTTCATTGGTACCGCCCTTGGTCACGATGTTGACCACCGCGCCCTGGTTGCGGCCATATTGCGCCGAATAATTATTGGTGATGATCTGGAATTCCTGCACCTGATCCTGGTTGCTGACGAACAGATTCGGCCCCCCAATGGACAGGTCATTGTTGTCCGTGCCGTCAATCGTGAAGTTGTTCGAGCGAGCGCGCTGACCGTTGACCGACAGCGTCTCGCCGTTGTTGTTGACGTTGCCGAAGCCCGGCACGACTCCGGGGGCCAGCAAAGCCAGTGTGTCAATGCCGCCGCCCGCCGCATTAGACGGAAGTTCGGCGACTTTACGGGTTTCAAAACTGGCCGAAACCTGTGAGGTCTCGGTTTGGATGGCCGTCTCCGCTCCCGCGGTTACCGTCACCGTCTCGGTCACGCCCCCCGGCTGCATGCTTGCCGACAAGACGGTGTCCTGTCCCAATCGAATTTCGACACCAGTGTAAACGGCGCGCTTGAAATTCGAGCTTTCGACCGTAACAGTGTACATGCCCGGTTTCAGATTCGGTATAACAAACACACCGTCCTTGGTTGATCTGTATGGCGCGGTTGAGACGCCGGTGTCCTGATTCTTGGCGGTTATACTGGCTTCAGGAATCACATCGCCTTTCGGGTCCTCAACTGTGCCTTTAAGGTTGCCTGTAGTCGCCTGCGCCATTACCGGCGCGCTCCGAATCGCCCCCAAAAGTGCTACGGCGGCCAACACCAATGCGAGCGCCAATAATTCGATTCTGCTCGAATACCTTGGCTTCATATACTGGTTCCTCCTACTTTAGTCGTATGGTTTATTTCTATCTGTGTCTGATCAATTCACTCACAGATATTCGATTCGGCTGGTTTCGTCCCGGCAAAGTTGTGGAAGCTAGATCGCGTGATTCGAGGTCACATTTATTGATTTGTAGGCAACATCATTGATGAGAGCAAATGATATTATAAATCTCAGTAATGCTCAATATTATTGAAAATTTTTGCGCCATTGCGGATTAAAATTGAAGTCCTGCAAGAACATGCATGTATTGATCTATTCCCATCGGGAAGCGGCGGCATGGTATACCGAAACCCGGATTGCTCACAAGATTTTTGTAGGGGTCAAGTGTAAAAATAAGAAATGGCGGTGGCGGCTCCACCTAATTGGCGTCTAATTTGGCCCTTTGCCCGGAGCCTGAGAGGGAGGTCTTGGCCGGAAGGGGTTCGCACGGCGAAGAAGGATTCGACACTCGATAAATCCGTCAACGTCGGTCGCGCCTGTATCGCTCCGCATTAAATTCCGGCCTTAAGTTTGCAAGAAAGCGCTTGCCACTAAGCCCTCTAACACTGTAAATTTAGGTCTCCTAGCCGGGCAATTGGGTTGAATGAGAATCCGGCTGGAAGACACGGTCAACGAATCAAGACTCAGAATCACCGGCCCGAAATAGCGATTCCTCCCGCGTATGAAGAATAGGCGTTTTACATGAGTTGGGAACCAAGTGTCCGCACCCGGCACTTAACTGTCATCATATCTCTGGTCCTGGTAACGGCGAGCGCCCTGCTCTGCTTTAACCTCGCGCGTCTGCTGAGCGTCCAGGTCGCGGCCAAGCATGATAAATTCGAGGCGCTCAAAGTTCCCATTCACAACGCAGTACAGCAAGCCATTTTCAGCCGCCCGCTCGAGTCGCCGCAGAACGCCATCGGCTTCGACTCCAACTTGCGTTCACTGATCAAGGCCGGCGTGAGCAACCCGAAAGGCTTCTCCTATGTGGCGTTGCTCTCTCTCGACGGCGCGGTGATCGCCAACTCTGACCCGCAAAATCTGGCGCAGACCTACAAGCAGCCCAACAGCAGGGTCAAACCGTTGGCGGGGGAAGAGGGATTCGAATCGTCGCGGTGGTATCGCCAGTTGTGGGACCTGTGGCGCAACGATGAGGTCTATCAGATAGAGAACACGTTCAGCTTCAAGAACGAGCCTTTCGCCAAGCTGGTGGCCGGGATCCCCGCCTCCCAGTTCCGCGAAGACCTGTGGCCGGCGATCAAATTGAGCGGCGTCTTCGCCTTGATCATCGTCGGCCTCTGCCTACTGACCGCGTGGATTTCGTCAGACATGGTGCTCTGGCCGCTGCGCGAAGCCATGGAGAGTATCGAGGAGCTCGAGATCGAAAGCTCGAAGATCTCCGAGCCGCGCCCGGTGAACGTCGAGATGCAATCCATCGCGCAGCGTCTGCGCGAACTGGGGCGCCGCTTCGCCGGCAACCGCACTGAGATAGAGGCGATCCGCGATCAGTTGCAGCAGGTCGTCGGGAGCCTGTCGGAGCGGGTCCTGTTGCTCGACCGCGAACGCCGCGTGATTATGGCCAGCCCCGAGGCGGAGAAGATGCTCAGCGGCGGGCGCTTCACGCTGCGCGGGCAGCGGCTCTCAGAAGCGCTCAGCCACAACCACCCGATCACGGCCTTGACCGAGCGCGCCTATCAGACCGGCCAATCGCTGCAGGAGGTGGCCAGCCTCCCCATCAACGGCGCCGGGCAGCAGCAGGCAGTCGTCGCCTCTCTTCAGATATTCGAAGACCGCGGCCATCCCGCCGGCGCGCTCCTCACGCTGCGCGATTTCGAGACCCTCCAGCGCCTGGAGACGCAGCTCGATTTCGCCACGAAACTGGCCGCGCTCAACCGCATCACGGCCGGAGTGGCGCACGAAGTCAAAAACCCGCTACACGCGATGGTGCTCCACCTGGAACTGCTCAGCGCCAAACTCGACGCCGGCCTCGACCCGAAGCCTCACGTCGACATCCTGATGTCCGAGGTCAACCGGCTCAAACGCGTCGTGCAGACCTTCCTCGATTTCACGCGCCCCGTTGAATTGAAACTTCAACAGATGGACGCGAACGTCCTGACGCGCGAAGTGGTGCTGCTGACAGCCGATGCGCGCGCCCAGGGCATCAACATTGAGGAGCGCTACGGCTCAGGCCCGCTGCTCATCAAAGCCGACCCCGACCTGCTCAAACAGGCGATCCTCAACATCATCATCAACGGCTGCCAGGTCATGCCGCACGGCGGGAGGCTCGCGGTACATACCGGCCGCGACGAAGAAAACCGCGTCTTAATAGCCATCACTGACAGCGGGCCCGGAATCCCCGAAGACGCGCAGGACAAGATCTTCAACCTTTATTACACCACTAAACCCAAGGGCAGCGGCATCGGCCTGGCCCAGGCCTTCCGCGCCGTGCAGTTGCACAACGGCCGGATCAAAATCGAGTCGGAAGTCGGCGCAGGCGCCTGCTTCCGCATCATCCTTCCCGCGGCTTAAGCCATCAAATACTTTTCTGTTCGCGGCGCGTTTGTTCACGCGGGCCTCCGTCGTCGAAATCTCAGCGGGGTAATAAGCGCTAAGGCGAAAGTAATGATGTGTGGCGCGAGTTGTTTACTCGCGCCCGCGGCGCCGGCGCGAGTAAACAACTCGCGCCACAACCGCCGAACCGAAGGTCTTCGCAGGAATTTAATGTTATTTGTCGTATCGCAGATTTGCATTTCAAAGCGAAGTCAGTGGTAGAATGGCGTCCCGACACAACAACTTCATAAGTCAAGAATCTCATCCGCTACTGCCGGCTGAGGCTGTCATACCTCTGGAATTATATACAGTGGAGTTTTTACATGAGCGTACACAAGACCATTTATTCGATCATTCCCAACCCCGAAGAATTGTTGAAGCTCGATTTGGAAGACGTGGCGGCGGTGATAATGGAAAGTTTGAACTCGATTGAGC
>Ga0209382_10010785_pt1 | contig 11366 bp, 10 predicted proteins | sample SoiMetdeltSBSDD5_FD_187599 | JGI IMG/M metagenome (GOLD analysis project Ga0209382, IMG submission 187599) | Bulk soil microbial communities from a Populus tree surrounding site in Tennessee, USA - Soil MetaG P. deltoides SBSDD5 (SPAdes) (version 2) | ecosystem: Environmental > Terrestrial >...
GTGCCGCTCTTTGGCGCCCAGGAGGCGGCCCCGGTGGTGAAGTTCAAGGCGTGCGGCCTGCCCGACCCGCGGATCACCCCGCAGGGCTTCGCGTTCGACGGGCGCGCCCGGGCCTTCGACCCCTCCGCCCCGCCGCGCTTCCTCTTCGACGCGCCGGAGTCGCCGCCGGTGATGCGCAGCGAGCTCACCGTCCAGCCGGTGAACATCTGGGTGGAGACGTGCTCCGCCAACTGCGACCACTTCGCCCGGCGGGAGGACGGGTCGCTCGCCGTCTGGGACCGGTGGGTGGGCTGCGTGCTGCCGGCGGAGGTCGTTCCATGAGCGCGCTCGGCCTCCTGCTGGCCGCGGCGCTGTCCGCCACCCCCACCGCCGCCCCCACCCCCAAGGTGACCCCGCCGTCCCCGGCGTCACCCGGGCTGGAGGGCACGCCGATCCGGGTGGAGCGGCGGCTGCTGGTGAAGACCAACCACTTCTTCGTCACCCTGGGCGCGGACTACTTCATCCGCGGGGACTACTACGTCAACCCGGGGCTGCTGGCGTCCGGGTCGTACTACTTCTCCGAGGTCGAGGGCGTGGATCTCAAGCTGGGCCTGTTCATCTCCTTCCGCAGCCCGGCGGCGAACGAGGTGTTCCGGTCGGTGGGGCTGATCCCGGACGCGTTCCGGCCCATCGGGCTGCTGGTGGGCGGCTACCGGCGCTCCATCGGCTACGGCAAGGTGATGCTCAACGGCGCCGCGGAGACGCTGCTGCACTTCGACGTCCAGCTGGCGGGGCACGCCGGGCTGGTGCTCACCGACCGGATGGTCTCCCCGGCGCTCGCGGTGGCGCCCGCGGTGCTGGTCCGCTTCTCCGAGCGCTGGTTCGTCCAGCTGGACGTGGAGCTGTACGCGTCCTACGAGGCGCGGCAGGCCGGGCCGGTGGCCTTCGGGATCCTCCCCACGCTGGTGGCGGGGGTGGTGCTCTGATGGCGCCTGCGCTGCTCACCGTGGCGCTGGCCGTCTCCCCGGCGGACCAGTTCGTGGATCCGTTCGCCACCACCACCCAGGCGGTGGATGCCGGGGTGGTGGCGCCGGCCGCCCCGGGGCCCCCGGGGGCCGACCCGGCGGGCCCGTTCGCGGACGCGTTCTGGCGCAAGGACCTGGCGCTGCTGGTGGCGCTGCTGGCGGAGCCGGGCGACCGGTCCGAGGCCGGGGCGCGGAGCCTGTTCGGCGACGTGGTCCTGCTGGTGAACTGCGAGCCGCTCCCGGCCATCCCCGGCGCCGAGCCCACCCCGGTGCGCGAGCTGCGCCAGCTGGTGCGCCTGGAGCGCGCCCGCCGCGCCCGCCTGGGGAAGTCCGCCGCCACCTCGCCCACGCTCTGGCGGGACATCCTCTCCCCCGGGTTCTTCAACCGCGCGCTGGGGCCCGGGCCGGATGGGATGCTGCTGTTCTGGCCGGTGGAGTCGGAGCGCTGGAGCACCGAGGCGCTGCGCGCCCGCGTCCGCCCGTCCGCCTGCGCCTCGGCCTCGCCGGCCAGCAAGTCCTCGGAGCTGGAGCTGGCCACCCCGGTGCTGCTGATGAACCTGGCCCGCGAGGCCATCCCAGACCAGGGCCTGCGCCCGGCCGTCTCCCGCCTGGCGTACCACCGCGCGGTGCTGCTGGCGCGCGCCGGGGACGCGGCCGGCGCCAGGGAGGCCGCCGGGCAGATCTTCGGCCCGGAGCTGCTGGGCCCCGACCTGGGCCGCTACGCGCGGCTGCTCCGCCTGGAGCTGGGGGTGGTGCCGCCGGAGGGCTACGTGGCGCTGATCGGCGAGCGGTTCGGCGCCAACCAGCCCGCGGTGGACGAGCGGCTGGCCTACGGGCTCCACCGCGCCCGGAGCTGGGAGCAGCTCAGGTCGGTGACCGCGACGTCGCGCGCGCTGGCCCCCGCCAGGCTCTGCGACCGGGCCGCCTCCCCGCTCCCGCGGGACCTGGTCTACCGCCACGCGGTGGCGCTGCAGGCCCTGGGCCTGGCGGACGAGCTGGACGCGCTGGTGGCCCACGCCTTCCCGGCCTGCGCCACGGTGCCGGAGCCGGCGGTGGACGCGCTCCGGGAGCTGGCCATCGCCCACTACGCGCGGCGGCCGTGGGACGCCGCGCTGGAGGCGCGGCTGGGCACGCTGGGCCCGCCGCAGCGGTTCGCGCGCGACATGCAGAAGCTGGGCGTCCGCGCGCTGCGCTCGGGCAACCTCACCGGCGCCCAGCGCGCCATGGGCTGGCTGATCACCGACCGCACCGCCGCCGGCCGCGCCCGCGGCTGGGTGCTGGAGGCGGAGATCGCCTTCGCGCTCCAGGACGGCCCCCGGTTCGACCGCGCGGTCTCCTCCATCTTCCCGGACCCGGCGGCGGACTCGCTGCGGCCGCGCGAGCGCGAGGAGCGCGACCGGGCGGTGGAGGAGCTGGCACAGTCGCTGGTCACCACCGCCGAGGACCAGGCCACCGCCGACTTCCGCCGCCGCCTGCGCGAGAAGCTCCCCGCGCTGCGCGACCGCGCCGCGCTCAAGCGCGAAAAGTCGTTCAACGCGCTGTTGGCGGCGCTGGAGGCGCGGCCCGTCCCGGTGGGCCCTCCGGCGAAGGGGCCGGGCGGCCGGCGGAACCGCCCGATGGCCGAGGTGGCGGTGGGGGAGATCCCGGTGGCCGCGCCGGACGCAGTGCTGCCGCCGCCGCCGGTGCAGATCGACTGGCCCGAGCCGTATTCGCTGCTGGCGATCCCGCCGCCGCCGGGGGCCAGCCCGGCGAGCCACGGCGCGTGGTTCGCTTCCACCGTGGAGGGCGACGATGCGAAGAGGTGAGGTGGCGGCGGCGCTGGTGCTCCTGGCTGCGGGCGCGGGCTCGGTCGCCCTGGCGCAGCCGGCGGAGCCCGCGGACCCGCCGGACTTCGGGCAGCCTCCGCCCAAACCTCCGCCGTCGCAGGGCCCCGCGGCGGAGGCGGTGAGGGTGGCGCCGCAGCCCAAGCCGAAGACGCCCACCTTCCAGGCGGTGGAGAACGACCTCGTCCTCCCGGTGGAGCGGGTGGACGCCAACGACGTGCTGGACGAGATCCTGGCCGAGCTGGCCGCGGACGTGGCCAAGCTGGGCGCCGCCCACGTCTCGCCCATGCTGCTCCAGCGGGTGCGCGTCTCGGACAACATGAACGAGGACTTCGCGCAGGTGCTGGAGGCGCGGATGGTGGCGGCCATCGACAAGGGCGCCAGCGTGGCGGTGGTGAAGTGCTTCGAGTGCTTCGCCACCCGCAGCCGGGTGGAGAACGCCACCTGGGTGGTGAGCCGCGGCATCACCGACAAGGAGGAGCTGACCCGGACCGCCGCCAAGTACGGCGCGCGGATGCTGATGAGCGCGGTGCTCACCCTCTACACCAACCCCAACTCGCTGGCCCTGGACGTGGAGCTGGTGAAGGCGGACGACGGCACCATCTTCTGGGCCGAGGGCTACCGGGTGCACCCCAGCACCGCGCAGCTGTTCCGGTCCGCGGACCGGGCGCAGAAGCGCGAGGAGCGGCTCAAGGACCTGGAGGAGCGGCTGAACAACCGGCCGCAGTTCGGGACCGCCGCCTTCCTGGGGGCGATGCTGCTCCCCTCGGACTCGCTCAACGGCGCGGTGGTGGGCGCGCACGCCCAGGTGCGGCTGTTCGAGAAGTTCGGGGTGGAGCGCGAGTGGTGGCTGGGCTTCAACGCGGGCGGCTTCACCAACCCCAGCCGCTTCACCGGGCTGATGCTGGCCGCGTCGGTGGAGCGGCAGCTCACGCCGGGCGACGTCTACCTGCCCCAGTGCCACCTCGGCGGCTCGGCCGGGTTCATGGTCTCGCTGGCCAACGACGGGTCGTGGGTGGGGTCGCCCACGTTCGGCGGCGTCGGCGAGTGCGTGTTCGCCCACCGGTTCGGGCTCTACGCCGGCCTGGGCATCGTCTGGCCCTTCCAGCTGGGCGCCGCCGGGTTCAACTACGGAGGAGTGGTGCCCGAGGGAGGAGCGGTGGTCCTATGGTGAAGGTTGGTGTCCTTCCGTTGCCGCTGGTGATCGCCGTCCAGGCGCTGGCGGGGTGCTCCACGGTCAACAGCCCGAAGCTGCTCACCGTCCCGCCGGAGATGGTGCGCTCGCAGCCGCCCGCGCCGGTGAAGGCGCAGGCCGCGCCGGCCGGGAAGATGGAGCTCCGCGGCGCCACCAGCGACACCAAGTACGTGGTCCGGCTGGCGGAGGGCGGGCGCGTCTGGGAGGTGGAGCTGCCGGAGTCCGCGGGCGGGTACGAGGTCCGGGTCCCGCTGGTGGGCGGGCCGCTGGAGCAGATGACCCCGGCGGACGAGGAGCTGCTGGCCGACTCCACCGCCAGGGCCGCCACCGGCGGGCTCCCGGACCCGCCCGCGCCGGGCAAGGTGGTGGACGCCAGGACCGCCGCCAAGAAGAAGAGCTACCTGGGCTCGCTGGCCAGGGTGAACGAGCTGTACACCAGCCGGAAGTTCGAGCTGGCGCTGATCGAGGTGGTGGCCCTGGAGAAGGAGTACCCCCAGGACGGCCGCATCCTGGCGATGAAGGGTTCGCTGTACCTCAAGCTGGGCAAGCACAAGCTGGCGCGGGAGGCGTGGGAGAAGGCCCTGCAGGTCAACCCCAACGACCACGCCCTGGCCGAGGCGTTGCGCGAGCTGTCCACCCGCGAGGAGTGACCAACACATGCACGTCGTCGTCGGAATCGTGGCGCTGTTCTTCGTCCTCGCCGGGACGGTGATGCTGGGTCACACCGGGTCGTTCACCGGCATGATCTACGGGCCGGCGCTGCTGCTGGTGGGCGTGGGCCCGCTGTGCGTGGCGGTCACCACCTACCGCCTGGAGGAGCTGGTGGCCTGCCTGGGCGCGCTGCGGCGCGCGCTGGGGTTCAACGCGGCGCGGTCGCGGCTGCGGCTCTACGAGGAGCTGTCGCGCTTCGCCGCGGCGGTGCGCGGGAGGCAGGCGGCGCAGGCGCACGAGATCGCCGAGTCCGCCTCCCACGAGCTGATCCGCCAGCTGGCGCCGCTGGTGCTGCGCCGCTACTCCTCCGAGGACATCGAGCGCACCGCCGGCACCGCCGCCTTCGTGCAGGTGAGCGGCCTGAAGCGGGGCGAGGACATCCTCACCACGCTGGCGCGCGTGGCCCCCGCCACCGGGCTGGTGGGCACCGTGCTGGGCCTGATCAACCTGCTCAAGGACCTGCAGCGCTTCGACCAGATGGGCCCCTCGATGGCGCTGGCGCTGCTGTGCACGCTCTACGGGCTGGTGCTGGCCAACGCCATCTACCAGCCGCTGGCCCGGCTGATTCACTCCTACGCCGCGGTGGCGATGGAGGAGTCCAAGCTGCTCACCCGCGCGCTGCTCCTGCTCACCGAGGAGAAGCCGCTGGCGGACGTGCGGCGCCTGTTCGAATCCGCCGGCGGGACCACCGCGCCCGAGCCGGCGGCGGCGGTCGGCCCGGCGGCGGCGGGAGGCGGCCAGTGAAGGACGACGGCGAGCTGGAGGCGCTCCTCTCCGAGGGCGGCGGCCAGGACGACCTCTGGCTGATCAGCTACGCGGACCTGCTCACGCTGCTGATCGGCTTCTTCGTGCTGCTGGTGGCGGTCTCCCCGGTGAAGCTCTCCCGCTTCGAGAAGCTGGCGTCCTCCATCTCCGGGCAGGCGCCGCCGCCGCTGGAGCAGCTGCGGGAGAAGGTGGACCAGCTGGTGAAGGACTCCAACCTGGGGGACCGGGTGGTGACCCGCGAGGACGCCGAAGGGCTGGGCATCGAGCTCAAGGACGCGCTCCTGTTCGACTCCGGCTCCGCCATCATCCGGCCGGAGGGGCGCGCCGCCATCTCCGACGTGGCCAGGCTGGTGCGGGACCTGACCGACCGGCCGGTGATCATCGAGGGCTACACCGACGAGGTGCCCATCGCCACGCCGCAGTTCCGCTCCAACTGGGAGCTCTCCAGCCAGCGGGCGATCAACGTGCTGGAGGCGCTGGAGGCGGCGGGCGTGGCGCACAGCCGGATGAGCGTGCGCGGGCACGCGGACACCAGGCCGATGAACACCCACGGGACGGTGGAGCAGCAGCGCGCCGCCAACCGCCGCGTCGTGATTCGAGTGGAGTGAGCGATGAGAGTGCACGTGGACAGGCCGGCGCTGGGAGCGCTTCTTCTTTTGGCGGCGGCGGGCGCGGCGGCGCAGCCGAGCACGCTGACCGGGAAGGTGAAGGCGGACGCGGAGGAGCGGGCGCGCCTGGAGGTGGCGGACCTGCTGCGCACCCTCTGCCCGGAGCAGTGCGTGCTGCTGTCGGTGGAGGCGAGGGTGGAGGAGGAGACGTCCTCGGAGGCGCCGCCCGGCTTCGAGGCGGTCACCCCGGGGGCGAAGCTCCCGGTGCTGCGCTCGCTCACCGCCAGCGTGCTGCTGGACGAGGAGCTGCCGTCGCCGTTCCGGACCCGCGCGCGCGCGCTGGTCTCCGAGCGGCTGAAGGCGCTGGGCGCGCAGCCGACGGTGAACGTGCAGACGGTGAAGTTCCCGCCCCGGAACGCGCCGCACCTGGACGCCGAGGACAAGCTGAAGAACGCCGAGCCGCCCAAGTTGCCGGAGGCGGCCAGGGAGGGACCGGTGCTCACGCCGTGGGAGCGGGTGCAGGAGCGGCTGGCGGAGTCGGCGCCGCTGCTGGCGGTGGCGATGCTGGCCGCGCTGGCGCTGATCGCCACCGGGATCTTGATGGCCATGGCGATGCGGAAGGCGCAGGCGCCGCCGCAGCAGCCGGTGGAGTACGAGGAGCTGGCGGAGCCCGGGGAGCTGGCCGCCGCCGCCCCCGCGGCCGCGCCGGAGCTGTCGCCGGAGCGCGCGCGGCGGCTGGAGCGGTCGCTGCGGGAGGAGCGCGGGGTGCGCAACGCGCTGGTCCGCGAGGCGCTGCAGAAGGGCGAGGCGCCGCTGGTGGCGCGCTGGGCGCGGGAGCTGGGCGACTTCCTGATCGAGGACGTGCAGGCGGACGTGGTGCCCAAGGAGGCCATCATCCGGCTCTCCGCGGAGCTGACCCGGCCCCCTTCGGCGGACCCGGCGGCGCGGGCGGCCAGCCTCCAGGAGCTGGAGGGGCGGCTGATGGCGGCGCGGCTGGTGCACGCCTCGGAGAGCGCGGAGGCGGCGTTCTCGTTCCTGGAGGGGGTGAGGCCGGAGCGCTTCGCGGCGGCGTGCCAGGGGCTGTCGCCGGCGGCGCTGGAGATGGCGCTGCGGTTCGCGCCCCCCGCGCACCGGGCGGCGGCGCTGAAGCGGTTCCCGCCGGCCACCAAGCAGGAGATCGCGCTGGCGTGGGTGCGGCGCCCGGACCCCAGCGCCTCCCACGCGCACGCGGTGGCGGACGAGCTGAAGGCGCTGGTGGCGGACGCCAGCTCCCACGCCTCGCGCGTGGAGCAGATGCTGCTGGAGGTGGTGGACTCGATGCCGCCCGGAGAGCAGGAGAAGCTGGTCCGGCGGCTGGAGCGCGAGGGCGACGGGCGGATGGCGCGGGCGCTGGTGACCGAGGCGACGCTGCGGGAGACGCCGGTGGAGGTGCTGGGGGCGGCGGTGCTGGGGCTGCCGCCGGCCAGCCTGCTCAGCTACCTCTCCGGGGCCGAGTCGGACCTGCGGGAACAGGTGCTGGCCGCCTGCCCGCGCACGCTCCAGGGCGAGCTGAAGGAAGAGCTGGGGCTGGGCCGGACCGCCGCGCCGGAGGAGTTCTCCGCCGCGCGCCGCGAGCTGCTGGCCCGGCTCCGCGACGAGCTGGAGCGGCGCGGCCCGCGCGCCGGCGAGCGCGGAAACGGGGGCCGGTCGTGAGGTCCGGGTCATGAAATTCCTCCTCGGAGCCCTCCTGCTGGGCCTGCTGGCGGCGGCGCCGCAGTGTGAGACGCGCGGCCCGGAGGACGCGGGGACGCCGGACGCCGGCCCCCGCCGCGACGCCGGCCCGCGGGAGCCCGGCGATCCCGACTGGGATCCGTCGCTCCCGGACGGCGGCTTCCCCGGCAGCGGCAAGAACGGCGACCCGGGCACCGACGTCGTCATCCTGGTCCGGATGGACCGCGGCCTCGCCAACGACGCCGCGCTCTACAAGCGCCTGGTGGACGAGGTGCGCGGCGCGCTGACCGGCGCCGGCCTCAGGGTGCTGGAGACCGCGGTCGCCTCGCTCCAGGACGGCACGCTCCTGTGGGCGCAGTTCAAGAACGCGGCGCCGCCGGCCGCCCTGGTGGACGTCCTCAGCTACCACGCCCAGCACACGCCGGATCAGGCGGGGGCGTGCAGCACCAGCGGGCTGTTCATCCTGGGCAGCCAGATCTCCTATGCCACGCTGTCCTACCCCGCCGAGCTGACCGGCTTCCCGTGGGTCGAACAGCCCTTCTGGCAGCGCCCGGGCGCGCTCCTGGTGGTGCTGGTCGACCACGACATCCGCCCGGCCACGCTGGGCTCGGTCGAATGCTCCCCCCTGGGCCTGAGCCCCACGGACTGGTTCGGGGCGTACGACCCGGCGGTGTGGCTGAGCTGGTACATGCCCCGGCCCCAGACGCGCTTCTGGGCCATCTCCACGCCGGAGGCCGGGTCCAACCCCGACCTCCTGCGCGACGGGTGCCTGGCCGGCGGCTTCCCCGCCGTCGCGGTGGACACCATCGCCCCGTCCCCGGCGGTGTCGTTCTACGACCCGTGGGCGGAAGGGATGAGCTTTCACTACCCGCGCCTGGTGGAGCGCGAGAGCTTCTGCAACGTCTTCGGCGCCGGGGGCTTCTCCAGCGCGCCCGAGCTCGCCGCGGCGTGGGCCAGGGTGCTCAGGGGGCAGGTCGGCCTGCCGTGAAGGTCCGGCCGCCGCTCGCCGCCAGGCGCCCGCGCCCGAAGACCCGGCGGCGCGTCGCCTCCGGCGTCCCTCGGCGCCAGGCCGCGCCCGGCCGCTCGCGCTGGAAGTGGGCGGGGCTGCTGGCGGCGGTGATCGTCGGCCTGGCCATGCTGACCCGCTCCTGCGGGGAGGAGGCGCCGCCGCCACCGCCGCCGCCCCTGGCCGCGGGCGTTCCCAAGGGCGGCCCCGCGCCGCCGGAGCCCAGGCTGCCGCCGCTTCCCAAGCCCCCGCCCGCCAAGCCGCCGGAGCCGCCGGACGAGTGGGCGCCCGAGCGGAAGCTCCTCCGGGACGCGATCGCCTCCCGGAGCGGGGACCTGGCGGCGTGCGCGCTCCCGCCGGGGTCGCCGTCCAGGCTGCTCACCCGGATCCGGGTGGCCCGCGCGGGCGCGGTGCGGGGGGTGGTCTTCGCCAACGCGGATCCGCTCCCCCGCGGGCTCTCGGAGTGCCTGCGCGGGCGGATGCTGGCGTGGAGCTTCGCCGACCTGGCCCTGAAGGCGGACGTGGAGGTGCTGGTGACCTTCGACCTGGGGCGGGGGTCCCCGAAGGCCGAGCCGGGAGAGCCGGGGGAGCCGAAGTTGCCGGGGGCCCAGGCTCCCTGAGGGGCTGGGGCGAGTGCTAGCATCGCCCGCGCATGGAACTGAACGAGATCCTGACGATCGCGCTCCGCGGTGGTGCCTCCGACATCCACCTCAAGGCAGGCCTCCCGCCCATGTTCCGCGTGGACGGCTCCCTGGTCCCGCTCAAGGACGGGAAGCGGCTGCCGCCGGAGGAAGTGGCCCGGATGGCCTTCGGGATCATGAACGAGTTCCAGAAGGAGAAGTTCAAGAACACCAACGAGGTGGACCTGGCCTACGGCGTCCCCGGCCTGGGCCGCTTCCGCGTCAACGTCTTCCAGCAGCGAGGCACCATCGGCGGCGTCCTCCGCGTCATCCCCTTCAAGGTGCTGTCGATCAAGGACCTGCTGCTGCCCCCGGTGCTGGAGAAGATCGCCCTGGAGGAGCGCGGCCTGATCCTGGTCACCGGCACCACCGGTTCGGGCAAGTCCACCACGCTGGCGGCGATGATCGATCACATCAACGCCTGCGAGACGAACCACATCATGACCATCGAGGACCCGATCGAGTTCCTCATCCGCGACAAGCGCTCCATCGTGAACCAGCGCGAGGTGGGCGTGGACACCATGTCCTTCAGCCAGGCGCTCAAGAGCGCGCTCCGCCAGGACCCGGACGTCATCCTGGTGGGCGAGATGCGAGACCTGGAGACGATCGAGACCGCGCTCACCGCCGCCGAGACCGGCCACCTGGTGATGTCCACCCTCCACACCCTGGACGCCACCGAGACCATCAACCGCATCATCTCCGTGTTCCCGCCCTACCAGCAGAAGCAGGTCCGCCTGCAGCTGGCGGCCACGTTGAAGGCGGTCATCTCGCAGCGCCTGATGGCGCGCGCGGACGGCAAGGGCCGCGTGGCGGCGGTGGAGATCCTCAAGGCCACCGCGCGCGTGCGCGAGCTGATCGAGGACAAGGACCGCACCAAGGAGATCCCGGACGCCATCGCCCAGGGGCACCTCACCTACGGGATGCAGACCTTCGACCAGTCGCTGATGTCGCTGGTGAAGAACAACCTGGTCACCTACGAGGAGGCCAAGCGCCAGGCGTCCAACCCGGACGACTTCGCGCTCCGCTTCTCCGGCATCAGCGGCACCTCCGACTCGAAGTGGGACTCGTTCGACCACAAGGCCGGCGAGGCGCCCGCGCCGTCTCCGGGCTCGCAGGCCTACGTGAACAAGGCCGCGCCGCCGGCCAGCCTCGGCGGCGCGCCGCGCCCGCCCACCGCCGCCCGCGCCGCCGCCCTGCCGACGCCCGCTCCCCCCAAGCCGAAGCCGCCCTCCGGCGGGGAGAGCGGCGGCGGCGGGGACGACTTCCAGATCGAGCGCTTCTGAGGCTCGAGGGTCAATACTTCTGGAGGAAGGCGGCGGCGCTGGCCTGCTGCCGCTCGCGCACCGCGATGCAGTAGTCGATCAGGTCCAGCGTGCGGGCCAGCTGCCGGGTGCCCTGGGGGATCTTCGCCGCGCGCGGCGCGAAGACCGCCTGCACGTCCTGCCGGTGGGCCGCGTCGCAGAAGGACTGGCCGGCCTGGAACAGCCCGTCGACCTCCTCGCGCGGCATCTTCGCCACCAGCTCGTCCCAGTGCGACTTGACGAACGCGTAGGACAGCTCGCGGCCCTCGGGGCGCTCCAGCGGCCCGAACACCAGCGGTCCGACCGCCTCGCGCACGTCGATCCTGTCGCTCAGCAGCAGCTCCAGGTTCCGCTTCACCAGCTCCGGCGCGCGGAAGGAGCCCAGGGCGGAGAAGAGGTGCCGGCGTTCGCGGGTCTCCCGGGTCTGGAGGGCGGCCGCGGTCATCTGCTCGTGGAGCCGGGCGTCCCCGCCCTCCGCCGCCAGCGACAGCACCTCCTCCAGCACGTCCTCCTCCACCGCCTTCCGGTCCGCCAGCCACGCCAGCGCCAGGCTCCGGGCCTCC
>Ga0209382_10010786_pt1 | contig 11365 bp, 6 predicted proteins | sample SoiMetdeltSBSDD5_FD_187599 | JGI IMG/M metagenome (GOLD analysis project Ga0209382, IMG submission 187599) | Bulk soil microbial communities from a Populus tree surrounding site in Tennessee, USA - Soil MetaG P. deltoides SBSDD5 (SPAdes) (version 2) | ecosystem: Environmental > Terrestrial >...
CCGGTCGTCCTGGGAGGCCGCAGTCAGCGCCGCGGCCAGGGCGCCGGCGTCCACGCCGGTGCGCCAGCCCGTCGCCTCGTCGACGATCTCCGCGAGCCCGCCCGTGCCGGTGGTGATCACCGGCCGGCCGTAGGCCAGGCCCTCGGCCGCCGTCCGACCGAAGGGCTCGTCCCACGTCGAGGGCACGACCACCGCCCGAGCCTGGGCCAGCCGGCTGGCCATCTCCTTGCCGTCCAGGTGACCGACCCATCGGACCTGTGGATCCGCGGCTGCGGCGGCGCGCACGTCCGCCACGAGCGGGCCGTCGCCCGCGATGGTGAGCGTCGTGCCGGCCCGGGGCCGCGCCCGGCGCCAGGCCTCGAGCAGGAGGCCGATGCCCTTGTGGTCGACCAGGTGGCCGGCGAACAGGAGGTCCTGGCTCGTCGCCGGGGGGCGGAGGTCGACGGCCTCCGGGGGCGGCGCCACGGCGTTGTACTTGACCCGCACCGCGGCGGGGTCGAAGCCCGCGCTGTCGATCAGCCACTGTCGCAGCTGGCCGCTGATGGCCAGGGCGGTGACGTTGCGGCGGGCGAAGCGGCGGAACACGCCGGTCGATGCGGTGACGAGAGCGCTGGCCAGCCGGGAATCCCCGTAGCACCCATAGCGGACCCCCGCCGTCCGGGCGCCGGGGTGGCAGCGATGGCAGGGCTGGCCGTCGCGGAAGTTGGTCCCCGCCACGCAGGTGACGCGGTGGTTGTGCACGGTCCAGACGATCGGCAGGTCGCGCCGGCGGGCGGCGGCCGGGGCGCTGGCCGTGAGCAGCGGGAAGAGGTTGTGGACGTGGACCAGGTCCGGCCGGGTCCGATCCAGCAGGTCGGCCAGGCTGCGGTGGGCCGACGGGGACCACACCGACTCCAGGGCCTGGCGGGCCCGCTCGACCGCTCCCGCGCCGAACACCTCGTCGTTGCTGGCCTCGAACGTCTCCACCTCGACCCCGGCATCCCGGAGCCAGCGCACCTCGTCCTCGACGGCCAGGTTCTCGCCCGACGGCACCCGTGACGAGTACCGGTTGTGGACCACGAGGACCCGCAACGTTGCGACCTCGGGCACACCAGTGGACGGCACAGCCCCGGAACTTTACTCTGTGGTAGCTAACGGGCTGTCAGGTGACGCCACGGCTGGAGCTGGGAACTTCGGACTCCGTGGGGCATCTACCGGGCGCGTGCTGGGACAGCGGAGCAACAGAGCAACAGGTTGGGGAGGGTTCATGTCGCTCCACGGGACGGGTGCCGAAGACCGAGGTCTGCGCATCCTCGTCCACGATTTCGCCGGGCACCCCTTTCAGATCGACCTCAGCCGGGCCCTGGCTCGACGGGGGCACGAGGTCCTCCACGTCTACTGCGAGACCTACACCAGTGGGAAGGGCCGCTTCACGCTGGGTCCCGAGGACACGGGCCTGACGATCGCGGCCCTCGCCGCGGGGGACGAGTTCGCCCGCTACGCACCCGCCCGGCGGGTGGCGCAGGAGCTGGACTACGGACGCCGGTTCGTGGCCCGGGCCCGCGGCTTCCGGCCGGACGTCGTGCTGGCGTGCAACGTCCCGCTGCTGGCGCAGACCGTGGCCGCCCGGTGGTTCCGCCGCGCGGGCGTCCCCTGGGTCCTGTGGCTGCAGGACGTCTACAGCGTCGCTGCCGCCGCGGCGGCCGAGAGCCGGGTCGGCACCCTGGGTCGGATCCTCGGGCGGGGCTTCGAGCACCTGGAGCGGTCGCTGGCCCGGAGTGCGTCCCGGGTGGTGCCGATCACCGACGACTTCCGTCCGGACCTCGAGCGCTGGGGCATCCAGCCCGAGCACTGCACGGTCGTGGAGAACTGGGCCCCGCTGGACGACCTGCCGCCGCAGCCCCGCGACAACGCCTGGCGCTGGAACCAGGGCCTCGGCGACCGCTTCGTCTTCCTGTACTCGGGCACGCTGGGCCTGAAGCACCGCCCCGAGCTGCTGTTCGAGCTCGCGGCGCAGCACGTGAGTGACGCGGAGGTCGTGGTGATCTCCGAGGGCCGCGGGGCGTCCCGCCTGCGCGAGCTGCTCGCGCACCGGCCGCTGCCCAACCTGCGCCTGCTGCCGTTCCAGCCCTTCGAGCAGTACCCCGAGATCCTCGCCGCGGCGGACGTGCTCGTCGCCCTGCTCGAGCCGACGGCCGGGCGGTTCTCGGTGCCGTCCAAGGTGCTGTCCTACATGTGCGCCGGGCGCCCGATCCTCGGGGCGATCCCGCCGGAGAACCTCGCCGCCCGCACCATCGAGCGGGCCGGGGCGGGCGTGGTCGCCTCACCGACCGACGAGGAGGGGTTCCTCCTCGCCGCGAAGCAGCTCCGCAACGAGCCCGACCGGCGCGAGTCCGCCGGTGCCCGGGCCCGGGCCTACGCCGAGGCGACCTTCGACACCGAGGCGATCGCCGACCGGTTCGCCACCGTGATCGATGATGCTCTCGACCGCCCCCGCCGCCAGGTCCTGAGCCTGGCCGACGCGGGCGTGGGCTGACGCCGCCTCCCGCCCATCCGACGGAGGAGAACCGAGCAAGCGATGCGATCCGTACTCGTGACCGGAGCCGGAGGCTTCATCGGCGGCCATCTGGTCCGGCGTCTCCGCGACGAGGGCGTGGGTCAGCTGCGGGCGGTCGACGTCAAGCCGCTCGACCAGTGGCACCAGGCCTTCACCGATGTCGAGAACCTCTCGGGCAACCTCGAAGCCCTCGACGAGTGCCACAAGGCGGTCGACGGCGTCGACACGGTCTTCAACCTCGCCGCGGACATGGGCGGCATGGGGTTCATCGAGAGCAACAAGGCGCTGTGCATGCTCTCGGTGCTGGTCTCCACCCACGTCCTGGTGGCCGCACGGGATGCGGGGGTCGAGCGCCTGTTCTACGCCTCGTCGGCCTGCGTCTACGCCGCCGGCAAGCAGGACAGCCCCGCCGTGGAGCCGTTGCGCGAGGAGGACGCCTACCCGGCCATGCCCGAGGACGGCTACGGCTGGGAGAAGCTCTTCAGCGAGCGCATGTGCCGGCACTTCATGGAGGACTTCGGGATCGAGACCCGGGTGGCCCGCTACCACAACGTCTACGGTCCCCATGGCACCTGGGACGGAGGCCGGGAGAAGGCACCGGCTGCGATCTGCCGCAAGGTGGCGATGGCCAAGCTGACGGGCGAGCACGAGATCGAGATCTGGGGCGACGGCGAGCAGACCCGCAGCTTCACCTACATCGACGACTGCCTGGAAGGCACACTGCGCCTGACCCGCAGCGAGGTCCGGGAACCGCTGAACATCGGCAGCGACCAACTGGTCACCGTGAACCAGCTGGTCGACATCGTCGAGTCGATCGCCGGCGTGACGCTGAAGCGCAACTACAACCTCGATGCCCCCCAGGGCGTCCGGGGCCGGAACAGCGACAACACGCGCGTCCGGGCCGTGCTGGGCTGGGCGCCGTCCGTCTCGTTGCAGGAGGGTCTGGCTGAGACCTACCGGTGGGTCTACGACCAGGTGAGCGCACGCGCGTGACAGCCCGGCGGTGGACCGTCGCACAGATCGGGCATCGCGAGGAGTACGCCGCGGCCCGGGCCTTCGCCGGGCAGGGTCGCCTGACGCGGCTCTACAACGACATCTGGTGCCGGTACGGCGCTGACGCGCTCCGCCGCGGCCCGGGGCCGTTGCGGCGCATGGCCCTGCGCCACCACCCGGCGCTCGACGATGCCGCCGTCACCTCGTGGACCCCCACCGGTCTTGCGCATCGAGCGGCGAGCGCCATGCGCTCCCGGGGACGGTCCTCCGGCGTGTACGGCGTCGCCCTCCGCCACGGAAGCTGGTTCGACCGCCGGGTCGCCCGGCACCTCGCGGGACAGCCGCTCCGTCCGGACCAGGACGCGTTCTTCGGCTTCGACCTCGGCTGCCTGGAGACCCTGCGGCTCCTCCGGTCCCGGGAGGTGGTCGCCGTCGTCGACCAGTTCGACCCGGCCCGGGTCGAGTACGACCTGGTCCGAGCGGAGGCGGAGCGCTGGCCGGGGTGGTCACCAGAGCTGCCGGTGATCCCCGAGGCCTACTTCGAGCGGCTGCAGGCGGAGTGGGAGGCGGCGGCCGGGGTGATCGTCAACTCGGCCTGGTCGGCGGAGGCGCTGGTGCGCCAGGGCGTCGCGCGGGAGCGGATCGAGGTCGTGCCGCTGGCCTACGAGCCCCGGCACCGCCTCGCGTCGCCCCGCACGAGGCACGAGGGGCCGCTGCGGGTGCTGTGGCTGGGCAGCGTGATCCTGCGCAAGGGCATCCAGTACCTCGTGGAGGCGGCGCGCCTGCTCGGCGACCGGTCGATCGAGGTCGTCGTGGTCGGCCGCATCGGCATCGCGGAGGCCGTGGTGCGCTCGGCTCCAGCGAACGTCGTGTTCCGGGGCGAGGTCATCCACGACCGGGTGGCCCAGGAGTACGCGGCGGCCGACGTCTTCGTCCTGCCGACGGTGTCCGACGGCTTCGGCCTGACCCAGCTCGAGGCCATGGCCCACGGGCTGCCCGTGGTCACCACCCCCAACTGCGGATCCGTGGTGGACGATCGCGTCGACGGTCTGGTGGTCCCGGCGGGGGACGGCGAGGCCCTGGCCAAGGCGCTGGCGACAGTGGACGACGACCGTGACATGGTGGAGGCCATGTCCGGGATGGCCCTCGCCAAGTCGTCGCAGTTCACGCTGGAGCGGTACGGCGCCGGCCTCGACGCCGCGGCGGAGCGCTTCGCGCCGGCGGTCACCGCCGAGCGCGGCTGAACCGCCGTGCTGGGGCCGTGACCTTCCTCGACACCATGGCCGCCATCTCGCGGCGGGTCACCCGGCGCCGGGTCCTGGTGATGACCGATCAGGGAGCGTCGAGCCTCAGCAACATCGTCGTCGCGATCCTCGTGGCCCGGTCGTTCGACGCTCCCGAACCGTTCGGGGCCTTCAGCCTGGCCATGATCGCCTACCAGCTCAGCCTGGGCGTCGTGCGGTCGGTGGTGGGTGAGGCGCTGCTGTCGCTGTACTCGACCGAGTCGGCCAGCGTGCGCCGGGGCCAGGTCGCCGACCTCGTCGGGGCGACGCTGTCCACGAGCCTGCTGGGCTCGGCCGTGCTGTGGGCGCTGTCGATCCCCCTCGGCGGGCTCTCCGGCGCCGCCCTCGCGGGACTGGCCGTGGTCCTGCCGCTCGTGCTGCTCCAGGACACCTGGCGCTTCGTGTTCGTGATCGACCGGCCGGGCGCGACCTTGGCCCTGGACCTCGTGTGGTTGGGAGCGGTCGTGGTCGCGCTCGGCTTCGCACCCCACGCCGCCGGCGTCACCTGGTACGTCGTGGTCTGGGGACTGACCGGCGGGCTGGGGGCGATCCTGGGCTTCGTCCTCAACGGCGGCCCCTACACGGGCCTGCATCCGTGGCGCTGGCTGGTCCAGCACCGCTCGGTCACCTCCCGCTTCCTGGGGGAGACGTTCACCGCCCGGGCGCTCTTCCAGCTGCAGATGAGCGGGCTGGGGGCCATCGCCGGCCTCGACGCGCTCGGTGCGGTCCGGGCGGCGCAGCTGTTCTACGGCCCCCTCAACACCCTCAACGCCGGGGTCTACCTCGCCGTCGTCCCCGAAGGCGCGGTGGTGCGCGACCAACCGCAGCGCCTGCGCCGCAAGCTGGTCGTGGTCTGCCTCGGGCTGGCGACGGTGGGCGCCGCCTGGATGCTGGTGGGCCTGGTGTTCCCCACCAGCTGGGGCCGGGCCCTGTTCGGCACCACGTGGCAGGCCGCCGACGACCTGATGTTCCCGATGGGGCTGGTGACCATCTTCGCCGCGCTGATGCTGGGCGGGCTGCTCGGCCTGCGCTCGCTGGCCGACGCGAAGCGGAGCCTCCGGGCCCGCCTGAAGGCCACCCCCTGGCTGGCCGTCTGCCCGCTGGCCGGAGCCGCGCTGAGCGGGGCGCTGGGCTTCACGATCGGAGCCGCCATGGGAACGGCCATAGCGGCGGCGATCTGGTGGTCGACCTTCGAGTCCGCCCTCGAGGACGCCGACGGCACGGCCTCACTCGGACTGACCCAACCACAGCGTGCGCTGTAGTCTGGAGCCTTCATGGACCAACAGCTCGATGAGCCTGATCTCCGGTCCTACCTGGGGGTTATCGCACGCCGCAGGTGGTGGGTGCTGGGCGTCACCGCGCTGTTCCTCGCCCTGGCCGTGGCGATGTCGCTCATACCCGACCCGCTCTACCGCGCTCGGGCCAAGGTCCAGACGCCGAGCGGCGTCGACCTGACGCACCTCGTCCTGGGGCAGAACAACTCCTTCGTCCCCGCGGACCGGCAGGCCGCCGACCAACTGGAGTACATCGACTCCAACACCGTGCGCTACGCCGCGGTCAACGCGGTCAGCGGCTCGCTGCCGGCCGGGCAGATCTGGGACATCGACGTGGCGCCCGTCGGTACCAACGACAACGGCAGCCCGTCCAGCAGCATCGCCGAGATCTCGCTGGTGTCCACCGACCCCGAGGCCGCCGCACAGCTGGTGGCCATCTACGCCGAGACCTACGTCCAGCAGTGGAACGCCGACCGGCAAGAAGAGATGGTCGACACCATGGCCGCGCTCAACCAGCGCGTCGACACCCTCGGCACCCAGATCCGCCAGACCGAAGAGCAGCGCAACCAGGCCGTGACCGGTGGCAACCAGGAGCAGACCCAGGATCTCGACGCCCAGCTCGACGGGCTGCGGAGCGACCGCAACTTCTACCGGAGCCAGCTGGACCGGCTGCGGTTCTCGACCGGGCTGCCCGCGGGTGATGCCCGGGTCATCAGCGTTCCCTTGCGCCCCGACCGGCCCATCAGCCCGAACATCCCGATGAACCTGGCCATCGGCCTCGTCTTCGGCCTGTTCCTCGGGGTCGCGGCGGCGTTCCTGCGGGACTACTTCGACGACTCGGTGAAGTCGAAGGAGGTCGTCGAGCGGGTGACCGGTGTCCCGGCGCTGGGCCTCATCCCCAAGTTCGACACCGGCCACTCCGAGCTGGTCACCGTCACGTCCCCCGCTGCGCCGGCCGCCGAGGCGTTCCGCTCGCTGCGGACGTCGGTCAAGTTCCTCGGCGTCGACCGCGAGGTGCGGGTGGTCCAGGTGACCAGCCCGTCCGCCAGCGAGGGCAAGACCGTCACCGCCGTCAACCTGGCCGTGGTCTTCGCCCAGGCCGGCGACCGGGTGGTGCTGGTGGGCGGCGACCTGCGGCGGCCGCGGGCCGAGGACATCCTCGGGGTGTCCCTGACGCCCGGGCTGACCGGCGTGCTGATCGGCGAGGTGGCCCTGCCCCAGGCCATCCGCTCGGTCGACGGGCTCACCAACCTGTCGGTCCTGCCGGCCGGCTACCCGCCGCCGAACCCCTCCGAGCTGCTGAGCGGCGAGCGGGCGCGGCGGCTGGTCGACGTGCTCGCGCAGACCTACGACCTGGTGGTGATCGACTGCCCACCGGTCCTGCCGGTGACCGACGCGCTGGTGCTGGCCCGCATGGCCGACACGACGCTGCTGGTCACCTCGGCCAACCGGACGTCTCGCCGGGCGCTCGATCGCAGCGTCGAGGTGCTGCAGCAGGTGGGTGCTCCGCTGATGGGGACCGTGATGACCAGCCTGGCCCGCGGGGCCACCTTCGGCGGCGACTCCTACGGCTACGACACGAAGTACAAGAAGGGGTCGCGGGGCGGCGCGGGTGGCAACGGGTACGGCCCGAGCCCGGCCCCGGCCACGACCCAGGCGGCCGCGGCGGTGCACTTCGCCGGCGATCTCGACACCACCGAGACGCATGCGGCCTCGGGGCACCAGCAGCAGGCGGGCCAGCAGACCACCTCGGGGGCCTTCACCAGCGCCTTCGGCCCCGGGCACGTATCGCAGCAGCCCGACGGTGACTATGCCGACTACGCCGACTACGGCGAGTACGGCAACTGGCCGGGGGAGCCGAATCCCCACAACTGAAAGTTGAGTCTTGTACTGTCAACTTTCTTCAGCGTCAGCTAGCCTGTAGCCATGGTGCTCGATCCCAACCGCTGGACCCTCAAGGTCCAGGAGGCCTTCAGCGCGGCCGTCGAGTCGGCGAAGCAGGCCTCGAACCCCGAAGTCACGCCCGACCACCTGCTGGCTGCACTGCTCCGCCAGGGCGAGGGGATCGTCCTGCCGATGCTGCAGCGCCTGGGGAAGGACTCCTTCGCGCTGCGCAACCAGGTCGACGAGGCGCTGGCCCGCCTGCCCCGTGCCTACGGCAGCGAGGCCCGGCTGGCCAAGGCGACCCGTGACCTGTTCGACCAGGCCGACGCGGCCCGCCTCGAGCTGCACGACGAGTACCTGTCCACCGAGCACCTGCTGCTGGCGCTGGCCGAGCGTCTCGGCGTCAGCCGGGACGACGTGCTGGCCGCCATGCAGGCCGTCCGGGGCAGCCACCGGGTCACGTCCCAGAACCCCGAGGAGGCCTACCAGGCCCTCGAGCGCTACGGCCGCGACCTGACCGAGGTGGCCCGCCAGGGCAAGCTCGACCCGGTCATCGGCCGCGACGAGGAGATCCGGCGGGTCATGCAGGTGCTGTCCCGCCGCACCAAGAACAACCCGGTGCTGATCGGCGAGCCGGGCGTCGGGAAGACGGCGATCGTCGAGGGCCTCGCCCGGCGGATCGTGGAAGGTGACGTCCCCGACGGCCTCAAGGACAAGCGCGTCGTCGCCCTCGACCTGGGATCGATGGTCGCCGGGGCCAAGTACCGGGGCGAGTTCGAGGAGCGGCTCAAGGCGGTGCTGAAGGAGATCACCGACGCCGAGGGCGAGATCGTCACCTTCATCGACGAGCTCCACACCGTCGTCGGTGCGGGGGCCGCCGAGGGGGCCATGGACGCGGGGAACATGCTCAAGCCGCTGCTGGCCCGGGGCCAGCTGCGCATGATCGGCGCCACGACCCTGGACGAGTACCGCAAGCACATCGAGAAGGACGCCGCCCTCGAGCGGCGCTTCCAGCCGGTGATGGTCCAGCCGCCGAGCGTCGAGGACACCATCGCGATCCTGCGCGGCCTCAAGGAGCGCTACGAGGTCCACCACGGTGTCCGCATCCAGGACGCAGCGCTCGTGGCGGCCGCGGTCCTGTCCGACCGCTACCTGACCGGCCGCTTCCTGCCGGACAAGGCCATCGACCTCATCGACGAGGCCGCGTCCCGGCTCCGCATCGAGATCGACTCCGTGCCGACCGAGGTCGACGTGGTCGAGCGGCGCATCCGCCAGCTGGAGATCGAGCAGGTCGCCCTGGCCAAGGAGACCGATGCCGCCTCGGCCGAGCGCCTCGCGGCCCTGGAGAGCGAGCTGGCGAACCTGCGCGAGCAGCGCGACGCGATGCTCGCCCACTGGAACAACGAGAAGGAGGCCATCACCCGCATCCGCGCGCTCAAGGAGCAGCTGGAGGCGCACCGGGCCGAGCTCGAGCGCGAGACCGACCTGGAGCGGGCGGCCGAGATCCGCTACGGCCAGATCCCCCAGCTCGAGCGGGAGATCGAGGAGGCCACCAAGCGGCTCGACGAGCTGCAGTCCGAGCAGCGGATGCTGAAGGAGGAGGTCGACGAGGAGGACGTGGCCGAGGTCGTGGCCCGGTGGACCGGCATCCCGGTCAGCCGTCTGATGGAGGGCGAGGTCGCCAAGCTCGTGCGCATGGAGGATGTCCTCCACCGGCGGGTGGTCGGCCAGGAGGAAGCGGTGCGGGTTGTGGCCAACGCCATCCGCCGCAGCCGGGCCGGGCTGTCCGACCCGAACCGCCCCATCGGCACCTTCCTGTTCCTGGGGCCCACGGGTGTCGGGAAGACCGAGCTCGCCCGGTCGCTGGCCGAGTTCCTGTTCGACGACGAGCGGGCCATGGTCCGCATCGACATGAGCGAGTACATGGAGAAGCACACCGTGAGCCGGCTCATCGGTGCGCCTCCCGGCTACGTCGGCTACGACGAGGGCGGGCAGCTCACCGAGGCGGTGCGGCGCCGGCCCTACGCCGTGGTGCTGCTCGACGAGATCGAGAAGGCCCACCCGGACGTGTTCAACGTGCTCCTGCAGCTGATGGACGACGGCCGGCTGACCGACGGCCAGGGGCGCACGGTCGACTTCACCAACGCCGTGCTGATCATGACGTCGAACCTGCCCGGCGACCCCTACGACTTCTTCAAGCCCGAGTTCATCAACCGGATCGACGAGATCGTGCGGTTCCGCCCGCTCACCCGGGAGGACCTCGGGGCGATCGTCGACATCCAGCTCGACCACCTGCGCCACCGCCTGGCCGAGCGCCGGATCGGTCTGGAGGTCACCGACGCGGCCAAGCAGGCCTTGGCCGACAAAGGCTACGACGCCGCCTTCGGTGCCCGGCCGCTCAAGCGGGTCATCCAGCGCGAGCTGGCCGACCGGCTCGCCATGGCGGTGCTGGAGGGCTCGTTCGCCGAGGGTCAGACGGTCACCGTCGACGCGAAGGACGGCGAGCTCATCCTCGCGTGACGACCGGCGGGTCGGCCGACACGGCCGTGGCCTTGGCGCTGGCCCGGGCGGCGCCGGTGGCCAGCCACCCGCCGGCGAACACCAGCAGCATCGATTCGATGGGAAGCCGGTAGCGCGGCAGCACCACGAACACCAGCGGGACGACCGCGCTGAAGGTGAGCAGGCCGGCGATCAGCACCCGCCTGGCGCGGTCCGCCTGTTCCGACCGCCACCACCCGACCAGGCCGAGGGTGCCCCACGCCAACAGCACCAGCCATCCGCCGATGTAGAGCGGGTTGCGGCTGCGGGCGTCGTAGACGTCGGCCACCACCAGCAGGGCCGCCTTTCGCGCCACACCCACCAGCGCCTGGTCGGGCTCCTCGCGGATGTAGTCCACTGCGGCCTGGCGGAGGACGTAGTCGTGCTCCAGCTCGAAGTCGGCGTCCGGCGGGAGCTCGAGCAGCCGTTCCCGGAGCTCGGGCGAGTAGACGGCGCCCTTCTGGGATCCGGTCGCTCCCGGGTGGTTCCCGGCCCAGAGGTTGTAGCCGCCGGTCGTCGCGACCGCGAGCACCGGCCGTCCGAACGCCGACCAGTTGCGGGCCATCCAGCCCACGGGGAGGACGCAGGCCACCGCCACGAACAGGACCGTGAGCCGGCGGTAGCCGTCGACACCGGCCCGACGGGCGGCCCACAGCAACCAGACCGCGGCCAGCGGGATCAGCACGACGGCCTCCCCCCGCAGCACCGACAGCAGGCCGAGTAGGGCGCCCGCGGCGACCCAGGCCCGCCAGTCCTTCCGGTAGGCCGCCGTGAGCAGGGCGATCACCAGGAGGACCTCGACCAGGACGTACAGGTTGGCCCCGCTGACCTGGGTGGCGACGTAGACGAACGGCGGA
>Ga0209382_10010788_pt1 | contig 11364 bp, 9 predicted proteins | sample SoiMetdeltSBSDD5_FD_187599 | JGI IMG/M metagenome (GOLD analysis project Ga0209382, IMG submission 187599) | Bulk soil microbial communities from a Populus tree surrounding site in Tennessee, USA - Soil MetaG P. deltoides SBSDD5 (SPAdes) (version 2) | ecosystem: Environmental > Terrestrial >...
GCGAGAAGCGCTGGAAGAACTCGATCTCCGCGTCGTTCAGGTCGTGGTGCCACAGCTCGACGAGCAGGATGGTCCGCACCGCCTCGCCGCGGTTCCATGCCTCGTGCTGGTAGCTGTCGTCGAAGACGATGCACTTCCCCTCTTCCCAGGTGACCTCGCGGTCGGCGACCCTGATCGCACACCCTTCGGGGATGACCACCCCCAGGTGGACGAACACCCGCAGGTTCTCCGCTCCGTAGTGGGGGCGCAGGTGGGTGCCGGGGCCGATGATGGAGAAGAACGCCGTCTCCCCCAGCCGCGGCACCGCGTCCAGCACCGCCGCCGTCCGCGGGGCGAGCTGGCGGTTGCGCTGCATCCGCGCCTGCTCCGCCTCCGAGGCGAACTGGTCGCGGAAGTAGAAGACGGAGAGATCGCCCCGGATGTAGTCCGCCATCACGCCCGGGTCTCCGCCGCGGAACACCTCGAGCTGCCGGCGGTCCTGGATCAGGCGCTCCAGGTCTTCCCGGATGACCGCGTGGTTCGCCTCCAGCACCGGGATGGCCGGGTAGTTGCGCCGGTCGTGCCAGGGCTGGTCGGGCATTCCCCGGTACCAGTAGGTCGGGCGCTGGAGGGGATCGGGCGGCTGCCGCGATTCTCCCCGCATGAAGGCGGCGAAGTTGTCCTCCAGCCGGGCCAGGTCCGCGCCCGGGTGGCGCGACCTGACGTCGCCCATCAGCGCTTCGAGATCTTGAGGCCGCATCGCTCCTCGTCAGACGCGCCGGGTCTCGGCGATGTACCGCTTGTTCGAATACACGCGGAAGATGCCGGCCTCCACGAAGCCCGTCCGGCGGTAGACGCCGATCCCCTCCTGGGAGGCGTGGAGGCCGGCGCGCCGCGCGCCCGCGCGCCGGGCGTTCTCCAGCACCGCGCGCATCATCGCCGTGCCGAACCCGCGCCCGCGGAGCGCGTCCGGGGTGCTGACGTCGAAGATGTGACCCACCTCACCGTCCAGGTAGAGCGAGGCGGTGCTGACCGGCCGGCCATCGGCGTAGCCGAGGAACAGCCGCATCGGCCCCTCGGCGGAGACGCCCAGCCCGCTCACCGCGGTGTAGTACGCCATGGTGCCCGGGTCGGGCGGATCGGAGAGGGAGGACAGCAGCCGGCCCATCTCCCGCGCCCCTGGCGCGGAGTCCACCACGCGCACCTCGAAGCCCGCGGGCATGGGCTGCGGCGGCGGCGCCGGGTCCAGATCCGCCAGCATCCCCACGTCCGTCTCGTCCTCGACGAAGTGGTGCCGGGCCAGGGCGGCGGGGATGAAGTCCGCGCGGATCCCGTCGCAGGTCCACCACGCCGCGGGGAGCCCGGCGGCGTTGAAGGTGGAACAGATCTCGTCGATCGCGGGGGCGCCCTCCGGCTCCGCGAGCTCGCGGCTGATCACGCAATTGAACGAGTCAGACGGGATCCCGGAGTTGACGACGGTGATCGAGCCCACCTCCCGGACCCACGCGGGGGGCTTCATCAGGGCCACGTAGTGCCCGGCCTTGCGCGCCAGCCCGTCGAGGAGGAGCAGGCACTGCGCGAGCGATGCACTGTCGGGCCTGGACACGTTCGGGCACCGCAGGTATCACGCCCCCAGGCGCGGTCGCAAGCGGGAGCGTGGCCCCATGGGGGAGGCACGGCAGAGCGGCGAGAGCCCGCTGTTCGAAGGCGAGCCCGCCGGCGACGAGGGTGTGTCACAGGCCCTCCGCGCGCATTACACAAAACACGAGCACCGGATCCCGATGCGCGACGGCACGCGGCTGTTCACCGCGATCTACGCGCCGAAGGACCGCTCCCGGAGGTACCCGTTCCTGCTCCTGCGCAGCCCGTTCGGGATCGCCCCCTACGGCGAGGGCGTGTACCCCACGCCGGAGAACACGCTGGCGCGGCTGGGCCCGCTCGGCTGCTACGTCCAGGACGGATACATCTTCGTGTATCAGGACGTCCGCGGCCGGATGGCGTCCGGGGGCGAGTTCGTCCACATGCGCCCCTACCTTCCAGGCAAGCGCGGGACCGAGTTCGACGAGAGCAGCGACGCCCACGACACCATCGACTGGCTGCTCCGTTCGGTGGAGGGGCACAGCGGGCGGGTCGGGGTGTGGGGGATCTCCTACCCGGGGTTCTACGCGGCGCAGGCGGCCATCGACGCGCACCCGGCGCTGGCCGCGGTCTCTGCGCAGGCGCCGGCCACCGAGTGGTTCCTGGGCGACGACTTCCACCACCACGGCGCCTTCCTCCTCGCGCCCAGCTTCGGCTTCACCGCCAGCCTGGCGCGCACCGAGCGCGGCGCGACGCAGATCGCCTGGAGCTTCGAGCACGGGGCCGGCGACGTCTACGACTTCTTCCTCCAGCTGGGGCCGCTGGCCAGCGCGGACGCGCGCTACTTCCACGGCGGGAACCAGCTGTGGGACGACCTGATGGCGCACGGGACCCGCGACGCGTACTGGCGCGCGCGCGATCCGCGGCCGCACTACCGGGACATCCGGCCCCCGGTCCTGATCACCGGTGGCTGGTTCGACGAGGCCGACCTGTTCGGCACCCTGGAGACCTACCGGGTCATGCTCGCGCAGAGCCCGCAGCTGCGGATCCACCTCGCCATGGGCCCCTGGGGCCACGGCGGCTGGATGGAGGGCGACGGCGACCGCCTGGGAGATCTCGCCTTCGGCTCGCCCACCGCGCTCACCTACCGCGCGCGGATCGAGCACCCGTTCTTCCGCCACTACCTGAAGGGGATCGGCTCGCCGCCGCCGAAGGTCTCGGTGTTCGAGACGGGCGCCGACGCCTGGCGCGACGGGGACCTCTGGCCGCCTCCGGGGGCGAGGCCGCTCACCTTCTGGTTCCACCCGGCGGGGGCGCTCCGGCGAGAGCCCCCCGGAGGCGCCGCGGAGACCTCGTTCGACGAGTACGTGAGCGACCCGGCCAACCCCGTCCCCTGCTGCGGCCGGGCCGTGCCCGCCCTCGAGGGCGACTTCATGGTGGAGGACCAGCGGTTCGCATCGCGCCGCCCGGACGTGCTGGCGTACCAGACCGGCGAGCTGGAAGCGGACCTGGCGCTGGCGGGGCCGCTGGAGGCCAGCCTGTGGGTCTCCACCACCGGGACCGACGCGGACTTCGTGGTCAAGCTGATCGACGTGCACCCCGGGAGCGGATGTCAGCGGCTGGTCCGCGGCTGGGTGATGCGCGGAAAGTTCAGGAACAGCTACGAGGCGCCGGAGCCGTTCCGGCCCGGCGAGCCGGCGCTGGTGCGCTTCGCCATCCCGGACGTCTCCCACACCTTCCGCGCCGGGCACCGGCTGATGGTCCAGGTGCAGAGCTCCTGGTTCCCGCTGGTGGACCGCAACCCCCAGACCTTCGTGGACATCTACGGCGCCCGCCCGTCCGACTTCCGGGCGGCGACCCACCGCCTCCACCGCACGCCGGGGCTGCCTTCCGGGATTACGGTGACGGCGCGGGTTGATTGACCTCCCGCGCCCCGCGGTCGTACGCTCCCACCCCCCATGCAGCCCCCCGCACAAGCGCTCATCCAGCCCAGGTTAGGGGTCCGCGCCGTCAGCCCGGAACCGGTGCCGGGCCTGAGGACGGCCGGGGGGAAGCCGCTGTCCATGGGCCCCTCCCGCGCCGCGATCTCGGACCTGGACGCGCTGCCGTTCGTGGATCGTTCGCTGATCGACATGCGGGCCTACGCCCGCCAGATCGGCGAGTCCATGGTTCACGGGGTGATCTCCATCCTGGCCACCCGCGGGTGCCCGTACTCCTGCACCTATTGCCACCGGATCATGTCGAAGAAGCTCCACTGGCGCTCGCCGGAGAACATCTTCGATGAAATCAAATATTACTACGACCTGGGCTTCCGGCGCTTCGCCTTCGTCGACGACATCTTCAACCTGCGCCGCGACGTGAGCCACGGGCTGTACCGGCGGGTGATCGCGCACGGGATGAAGCTCCAGATCCTGTTCCCCAACGGGCTCCGCGGCGACGTGCTCAACGCCGAGGACATCGACCTGATGGTGGAGGCGGGGGTGATCAACTTCGCGCTCGCCCTGGAGACCGCCTCCCCCCGGCTGCAGACGGCGATCAAGAAGAACCTCAAGCTGGACCGGCTGCGCGAGAACATCGACTACATCACCAGCAAGTACTCGAACGAGGTGATGCTGGACCTGTTCGTGATGATGGGCTTCCCCAGCGAGACGAAGGAGGAGCTCCAGCTCACCTTCGACTTCGTGAAGTCGATCCGCTGGCTCCACTTCCCCGTGCTCAGCCTGGTGCAGATCTACCCCGGCAGCGACATGATCCCGTTCGCGCTGGAGCACGGCATCACCATGGAGCAGATCCAGCGCTCCGGCGGGAAGGAGTATCACGACGCGCCGGAGACCCTCCCCTGGCCCAGGCACTACGCCAAGGGCAAGCAGGTGGAGTTCTACCGCGACTACTTCCTCCACCGGGAGCGGCTGCTCCACGTGCTGCCCATCCAGATGCGGCACCTGCGGGAGGAGGAGCTGGTCCAGAAGTACAACTCCTGCCTGCCGGAGCAGATCTCGGACTTCGACGGGCTGCTCCGCGTGCTCCGGATCGACCGGGCGGAGCTCAACGGCGCCCGGTGCACCGAGGGGTGGCTCCCGCCGGACCGCGCCTACGAGCTGATCGCGGACCGCGCGCCCCGCGGGCCCGGGCGCCCGGACGCGCTGAAGCTGCTGCTGATCGACCTCTCCACCCTCTTCACCGGCGAGCAGCGCGAGGTGTACTCGGTGCTGGACCAGCCGCTGGGGCTCCTCTACCTGCTCACCAACGCCAACAAGCTGATGGGGGACCGGGTGGTGGGGCGAATCGCCAAGTCGGCGGTGGACTTCGACTCGCTGGAGGAGCTGCGCGCCATCGTCGAGGAGTTCCAGCCGGACGTCATCGGGGCGAGGACGCTCTCCTGTTACAAGGAGTTCTTCCACCGCGCGCTCGCCCAGGTGCGGTCGTGGACGGACGCGCCCATCCTGGCCGGCGGCCCGTACCTGAGCAGCGACTACCTCTGGGCGCTCGACGACGAGAGCATCGCCGCCGGCGTGATCGGCGAAGGCGAATACGCGCTGGTCGAGGTCCTGGAGGGCATGTGGAGGCACGGCAAGCGGCTGCCGCCGCCTCGCGAGCTGGCCACCATCCCGGGAGTGGTGGTGCGGTCGTGAGCCTGGTCGAACCGCCCCGCCTCCACCGGCCCTCCCTGGAGACCTTCGAGGCGCACGTCCGGGACGCCAGGCCGCTGATCGCCACCGGCCTGGTCGAGGGCTGGCCCGCGGCCAGCTGGGACGTGAAGGCGCTCGAGGCGCGCTGCGGCGACGACCTGGTGCCGGTGGAGCGGTACGGTTCGGAGGAATCGCGCCTGGGCGCCTGGACGACGGAGAAGATGCCGCTGCGCGAGTACCTGGCGCGGGTGGAGCGGGGCGAGAACGTCTACCTGACCACGGTGCTGATGAGCCAGCACCTGCCGCGGCTGGAGGTGGACCTCCCCCCTCCCTCGTTCATCTCGCCCGAACGCACGCGCGGCCAGCTGGCCTGGTACCTCTTCCTCGGGAACCGCCAGCGGAGCGAGACCCACTTCCACCCCGCGGTCCAGGCGATCCTGGTGAACCTCCACGGGCGGAAGAGGGTCGGCCTCTACGCGCCCGAGGAGACGGAGCGGCTGTATCCCTATCCCTGGTACGAGATCCTCGGCCCCGAACGGGTGCCGGCCTTCAACTGGTCCCGGGTGCTCCCCGGACGGGAGGAGCTGTTCCCCGCCGCCCGCCGGCTGGCCGGCTACCAGTGCGTGCTGGAGCCTGGAGAGGTGCTGCTCATCCCCATCCACTGGTGGCACTGGGCGGAGAGCCTGGGGCCTTCCATCTCGGCGACGCTGCTGTTCAAGCGCCTCCGGGGTGACCGCATCAGCCGGCGGCTGGCGCTGCGCAGCTACTGCGGCAACGCGCAATACGCCCTCCGCGCCGGGGTGAACCTGCTGCTCTCCAGCCGGCGCGATCGCCCGCGCGCCTGAGCCATGGCCCCGGCGCTCCCGGTCGCCCGCTCGTCCGAGGACCTCCTCGTCACCTCCGCCGGCGAGCCGGTGTGGCCCCTCCGGGGTGAGGCCGGGAACGCGCTCCGCGCCATCGCCAGGACCTTCGGGGCGTCGCTGGCCGAGACGGAAGCGGTGGCGGGGACGGCCTTCGCAGGCCGCGAGGTGGTCCTCGGGATCGGCGAGCAGAACGCGGCCGGCGCCCGGCTCTACGCGCACCTCACCAGGCGGCAGCCCCGGGTGGTGGCGGCGCTGGAGGAGGTGCCGGAGCTGGGCAAGGTGAAGGTCGTCATCTGCCAGTGGAGCCAGCTCGACTTCTCCGCGCTCCACCGGCTCCACGCCCACGGGCGGTCGCGCGGCGCCATCGGGCTGATCGTGGGGCACGACCCGGGCTCCATGCGGACCCAGCTGCTCACCCGCGCCGCGGCGGCCAGCCTGCCGGGCACGGACGAGCTGACCGCCTCGGTCATCTACGCCGACTGGGGCGGGGAGGAGCGGCGCGCCGGCAGCCTCCACCTGCTGGGGACACAGGCGGGCCGCGGCGCCTTCCGCCGGGCGCTGTCGCGCGGGGCGAACGTGGTCAGCGTGAACGGGCACGGCGACGGGCTGGACATGCAGCTCGGCACCCGCGAGACGCTGTGCGGCGTCCTCGGCCGCGAAGCTTCGGGGGCGGCGGACGGCGCGCCGGACTGCGTGGCCGGGCGCTACTGCTACCGCAAGCACCTGCCGCTGGACCAGGCGCTCTCCAGCGGCGACCTGATCGACCCGGGCCTGTTGCGGTGCCGGGTGGGGATCTTCAACTCGTGCTTCACCATCCCCGCGCGCGGCGCCCTTGTGGCCCCGCGCTGGTCGTTGCTGGCGCGGTGGCTGGACAGCCCGTCGGTGGGCGCGGTGCTGGCGCCGTTCGGCCTCTCCGTCCTGCCGCCCCCGGCGCGGCTCGACCTCGTCCAGGCCGTCCTCATCCAGGACAGCGTCGGCACCGCCCTGGAGCGCTTCAACCGGAGCGAGGCCGCCGCGTCGGGGCGGATCCGGCTCTGCCTGTTCGGCGATCCGCGCACCTGCGTCGTGCCGGAGCCGGCGAAGGACGCGGAGGGCCCGAGGCGGAAGGGCGGCCGCCGGCCGAAGCCCCCGCGCCCGCGCGCCGTCTCGCCCGGGGCGCGCGCCGACCTGCTGCGGCGCGCGGTGGCCGAGGCGCGGCGCACGGCGGACGAGGACGCGGCCCGTGCCCTGGACGAGGCCGCCGCGCTCCTGCAGGAGGCGCCGCTCCCGCAGGCCCTCCCCGCGGCGCTGCGCGGCCTGCTGCAGTGCGACTCCATCTGGCACCTCTTCCCCCGCCTCGCCTCGTCCGCCGCCAGGGAAGTCCCCGAGCTGCAGGGCCGGTGCGCCGCCTGCGGGGAGAGCGCCCGCGTCTACCGGTTCCCCTTCGAGGGCGGGCTGGCGCGGCTGCAGGCGCAGTGCGACCGGTGCGGGGTGACCAGCGACGTCGAGGAGGGCTCGGAGCTCCTCCACGCCACCTTCTCCCTGGAGGGCGGGGGACCGGTCCTGCCGGAGCGCCTGCGCCGGCCGGAGGTGCACGCCGGGCTCAAGCTGCGCCCGTGGCACCGGAAGAACGCCACCTGGAAGATCCTGTCCCCGCCCGGGGAGACGCGGCCGCGCGTGGTGCCGGCACCCGGCCTCACCAGCGCCCACGTGCTCGCGCTGGACGGAGGGGAGCTGATCTTCCTGCGGAGGCTGATCAGGGTGGAGGGCCCGCTGGAGCCTCCGGCAGCAGCGACTCCAGGTCGTTGATGTCGTCGAGGACGTACGCCGCGCCGGCCGCTTCGAGCTTCCCCCGCCGGGGCCCGACGCCGATGGGCAGGACGCCGGCCGCCACCGCCGCGGCGACGTCCTCTTCCCGATCCCCGACCATCCAGGCGCAGCTCCGCCCGGACAGGGTGAGGGCCAATCGCACGCCCTCCGGATCTGGCTTGGCGGCGACGACATCCTCCTCACACACGGCGATCGCGCCCCGGGGCAGGCCGGCCAGGGACCGGATGGCGTCCAGCCTGCGGCGGCTGCGCATGGTCACGAACGCCAGCGCGCAGCGACGCTCCAGCCGCCCCAGCAAACCGGGCCCGATCAACGGGCGCTCCAGCGTGAAGAACCCCGGGTGCTCCGGGCCGGGGAAATAGAACGAATCCATCACCCGCTCGACCTCGGCGACCGGCGTCTCGCGGCCGCAGCGCGCGCACAGCTCGGCGACCATCTCGCCGATCCCGCGCCACTGCCGCTCCCGGAGGGCGGCGACGAGCTTGGCCGTGGTCCATCTCCTCCCGGTGAGATGGAGCAGGGTGGCGCTCACCGTCGCCAGCCCGCTCATCGCGGCGTCCACGATGGTCCCGTCCACGTCGAAGCAGATCAGCTCGGGATACAGCGCGCGCCGCAGCGCCCGTTCGACGCTGGGCCACCGGCCCTTGCCATCCAGCCGCAGGCGGCCGGCACCGGCCATCCGGATGCCTTCCGCCCGCAAGCTCCAGCGCAGCAGGTGCTCCAGGGGGCCTTCGAGCGGCGCGGCCAGCGCACCACCCGGCTGGAGCTGCGCGGCGATGCCACGGCGGCGCAGCAGCTCCAGCGCCCGATCCGCGGAGCTACGGGTGGACCGGCGTCTCAGCGTCTACCAGTCGAAGGCGAGCTGGCCCAGCTGCACCAGATCCCCGATGGAGTGGCCCTGCCTGAGCAGATCCCGGTTGACCTTCAGCACCTCCAGCTGAAGCTCGGTCATCTTCACCTGCAGCTCCAGCCGCTTGTCGTACAACTGGCTGCCCTTCTCCTTGTCGTCAGCCATCGCTGGCCTCCTCTGGTTAGAATCAAGCTGTTCGAGAGATTGCGCAAGCTAAGGTAGGGTTCGCGGAGCGTCAAGTGAGCCAGCACTCCGCGCCAAGGCGAATCACCGCTTGTCGACAGTCCCGGGAAACCGTCACCTTGACGACAACGCCTCTGTTTTCAGATGGATCATCTGGGAGAGCGACCCCCCGTCAATGACCGCACGCAAGGAAGGCCTGGAGCGCAGCCACCCCGTCATCCCCCTGCCGCCGGCAGAGGCCGCGCGCCTGCTGCGCCCGTGGTGCGGCGGCGCGGCGGTGGAGTCGATCCAGCTCCTCGGCGGCGGGCTGGGCAACTCCAACTACCTGGTCCGCCTCGCCGGCCCCCCCGAACGGGTGGTGATCCGCCTGCACGCCCGCGGCAGGGAACCGCGCGACCTGGAGCTGCGGCTGCTGCAGCGGCTCCAGGGCCAGGTCCCGGTCCCGCGAGCGCTGGGGGCCGGCGACGACGCGGTGGACGGCGCGCGGGCCTACGCCGTGCTCGAGCACTGCCCGGGGAAGCTGCTCAACGACTGGCTGCCCGGGCTGCAGGGCGCGGACGTGGAGGAGATGGGCCGCGCGGTGGGCGCGGCGCTCGCCGCGATCTGGGAGGTGGCGCTGGAGGGGCCCGGCCTGCTGGCGCCGGACCTCACCATCAAGGCGCCTGTATTCAACGGGAAACATCCGTATTTTGATATCGTCGAGGACAGCTTGTTTCACGGGAAGGCGGGGCCGGCGCTGGGGGAGCCGCTGCGCGACCGCCTGTGGCGCTTCGTGAGCGAGCACCGGGCGCTGATCGAGTCACTCACCGGGGAGCGCACCCTGGTGCACGCCGACTTCGACGGGACCAACATCCTGGTCGACCGCCGCGGCGCCGGCTTCGCGGTCAGCGGCGTGATCGACTGGGAGTACGCGCTCTCCGGCCCCCGCGTGATCGACCTCAGCAGCCTCCTCCGCTATCCGGAGAACCTGCCCCCGGGCTTCGAACCCGCCCTGGTGGCGGGGCTCCGGGCGGCGGGCGGCGCGCTGCCCGAGCGCTGGGTCACCCTGGCGCGCTTCGTGGACCTGCTCGCCTACTGCGCCTTCCTCAACAAGGATTCAGCTGCGTCCCGGCGCCGCATCTACGAGACGGCGCTGCGCGCCACCGACGAGAAGCTGAGCGCCATGGGGTACTGACGGTCGAACGCTGCGCGGGTCCTCCTGGGCCCCTCGAGCGCGAACCGGAGCGGGCGTCCCGTGTTCAGAAACGGGATCACCACGCTCCGGTCGGAGTGCTGGTTGGGCTAAGGACTACCAGCTACCAGCTGAAGGCGTCGTCGATGGGGGCCGCCGAGAGCGAGCCGCCCTTGATGCCGGTCTTGAGCTTCCGGACCGCCGTCTTCACCGTCTTCTGGTTCTTCTTGCTCTCCTGCTGCGGCTTCGTGTTCTTCTTGTCAGTCTTCATGGGGCCTCCCTGACGGGCTGGTGAAGTTGGGGTGAAGGGTGAAGTTCGGAACCGTACACGCGGGGACACCTCAAGGCAAGTCGAACCTGACGGGCGTCGCGAGCTTTCCGTTGATTCCATGGTAGCTGAAATGACGCGCCGCATCCGGGCCTCGGCTCCACCGCGCGAACGGGTGGACACCCGGCGCGGACCTCCGCGATGGCGACTGGAGGCTGCGGGCCGGGCGCACCGGCGGAGCCGCGAGTGGACGTGGCAATTGTCCACCGGATCCATGATGCTGGCCGCGCGATGGTTTTTGCCTCACTTCGCCAACCTCGAATCCGTTTCTTCTCCCCGGAGGTCATCCAGACATCGGCTACCGACTGCGGCCCGGCCTGCCTGAAGAGCGTCCTGGAGGGGCTGGGGCGGACGGTGAGCTACGGCCGGCTCCGCGAGGCGTGCCAGACCGACGTCGACGGCACGTCCATCGACACCATCGAGGAGGTGGCCGGGCTGCTGGGCCTGGAAGCGGAGCAGCAGATCGTGCCGCTCGACCACGTCCTGCGAGCCGCCGCCGCCACCTTCCCGTCCATCGTGGTGCTCCTCATGCCGGGCGGTCTGGCCCACTTCGCCGTCCTCTGGAACCGGGTGGGCCCGTGGGTCCAGATGATGGACCCCAGCAGCGGGCGCCGCTGGGTCCACCACCGGGTGCTCCGCCAGCAGCTGCTGGTCCACGCACAGGACGTCCCCGCCGACTGGTGGCGGTCGACCGCGGACGGACCCTTCGCCACCGCCCTGCAGGAAGGGATCGACGAGCTGGCCCTCCGCCGCCCGGGCGCCGAGCGCGTGGAGCGCGCGCTCGCCGATCCGACCTGGCGCGCGCTCGCCACGCTCGACGCCGCTACCCGCGCGGTCTCCGAGCTGGTCTCCAGCGGCGCGGTAGCCCGCGGCGCGCAGGCCGGCGACCTCCTGGATCACCTCCTGGAGCGGCCGGCGGAGATCCCCGCCGGCTGCTGGGCGGTCCGCGAGGCAGGGACCGACCCCGAGCACGG
>Ga0209382_10010789_pt1 | contig 11364 bp, 5 predicted proteins | sample SoiMetdeltSBSDD5_FD_187599 | JGI IMG/M metagenome (GOLD analysis project Ga0209382, IMG submission 187599) | Bulk soil microbial communities from a Populus tree surrounding site in Tennessee, USA - Soil MetaG P. deltoides SBSDD5 (SPAdes) (version 2) | ecosystem: Environmental > Terrestrial >...
GGATTCACGAGCCCCGGCGATCGAGAAGAAGTCGCGAATCGCTGAAAGAACCAGATATGGTTTGGGCGCGAAAGCGTAGATGAAGTCGGCATGATCGAGACCATCGGCCAACCACGGCGGTATGCATTGCTCGGCGTCCTGGGGGCCAATGGTATTGAGCAGCCGTCTCCATGAGGTGATGTAGCAGGACGGAGCGGCAACCTGAATGCGATCATCCAATGCGGATAGGTAGGCGGTGTGGGTACCGCCGCCGGAATTGCCCGTGCATCCAATTCGTTTCGGATCGACCTCGGGGCGCGACACGAGGTAGTCCAGCGCGCGGATTCCGTCCCAAATCGTGTATCGCGCCAGCGGGTCGCCGCTGAGCAGCGTCTGCGTGCCCAAGATCGTGTGTTCGGTCGTCGAGCGAATTACTTTTGATGTTTCAAAGTCCTCGTCATAGAGCTGCACACGCTCGCCCTGGCCAAGAGTGTCCCAGGCGAGGCAAACGTAGCCTTTGCGAGCGAAGTTCACCAGGATCTCCTGCCATGTTCCATGCGCCTTTGCGCCTTCCTCGTGGCCTAGCGGAAACAGGATCGCCGGGAAGGGGCCCGTGCCCCGAGTAGGGACATAGAGGTTCGCGGTGACAAAGAAGCGCGGCTGGCTTTCGAAGATGATCTTCTCGATGCGATAGCCGTCAGCTTCAATCTTTCCGGTTACGCGAGCGTTCAGCGGCGTTCGCTCCGGGAAGCCGCCAAGAGCGCGGAGCATGCGCTCGCGAACGGCATTTTTGCGTGCTCTGGCATCCGCCGCTGTCCATGAGGCTACATTTGACTGGCGAGTATCCAGCAGGGACTCAGCACGTTTCCGCTCGTAGCCGGCAAGCTGACTGCGAAGGTCGGCATAGTCAGTATGGTTCCGGAGGAAATTGAGCTCGCGATCATCCTGCGCTGCGGCCAATGCCGAGAAAGTAATCAACATCGAGATGAGTTTCATGAACGTCCTTGCGCTGCGCGCGAAACCAGTCTATGGCATCGAAAGTAGTGTCAGAGATGGCGGAAGCTTCTAGTTCCTTTCGGCCCGGATTACCACTCGGTCTCTGGCAATCGTCGCAAGCGTTTGCGAGCCGCAATTTCCCATCGCAAGCCGAAGTTCTCCCTGCAGGATCTCGAGCACGCGCTCCACGCCCGGCTGCCCGAATGCGCCGAGGCCCCACAGGAAGGGCCGGCCGATGCCTACTGCCTTAGCTCCCAGGGCTAGCGCCTTAAAAACGTCGGTACCGCGACGCACGCCGCCATCAAGAAACACGGGCACTCGATTGCGCACCTCCGCAACTACTTCCGGCAGGGCTTCAATCGTCGAGCGCCCGGTTTCCGTCGCGCGGCCTCCGTGATTCGAAACCCAGATCGCGTCGAATCCATGCTCGATTGCGAGTCGAGCATCCTCTCCCGTTTCGATTCCCTTGATCACGAGCTTCCCCTTCACCCGTCGCCGGAGACGATCGGCAAACGCCCAATCCATCGCCGGATCCTGCCGTCCCACACCGGTCATATCAATGCCGTCATACATGCGCCTGCCCTTCAGCGTAGGAGGCTCGCCGTCATGACAGGCAAAGCAGCTCTTGGAGTTCCTTCTCCAAAATCTTTTGTAGGTCTGATTGTTTCTGCCTGTCGTATTGTCGACCGTAAGCGCGATCGCTGGAGTCCCGGATGCTTCGACTCGCCCAATCATGCGGTCGGTCGCGGCCCACGACGTGGTCGCGTAAAGCTGGTACCAAATCGGCCCTCCGTAGGCCTTCGTCACGTCTTCAATTCCCGTTGAGCTCGACGACGAAAGGACGTTTAATGTCCCGCGATTCTTCGCCGCGCGGCTCACGGCAAGTTCGCCATCGGTGTAGAATGCGCGCTGCCCACCCGTCGGACAGAGAAAAATCGGGCTCGCATAGGAACCCCCCCACAACTCCATGCGCGGATCGGCCTTCGTCGCGTCCACCAAGCGCCGTGGACGCAGCTGAATCCGCCGGAATCCCTCGCGATTTGCGTGGATAGTCGAATCGTCATCCACTCCGCTGGCCATATACGCCCAATGGCCGGCACCGACTTTGAGCCGTGCCGCCTGCTCAAATTCGAGGATGTCCAGAGCCTCCTTGGGATTCTGAATAATATCCGCCGCTTGGCCGAACGCCGCCGCAAACGGACTGCCCGCCAGAAACGCAAGAAACGCACGCCGGTCACGGCATCGCCGCGAGGCGAGAGACAAAGAAGAAAGCTCCATGGCGGTCCGAAATCATATCTCATTGGGCAGGCTCTCGAGGGAAGCAGCCGCCACCACTCCATTTGACACTCAAACGGAGACTCGCCTATCCTCTATTTGAATGACTAACAAAGAAGCGCGCGCCGGCGTTCTCCAGGGAACGCTCGATCTCATGGTGCTCCAAACGCTTGCGTCGATGGGACCGCAGCACGGGTACTCGATCGCCGCGCGGATCGAGCAGGCATCGAACGGTGCCCTTGAGCTCAATATGGGCACGCTCTATCCGGCACTGATGCGGCTGGAACAGCGCGGTTTCCTGAAGGGCAAGTGGGCGCTGACGGAGAACAACCGCCAGGCGCGCTTCTACTCGCTGACGGCCGCCGGACGCAGGCAGCTGGAGGTCGAGAAAGCCGGCTGGGCGCAGACCGCGGGGACCATTCACAAGCTTTTGACGGAGGACATCTCATGAAGATCCGCGAGCGGCTTCGCAGGTTGATGCCCGGCCGTTCTGACCGGGACCTTGAATCCGAAATGCGCTTTCACCTCGATATGGAAGCCGAATCCGGGCGCCGCCGCGGTTTGCCAGACGATGACGCGCGCCGGCAGGCTGTTCTGCGCGTTGGCGGCGTTTCGTCGGCGATGGAGGAGGCACGGGATCAGCGAACGTTTCCCTGGCTCGCTGGAACCGTAGCGGATCTGCGCCACGCCTGCGTTGGACTGTTTCGCCAACCAGGGTTCCTTGCGATAGCCACCACGGTTTTAGCAGTAGCGGTCGCCGCCAACACCCTAATTTTCACGGTGGTCAACGGCGTTCTGTTAAAGCCTCTGCCATTCCGCGACCCCGGCAGCCTGGTGCGTGTGTTCGAGTGGTCCGAGCGCAACCCAAAGTTTCCGCTCTCGATCCTCAATTACCTCGAAAACAGGCGTCAGAGCCAAACGCTCCAAAGTATTGGGCTATACACGGGCGGCGACATGGAACTGATGCATGGCGAGCGGCCAGAGCGCTTGACGGGCGTTCGCGTCACCCACGACTTTTTTCCAACACTCGGCGTACAGCCAATACTGGGCCGAAATTTTCTGGAAACGGAGCTAAAGGGCTCCGCACGAGTTGTGATTCTGGGTCACGCGATTTGGCGTTCGCGCTTCCATTCGGACCGCAGCGTGGTCGGCCAGACGATCCGGCTTAATCGCGAGAGCTGGACCGTCATCGGCGTCATGCCGCTGGGTTTCCAGCATCCCGGAGGAAGTTATCGATCTCCCTTGCAGGGCGAGACAGTAGACGTCTGGTGTCCGCTCGGAATCGATATTCGAGAACAGGGACTACGCTACTTCCACTTCACCAATGCGATTGCGCGGCTGAAGCCCGAAGTGCCTCTCGAACGTGCCACGCAGGATCTGAATCGGGTCGTGGATGACCTGACACGCCGTTTCCCGGACGCATACACAAACAAGAGAGCGCGCGTTGAGCCGCTGGCGGCGGAAGTAGTGGGCCAGTCCGCTTGGACTGTGCAGCTCATCATGGCCGCGGGGCTGATTGTGATGATTGTCGCGTGCATCAATATCGCCGGTCTGTGCGTGGCCCGAGTCGTCGCCCGTCAAACAGAACTCGCGATCCGGCAGGCACTCGGTGGTGGACGCTGGAGGCTGATCCGCGCCGTGCTGGCGGAAAATCTGGTGCTTGGCGCTCTCGGTGGCATTACCGGTCTGTTGCTGGCGGTTCTCACGATTCCCGTGCTTCGCTCCATTCTGCCCACGGATTTTCCACGGCTTCACGAGATCAACATTGATTTATTGGCTGGCGCATTTGCCGTAAGTGCCGCGCTGCTGACTAGTGTGGTTGCGGGCATCGTTCCGGCCTTCCGTCAGACCATGTCGCGGCGGGAGCAGAGTCTCAGCCGTGGCATCCGCGTGACGGAGGCAGGCCATGGGATCCGCAGTTTGCGCGGCGTCCTGGTGGTGGCCGAAGTTGCGCTCGCTTGTGTTCTATGCTTTGGCGCGGCGCTGCTCGTGCGCAGCGGAATGCAATTGGCTACGCGTGATCATGGGTTTCAGACCTCTGGTGTGACGACATTCCAATTGGCATTTCCGCGCGAGGGCTACAACAACGGAGCAAAAAGACGCGCCTTCATTTCCGAGGCGCTACGCCGATGGCGTGAAATCTCTGGAGTGATTGCCGCCGGTGCAGGCAGCTCCATTCCGTGGACAGGCTACGACGACAACACGTCCTTCGATATTCCTGGACGTCCGGCGAAGCCGGGCGAGTCGATTCAGGCTCGCTATCAAAAAGCCACACCGGGTTACTTTGAGGCTCTCCGCTGGCCGTTGCGAAGGGGACGCCTATTCGATGAAGGAGATCATGCCGACGCGAAACTTGTTGTCGTGATCAACGACGTGCTGGCGCGACGATATTTCGAAGGCATCGATCCAGTGGACCGTGAGATTAAGTTCTTTGGTCGGACGCGCCGGATTGTGGGTGTTGTAGCCGACGTACGAGACTATCCGGCGGCACTCCAAGCCGAGCCCGCGGTGTGGATGCCTGAGGCCCAAGAGCCGGATTCCGGCATCAGCGTAGTCGTGCGCTCGTCCGGTGATCCGCTGGCAATCGCGCCGCGATTGCGAGAGACTTTGGCGACGCTCGACCGGGAGCTGCCGATGGCGGAATTGAGGACGCTCGATGCCGTGGCAACAGCGGCGCAGGCCGAGCGGCGCTTCGCAGTGCTAGCCTGCCAGGCGTTCGCTGGGCTCGGGCTGTTGCTAGCGGCGATCGGCATCTATGGATTGCTGACGTACGTCGTGCAGCAGCGGCGGAAGGAGATCGGCATCAGGATGGCGCTGGGTGCAACGCGCGCGACACTGTTGTGGATGGTGACCGGAAGTGGTCTTCGTCTTGGCGCGGCCGGTGTCGTGGCCGGATTGCTGTTCACGCCTCTGGCGGGTCGCGCCATGACGGCATTCCTGTATGGGGTTTCCGCTACGGACACCGTGACACTGATTGTGGCGCCCGTTCTGATGGTGATGACAGCGCTCGTGGCCAGTGCAGTTCCGGGATGGATTGCAGCCCGAAGCCAGCCGATGTCGGCGTTGCGGGACCAGTGAAGGCGGTGGACCGCCATTCAAACGATTCCTCAACTACACTTGGGAATCATGTCCAAGAAACGGTCAGCAACCAAGCACTCCGCGGAGCCGCGCGCAACGCGGCGCGAACTCTTCTATGCCGGGAACTCACTGTTGATGCCCGCTCTGTTCGCCGGCTCGCAGGCGATGGCGGCCACTGGGCCGCTACGACCAGGCAAAGACATATACCGTTCGATCGGGGTGGAACCGGTGATCAATTGCCGCGGTACGTTCACAATCATCGGCGCGTCCGTGGAATTGCCCGAAGTGCGGGCGGCAATGGATGCCGCCGCACAGCAGTTCGTGCAGCTTGACGAGCTTGCCGAAGCAGTTGGCCGGCGCATCTCGGAGTTGACCGGCGCCGAGTGGGGCATGGTTTCGGCCGGTTGCGCGGCCGGCCTTAAGCACGTCACGGCCGCGTGCGTCGCAGGAGGAAATCCGGAAAAGCTCCTGCGTATACCTGACTTGACGGGATTGGACAAGACAGAAGTGGTGGCGCCGAGATCCGCGCGGAGCGCTTATGACCACGCGATCCGGAACATCGGCGTAAAGATGATTACGGTAGAGACCGCGGAAGAGTTGGAGCGCGCTCTGAGCTCGCGAACAGCGATGATCTATCTTTCCGCTGGCGGCTCCGGACCGCTTTCGCTTGAGAATGTCGCCAAAATGGCGAAGCCGCGCGACATTCCGATTCTTGTTGACGCCGCCGCCGAAGTGCTCACGATTCCCAATGTTCACCTGCAGCGTGGCGCAACCGTGGTCGCCTACAGCGGCGGCAAGGCCATCTGTGGACCACAATGCGCAGGGCTGCTGCTCGGCCGCAAGGACATCTTGCTCTCGGCGTGGCAGGCGAGTTCGCCACATCATGGACCGGGGCGCGACAACAAGGTAGGGCGCGAGGAAACCCTCGGGATGTTAGCCGCGGTGGAGGCGTGGGTGAAACGCGACCACGAAGCGGAATGGAAGAAGTGGCTGTCTTACCTCGACACGATCGCGAAGCGGGTTTCCAAGATTGATGGAATTAACACTGCGCTGCGGGAGCCTACTGGACTTTCCAACAAGAGCCCCGCGCTCGCGATCTCCTGGGATTCGGCGAAACTGCACGTCACCGGTGAGGAAATCGCCGAAGAACTGGCGCGAACGAAGCCGCGCATTGCGCTCGGTGCAGGAAGCTTGCGGAGGGGCAACACCGAGGCAGCCCCCGGCTCCACCTCGATCAGCATTACGGCGTGGATGATGCAACCGGGCGACGATAAGGTCGTGGCCGAGCGCCTATTCGAAGTGCTTTCACGCAATCGCACCCCTAAGCCCGCCCCCACGGCTCCCGCTGGAAATATCAGCGGACGTTGGGACGTCGAGGTCGCGTTCTTCAGCAGCAAGAGCCAGCACACACTGACACTGGAACAAAACGGAAACCGGCTGCTGGGCTCACACAAGGGCGACTTCTCCGTGCGCGACGTGTTCGGCACGATCGAAGGCGATCAGGTCAAGCTGCAGAGCACGGATTACCGCCCCGGCGACTCGATTACATTTACGTTCTCGGGGTCCCTTTCAGGTGACACGTTTTCCGGCCCGGTCTACATGGGTGAGTACCTGAATGCGAAGTTCACGGCGCGGCGGCACACATATCCCGACCGGCGTGGAAACATCCTCATCCCAGGCGGACCTCCGCTGGCGAATTAGTAATACCGTCCATAGAAATTTCTTCGCGTCGACAGCTTCTTATTGCCTTGCGCGCGCGAGCTTGTCCCGGTAATGGCCGAGACCTTGATCGAACATTGCCCGAGCGCGGGTGCGATTGTCGCCGGGGCCGAAGTTGTTGCGCTCCTCAAGGTAGGCCCATTGCCGCTCGAGCATGGATAGCATCAGTTCGATATCTTCCTTGACAAGGGTTGGATTGCCGCCGAACTCTACATAGACTGCGGCGGAGTGAGCTTGCGGAGGGCCGATGACTCCGATTGCAGGTGGCCCAAATGCTCGAGCGGCGAACCAGGAACTGGCGGTAAGGGTGACCTCCTTGCTAATGCGTGGTTCCGCCGTGGAAGCAATCACCTGGCCGTTCTGAATCAGTTCGAGCCGGTCGATGAGCATTCGGGCGGAAACTTCAGCCGACAGCCTGGCTGTAAATGTGGAACCGGCTGCAGGCTTCGCGATCGTGCCAGGAGGCGATCCATTGACATTGAAGGTAAGTAACGGGCCGTTGGACACGAACGCGCGCCCTTCTCGATAGCGGTCGATCCATCGCTGCCAGTCCATTTTTGAACCAACGTCAACGTACTGACGTGAGGACCCTGGAATGTTATTGACACCGCGCCAATTGGTGAAGACATCGGTGCCGGCGCCAGGGACGACGTGGAATCCGGCATTGAGCAACCGGTACCACAACTCGTAGGCGGGGCCGCCGCGAGGTAGCACGTCAATGGCGTCCATGCCGCCAAGCGCCGCGGTAAGCGGCGATTCTTTGGCGCCAAGATTTGTGTCATAGACGTCATTGGAAACAGCCATTGGATGGACGTAGCTGACAAGTCCACCCTGCTTCCGCGCCTCAACCGCAGCCATGGTGTTGAGCGGGAAATCATACGGCGAGTTGCTGCCGATAACGCTGGTGTAGGAAGGTGGCACCTGCTTTTTGATATTCAGGAACGCCATGTGGCCGAGAGGGTCGCTATTTCGATATTCCTGTCCCCAGTACAGAACGTAGCGCGAGGTGGACAGAGAGCTCACCCCGCCGGTAAAGAATTCCTTGTCATGAACGAATGCGCCCTCGGAGTTGGCGACGATCATGTTTGCGGCGTTGAGGTCTTCGGCCTCGAGCCATGCCAGCGAATCTGCCGGGCGCTGATAGTAGCTGCCGTTGTAGTTCGCGTGAAAGTGATTCTCGCCGGTGTACCAGCCGCGCTGCATCCAATTGGTCCACCGTTCAAGTTGAATAGTGACGGCTTGGGTTTGGCCGGCCGGAACATCCACGGTGCGCTCGGCAACGCGATATTCGAATCCCTTGACGGCGACCAAACGGAGACGGCCCGCGGGCAGATCGAACTCATCGTCTCCCGAGGCGACAAAGAAGCCTTCGCGGGGGCGGCCAGGGTCGACTGTTTGATAGAAAATCGGGTTGCCTTGTGGAGTGTATGCCTTGGCGTCGGAGGCAATCACGTAGAGCCTGGCGCGTGTGGACTGGCCTGTCTCATCGAGCAGTTTGATCCGCACGCGGCCGGAAGGGTTGCGGAATTTTAGATTGCGGATCGCGACGTGCCGCCGGTCGCCACCGGCCGCGGGAATGACGAACAGGTCGAGGTTACCGAGGTGATTTGAGACATGGGCGATCCAGCGCCCATCGCGGGAGATCGCCGGAGAGAACTCGTCGCGGGCGGTGGACGTGATGGTGGCAGGCTGCCCTCCGCGTGCTCCGATGCGCCAGAGGTCGTGGTCGCCCTTGCCGTTGACGTGAGCGCCGGAGTAGACGACGCCGGAGCCGTCCGGGAGGGCGGCAATCGAGGTGATCTGGAATATATCCGTTGGGCGATACCGGGTGAGCGGCATCTGGACGATGATGGGCTTTTCGATGGCGGGCATAGACCAAATCTGTATCGGACTGTTACGCCTGTTGGTCAGAAAGACAGTATTTCCGGCCACCGATGCCGACACCCAAGGGCCCACCGGCGCGCGCTGCATCGGGAACTGGAGCTGGCGTGGAGGAGTACCGTCCACTGGAATCTGGTGGAGGAGGCTGCCCTGGCTGGGAACGAGCAATCCGCAGAGCACACTGGTGCTCGAACTGTTCCATGTAGGTGTTCCCGAGGTGGGGAAGGGAGTCGAAATCTCTCGCTCCTTGCGGGCGGCGAGATCGAGAACCATGAGCTTGCCGGAGACATTGGGTTGAGGTCCCGCCGGCACATTGCCACTGATGAACGCGATTTGCGAACCATTCGGGGACCACGACGGATGCGCATGGTAGCCGGCAGTAGCGGTGAGCTGAATCGCCTCCCCGCCTGCGGAGTCCACCTGCCAGATGGAGCCGAAGAGTGAGAATGCGAGCTTGGCGCCGTCTGGCGACCAAGTGGGATCGGTCGCGCCCCAGGCGACCCGGTCGGTATCAGCTGCATGTGTGGAGGAGAACTCGCGCAGGGCCAGCAGGAGCAAGCCCAAGGCCGAAACGAGTAACAGGTGACGGGATTGCATACGCGGAAGTATATTCCGGTTGGGCATCGGAGAATAGCGGGTTTGCACGTCTTCGGCTTGATCGGACGAGACTTCGAGCGATCGCGCTCCCACCAAGGGAAGATGATAAAGTCTATGCGGATTTCGTCCGGATGGAATCGAGGGAAGGAGATTCTCATGACGCGGCACGCGATTCCCAGCTTGATTTGCCTGGCGCTCGCGGCTTCGGCGCTGGCGCAGAGCACGACGGGCACCTTAACCGGAGTTGTGCAGGACTCGTCGGGAGCGGTGATAGGGGGCGCTCGCGTCGCGGTCGTCAACGAAGCATCGGGAGTGCGAACGGAAACGGAGTCGAACCCATCCGGGCTGTACCGCGTGTCGCCATTGAATCCTGGCAATTACAGGGTGGAAGTGGAAGCGAACGGATTCCACCGTTTGGTGCGCAGCGGCGTGACCGTTCAGGTGAGCCAGACGCTGCAAGTGGACGTACAGCTCCAGGTGGGCAATGTACAGGAGACGATCAGCGTGAGCGGAGCGGCGCCGGTGGTGGAATCGCAGTCCTCAAGCGTCGGGCAACTGATCGAACGGGAGATGATCGCAGGGATGCCGATGCCGAACCGATATTCGACGGCGCTCATCGCATTGACTCCAGGCACAACGATCCAAAGCGTGAATAGCGATATTCCGATATTTAGTACCGCCGGTGGACGAATGAGAAATCAGCAGTTCTCACTGGACGGAGGCAATCATTCGAACACAGTGGGATTAGCGGTGAACCAAAGCCAGGTTCCGCTGCCTATGGATGCGATGCAGGAGTTCCGCATCATCACGAACAACTATTCGGCAGAATTTGGGCAGAGCTCGGGAGGTGTGGTGGCGATGGTGACGAGATCGGGAACGAATCAGTTTCATGGGAGCGTGTTTGAGTATGCGCGAAACGAGGCGCTAGATGCGCGCAATTTCTTCGCGGCGGCGCGGCCAAAATTCCGGCAGCATCAGTTCGGTGGAACGATCGGAGGCCCGATCCGCAAGGACAAGACGCACTTCTTCGCCAGCTACGAGCGTACTCAACAGGTGACGGGCGATACCGTGTTTCGGACTCTGCCAACGACTCTGCAACGGCAAGGAGATTTCTCGCAAACATTCAATGCCGCCGGTCAATTGATTCGTATTTACGACCCAGCGACGACAGCTGGCAACACGCGCCAACCATTCGCGGACAACCGGATTCCGGCGGCCCGAATCGATCCCGTCGCGCGCAACATAACGCCTGGTTGGGGAATCCCAAACTTGCCCGGCACGATTACGGGCGCCAACAATTTTTCAGCGAACACGCGGCCCAACCAGGACCGGGACACGATTCTGGCGCGCGTCGATCATGTTTTCCGCGAATCCGATCAATTGATGGTTCGCTACTTTGTTAACTACCGGAATAGCCAGACGCCATCGATCACGGAAGAGCCTGCGGCCGATCCAACGAATTCGCGCACGGACCAGAAAGTGCACAACATTCTGGGCGCCTGGACGCATACGTTCAATCCCAGCTTGATCAATGAATTTCGTTTTGGCCTTGTCCAAAGGTATTTTTTCTCGGGACGCGACGAAGGATTGAATGAAGACTGGGCGCAAAAGCTGGGACTGAAGGGGGTCTCGGCAGTGGCGTATCCAATCATTAACGTGACTGGGTACGTGGCGTTGAGTGGAGCGCCGTCGCGCTTTTCCAACCCACTTCGCGACTGGCAAGCTCAGAATGCTGTCTCGACGTTTCGCGGAAAGCACGCGTTGAAGGCTGGATTTGAAATGCGCTACGGGGTTTTCAACGACGACACCGACACGTCGTCGTCCGGCAACTTCACATTT
>Ga0209382_10010791_pt1 | contig 11363 bp, 10 predicted proteins | sample SoiMetdeltSBSDD5_FD_187599 | JGI IMG/M metagenome (GOLD analysis project Ga0209382, IMG submission 187599) | Bulk soil microbial communities from a Populus tree surrounding site in Tennessee, USA - Soil MetaG P. deltoides SBSDD5 (SPAdes) (version 2) | ecosystem: Environmental > Terrestrial >...
CGCAACGTGCACCGGCCAATTTGGCAGCGAGCAGCGCCGGGCCGGAGGCGTAACCGCCCAGCCCGATCACACAGTCGGGACGAAATTTTTTCAGGATTGCCCACGAACGCAGCAGGCTGAGCGGCACGCCAGACGCGGCGTCGAGCCAGCCGCGCAGGCCTCGCCCTTTTATGCCTTTGACCTCCAGCGTCTCCAGTTTAAATCCTTCTTTCGGCAACACCCGAAACTCGATGCCTTGCGCCGTGCCGATGAATAAAATCTCCGCCGTCGAATCGCGCCGCTGAAATTCTCGCGCCACCGCCAACCCGGGGAACAGATGCCCGCCCGTTCCCCCGCCGGCGAGAATCACCCGCATCTAGAGCCTCCGGCGCGACAGCCCCAGTAAAATCCCCGCCTCCATCAAATTGACGACCATGGCCGAACCGCCGTAGCTGATAAACGGCAGCACCAGTCCCTTGGTCGGCATCAATCCCATCACCACGCCCATGTGAATCAAAGCCTGCAGGCCGAGCAGCACCGTCAAGCCAAAAGCCAAATACTGATCGAAGGGTTCTTCGATTTTCGCCGTGAGACGAAGGCCGCGCACGATGATCACGCCGAACAGCGCCAACACGACCAGGGCGCCGAGCAAGCCCAACTCTTCGCCGATCACCGAATAGACAAAATCGGTGTGCGCCTCCGGCAAATAGAAAAGTTTCTGGCGGCTCTCACCCAACCCGCGACCGAGCAGCTGGCCCGAGCCGAACGCGATCAAAGATTGAATGATGTGGAAACCGCTGCCCGTCGCGTCGCTCCACGGATCCAAAAACGTCATCAGCCGGCGCAGACGGTATTCGGCCGTCATCATCACGTAAGCCAATACCGGCAGCGCCAACAAAGCCGTAGAGAGCAGATGACTTACGCGCACGCCGCCGATGAAGAGCATGAAGTAGAGCAGCATGGTCAGAATCAGCGCCGTGCCGAAATCCGGTTCGAGCAGAAGCAAACCGGCAAACGCGCCGCTGACGAGCAGGTGCGGCAAAACGCCAATCGAGAAAGTGCCAATCATCGCTTCCTTTCTAGCCAGGGAGTGGGCCAGGTACACGACGATTGCAAGCTTCGCCAACTCGGAGGGTTGAAAGGCGAAGCCGGGGAACATGATCCAGCGGCGCGCGCCGCCGCGGCTCACGCCGATGCCCGGGATCAGCACTGCGGCGAGAATGACAAAACTGACGGCCAAAAGCGGGTAGGCAAAGCGGCGATACAGCGTTGCAGGCAGCATTGAACACGCAATCAACGCGATCACCCCGGCGCCCATGGCGATCAGCTGTTTGCGGAAAAAATAGGTGCCGTCGCCGTAGCGCTCCTGAGAGTAGAGATAACTGGTGCTCAAGACCATCGTCATCCCCAGCACCATCAGGCCGACGACCGCCAGCAACATCCATTTATCGACTGCCAAACCGTCTCTCATAGTTTTTGCACAAGGTTCTTAAAAACTTTGCCGCGCTCGGCGTAGTTGCGAAACTGATCGAAACTCGAGCAGGCCGGCGAGAGCAGGACAACGTCGCCCGCGCGCGCATGCGCCGCGGCGTCGCGCAGCGCCGCCTCTAGATCATCGACGATCACGGTTTCGGTAAACCCTCCCAGGGCGCGCGCGATGATCTCCCTGGCTGCGCCGAAGAGCACCAGGCGGCAAACTCTTTCTCGGATACCATGTTCGAGAGGCGCGTAATCGCCGCCCTTGTCGACGCCGCCGGCGAGCAAGATCACCGGCTCGGTAAAGCTTGCCAGCGACTTCACCACGGCGCCGACGTTGGTGCCTTTCGAATCGTTGTAGTAGCGCACCCCGTCTTTTTCGCGAATGAATTCGAGGCGATGTTCGAGACCGGGAAACGTATCCAAAGTTTGTTGAATGCCGGCCTTATCGACGCCGGCGCATTTCGCGGCTCCGACCGCCGCCATCATGTTTGCTAAATTATGTACGCCTTGAAGTTTGGCGCAGCGCAATGAAAATCGCTCTTCTTTAACGCCATCCCGCCAGACGATTTCGCCGCCCGCGGGGAATAGCCCCGCCGGGGACTCCGCGAAACCGAATGAGATCACGCGCGCCTTGATGCGTTCGCGCATCTGCCAAACTAAAGGGTCGTCGCGGTTGATGATCGCTACGTCGTCGCTCGATTGCGCCTCGAAAATGCGCTCCTTGGCGGCGCCGTAATCGGCAAAGCTCGGATAACGGTCCAGATGATCTTCCGTGATATTGAGCAGCACGGCGATGCGCGGCCGAAACTCTGAAATCCATTCCAACTGAAAACTGCTGATCTCCACCACGCCCCAATCCCAATCTTGCGCCAGCGCGCCGACAAACGGCGCGCCGAGATTGCCGCCGAGGAAAACCTTTCTGCCGCTCGCTTTGATCATCTCGCCGATTAACGTCGTGGTTGTGCTCTTGCCGTTGGTGCCCGTGATCGCCGCCAGCGGCGCGCCAAAAAAGCGGTATGCGAGCTCGACCTCGCTCAGAACCGGAATTCCCCGCGCCGACGCCTGTTTCAGGAGCAAATTCCCGGGCGGAACTCCCGGACTGGGAATTACAAAATCCACGCCGTCGAGCCAGGACGGCTCTTCGCCGCCCAAACGATAATCGACGGCAAAGCCAGCAAGGCTTTCGATCTCCGGCTCGAGATCCGCCGCGCCGCGTCGATCGCTAACCCACACGGCGGCGCCTCGTTGCGCGAGAAAGCGGGCGCACTCGCGGCCGGTGCGCGCTAACCCGATCACCAAAAATGTTTTGCCCTTGAGCTCCATCGACGGTCTTCATCTTTATCTAAGCTTCAGCGTGCTCAAGCCGATGACCGCGCAAATAAAAGAAACGATCCAGAAGCGCACGATGATTTGCGGTTCCTTCCAGCCCTTAAGTTCGTAGTGATGATGAATCGGCGCCATCAAAAAAACTCTCTTGCGGCGCATTTTGTACGAGGCTACCTGGAAAATGACCGACAAGGCTTCGACGACGAATACGCCGCCGACGATGACCAAAAGAATTTCATTCTTGGTCATCACCGCGACCACGCCGAGCGCGGCGCCCAATGAGAGCGAGCCCACATCGCCCATAAACATTTGCGCGGGATAGGCGTTGTACCAGAGAAAGCCCAATCCGGCGGCGACCACGGCGGCGCAGAATACGCTGAGCTCGCCGACCCCCGCGACATAGGGAATTTGCAGATACTCGGCGAGCTTCAGGTGACCGGTCACGTAAGCGATGACCGCGTAGGTTGCCGCGGCAACCATCACCGGCCCGATGGCCAAGCCGTCCAATCCGTCCGTAAGATTCACCGCGTTGGAAGTAAAGACAATGACCAGCATGGCGAACGGGATGTAGAAAAAGCCGAGATCGAAGCGAAAGGTTTTGATGAACGGCACGGCGATTTCGGTGCTGAAGCGCGGCTGATAATAGAGCGCCAGCGCGACGACGAACGCGATCAAAAACTGGCCGAGCAGTTTGCCGCGCGGTGAAAGACCCTTGCTGCTTTTCCGGGTTAACTTCAAATAATCGTCGGCGAACCCGACGACGCCGGTGCCGAGGGTGGCGATGAGCGCAAGCAGGACGTAGCGATTGGCGACATCGGCCATCAGGATCGTGGAGAAAAACAACGCAAGGATGATCAAGGCGCCGCCCATCGTCGGTGTCCCGGCTTTGGCGGCGTGGGACGCCGGACCGTCGTCGCGAATCTGCTGACCGATTTGCTTTTCCGTCAAGGTGCGAATCAACCAAGGCCCGAGGAGAAACGAGATCAACAGCGCGAGGAGCGCAGCCATGGCGGCGCGAAACGTGATGTAACGAAAAACGTTGAATCCCGAATAGGTGCTCGAAAGCTGGAACGACAGATAGTATAGCAAAACCAATCCCCTATGCCTTTCCGCGTCGCAGCGTCTCGAGGACCCGCTCCATTTTCATGCCGCGCGACCCTTTAAAGAGCAGCCAATCACCGCGCTTCACCCGCTCGCCCAAGTGAGCGGCAAGGTCCGCATGATCCTTACCGATGATAATCTGCTCCGGTCGCATGCCGCCCTTTAAAGCCCCGCGACGAACCACGTTCGCCTGCTCGCCGAGGAGATAGAGGCTATCGATGGCCGCGTCGGCGGCGGCTTTGCCCATCGCGCGGTGCTCTTTGCCACTGTGCCGTCCAAGCTCAAACATGTCGCCCAGCACGGCAATACGCCGGCCGCGGCACCGGATCTCGGCGAGCGTGCGGAGCGCGGCCGCCATCGACGCCGGGTTGGCATTGTAAGCGTCGTTGATGATGCCGATACCGCGCCAATCTTCGATCTGCATGCGCATGGAAAAAGGCTTGGCCTTTGCCAGCCCCCGGCGAATATCGGCAGGCTTCACGCCGGCGCCGAGCGCCAGCGCGGCGGCGCCGAGCGCGTTGGAAATGTTATGCTGGCCGAGATAGTTGAGCCGTACTTGGCCGCGCTCCCGGCCGGCTTCGAGGGTAAACGCGATGCCGCTTGCGCCGCGCATGCACCACGAGCGCGCGCGCACCGCACCGCCCTTTCCGTAAGTGATCTTTTTGCCCTTGAATTTTGCTCCGAGCTTTTTCACCCGCGCATCGTCGAGGTTGACGGCAATGGCTCCGCCGGCGCGAACGTTACGGTAAAGCGCGCCTTTTTCCTGCGCCACTCCGGCTACACTGTTCAGACCTTCGAGATGCGCCGCGGCCACCGAAGTGACGATGCCGCAGTCGGGGTCGGCGATCTCGGCCAGTCGTTGGATTTCTCCCGGATGATTGGTGCCCAGCTCGACCACCGCTACTTTGTCGCGCCGGCGCAGACGCAAGAGAGTCAAAGGCAGACCGACGAGATTGTTGAAATTACCTTCCGTCTTCAAAACCTTCCCGCGCAAGCTCTCGCCTTCGAGCTTCGCTTCTTCAAGAATCGCCGCGACCATTTCTTTGGTGGTGGTTTTGCCGTTGGAACCGGTAATCGCCAATACTTTGGGACTGAGCTGCTCGCGTCGATAGTGCGCCAGATCGCCCAGCGCCCTAAGCGTGTCGCGCACTTTGACCACGGTGCTGCCGGCGAAATTTAATCCCGGCAAATCGCGCTGGATGATAACGCACGACGCGCCGCGCCGCAGCGCGTCCGGAACGAAGCGATGACCGTCGTGGCGCTCACCTTTCAATGCCAGGAATACCGAGCCATTTTTAACCTTGGTCGACTCGGTCACGACTTCTCCGAAACGCGTCGCCTTGCCTTCACGCAGGACCCTGCCCTCCGTGGCTTCGAGAATCTGCGTCTTGCTCCATCCCATTCCCCGGCCGCTTACACGCCCGCTTGCAATCCCGACTCTTGGCGCGCCACTTCGCGATCATCGAAATGAATCTTGTCGCTGCCTAAAATTTGATAATTTTCATGTCCCTTGCCGGCAATCAACACGAGGTCCCCGGCCGAGCCTGCGCCAATGGCGATGGCAATGGCTTTTCGGCGATCCGCTTCGACCAGATAACCGCGCCCAACTTTGCTTGAAGCGACTTGAGAACGAAGTTCTGAAACGCCGAGTTTTACGAGCTCCGTCTTTGTGACGCCAGTTTCGACTTCATCGATAATCGCCGACGGCGCTTCGGTGCGCGGGTTATCGGACGTGATCACGACGAGATCGCTCAACCGCGCAGCAATCTCACCCATCAGAGGACGCTTGCCGCGGTCGCGATCACCGCCGCAACCGAAAACACAGATAACCTTGCCTCGGGTGAGCGGCCGGACAGCGCCGAGCACCTTTTCCAAAGCGTCAGGAGAATGCGCATAATCGACCAGGATCGTAATACCGCGCGGGTTGGCGACCTTCTCGAGCCGCCCGGGAACCGACTTTAGTCTGTTGATGCCTTCAGCCACGACATCGGCATCGATCCCCAGCGCCCGCCCGACGCCGACCGCGCCAAGAATGTTCTGCAGATTTGCCGCGCCGATCAGCGGCGAGTCGAATTCAATCATTTGCCCGCGCGCTTGGATTGTGCCGCGAAGGCCCCTGACATCCCTCTCTACATTCACGGGATGAACATCGCAATCCTGCCCTTCGCCGTAACTCCACAGATCAAAATGATGCGAGCGAATCTTTTCAATGAGCTCGCGGCCGCGCGGATCGTCGCCATAAATCACCGCGGCCTTGCGCAGCTTGCTGCTGGCTTTCAAGTAATCGGTGAAAAGCTTTGACTTGGCTAAAAAGTATTCATCCATGTCGCGGTGATAGTCGAGGTGGTCGCGCGACAAGTTCGTAAAGACACCGACGTCGAATTCCAAACCTCGCACTCTTTGTTGCGCCAGAGCGTGGGAAGAAACTTCGATAGCGGCGGCCGTGATCCCGGCTTGCGCCATCTCGGCTAACATCGCCTGCAAATCGAGCGACTCGGGCGTGGTGTGATGCGCGGGCACTTCGTGTCCGGCATAGCGATAATTGATCGTGCCGATCACTCCGGGCGGCAGCGCCGCCGATTGAAGCACGGACTCGATCAAGTAGGTCAGCGTGGTCTTGCCATTAGTGCCCGTCACGCCAACCAGCCGGATCTTCGCGCTCGGCCGGCCGTAGAAATGCGCCGCCCACAAGCCCATCGAGTAGCGGACATCCTTTACCCGTAGCGATGCGGCCGGCCGCGGCCAATTTCCATCCCGCGACACGACCACGGCGGCGACGCCGCGCCGAACCGCGTCGGCGATATAGCTATGGCCATCGGCTTTTTCTCCAGGCGTGGCAAAAAAAACCTCGCCCGATCCAGCCTTCCGCGAATCGTAACAGAGCCCGCTCACTTCTTGTTCGAGATCGCCCTCGGCGTATTCCACCTGATCAATCGTCAAAAACTCCTTGATGCGCATCGCCGCTAACCTTGCAAACTGAGCACTAAGAATCCTTCATCATTCCAGGGGTTGCCGGCTGCTGGAGACTGCTTGATGACGTAACCATTTCCTTGCAGTCGCACTTTGACGTTAAGAGTTTGCGCTTTTTCCAAGACTTCACGCAGGCTCAATCCGATAAAATCCGGCGCTGTTTCAGCGCCCGCGTCAACTAACTTAACTTGCGGCCGCTTGACGATATGGCGCACCGGCAGTTCCGGTTGGCTCGAGGCCGCCGGAATGGGCGCCAATCTTTGCGGCGCTACCGCGAGATGGCGCAAAGCGCCCTGGGCGATATTGCGAAAGACCGGCGCCGCGACCACACCGCCGTAGACATTCACTTCAGGCTCGTCGATAAGCACCAACGCCACCAAGCGCGGCTTGTTCGCCGGCACGAAACCGACAAAAGAAGCCACCCTCTTCTTGGAAGCATACCCGCCGTTTACCGGATCGGCTTTTTGTGCCGTGCCGGTTTTCCCTGCAACCTCAAAGCCATCGACATTCGCCATCTCCCCGGTGCCGCCTTCATGAGTGACGTCTCGGAGCATGGACGCCAAAAGCGCAGCGGTTTTTTCTGAAATGACCCGGCGCACAACGTGCGGTTGATTCTCTGACAGGACTTCTCCCTTCGGCCCAACCGCCCGCCGCATCACATAGGGGCGCATGAGAAAACCGCCATTGGCGACGGCGGCATAAGCCATCACGAGTTGCATCGGCGTCGTCGAAATACCTTGGCCGAAGCCGTGCGTGGCCAGATCGACCCCCGACCATTTCTCCGGTCTACGCACCAGTCCGGGAACTTCTCCAGGAACATCGATGCCGGTCGTCTGACCAAAACCAAATTTTTCGATGTATTTAAAAAATCGGTCCTTCTTGAGCTTCTCCGCAACTTTGGTAAATCCGATATTGCTCGACACCTGAAGAATTTTCGAAAACGGCAACCAACCGTGCGGATGGGTGTCATGAATAATCCTGCCGGCGTAAGAATATTTACCCATCTCGCAATAGAAGAGGTCGTCTTTGCCGACCGCACCTTCTTCCAACGCCGCTGCGGCGAGAACGGTTTTGAAGGTAGATCCCGGCTCGAAACTATCGGTCACCGCGCGATTCCGCCGTTGTTCGCCGGAATGCTTTGAGTAATTGTTGGGATTGAACGCCGGATAATTAGCTAACGCCAGCACCTCGCCGGTAAACGGCTCGACGACGATAGCGACGCCGGCCTTGGCCCGATACTTTGCGATCGACGACTCCAACTCCTTCTCGGCCATATGCTGGATTGCGGTATCCAGCGTGAGATGGATGTCGCCGCCCGGAGGAATGTGCAGACCCTCGACACCCTGGACGAGGACGCGTCTGCCGAGCGCGTCGCGTTCAGCCATCGACGATCCGGTTTCGCCGCGGATAAAATCGTTGTACTTGAGCTCGACGCCTTCCAGACCTTCCGAATCACGCCCGACAAAGCCGATCAGCTGGCCGGCCAGTTGACCTTGAGGGTAGTGGCGTTTGGGTTCGTAAAACATGCCGATGCCCTCGGCATTGAGCGCTTGTATTTTTTCGGCCTCCACGGAAGAAACCTGCCTTCTGATCCAGACAAAAGGCTTCGCGGCGGTAATTTTTTCCTTGACGTCAGCGGCGCGCAAGTTGAGAATCTTTGCCAAAGCTTGACTCAATTTATCCGCATCATGAATCCGGTGCGGGCGCGCATACACCGATTGCGATTCCATGCTCAAAGCTAACGGCTCTCCGGAGCGGTCGAACAGCGCACCGCGCTTAGGCAACACAATCCATTCTTTAAGGTGCTGCCGCTGTCCAAGCCGCATGAGCTTGTCGCCCTGTAGCACTTGCAGCTGGACCGCGCGACCGCCGATAAGCAGAAACAGCGCTAAAAATAAAATCTTGGCAATACTGAGGCGGCGCAGATTGCGCCGTAGGGGACGTCTCATGGCAGAACGATCACCTGGCCTTTCTCCGGTTGTCTTAAACCTAAACGCCGGCGCGCCAGCGATTCCAAACGATCCGGCGATGTCATGGTGGCCAATTCGATTTTCAACTCGCGATTTTCCTGCTCCAAGCGGCCCTGCAGTTTGCTCGTGGTCGAGAGCACATAACCCATTTGCACGACCTGCAATCGCAGCCAAACGTGCAGCCAAACCAAACCGATCAGTCCGACAGCGAGCACTATGACCCCAAAAAAATTTCTGCGCCGTCCGACACTCCCCTTGCGCGCGGGGCGCTCCCGTCCCGCCCTAGTGATGACGCGCGACTGCGCGCTGACAGCCGAAGCCATGACTCTAAACTCGCTCCGCCACCCGCAGCTTCGCCGATCGGGCGCGCGGGTTGTCGCTCAGTTCACGCGCCGACGGCACGATCGGTTTTTTTGTCAGCAATCTCGCCTTCTGACTCCAGCCGCATTGACAGCGCAACACTCGCGACGGACAGAGACAGGAACGGCTCCATTTGCGAAAAGCTCTCTTGACGATTCGATCCTCGAGCGAGTGAAATGCGATAACCGCCATCCGCCCCTTGGGCAGGAGAGCCTCGAAACCCGTCTCCATGAATTTCTCCAGATGTTGGAGTTCCTGGTTCACGGCGATTCTTAGCGCTTGAAAAACTTGCGTCGCCGGATGATGATCGCGCCGCCCACTGCGCTTAACGGCCTCGACAATGCTCACAAGTTCTCCCGTCATCTGAATCGGTGCTCGCCGCCTTTGATCGACGATCGCCCGCGCGATTCGGCGCGCATTGCGCTCCTCCCCGTAGTCGCGAAAAATTCGCTCCAGCTCTTCGGCAGGCAAGGCATTGAGAATCTCTTGCGCGTTAAGCGCTTGGCGCCGATCCATACGCATATCGAGGGGCGCTTCAGCGCGAAAGCTGAACCCCCGTTCGGGAGTGTCAATTTGATGAGATGAAATACCTAAATCCAAGACAACTCCGTCGACATCGCCCCAACCGATTTCGGTTAAAATATTTTTGGCGTTTGCGAAGCTCGCCTGACGCGCGACGAAGCGCGCGCCGAAGCGCTGCAGCCGTTGGCTCGCCGCAATAATCGCCTCGCCATCCCGGTCCAGGCCTAAAACCTGGCCGTCCGGACTGCTCCGGATTAGAATCTCTTCAGCGTGACCTCCACCCCCCAGCGTCCCATCGAGATAGCGTTTACCCGGCGCGGGACGAAGCCACTCGGCCACTTCCCGGCTGAGCACGGAGATATGCGCAAACACCGGCTCAGTGACTGGTTCCGTCACCCTCCCAGTCGTCATCGAAACTCTCAATCGCGTCTTCCAGGGAAGTATAGTCCTCGAAAAAGCGGTCCATGCCGACGACTTTAAAAATATCGCGCAAAAATGGGCTCATTCCGGCCAGCTTCAAATCACCGTTCAGGTTGCGTAAAAGTTTCAACCGTTCGAGAAGCAGCCCGATGCTCAGGTAATTTATGTGATCGACCGATTTTAGGTTGAGCACGACTTTGATGCGTTCTTTTTCGATCAAAGACCCGATCGCCTCTTTAATGCGGATCATTTCACGAAAATCGATATCGCCGGTGACGTCGAGCACCGAGATGTCTTGAATGGGTTTTCGCGCCAGCATTCGTTCAGCTCCTTTCGCCGACTCAGCCGCTGTTTTCACGCTGTTAAAGCCCCAGGTCGCCGAGGAAGTCGGGGTCCTGCATGAGTTTGTCTTCCGCTTCGGCGAATATTTTTTGCCACGCCTCTCGATCCAACACTCGAAATTTTTCCAGCGCCGAAACCAAAACAACGTCGCGTTTTAGATCGGCGTACTTTCTAAGCCCGGGCGGGATCAAGATTCTGCCATGTGTATCCAAGCTGCATTCGGAAGCCGAGCCCAGATAATAATTTTGAAACTTGACGATGCGCGGGTCGAATTTAGGCTTTTTACGAATCTCGTCTTCGAAGCGAAGCCAAGCGTCGATGGGATATACGTCCAGGCAGCGCTGTCCGTCGATGACAAAGTTCGTCATCACGATACGATCATCGCCTTTCCCCACAAGCACGTCGCGGAATTTGGACGGAATACTTAGGCGTCCCTTGTTGTCCAGCGTATGCTCAAAGCTGCCGCGAAACATGGTTTCCAATTGCCCATCGACCCAAAAATACAGTCTCCTATCCCACTCTTTCCCACCAAGCGCCACTTATAACTTGCTAGTCCCCACCTGTCAACAAAAAAGATACGGAAATTACAAGCTTTTTTAGGTTGATCTAGCGGCGCCGAAACAACCGCCCTGGGAAGGCTTCGAAAATTCGTGTGGAACCGAGGGAACCGCTGATCGTAGAAACTCCGATGAGGTGAACCAGGTCCGGCTTAAGCACTAAAATCAAAAATCGTTGGAAACCAAATCGGTGGCAATTTGCCTATGGAACTCGGGTGGCGATGCGGGGCCGAAACCGCCAGTGGGCTAAAGTGGATCGGTAAGCCGGATTCTGTAGTGGCTCCTAACACGAGCCATAGCGATCATTCATCTTGCCCCTTAATTGCTCAAGGGGTCG
>Ga0209382_10010792_pt1 | contig 11363 bp, 7 predicted proteins | sample SoiMetdeltSBSDD5_FD_187599 | JGI IMG/M metagenome (GOLD analysis project Ga0209382, IMG submission 187599) | Bulk soil microbial communities from a Populus tree surrounding site in Tennessee, USA - Soil MetaG P. deltoides SBSDD5 (SPAdes) (version 2) | ecosystem: Environmental > Terrestrial >...
AATACAACGTTCGATGACATCAGGACGCGCGAGTTACGCCACGTCGTACAGACGTACAGGCGGCAGCCTGTTGCGTTCGTACGCGGGAACGGCGCACGCCTGTTCGATACCGAGGGCCGTGAGTATCTCGATTTCATCTCGGGAATCGGCGTAACGTCGCTCGGGCACGCACATCCCGGTCTGACGGCCGCCATCGCGGATCAGGCGGCGACACTGGTTCATACATCGAACCTGTATTACCACCCGTTCCAGGCGGAGGCTGCAGCGCGGCTTGCGCAGCTGTCTGGCCTCCCACGCGCTTTCTTCTGCAACAGCGGAACGGAGGCTGTTGAAGCGTGCTTGAAATTCGCGCGACGTTATTGGTATACGCGCGGCGCGACAGCGCGCACTGAATTCATCGCACTCGAAGGCGCATTCGCCGGACGAACCTTCGGATCGCTCTCAGTGACGCACGACGAACACTACCGCACCCCGTTTGCACCGTTGCTCTCAGGCGTCACATTCGTCGCTCCCGACGATCCGGCTGCGCTTATCGCGGCCGCGAGCGAGCGGACGGCTGCGATCATCGCCGAACCGATTCAGGGTGAAGGCGGGATTCGGCCTATGAGCGCTGAATTCGCTTCGGCCATCAACGACGTGTGCTCGCGTACGGGCACGTTGTACATCGCCGACGAGGTGCAGACCGGCCTTGGCCGGACGGGCCTGCCCTTCTATTTCGAGGCGCTGGGTTTGCGACCGGACCTGATCTCGGTCGGGAAGGCGCTCGGCGGCGGAATACCCGTCGGCGCCGCGCTGCTCTCCGAACGGGTGTCGGAGACAGTCTCCGCCGGCGATCATGGCAGTACCTACGGCGGCAATCTGCTGGGTACGCGCGCCGCGGCGTTCTTCCTCACGCAATTGATGGAGGGCGGTCTGCTCGAGCACGTGAAGACCGTCGGCATGCACCTCGAACGCCGACTCAGGGCGATCGCACTGAAGTATCCCGCCATCACGGAGGTTCGCGGTGCGGGGCTCATGCGAGGCATCCAGCTCAACACGGACGCCACGCCAATCGTCGATGCCGCACGTGAAGAGGGTCTTCTCGTGAACCGGACGGATGAAAAGGTCGTGCGACTGCTGCCGCCGCTCACGATCGAGACGGCAGAGATCGATCGCGCGGCTGCGATGCTCGATGCGGTCTTCGCCAGAGTCTCTCAGGAGGTGCAGGTGTGAGCACGTGGTCAGCGACCCAACCTCTGACGGTCACCCGTACGACGCCTCCGGTTTCTCTGCTCGAATCGGACGTTTACGTTCGCGAAGCCGGGCCCGACGATGCGGCGGGCGTCTACGCACTGGTAACCGAGTATCTCGAAGATGGACACCTCTTGCCGCGCGGCCTCGACGAAATCAGGACGCACGTGCATCGTTTCCTCGTTGCGGTTCAGGACGATCGAGTGGTCGGTTGCGGTGAGCTGGCCCCGCTCAGCAACGACGTCGCCGAAATACGATCGCTGGTCGTCAGCCGTAACGTGCGGAGCCTTGGCATAGGCGGAGAGATCATCGAACTCCTCGTTCAACGCGCGGCGAGCTGCGGATTCGAAAAAGTGTGCGCGTTCACGCACCGGCCGACATATTTCGTGCACCATGGCTTTTCCATCGTTCCGCACGTCTGGCTGCCCGAGAAGATCGTGACCGATTGCCACAGTTGTCCACACTTCCGACGCTGTGGCCAGTATGCGGTGGTGCGGCCCCTCGGGCAGAGGCGCCTCAGCCATGGTTGAGGTGGTTCGAACGCCATCTATTTCCGTCACAACGGTGCCGGGCGGCATCGCAGCGCCTGAAGGGTTCCAGGCAGGGTCGGTGCACAGTGGCATCAAGGCGGCCGCGTCAGCGCTCGATCTGACCGTGATCGCGGCCGAATCGGCGGCCAGCGCTGCGGGAATCTTCACCACGAATCTGGCGCAGGCTGCGCCCGTACAGGTCTCGCGACAGCATCTCCAGCGAACCGATGGCTGGGCGCGTGCCGTCGTCATCAACAGCGGCTGCGCTAACGCTTGCACCGGGGATGACGGGCTGTCGCATGCCATACAGATGGCCACCAGTACGGCTGCCGCCGTTGGTTGCCGGCCTGAGGAGGTACTCGTCGCCAGCACAGGCGTCATCGGCGTGAAGCTACCGATCGATCGCGTCTTGTCCGGCATTCGGAAAGCTGTCGGAATCCTCGACCGGACCGGAGGCGCGGCTGCCGCGCGCGCCATCATGACGACCGATCCGTCTCCGAAAGAGCACGCGGTGACCGTACGGACAGGTCATGGATCATTCACCGTCGGCGGAATGGCCAAGGGCGCCGGCATGATCGAGCCGAACATGGCGACGATGATCGGGCTGTTGACAACCGACGCGCAGGTGTCGCCGGCGATCCTGCGTAAGGCACTCGGGTCGTCGGCGCGCGAAACGTTCAACGCAATAACCGTCGACGGCGAATGCTCCACGAACGATACGCTGTTCGCCCTGGCATCCGGCGCCAGCGGCGTAGCCATCGACGACGAGACGTATCCGGCGTTACTGGACGGATTGCTTGCCGTGTCGCGAGAACTCGCTGTCGCCATCGTGCGCGGCGGCGAGGGCGCCACAAAACTCGTCGCCATCACTGTGGGCGGCGCGCGAACAATCGACGAGGCACGTCAGGTCGCCAGGACCATCGCGAATTCACCTCTCGTCAAAACCGCCGTCCACGGCGCAGACCCTAACTGGGGGAGGATCGTGGCTGCGGCAGGACGATCAGGCGTCGCTTTCGATATCAATGCCCTCTCCGTCCACGTGGGCGGCACGGTGCTGTTCGAGAATGGCCGGCCGCATGACGACCTGGCGCCCGTTGCAGCGCAACATCTCAAGGGCAAGACCATTCAGATAGACGTGAGCCTCGGATCCGGACCTGCCTCAGCGACGATATGGACGTGCGACCTCAGCGCCGAGTACGTCCGAATCAATGGCGAATATCGAACATGATTGCGCGGTTTCGAGCATGAGCGCCGTCGCGCCGGTAAAGGACTTCCTGTCCATTCTCGATCTCTCGACCGATGAGCTGCATCGGTTGATCCACCATGCCGCGCGGCTGAAAGCCGATCACCGCCTTGGCAAGGATGCTCCCACAGCGAATGCGCTCAACGGTGCACATATCGCGCTGCTCTTCGAGAAGCCTTCGCTGCGCACCCGCTCGACGTTCGAGATCGCCATTCGTGAGCTCGGCGGCGAAGCGCTGCACTTGCCAGGAGAGTTCGCGGACGGCACCCGAGAGCCGCTGCAGGACGTCGCGCGCAACCTCGAACGCTGGGTCCGCGCTCTTGTGATCCGTACCTACGCACACGACAAGGCACGGACGCTCGCGGCCGCAGGCACGCGCCTGCATGTCATCAATGCCCTGAGCGACGCCGAACACCCGTGTCAGGCTCTCGCCGACGTGTTGACTCTGATCGAGCACTGGGGCGACTGTCAGGGGCGCACGCTGGCGTACGTCGGAGACGGCAACAACGTCGCGACATCACTCGTGCATGCCGCACCCCAGTTCGGCATCTCGGTTCACCTCGCGACGCCTCGCGCCTACAGCCTTCCTGCCCAGGTCGTCGAAGCCGGCCTGCGCACCGCGCGCGGCGGCGCGCAGATCAGGGTGTTCAGCGATCCGCACCAAGCGGTGGTCGGCGCCGACGCCATCTACACTGACGTATGGACCTCAATGGGCCGCGAAGATGAAACCGAGGTGCGACGACGTGAGTTCCAGGCGTACCAAGTGAATGGTCAGCTGATGGCGAGGGCACGTCCCCGGGCCCTGTTCATGCACTGTCTGCCAGCTCATCGCGGCGAAGAGGTCACGGCCGACGTCTTCGACGGACCCACAACCGTTGTGTTCGACCAAGCCGAAAACCGCCTTCACACACAGAAGGCTCTGCTGCTGATGCTCCTGTCATAGGCTGTCGGCGCCCGCACGCGCGGGTCCCGACAATCCGAACGAGTAGAATGCACTCCGTGAGGCCATGGCTGGCGCATTACGACGCCGACGTCGCGCATAGCATCGCGCCCTACCCCGACAAAACGCTGATCGATTACCTCGCCGACCTCTCTCGTGCTCACGGGGACAGGTCCGCGGTGTTGTTCAAGGGAGCGTCGGTGTCGTACCGCTTGCTGGAAACCCAGAGCGACGCTTTTGCTGCCGCTGTCGCCTCTTTGGGCGTGCGTTTCGGCGACCGCGTGGCGTTACTCCTCCCCAATTGCCCGCAATTCATGATTGCGCAGTTCGGGATCTGGAAAGCGGGAGGCGTAGTCGTCGCGCTCAATCCGATCTACAGCGAACGCGAACTCGAAACGGCCCTTGAATCGACCGGCGCGGTGCTGGCCATCGCGCTGACGCCGTTTTACGCGCGCGTCAAGGCGGTTCAACGTCGCACTCGACTCCGCGGCGTGATCGCGACGTCGATCAAGGAGTATTTGCCGCCGGCTCTTCGATTGTTGTTCACCGTCTTCAAGGAAAAAAAGGACGGTCACCGCATCACAATCGCCGCCGAAGACATGTGGTTTCAGGATCTGCTGCGGACGCATCGAGCGTCGCCGAAGACCGGGGTGAACGTCCGACCAGACGATCGTGCAGTGATTCTCTCGAGCGGCGGAACGACCGGCACGCCGAAGGGGGTCGTCGGACTTCACCGCCACTATGTCGCCGCAGGCCGGCAACTGCATGAGTGGACGAAATCGGCGCTCAATCAGTGGACCGACACGATCATGCTGCCGTTGCCGCTGTTTCACGTGTACGCAAATGTGGGTGTGCAGCCGCTCGCCTTCGTCGCGGGCGCACCGTTGTCGATCGTTCCCAATCCGCGTGACCTCGACGATTTGCTGAAAACCATCCGCCAGGTGAAACCAGCATTCTTCAACGGCATCCCGACCCTCTACACGGCGATCCTCAACCACCCTGACGTGCAGAATGGCAAGGTGGACCTCAGGAGTATCAAGCTGTGCTTCTGCGGCTCGTCGGCGCTGATGGCGGAAACGAAGCGGCGATTCGAGGACGCGACGGGTGCGCGCATTGTCGAGGGGTATTCACTGACCGAAGGGATGATGGCGTGCTGCGTCAATCCGGTCAAAGGCAAGAACAAGATCGGATCGATTGGGCTGCCGCTTCCCGACGTCGACGTTCGCATCGTGGACATGGAGGATGGCGAGCGCGACCTGCCGTCTGGAGAAGTCGGCGAACTGATCATGCGCGCGCCGCAGCACTTCGCAGAGTACTGGAACAACCCCGAGGAGACCGCGGCCACGCTGCGGACGCATGGTCCTGGCGGGCCTTGGGTGCACTCCGGCGATCTCGCTTACATGGATGATGAGGGATACCTTTTCATCGTCGATCGCAAGAAGGACATGCTGAAGACGAGCGGCTATCAGGTGTGGCCTCGAGAGATTGAAGAGGTGCTCGCCTCCCATCCCGCGGTCATGGAAGTGAGTGTCGCCGGCGTGCCCGACCCGCTGAAGGGCGAAGTCCCGAAAGCGTGGGTGATCCTCAGGTCCGGACAGAGCGCCACGGAGAGCGAGCTGCGGGCGCACTGCCGCGAGCGACTTGCGCCGTACAAAGTACCCGTCCAGGTTGAATTCCGGAAAGAGCTGCCGAAAACGATGGTCGGAAAAGTGCTCAGGCGATTGCTGGTTGAAGAAACCAAGCGCGCCAGCTGAGCTAGCCGCGCAGCGCCTTCACCTCAATGCCGGACTCGACCAGCGCTCGACGAATACCAGCGGCTAGATTTGCTGCATCCGGCGTGTCTCCATGAACACACACGGTGTCGATTGTGAGGGGAATGACCGAGCCATCGATTGCTTCAACGGTACGGTCGCGCACCATACGGACGGCCCTTGCGACTACAGTTTCGTGATCGTGAATGACCGCTCCCGGATCCTGACGTGAGACCAACGTTCCATCTGGTCGATACGCCCGATCGGCAAAACCTTCACACGCCGTACGCAGGCCGGCACGCCAGCCTGCCCCGATGAGTTCTGAGCCGGCCAAGCCAAAAAGGATGAGGCTGCGGTCGATGACGGCAGTCGCGCGCGCAACGGCATCGGCGAGTGCCGCGTCTCGTGCCGCCATGTTGAAAAGAGCGCCGTGCGGCTTGACGTGCTGCAACCGAACACCCTGTGCGGCCGCGATCGCCGCCAGCGCACCAATCTGGTAAACGACAAAATCCTCGACGTCACGCGGTGTCACATCGAGTTCGCGGCGTCCGAAGCCCTCGAGATCCGGAAATCCCGGGTGCGCCCCTACGGCGACGTCATGGGCAGCCGCCAACGCGACAGTGGCGCGCATTACGGCGGGACCTCCCGCGTGAAAGCCACACGCGACGTTGGCGGACGTGATGTGGGGCATCAAGGCCGAGTCCTGCCCCGCTTCCCCCAGCAGCCCCTCACCTACGTCAGCATTCAGGTCTATCCGCATGCCTGTCAGCTGTACACCCTTGTAATTCTTGCCACACGGTTGAAACCTGATCAGGGCTGTAGGTTCGGGTTTTCCAAGCAAATACTGCGGCACACCCGTTGCCCTACACGGGGCGTCGGTCTGTGGTTTACGGCAGAACGCCGTAAACGCTGGGGGGAGCCAGGCCGGCGTAGCAGGACGGGACGCGTATGCGTCCCTTCCTGTTTTTCCTCAGACCCCCGCCCCTTCCGGATATTCCAACGCAAGCTTGAGTTCCCGTGCCAGGCTGTCCACCGTCGTACCGCTACGCTTCCACGCGCCCTCGGTCTCGAAGCGCTGGTCGCCGATGCGGCGCCCCCACGGTGCGATAACTCGGCCGATTGCACGAAAATCGCTTCGCTCGGCATGGTCCTGGTCGAGTCGGCGGACGACATCGGGCGACACCCGGATGAACGCGCGCAGCGCGGTTGCGGACTTGATGCTGTATTTGCGGCCATTCCACGCCGCGCCGAACACGACCGCCACCTGCTTGAAGTAGTTCACGAAGAACTTTCGGGAGTCTTCGCGAAAATCCGCGGATTTCCGGGGTCCTCCGAATGCGTCGCTGGCAAATAGCTTCTTGAGCTCCTGCGCAAGCGGCGCCTGCGCGACGCGCCCACGTCCGACGCCGAGCAGCTTGATTTCGCCGTAGAGGGGTGAATCTTCGCGATCGTTCAACGCGCGCACCGCGTCGTGTGCCGCCGCGAGCGCCTCGTCCCGGTACAGTTGCCTGCCCGACAGGCTCACCAGATGCGAGGCATTCAGGCGTGTGTGCTTGGCGTTGATCGTCACGAACATCTGCACGATGTGATCCTCGGGCAGGCGGTCGAAAATGATGGCTGGCACCGTGAAATCGTGCCCCCTCATGTTGTCGATGTCGGCGTGGAGCGCAAGCAGCCGGTGCTGGCCGTCAATCGCGCGCAGGATTCCCTCGCGCTCCGGAACCTTGAGCCTTCCGACGACAGCGCCCGCTTCCATCGGCTCGAAACTGAGCTTCTCGTCGCACGAGATGATCACCGCCCCGGGGATCGACGGCAGGTCGCGTGCCTGGCGACATTGCTCGTAATACTGCACGAGTTCGTCAATTTTTCGCCTGATGATCTGGCGCTGATAGGCCTTCTCGCTGGAGGCAATTCGCCGCTCGAGGAGATCCCAGTTAACCTTCGAGGGCGCCTTTCTGCTTCCACCGCGAACGGGAGGCTGGCCGGACTCGCCGTAGTTGAGCACTTCGAACCGTACGAGCTTGTCGATGTCCTCGGCGGTCAACGAAGCCTGATAGAACTGCACACCAAATTGCTGCATCCGGATGGCAGCCACGTTTATCATGTGAGGTCCTCTCCGGCTCCTTTCAACGGGCGAAGGTAAGAGGCGGATTGTATCGGGCGCGGACCTGAGGCTCAACCCGTTTTTTCGGTTTTTGTTCGGAAATCGCGCAAGTGCCAGCCGCGGAGCCCATTTTATCTGACGTCGGCACAAGGAGTTAGCATGGTTCGTCGGGGCTCCCCACTCGGCGCAGTGTCGCTAGCCCTCATGCTCGGACAGGCGGCCCTTCCGTTGGCCGCGTCCGCTCAGCAGGCTCCCGGGGGCGGGGCCGGCGCATCCGCCGGCGCCGCCGTCAACTACGCGACGGCGCGACTCGAACGGCGCCTGAATGCCGTCCGTGCCTCCGGACCGATTACGCTCGACGGCCTGCCCGACGAAGCCGCGTGGAATGACGCGCCGATCGCCAGCCATTTTCTCCAGAACGACCCGCGCGAAGGGGAGCCGGCCACATTCGACACCGAAGTTCGCGTTGTCTACGACGACGACGCGCTCTATTTCGGGGTGTTCGCCAAAGACGATGAACCGGGTCGCCTCATCGTTAACGACCTTAAGAAGGACTTTGATACTGAAAGCAGCGATGGCTTCCGCATTGTCCTTGACACTTTTCACGACGCGCGCAACGGCTACACGTTTGCCACCAATCCTGCAGGCGCCAAGTACGACGCGCAAATGGCAAACGAAGGACGCGACAGAAACGCGAACTGGGACGGGATCTGGGACGTGGCGACACGAACCGCCGAGACCGGCTGGTACGCCGAAATCCGGGTTCCGTTCCGTACGCTCAAGTTCGAAGGCCGCGACATCCAGACTTGGGGTGTGAACTTCGAACGGAAGGTGCGCCGGCTCAACGAGGACAGCTACTGGTCGCCGTTGCCACGAATCTACAACCTCGATCGCGTGTCGATGGCGGGAACGGTCGAAGGGCTGACCGGTCTTCGTCCAGGGATGAACCTGCGGTTCAAGCCGTACGCGGCCACGACCTCCAGCACCCTCCAGGGCAGAAGATCGACCGGCGAGCTGGACGCAGGACTCGACGTGAAGTACGGCGTAACGACGGGACTCGTCTGGGATTTCACAGTCAACACCGATTTCTCACAGGTCGAGGCCGACGAGCAGCAGGTTAACTTGACGCGCTTCAGCCTCTTCTTCCCGGAAAAGCGCGATTTCTTCCTCGAGAATTCGGGCATCTTTCAATTCGGCACGAACAGCGGCCAGTTCGGCGGAGGTGGCCAGGGCGGAGGCGGTGGCGGCGGGCGGGAGATGCAGCTTTTCTTCAGCCGCCGAATTGGCCTGTCTCAGGATGGCGAGCCTATTCCGATCCTCGGCGGCACACGGTTGACGGGACGCCAGGGCGGGTACTCCCTCGGCGTGCTCAACATTCAACAGCGCGAGGGAGAGGCAACCCTGGGCGCGAACTTCACCGCCCTGCGGCTTCGCCGCGACGTCCTGGCAAATTCGGATATCGGAGCAATCCTTTTGAACAAGGAGGAGAACGGTCCGCACTTCAACCGTGTGGCTGGTCTTGACGCCAATTTCCGCTTCGGTGATCTGACCGTGAACACATATCTCGCCAGGTCGTTCTCTCCAGACCTGGCCCTCCAAGATCTGACGAGCACCAGCGGCAATGCGTACGCGAGCCGTGCCGGCTTCAACTATCAGAGCCGGACGTGGCAGGTCCAGGCGGGTCACAGCGGGATTGGAGCGCGTTTCAACGACGAGGTCGGCTTCGTGCCCCGCCGGGGGATCGACAATCTCGACGGGCGGTTCGGCCGACAAATACGTCCTCCTGCGCTATCGAAATGGCTGCGGCAGATGCAACCCCATATCGAGCTCGATCTCTTCCTGCGGCAAGATGACGGCGCCCTTGAAACGTCGTATCAGGGCTACCACTGGAACTTCAACTTCCAGGACGGCTCCAATGCCGAATTCGGTGTCAACAGGATGATCGAAGACGTCCCGGAAGCATTTACGATCAACAACTCGACCGGGACGGTTGTGAACCCGGGACGCTACGAGTATCCCGAGTACTTTGCGTTTTGGCGAACGAACGAATCAGCGACGATCTCGCTCAATACGCGGTACGCCACTGGATCGTTCTACGATGGATACCGACGCAATGTCAGCTTCGGGCCGGCGATACGGCTCAATGAAAAATTGAACGCGTCGGTCAACCTGCAGCTCAACGACATCGAACTGTCCACGGGCGCGTTTCTCTCGAAGCTCCTGACGACCCGCGTGAACTACAACTTCAATACGAGGATGTTCTTCAACGCGCTCGTGCAATACAACAGCGACAATCATCAGTGGACGTCGAATCTGCGCTTCAACGTGATTCACCGGCCGCTGAGCGACTTCTTCCTCGTCTATAACGAGAGACGTGACGAGCGCACCGGCCAGATGGTCACCCGCGCCGTCATCGCGAAGATGACTTATATGGTGGCTTTCTGACGGGAACCTCTGAACCGGAACCCGAGCACCTGAGCGCCGCTGAACCCGAGCACCCGGTTCTTCGCTTTCACCAGCCCGTACAGCATCACGGCAAATAGAAGGAACCCGACGTACGCCTGCTCGAGCGGCAGGCGCCGGTGAAGCGGCGCGGTCAGAATCCCATACGCCATTTCCACATGGATCCAATACACGAACAGCGACGACCGGCCGAGTTCGACGAGCGGAGCGCGGGTGAAGAACATGGGAACGCGACTCTGACCGCGGCGGTCTGTGTGCCATAAATACGCAACACCGACCAACATCAGCAAAAATCCAAGACGAATAAAGAAGAACGTCGGGGAGCTCGTCCAGAAATCCGTCTGAGCATAGATGGCGGGAAGCAACGAAGCGCCATATCCCGCAACCACCAGTGCGGCGCCCAGCACCGCTACCGCGTAGTTCACCCAACGCTCCTCACGAGCCGTTTTCGTATCGAGCCACAATCCGACCGCGCACCCTGCCAGCAGAAAACCTGCCCACGGAAACAGCGTGAATGCGGTGGCGGTACCAACCGGGCGAAGGTAACGTTCGAGCGGATCTGGTAACGCCGCGAGCGGAGCGAACGCCCGCACTATCGGGGTGAACATTGCAAACGCCACCGCCGCGACCGTGAACAGCGCCGCACGCCACGGCCGGCGAATGCTCAGAATCACCGCAGCGGCAACCATGGACAGCCCGATGATGTTGAGGATGTCAACCTTGAGCAGACTGCTCGGGGGGCCGCCACTGATGATCCACGACTGCAGACGAAACAGAAAGGCCAGGCCGAAGATTTGCCAGCCGCGTCGCCTGGCGAGCGCCGCGGCTTCCGCCTCCGTGCGTCCCCGCTTGACGCGCGCAACTGCGCCCAGCGTGAGGGCCACACCTGCCAGGAACAGGAACAACGGAGCGCCGCCGACGCCTCCGACGAAACTAATCAGGTGATACGCCTCGCGACGGCGGTCCTCTGCGAGCGTCCACGAATCGATGACGTGCCCTTGAATCATCACGAGCACACCGACGCCCCGCAGCCAATCGAGATAGCGCTTTCGATCGCTTGGCTCCGTGTGCGCGTGTGTCACGGATGGATCTCGAACGACGT
>Ga0209382_10010793_pt1 | contig 11363 bp, 5 predicted proteins | sample SoiMetdeltSBSDD5_FD_187599 | JGI IMG/M metagenome (GOLD analysis project Ga0209382, IMG submission 187599) | Bulk soil microbial communities from a Populus tree surrounding site in Tennessee, USA - Soil MetaG P. deltoides SBSDD5 (SPAdes) (version 2) | ecosystem: Environmental > Terrestrial >...
GCGGCCATCCGCGAGATCTCGGCCGCGATCTACGAGATGTTCGATCGCCTGTCGCGCTCGAGCGATCTGGGGCGGGTGATCAGCGAGCGCTAGGGGGTCCGGGGGGGACGAGGAGCGGGCTCCAGAACGGCGCCCCGCAGTCCCCCCCGGCACTCTGGCGGCCCCGCGCAGCGGGGCGGCCGGAGTGGTGAGTCAAGAAAGGCAATCGGCCTACACTTCGGTGGCCACCAGGTCTTCGAAGGTCTCCCGCCGCCGGATGAGCCGCACCTTGCCGTCCTCGATCATGGCCTCCGCTGGCCGCGGGCGCATGTTGTAGGTCGAGGCCATCGCGAACCCGTAGGCGCCGGTGTCGCGGATGGCGAGCAGCTCGCCCGGCTCGACCGTCTCCAGCTCGCGGTCGCGGGCGAAGGCGTCGGCGGTCTCGCACACCGGCCCCACGACGTCGACGTTGCGCGTCTCCCGCCCGCGCGCCTCCACCGGCTCGATGCGATGGTGGGCCTTGTAGAGGGCGGGCCGCAGGAGGTCGTTCATGCCCGCGTCCACGATCACGAAGCGCTTGCCGTGGTTCTCCTTGACGTAGAGGACGCGGGTCAGCAGCGCGCCCGCGCGCGCGACCAGCGAGCGGCCGGGTTCCAGGAGCACGGTGAGCCCGAGGTCGCGCAGGAGAGGCACGACCGCCGCTGCGAAGGCGGCCACGTCCGGCCCCGTGCCTTCCTCGTAGTTGATGCCGAGCCCGCCCCCGATGTCGATCGTGCGCAGCGGATAGCCCTCCGCGACCAGGCGCCGCGTGAGATCGACGAGGGCCTCCACCGCCTGTCGCGGCGGGTCCAGGGAGCGGATCTGGGATCCGATGTGGCATTGCACGCCCGCGACCTCGATGCCGGGCAGGCTCCGCGCGCGGGCGAGGATGCCGGGCGCGGCCGCGATGTCCACGCCGAACTTGTTGTCGCGGAGGCCGGTGGAGATGTAGGGATGGGAGCGGGCGTCGATGTCGGGGTTGACGCGGAGGGTGAGGGCGGCCCGCCGCCCGCGCGCGGCGGCCAGCTTCGAGAGGCGAGCGATCTCCTCTTCGCTCTCCGCGTTGAACTCGCCGATGCCCGCGTCCAGGCCGGCCGCGATCTCGTCGTCCGTCTTGCCCACGCCGGAGAACACGATGCGCTCCGCGGGAAATCCCGCGCGCAGGGCCGCGCGGAGCTCGAGGCCGGAGACGATGTCCGCCCCCGCGCCCAGGGAGGCCATGAGGCGCAGGATGGCGCCCGCGCCGTTGGCCTTCACCGCGTAGCAGATGCGATGGGGCACGGGCGCGAAGGCGGTCTGGTAGCTCCGGTAGGCCTCGACGATCGCGTCGCGGCTGTAGAGGTAGAGGGGCGTGCCCTGTTCCCGTGCCGCGGCGTCCAGGGACACGCCGTCGCAGACGAGAGTGGCCCCCGCGCGCGTGAATCCGGTCACGGCCGTGCCGGCTCGGGCAGGGCGTCCGCGGGTGGCCGGCGGACGCTCTCCCGGAGGGTGGCGGCCGCGATCCCACTGAGGCCGAGGACGCCCACGAGGTTGGGGAAGATCTGCAGGCCGTTCATGAGGTCGCCCCAGGCCCAGATGAGGTCGACCTTCCCGATCGCCCCGAACAGGATGAGGACGCAGTAGACCCAGCGGTAGGGCACGGTCACGCGAGGGCCGAAGATGTATTCGAGGAACTGCTCCCCGTAGTAGGCCCACCCGATGAGGGTCGTGTAGCCGAAGAGAAAGGCGCAGACGGCGACGATCCAGCCGCCCTTGGGGATCGTGGTCTCGAAGGCCTGGGCCACCACGGCCGTGCTGGTGAGGCCCGAGCGCCAGACGCCGGTCACCAGGATCGTGAGCGCGCTGATGCTGGAGGTCACGAAGGAGACGATGAAGACCTCCATGACCGCGTTCAACCCCTGCTGGAGGGGATCGCGGCTGCGCGCGGTGGCGTAGGCCACGGCGGCCGTGCCGTAGCCCGCCTCGTTGGCGTAGACGCCACGCGCGACGCCGTAACGCATGGCGACCATCATACCGACGCCCGCGCTGCCCCCGACGAGGGCGCCCGCGGAGAAGGCCTCGCGGAAGATGAGGGCGAGGATGGACGGCAGCTCTCCGGCGTGGGTCACGATCACGGTGAGCCCCCCGAGGAGGTAGAGACCCACCTTGAGGGGCGCGAGCTTCTCCGCGGCGCGCCCGATCGACTTGATGCCGCCGATGATGACCAGCCAGGCCAGCACGGCGATGACCAGGCCGGACACCCACGTGCGGATGCCGAACTGGCTCTCCCAGACCACCGCGATCGAGTTGGGCTGGGTGAACGGCGTGGTGGTGAGGGCAGCGATGCCCGCGATCAGGGCGTAGAGCCAGCCCATCCGGGGCATCTTCATCCCGTCCCGCAGGTAGTGCATGGGGCCCGCGGACAGGCCCTGGCCGCCCACCACGCGGAACTTCAGGCCGAGCACGGCCTCCGTGAACTTGATCGCGGTCGCGAAGAAGCCGTAGGCCCAGATCCAGAACACGGCGCCCGGGCCTCCCGTCACCACCGCCGTGGCCACGCCGGCGATGTTGCCGGTGCCGATGGTGGCGCCGAGCGCGGTCATGAACGACTGGAACGGGCTCAGCGGGCCGCTGACGCTACTGTCCCCGACCGGAGCCATGGCCCGGAGGGCGTCGCGGAAGCGCACGATCTGCACGAAGCGGAGCCGGAACGTGAGGTAGAGCCCGGTCCCGAACAGCAGGGCCATCGTCCATGGCCCGAACACCGCGTCGCTCGCCCAGAAGATCGCCTTACGCAGGAATTCGGGAAACATGAGCCCGGCATCTTACATCGCGGGAAGGCGGTTCCCGGTGGAGGCCTCAACCGGCGTCGCTATTGCACGGTAAATGAAGCGGCCGCAGCAACGTGTGACCCGTTGTACGTCGCGCTCGCCCGCACCTGTCCGAATCCCGCCGCAAGGCCCGTTATGGCCATGCATCGATCTGCACAACTCGCATTCGCGGGCGAAAGCAGGAGAGTGGCGGGCGTTTCATTGCGCCACGACACCGGACCAAAGTCATTTGGGTAACGGTTGTTCTGACTGTCATAGACGCTGTACGTGTACACAACCGTGTCGCCCACGCGGATAAGACCTAGATTTGGGGCGGGGTAGACAGTTGGGAGCAAGAAGCCGTCGTAGACGAACCGCTTCCGGCGGGTGGCAGTGGAACGACATTCCCGGTGAAATCACATCCGCCGAGTGGAACCAATAGAACGATCGCAAGCAATCGACTGATCATCGTCAACTCAGCAAACGTATCTGGAGGTGGCGATCGGGGTGTCGACCTTGTGACGGTTTCCTCTGGTTCAGATCGAGTGTCACAACGCCGTGCATGGTCTCGCACGACGCGAAAGCGTGACCTGTCATCTCGGTCACGCCAAAAAAACGGCGGGCGCCCTTTCGGACGCCCGCCGGATACGTCTTAGAACGACGCGAGCCTAGAACTCGAAGCGCGCGCCGATCTGGAAGAGCCGCTGCTCGCTCTGCCGGAAGTCGCCGGCAAAGCGCGTGGGCGTGCCGAAGGCCGAAGACGCCTGGCTGGCCACGTACGTGTTCGGGTTGGTGGCGTTGGTCAGGTTGAAGCCCTCGCCGATCAGCTCGAAGGCCGTGCGCTGTCCGAAGCGGAACCTCTTGGAGATGCGGATGTCGAGCTGCTTGAAGTCCGCGCCGCGGCCGGAGTTGAGCGTGGCCACGCCCGCCGGCAGGTCGCGGTTCGTGCCGTCGCGGTTGCCGTCCACGCCGGTGATGATGTTGAACGCCTGCGCCGACTTGTAGCGGAAGATCGGGGCGATGGTGAGTCCGCCGGCCGGCGACCACACCGCGCTCGCGGTCACGCGATGGCGGAAGTCGGAGCGCGTCGGGTTCTCGGGATCGCCGAACGGATTGAACTGGTCGATCGAATCGTACTCACCGAACTCGTCGGTGGCGCGCAGGCTGGCCGTCGACTTCGAAGAGGAGAGGGAGTACCAGCCCAGGAGCTGCAGCTTGCCGTCCCAGTGCTTCTTCAAGGCGAGGGTGACGCCCTTGTAGTGGCCGGTGCCTTCCATGACGTCCACGCGCCAGGAGGCCGAGCCCACGGTGGGCAGGATGCCGGCGAAGCGGCGCGCGCCGCCGTTGATGCGGCGGTTCAGCGCCGCGCGAGTGCCCAGGTCCTTCTGGGAGACGTAGACGCCGTCCACTTCGAGCGCGAAGCCGTGGCCGAGGACCTTGGAGAAGCCGAAGTTGGCCTGGTCGGCGTAGGGCTGCTTGGGCCGCGGCGTCGCGGCGTGCGACGGGATGGGCGCGCTCAGGTTGGTGAGCTGGTTCGCGGGCAGGGGCTGGCCCACCTGGAACAGCGAGCCGTCGGCATTGCGGATGCCCGCCGTGTTGTTCACCTGGTACACGGTGCCGAAGGACGACTGGGCGCCCACCACCGCGAACAGGATGTTGGCGTTGGTGTAGGCGAAGTCGTAGTAACGGCCGACGCCGCCGCGGAGGACGAAACCGCCGTCACCCTTGACGTCGTAGGTGAACCCGGCGCGCGGGGCGATGTTGTTCTTGTCCTCCTGGGGCGACTTGCCGAAGTCCTCGAATCCAGTGCAGGGACAGGGCAGCCCACTCGAGGTGAAGACGCCGCGCTGGGCGGCCGCGGTCAGGTCCTTGAAGACGAGGTTGCCGGTCTGGTCGAACGCAAACCCCGTCACGTAGTCGTAACGGACTCCGAGGTCGAGGGTCAGCTTGTCGGAGACGCGCCAGCCGTCCTGCAGGTAGAACGCGTACTGCTTGTTGGGGATCTTGGCCAGGCTGCCGCCTCCGGATCCGCCGATCGAACCGCTGAAGGTGATGTTCGAGATCGGCGAGGTCCGGCTGTCGGCCAGATGGGTGTACTGCACGTTCTGGCCGGTGGAGAAGGTGATGTCGAGCACCGGCTCGTTGATGAAGCTCGCACCGACCTTGAACTCGTGCCGCCCCATGCTCCAGGTGAAGTCGTCACGGAACTGGAACTTGTGCTGCTCGGTCGTCTGCGGAGTGTTGATGGACTGCCCCACCGTCACCCCGTTGGGGAAAGTCTCGTAGGGCAGGTTGGAATTCTCCCCGATGTGGTTCAGGAAGTACGAGAACTGGAACGTGAACTCGTTGAGCTTCCCGCCCCCGAGGACGGAGTTGAGGTTCGCGTTGGCGGAGTGGAACGTGTTCTTGCTGACGCCCCAGTTCTCCGGCGGCGAAGACGGACTGGCCCCGTAGGGCTGGCTGTTGTTGTTGAAGCCGTAGCGCAGGGACAGGTAATGGTCGGTGCTGAGCTGGTGGGTCAGCTTGCCGACGACCATGTTCTCGCGATAGGGCACCGCGAACACGCCGTCCTTGTCCGGGAAGAGACCCTTCGTGCTGACGGCCTGGGTCGTGTCCTGCTGGATGCGCTCGAAGGCGGCGAAGAAGTGGGTCTTGTCCTTGATGATCGGCCCGCCCAGGCTCGCTCCATACTGGTGCTTCCGGTATTCGCCCTTGGGCAGGTTGTTGATCTCCTCGGTGTGGCTCTTGCCGTTGAGGGACTTGTCCCGGAACAGCTCGAACGCGGAGCCGCGGAAGTCGTTCGTCCCGCCCTTGGTGACGACCTTGATCGTGCCGCCGTTGGCACGGCCGGTGTCCGCGCGGAAGCGCTGGGTCTCGAAGTTGAACTCGCCGATCGAGTCCAGGGGGAAGCTCTGGACAAGCCCGCCGACGGTGTCGTCGTTGTTGTCGCCGCCGTCGATCAGGTAGTTGATGTTGCGGCCCCCGCCGCCCGCCACCTGCGGCGCGAACTGCGTCGACTTGGTGGGGTCGGTGTGGAAGCCGAGGCTGACGCCGGGCACCAGCGCGGCCAGGTTCGCGAACTGCCGTCCGTTGAGGGGCAGGTTCTCGATCTGGGTACCGGTGACCAGCTCGCCGACGCCGGAGTCCTTGACGTCGACGAGCGGCGCTTCGGCGACGACCGTGACTTCCTCGGTCTTCGCGGCCACCGTCATCTTGAACTCGACGCTGGTGGTGGCGGAGACGTTGACCGACACGCCCTTGGCCGTCTGGGGCGAGAAGCCGGTCAGGTTCGACTTGACCTCGTAGCGCCCGACGGGAAGCCCGTTGATGGTGTAGACGCCCGATGCGTCGGATTGCGCGGACCGCTGGAAGCCCGTGTCCTGGTTCGTGGCCGTGACCGACACACCCGGGAGCGCAAGCCCCTGTTCGTCCGTCACCTTCCCCGTCAGCGTGCCGTTGGTGCCCTGGGCGAAGCCCGGGGCGGTCGCGAACGCGACGACGAGGAGGGCGACACCCAACCTCGCAAATCGTCTGATCAAGCGTCCTCCTTATAACTTCGTGATGGGGCTGCTCGCCCCGCTTCTTCTCCGTCCTACGCCGACGTAAATGAACCCGCCGACGTTTTCGGAGAACTGCTGGGGCGGGGGATCTTGCAATCGTGGAGCCAGCAGTGGATCGCTCCAACTCACTGAAAATAATGGCTCGCTCAGAGCGCTAGGCGACTCCTCACTACAAATCCTTGGATGTGGAATCCAATTGCCTGGCGGTCAGCCGTAATCGCCTGACAAAAACGGGCTGTTCAGGATCCGCCGAGGTCGCGGAGGAAGGCGGCCGCCTTGGCCGCCGTCTCGCGGTCGGGCTGGCCCCGGAGGAGCGCCTGCAACGCGGCGCGCGCCGCCGCCGGATCCCCCCGCCGGACCTGAGCCACTGCGAGATTCAGCCGCGCTTCGTGGTACCGCGGGTCGATCGCGAGCGCCTCCTCGAAGAGGGCGACGGCACGGTCGAGCTCGCCGCTCTCCACGGCCAGCACGCCGAGGCCGTTGCGAGGCCCGGGATCGCGCGGCGCCAGACGACCGGCGGCCCGGTACGCCTCGGCCGCGTCACGAGGTTGCCCCATCGCACGCAGCGCGTTCGCTCGGTTCGTCCAGGCCGCGGCATTGTTGGGGTCGAGCGTGGTCGCGCGCGTGAACTCCACGAGCGCTTCCGCGTGACGGCCCCCGCGGGCCAGCAGCGATCCCAGATGGTTGTGCGGCTCCGGCAGCGCGGAGTCGAGCGCGATCGCCCGCCGCTCGGAGCGCATCGCTTCGTCCATCTGGCCGGCCGCGTCGAGCGCGATGGCGCGCTCGTGCCAGGCCACCGGATCCGAGGGCGCGATGGTGTCCAACGCACCCATGGCCTCCGCCGCCTCCGCGGGCCGGCCCGCGCCGCGCAGTGCCGCGGCCAGGGCCTGGCGGAAGGCGGGATTGCCAGGCTCGCGGCGGACGAGGGGACGCAGCCCGTCCACGGCGGCGGCATGATCGCCGCGCGCATCCGCCCAGATCGCCTCCTCGAAGAGGCGCCACGACGGGAGCGCATCCTTGGGGTCGAGACGGGGGCCGCTCGTCGTCTCCGCCGGAGCGGCCACGTAGCCGAGAGCGCGCAGCTTCTCCGCGATCTCGGGATCGTTGGCGGTGGAGACGGCCGCGCGCTCGGTCGCCTTCAGCGCGTCCAACCCGCGGAGCAGACGCTGCGCGTCCGCGGCCCGGGTCGGGAAGAGGTTGCGCGTCTCGCCGGGATCGGCGCCGAGGTCGTAGAGCTCCGGGCGCGGCGCGTCGATGTACTTGAGCGCGCCCACGCGCAGTGCGCGCAGGCCCGCCCAGCCCAGCGTCTCGGGGTACCGGGTCTCCGCGTAGGCCTCCGCTCCCCGGGCCGGGCCGAAGAGGTCGGCGCCGTCGAGGCCCGCGGGGACGGACACGCCGAGTTGGGCCAGGACCGTCGGCACGAGGTCGACCGCCCGCGCGGGGGCCGTCCGGCGTGAGACGCGAACGCCGGCGCCGGCGAGGATCAGGGGCACGCGCAGCGTCGGCTGGTAGACGAAGAACCCGTGCGTCAGCTCGCCGTGATCGCCGAGCGCTTCGCCGTGATCGCTCGTCGCGGCCACGAGCAGGCGGCCGGACGCGCGGGCCTCCGCGGCGGCGACGACGCGCCCCACACAGGCGTCGGCGGCGGCGATCTCGCCATCGTAGGGCCGGCCCCCCTGCTGCTCGCGATACGGCGAGGGTGGATCGTAGGGCGCGTGCGGCTCGTAGAAGTGCACCCAGGCGAAGAAGGGCTCCGTCTGGCCGCCGATCCATTGCTCCGCGGCCGCGACCACGGCCAGGCAGGGGCGCTCGGATTCGAGCACGCTCGCGCCCGCGCCGCGGCGCTCGACCTGGTCGTCGTAGAGGTCGAACCCTCGGGCGAGGCCGAAACGCCGATCGAGGACGTAGGCGGCGACGAAGGCGGCCGTCGCGTAGCCCCGGCCCTTGAGGACCGTGGCCAGGGTCGGCGCGTCCGCGGGGAAGATCGAGCGGCCGTTCAGGTGGACGCCGTGATGGGGCGGCTCCCGGCCGCTGAGTAGCGACGCGTGCGACGGCAGGGTGAGGGGCACGGAGGCGAGGGCCTCCTCGAACACCGTCCCACGCGCGGCCAGGGCGTCGAGGTGCGGAGTGGCTCCCGTCTTCGCCCCGTAGGCTCCCACGTGGTCCGCGCGCAGCGTGTCGATGGTGACGAGGAGGACGCTGGCGCCCGCGGCCTCGCGCGACCGGCCGCGCCCGATGAGGAGGACGGCGAGGACGGCCAACGCACACACCGCGCCGGCGAGCAGGAACACCGAACGTCGGCGGCGCGGCGGCGGCGCCGCGCTCGTGGGCTCGCTGCGCTTGCGCCGGCTCACGGAAGCGCCTGCAGCCGGGCCTGGGCGCGTTCGCGCGTGACGGGGTCGTCGAGGGCGGCCGTGTATTCGCGGCGCGCCGTCTCCACGTCTCCCTTCACGCGAGCGACCTCGGCCAGGTTGTAGTGGACCTGGCCGCTGGCGGGATCGATGGCGAGCGCCTCGAGCAGGACCTGGCGCGCCTGGTCGAGGCGCCCGCGCTCCGCGTACGCGGAGGCGAGACCCACGAACGCGTCCGCCGTGCGCGGCTGGCCGGCGATGACCTTGCGGTAGTACGGCACCGCCTCCTCCGCGCGCCCCGCGCGCAGGAGCGCGTCGGCCAGGCGGAGGTTCACGAGGGGATTGGCCGGGTCGCGCATCGCGATCGGCCGGTAGGCGGCGGCGGCCGCGGCATGGTCTCGGAACGGGCCGGCGGCGCGGGCGATGAGCAGGGCCACGTCCACCATGTCCTTGGGATCGGCTCCGGAGCCCTTCGCGGACGGACCCTGCACATAGCCCAGCGACCGCAGCCGCTCGGCCGCCTCCGGGTCGGGCGCCCGGCGGCTCTCCGCCTCCCCCATGGTGCCGATGGCGCGGTCCATCTCGTCCCGCAGCCGGGCCACGACGTCGGGGTGCGCGGCCGCGACGTCGCGCGATTCGGACGGGTCGGAGAGAAGGTCGTACAACTCCGGCCGCGGGGCCCGGATGTACTTGTACCGTCCGTCGCGCCAGGCGCGGAGGTCGCTCCAGCCGAAATCGAGACGCGGGGCCAGCGTCTCCGCGTACAGGGGCTCCGCGGGCGCGCCCTCGACAAAGCGTCGCAGCGAGCGGCCGGGCAGCGTGGGTCCGCCCGGTCCCATTGCCTCGACGATCGTGGCCGCGATGTCCGCGAGCCCCACCGACGCGGAGACGCGCCGGCCCGCGCTCCAGCCCGGCCCGCGCACCAGGAGGGGCACGTGCAACGTGGTGTCGTAGACGAACAGGCTGTGGCTCTCCTCGCCGTGCTCGCCGAAGGCCTCGCCGTGGTCGGCGGCCAGGACGACCAGCGACGGCTCGGCCCGCGCGTCCCAGGCCGCCATCAGGGTGGCGACGGCGGCGTCCGCGGCCGCGACCTCGCCGCGATAGGGATCGGAGCCACGGAAAGACGGAGGGGGATCGTAGGGAGCGTGCGGATCGAAGAGGTGCACCCACACGAACACACGGCCGGGGTGCACGCCGAGCCAGGCGCGCGCGGCCTCGACGACGGCCTCGCCGCGGCGCTCCGCGAACTCGTAGCTCACGCCCGGCGCCTTCCCCATCGCGTCGTCGTAGGCGTCGAACCCGCGGCCGAGGCCGAAGCGCCGCGCCAGCGGGAAGCCGCCGATGAAGGCGGCGGTGGCCAGGCCGCGGGCGCGCATCGCCTCCGCGAGAGTGGGGGTTCCCGGACCGAGCGCGAACGCCCCGTTGCCGCGCACGCCGTGCGCGGGTGGGACGAGGCCGGTCAGGATCGACGTGTGCGCGGGCAGCGTGATCGGGGACGGCGTGTACGCGTGCTCGAAGAGGACGCCGGCCGACGCGAGCGCGTCCATCGCCGGCGTGCGCGCGGCCGCGTCCCCGTAGCCGCCGAGGCGATCCGCGCGCAACGTGTCGACGGTCACGAGCAGGACGGACGCGGGGCGCGGCGGAGCCTGGGAGGCGGGGCGGGCGCAGCCGAGGGCGGCCAGGAGTCCCAGGAGGAGGGCGGACCGCACGGGACCGCTATCGTAGCATCGCGGATTAAGATCCGTTTTCGGGTGGCACGCCAACAGGGTCGGCGGACGGGGCAAGCGAAGGGCGACGCCCCGCCCGCCGCGCGATCGCGCCGCGGGGCCGCGGCTCTCGCCGCCGGCGTCGTGGTGGCCATCGCCGTCGCCGCCCTCGTCTGGCCCCGCGTTCCCGCCCGCGTGCAACGCGAGCCGGGGCTCGATGTGCTGCTCATCACGATCGACACCCTGCGCGCGGACGCGCTCGGCTGCTACGGGAATACGAGCGTCGAGACGCCGTGGATCGACCGCCTGGCCGCGGGGGGCGTGCGCTTCGACCAGGTCCACGCCCAGAACGTGGTCACGCTGCCCTCGCACGCCAACATCCTCTCCGGGCGTTACCCGCTCGAGCACGGCGTCCGCGACAACTCGGGGTTCCGCTTCCCCGCCGGCGTCGAGACGCTGGCCACCATCCTCAAGCGGGCCGGCTACGCGACGGGCGCCTTCGTGAGCGCGTTCCCCCTGGACTCGCGGTTCGGCCTCGACCGCGGGTTCGACGTCTACGACGATCGGCTCGGCGATCCGGAAGCGCGCGCCGCGTTCCTGATGCCGGAGAGGGCGGGCCCGCGGACGGTGGAGGAAGCGCGGAAGTGGCGCGCCGCGCAGGGCACGGCGCGCACGTTCACCTGGATCCATCTCTACGAGCCGCACTTCCCCTACGTGCCGCCGGAGCCCTTCGCGTCGCGCTATGCGGCGTCGCCCTATCACGGCGAAGTGGCCTATACGGACAGCCTGCTCGGGCCGGTCCTCGAGCCGCTGCTGCGCGCGGGAAAGGACGGCCGCACGCTGGTCGTGCTCACCAGCGACCACGGCGAAGGCCTGGGCGAGCACGGCGAGAAGACGCACGGCATCTTCGCCTACGACACGACCCTCGGCGTCCCTCTC
>Ga0209382_10010796_pt1 | contig 11361 bp, 11 predicted proteins | sample SoiMetdeltSBSDD5_FD_187599 | JGI IMG/M metagenome (GOLD analysis project Ga0209382, IMG submission 187599) | Bulk soil microbial communities from a Populus tree surrounding site in Tennessee, USA - Soil MetaG P. deltoides SBSDD5 (SPAdes) (version 2) | ecosystem: Environmental > Terrestrial >...
GCAGCTCACGTGTTGCCGCGCCATCGGCCGTGTCGTTTCTGCGGCACTTTCCCGCGGCTTTCGCCGGGTCGGGATTACCGACCGTCCTTGCCCTGTGGTGTCCGGACTTTCCTCGAGGGATCACCCCCGCGACTGCATAGCCTGCTCGATGAAGTGTAGGGAGACGCCGCGCCGGAGACGGGCTCGCCCTGCAGCCGGCTCAGACCTGCTTCACGCGGAAGCCGAAGTGCTTGCCCTTCTTGAGAAAGGTGGCGGACTGCACCTTCAGCTTCCAGCCCTTCGGCAGGCCACTCGGATTAGCGAGGAATCTCGTGAAGAGACTCGATGCCCTTTGGCAGCTGATCCGGCGCTTCTTGATCACCGTGATCTTGTACGGGCCCTTCCGCAGGTGCAGGGCACCGATGCGGTCGTTGTGTTGGACCTGGAAGGTCCCGGAGCAAACCTTCTCGCCCTTCGCCGGATGGCGGCCGCCACCCCCACGACTGCTACCGGCGGAGCCCGTTCGCTTGACGAAGAAGCCCTTCTGCGGGCTCTTCACGAACCCCGATTGCCTGACCTTCACCTTCCACCCGTTCGGAAGCCTGCCGTCGAAGTCCTGCAGGAACTTCGCGAACAGGTCCGACGCCCGCTGACAACTCAGCTCGTTCTGGTCGATCACGCTGATCCTGTAGCTGCCGGCACGCAACGAGAGCTTGCCGACATGGTCGTTGTGCACCACCCGGAACGTGTTCGGGCACTTCGTGTTCGCCGCGGCGCGGCCGGGACCGATGAGGACCGCGATCGCGAGCGCGAAGACTGCAAGCGCGCCGATCAGCAGGCGGCGTGGATCGATCACTGTGGTTGGCATTCCCCTGCTCCTGAAGGTCGTGGACGATGACTGCGCTCGAACCCGGACGGCCGAGCGGGCGGCCCTAGCCTAGCTGCGCTGCCCACGTTCTGCCGCCGCCATTCGCCCCGCACGAAGCGGGCCGCCCCGCGGGGCCGTTTCTCAGCGAAGCTCGGATCCGCAGCTCTCGCAGCCGCCCGCATGGGACATCTCGCCGCCGCAGACGGGGCAGGGAGCCTGCCCGGCGGTCGCCAACTTCTCCCAGGTCGCGAGGATCGCGTCCTCGAGCGTCGGGCCGTGCGGATTGAAGAGGCGCGGAGTCGGCGCCTCGGCGCCATCCCGCTCCGAGTCCGTCACGTGCGTCTCGGCTGTCGCCACCGCGGCCATCAGACCCTCCGGAACACCCCCACGACTCGTCCCAGGACCTTGGCGTCCCGGGTCCGGATGGGCTTGAATTCCTTGTTCGCCGGCTGCAGGCGCACCCGGTCCTTCTCGCGGAAGAAACGCTTCACGGTCGCCTCGTCCTCGATCATCGCGACCACGATCTCGCCGTTTCGCGCGGAGTTCGCCTGCTGCACGACCACGAAGTCGCCGTCGATGATCCCAGCGTCCTTCATCGAGTCGCCCTTGATCTGCAGGACGAAGTCCGCCTGGTCACCGCCGATCACCGGCGGAAGCTCGAGGTATTCCTCGATGTTCTCCTCGGCGAGGACCGGCTCTCCCGCTGCCACCTGGCCGACGATCGGGATGCTGGAGGCCTTGACCGCACGCTTGGCCCGTCCAACCAAGAGCTCGATCGCACGCGGCTTGGTGGGGTCGCGGCGAAGCAGGCCGACCTTCTCGAGGTTCGCCAGGTGGGCGTGCACCGTCGACGAGGAATGGAGGCCGACCGCCTTGCCGATCTCACGAACCGTCGGCGGATAGCCGGTCTTGGAGGCATAGCTGCGAATGAAGTCGAAGATCTCTTTCTGGCGCTTCGTGAGGTCCACGATCAACTCCTTGTCGAGCGGTCCATCGCCGGACGAACTCGATTGAGGGAACACATGTTCGTAGAGTAGACGCTGCCGCGGACGGAAGCAAGGCCTCTAGAATCGTGGGCCCACAGGCGCCTGTGGCGGAACTGGTAGACGCGCAAGGTTGAGGGCCTTGTGAGCTGAACAGGCTCGTGGAGGTTCGACTCCTCTCAGGCGCACTGGCGGATCAGGCGCCTACAGCCCGAACGCAGAACTCATGCTGCGGGCCCGCGTTGCCATGCGGAGGTGACGCAGTCCGAGCAGGTCCTCGGTGGTTCGCAGCAGCGAGTAGTGGTTGAAGCGCTCGGCGGACCGTGTCCTCTGCGGCGTCGAGGGACTTACGACCACCGTGGCGACGTGGCAGCTCGACGAATGCGGATGCGCCATGCAGTTGGCGGGGGTGTCGCCGGGTCCCTCATCGTAGGTGATGAACACGACCGTATGAGCAGCCTGATACGTACGGCTCTGGACGATCTCTTTGATCTCTCGGGCCAGCCAGTCGTCGGCCGACGACACCGTGCAGTCGTGGCTGTCATGACAGAGATTGGGCGTGATGAACGAGAAGGCGGGGAGGGAATTTCGTGCCAGGGCAGCGTCGAGACGGTCCATCGGCACGTCGCTCCAGACACATTCCTTGGCGAGCTGGCGGTAATAGGCAGGCGGGTTATGGCGAACGGCGTACAGGCCGGCGTCGCCGCGGTCACATGGCCGGGGCATCGCCTCCTCGTAGGCTCCCCAGCTGGATGCCTGAGCGAAGATGCTTTGAACGGGTGTCGAACAATTCGCGCTCGGGCTGCAGTCGCTTGCGAATCGAGTTAGCCCGTCGCGGCCGACCCCGGAGGTACCGGCGATGTAGTTGGGAAGGCTTGGATGCGTGATGCTGTGGTAATTGGTGGCGAGTCCGCACTGACGTTCGAGCGACACGAGAAACGGTGCCGACCGTGAGTCGGTGACCGTGTTGTAGCTCTGGTTCTCCATCCACAGCCAGATGACGTGCGAGTACGAGGCAGATCCCGCATGGATCCGACCGCAGGGCGACTTGTGTTTCACGATCCACGGGGTGGAGGTACTGGCCTGCGAACCGCAGCCAGCCGCTAGCACCGCCGCAACGAAAAAGGGAAATAGGGCCCGCCAAGCAGGGCCCGAGACGGACGAATGGGTCATCGTTGTGCCGTGAGGTGCGCCCGAACCAGCAGGATGTCATGGTCGGTGTGCGTGGCGGGGATCACCTCGGCCGAGGGCGAGCGCAGCGTGCCCATTCCATAGACCTGCTGAAGCCCGGGGTCCTGCTCGGCGGACCTGTCGGTGCGGGTCCAGAAGCCCTCCGGGGCGCAGGAGGATCGACGGTTGAGGTCGCCCCCGAAGATGACCGTGCGGGCGACCGCGCGCCTCGAAAGGAGCGCCCGGAGCTCGGTGCACTGTGCGTCGTTTGCAGCCACCTCATGGCTGCCGAGGGTGGCGAGGTGGGCGGTGCACACGTCGATGTCCGCTCTGCTCGTGACGCACAGCCACTCACGCCGCTCGATGACCGCCTGTGCTTTGAAAGGCCGGCTGTCCGTGCTCTCGACAGCTGCCTTGGTGAGCACCGCGTCACCAAAGAGTCCGCGGCCGCCCGGCTGGATGCAGGCCAGGGGCTTGCCGAGATAGATCACCCTCGAGAAGCGCAGGTGGTAACCCGTCCGCCGGGCGATTCGCGCGGCGTCACCCTCGCAGGCCTCGTTGAAGGTGACCGCGTCCGGGTGCGCTTGGCGGATCCGGGCCACTGCCTCATTCAACACCCCCGGGTATGCCACCTTGGGGTAGCACGCGCCCAGACCGGAAAGGCACAGGTTCATCTGCATCAACGTGTACGTCGAGCCCGCCGGCGCCGGCACGACGGCCCGCATACCCGAAGATTGACCACAGCCCGCCAGGGTGAGGACGAGGGGACAACCTACCGCCGCGAGAAGTAGGACAAGGCTCCGCGAGCGGTCGGCGCGCGGGCGGACCATGAGGTTCACGAGGGGCCGGCGTTGAACGCAGCCCGAGCTCTTCGAAGTATGCATGTGCGAGCATCTCGCATTCGCGGAGACCGTCTTGAAGTTGATTGACCAGCGGCCTTGGATATGCACACAGGTCTGCCAACGGTGAGGCCAGTGCAGGTCGATGCCCAAGCATTCTGGCTGCGCACGCCTGGCCATGGGGAGATCCGCCCGCTCACGCTGCCCGAGGCGGGGAGGGACGACGTGATGGTGCGCACGCTGCGGTCGGGCATCAGCCGCGGCACCGAGACGTTGGTGTTCCGAGGCGGCGTGCCGCCCGGCCAGTACGCCGCGATGCGAGCGCCGTTCCAGGAGGGTGATTTCCCGGCGCCAGTCAAGTACGGCTACCTCAACGTCGGCATCGTGGAGCGGGGACCGCCGGGGCTGCGCAGCCGCACGGTCTTCTGCCTGTATCCGCACCAGACCGCCTACGTGGTGCCCGCCAGCGCGGTGGCGGTCGTGCCCGAGGACGTGCCCCCCGCTCGTGCAGTGCTCGCGGGAACGGTGGAGACCGCCGTGAACGCTCTGTGGGACGCTGGACCGCTTCTCGGCGACCGGATCACGGTGGTCGGCGCCGGGATGGTTGGCTGCTGCGTTGCACGCCTGCTGAGCCGGTTCCCGGCGGCGCAGGTCACGCTCGTGGACGTCGATGCTGAACGGGCCGATGTCGCGGCCGCTCTTGGCCTCGAGTTCGCGCTGCCGGATGACGCCGCCGACGGTCGCGACCTTGTCGTGCACGCGAGCGCGACATCCGCCGGGCTGCAACGCTCGCTCGACCTGCTCGCACCCGAGGGGACGATGATCGAGCTCAGCTGGTACGGCGACGACGAGGTCCAGCTTTCGCTCGGCGGGGCGTTCCACTCGCGTCGACTCGCGATCCGCGCCAGCCAGGTCGGCAGCATCTCCCCGGCCCGCGAGGGGCGCCGTACGAGGAGCGAGCGGCTGGCACTCGCAATAGACCTCCTGCGCGACCCTGCCTTCGACGCCCTCATCACCGGTCAGTCCCGATTCGAAGAGCTGCCGGAGGTGATGCCCCGCCTGGCCTCCCGCAAGCTGCCGGCACTGTGCCACACCATCACTTACGACGAGGAGTAGATCGTGTTCAGCGTGACGGTCCGCGACCACATGATGATCGCCCACAGCCTCCGCGGCGAGGTATTCGGGCCTGCGCAGCACCTTCACGGCGCGACATACGTCGTCGATGCCACATTCCGGCGAGCCGACCTCGACGCCAACGGGATTGTGGTCGATATCGGCAGGGCGACCGAGCAGCTGGACGCTGTATTGGGCGAGCTCACCTATCGCAATCTGGACGATGACGATGCATTCGCGGGCATGAACACCTCCACCGAGGCACTCGCCCGGGTGGTCGCGGATCGACTCGCGGAGCGGGTACACGCCGGTGCCCTTGGCGACACGGCGCGCGAGCTCGACGGGCTGATCGTCACGCTCCACGAATCGCATATCGCCCGGGCGAGCTACGAGCGCCCGCTGTGACGGCGGTTCATTTCGTCGTACCCGACGGGATCGACGACCCTGCGCGGCCGAGCGGGGGCAACACCTACGATCGTCAGCTCTGCCGCGGGCTCACCTCGATCGGCTGGTCGGTGCACGAGCATGCCGTCCCAGGTCACTGGCCGCGACCCGACGCGGCGTCTTTCGCCACTCTCGATCGCGTCGTTCGGCATCTTCCCGATGACGCCGTTGTGCTTCTCGACGGGCTGGTCGCATCGACGGCCCCCGAGGTGCTGGTGCCGCAGGCGCATCGGCTGCGCATGGTCGTGCTTGTACACATGCCACTGGGCCACCGCCCGGGGGACGACGGCGCCGGCGATGTCCGGGCGCGGGAACGCGCGGTCCTCTCGGCCGCCGCTGCCATGGTCACCACCAGCGCGTGGGCCCGGGGGCGGCTGCTGGAGCTGTATCGATTGCCAGCCGACCGGGTGCACGTCGCCGAGCCCGGGGTCGATGCGGCCGACGTCGCACCCGGGACCGCGACAGGGGAGGCGCTGCTCTGCGTGGCGGCGGTGACCTCCGTCAAGGGTCACGATGTCCTGCTCGATGCGCTGGCGCCGATGACGGACGTGCCCTGGCGCTGTGTGTGCGTCGGAAGTCTGGAGCGCGACCCGGCGTTCGTGGAAAAGATCCGTCGCCGCTCCATGAATCGCGACCTGGCCGACCGCATGTGCTTTCCGGGACCGAAGACCGGAGCCGATCTCGACCGCACCTATGCCGCCGTGGACGTGGTGGTGCTGCCGTCGCGGGCCGAGACGTACGGCATGGTCGTCGTCGAGGCTCTGGCCCGGGGGCTGCCGGTAATTGCAACCGACGTAGGCGGCGTGCCTGAGGCCGTCGGTCACGACAGCGCCGGGATCCGGCCGGGGCTCCTGGTCCCGCCGGACGACCCCGCGGCGCTCGGCTCCGCGCTGAGGGCGTGGCTCCGCGACGGCGAGCTGCGAGTGCGGTTGCGCCGCGCTGCGCGCGAGCGGCGCGACAGACTCTCCAAGTGGTCGACCACGACCTCGCTGATCTCGGCTGTGCTGGCGGGGACGTCGCGATGAGGATCGAGGACGTGCGTGTGAGCAGGAGATGGCTCGCGCTCCGCGAGCCAGAGGCTCAGCCGACTGACAGCCCTTCGAGCGTATGGGCGCCGCTTCCCCCCTTCGTCACCAGATAGCGGGCACTCGCCGCAGGGGCAGGGACACCGCGGTGCGGATCGTCGCGCTGGGAAGCGGCAGGGGCATCATTCGTTGGTCAGTTAATTCGAAACCGCGGTGAGAGCGCGTAGCGCAGCAGCACCACGTCGCCGATCTGGCGGACCTCGGCGAGCCTCGCGTGCCGGTGGGGATTCCAGGGGAACCGTCCATCGCTCACGAAGCGCGGGGCCCGGGAATCGCCGACGAAGAAGGGGGCAACGACCAGCTGCAGCTCGTCGGCGAGGTTGTGGGTCAGGAACTGCGTGTGCACCTTGCCGCCGCCCTCGACCATCAGCCGCCGCACGCCGCGGGCGCCGAGGTCCGCGCTGATCCTGCGCATCTCCACCGGCTGGCCACCATCGACCACGGTCGCGACCCCTCCGAGTCGCGAGCGGGCGCCGACCACCCGCTCGCTCGCGCAGTAGACGAGCTTCTCCGTGTCGCCGGCGGTGAAGAAGTCGGCGCCGGCGTCCAAGTCCACCCGCTCGGTGACCGTGACCTTGATCGGCGACGGGGCGAGCCCACGACTCACCCGCTCGTCGCGGCGGGCCTTCGAGCGCACCAGCAGCCGCGGGTTGTCGATCCGCACGGTGGCCGCGCCAACCAGGATCGCGTCGCAGGAGGCGCGCACGGCATCGACCCGATCGAAGTCGGCGTCGTTTGAGAGCTCGAGGCGCCGCGGCGTCGCCGCGCCGAGATAGCCGTCGATCGATAGCGCGCAGCTCAACAGGGTGTACGGGGGGTCAAGCACGTGCAGTTCCCTTCGAGAGCGGCGGTTCGCTCCGTCGCGAGGGCAAGGTACGACGGAACCATGTCACCACCAGGACGGCGGCACCCGGCAGGCTGGCGACGAGCACCATGACGCCGTACACCACGGCGGTGGCGACCCCCTGCTGCGCACCGAGGCCGGCCGCGCCGAACGCCCACGCCAAAGCGCCCTCGCGCGGCCCCCAGCCACCGACGCTGGGCAGCACCATGACCAGCATCACGAGCAGGGCGAGCGGCAGCATCCGGGATGGCGGCGCGGCGACGCCCGCCGTCCGCGCGGCGATCAAAAAGATGACCGCGTGGCCGCAGACGAACAGCGCAGATGCGAGCGCGATGCTCAGCCACGCTCTCCGGGCGAGCAGCCCGTCGCGGATGTCCACGGCCAACGCCTGCCAGGCCCGCGCAAAGCGACCGCCACCGCGTCGCGCGCGAGCCACGAGCACGACGCAGGGCACGGCCGCCACGACCGCAATCGCCACCAACGGCATGAACGAGTGCACGGGCGACGGCAGCGCGAGGAGAACGACCAGGGCCAGGACGAACTGGACGACCTGCCCGGCGAAGCGCTCCCACGCGACTGCCCGCAACGCGCGGCCCACATCGCTCACGTCGCGACCGTGGCTGACCCCGCGGTGGATGTCGCCAACGACCCCGCCGGGCAGCGTGAGGTTGAGGAACAGCGCTCGGTAGTAGGCCGCCACGGCGGCGGGCAGCGGCAGGTCGACGCCGAGACCACCGGCCACGATCTTCCACCGCCAAGCACAGCACAGGGTCGTAAGCGCTCCCAGACCCGCCGCTGCCGCAAGCGCTCCGGCGTCGACCATGCGGACGCCCTCGAGGAACGGGCTCGCGCCCAGACGCCAGATGAGGACGGTGAGGATCACGGCGGAGCCAACGAAGCGTCCCCACGTCCACACGGTCCGGCTCATGGCGAGCCACCGGGTCGCGGGCGCGGCCCGAATGCGGTGAGGAAGCGGTTACGGAAGGCGCTCATCGGCCAGACCGGGGCCTGGGGGCTGGGCCGCAAGCCGTTGCTCCAGCCCCATCCGGCTATCCGGTGCAGGACCGCGGGGTCGTGGGCGATGACCGAGATCGGCACGTCGTGACTGGGGCCCAGCCCGCTCACGATCGACCAGGGTTGATGGTCACCCAGGACGACGAGCACGAGGTTGGGATTGTGAGCGTGCCGCACGAACGACACCAGGGCTCTGAGCGAGTACTTGATCGACTGGGCATACGCCGTCCGTACGCCCGCGGGGTCGCTCCATAGTTCATCCGCCGGCGTCTGGTGGGCCGCCTGAACCCGGTTGAAGACGGCGCCGTGGCCCACCCGGCTCCACTTGATCATTCCCGGGATGCGGCTCCAGGGCGCGTGGCTCGACACCGTGTCGACCTCCGCGAAGATGGGAGGACGGCCGGGTTTCGCGAGCTCCCGGCGCTGCAGGGCCGAGTAGGTGTACTGGTCGGGCATCGATGCGTAGGCGTAAGGCGGGCCCCGATACCCGACGTTGCTCCCGTTGTAGAGCTTGTCGAAGTGGTAGAACGACCTGCCCTCGGGCCAACCAGGGTCATTCGACGGCACGTCGTCGACGGTCCGCCACCCGGCCCGATTGAACGCGTCGCTGAGCGTGAAGCGATTGGAAGCGACGAGCTGGTTGTAGCGATCGGCTGTGTTGACCCAGAGGCCTGACTGCAGAGTCGAGTGCGCCAGCCAGCTGATGCCACCAAACGTCGGCGAGGTGAGGAAGCCGCTCCGAGCCGAGAAGCCGGCGGCACGAAGGCGCTTGGTCCCCTTGGCGAGAACGGAATCGACCTCCGGCGAGAAATCAGAGCCCTGGACCGCGACCCGCCCGTAGCTCTCGACGAAATCCAGGATGACGTCGTTGCCGCGCAGGCCGGTTAGCAGCTGGTTCGCGGGAGTGCCGCGGAAGCGGTCGTGGCTGATCTCCCTCGCGAAGACACCATGGTCCGCGATATCGGCTCGCAGCGCGCTCACCTGGTCCACGACCACGCTCGCCGCGCTCGTGGAGGCGATGGGCGTCTGGGCGACGATCTGCGCGCCGAACGCCCAACAGAGCACCCAGGCGACGCCGAGCGCCGCGACGGCGCGGAGCGACCACCCGCGGTGACCGGCCGCGACCCGGGTCAGCCGAAACACGGCCAGTGTCACGAGGACGAATAGGGCGACTGTGAGAACCGCCACGCCGACGACGACCAGGGTCGCGGATGCGGCGCCGATCGATTTGCGCAGCGTCTCGCTCCCGATCCCCGCGTAGCTCAGGTCCTGATAAGGGTCGAACGGCCGGTCGAAGGTCACGAAGAACCCGATGTCGAGGATCTTCAGAAGGATCACCAAAGCGAGAACCGGTCCGGCGACTGCGGCCAGGACGCGTCGGCCTGTGACGGGCAGGACGATGGCCAGTGCGATGAGGACGAGACCCTCGAGCGGGAGTCTCAAGAACGCGCTCAGGCCGAAATGAAACGGGTTGTCCGGAGCAACGAGCGCGCCCCACACGAGCAGGAGGGCGAGGGCCGTGAGCACCGCGGCGATTCCTGTTCGCACGCGTCGGCGTCCCGGACCGGGTGGAGTTTCGGCTTTGAGAGCGAGGCTGGGATCGGCGGCCGTCGCCGGTCGGGCGGGCCCGGGTTTCCTTTGCCTCCAAAGCCACCATACGTCACGGCCGAACGACTCGGAAAGCAGGACAAGCGCGGCGACGAGCGCGGCCGAATTCAAGGCCGGCGGCAGAACGCCTGCTGCCGCGATGGTCAGCACGATCCCTTGGGTCGCGGCGACCACCTTGCGCCAATAGCGTGGCGGGACCGGCTCACGCAGCCACGGAAGCGCCAACCCGGCCGCTCCGAACGCGTAGCGCGCCGCGCCGATCGCGAGCACCCACGCGCCGACCGAGCGGGCGACGTACACACTGAGGACGAGGATCAGGAACGCATCGACCTCAGCGTCGAAACGCGCGCCCAGCGTGCCCGTCGTCCTTGTGCGTCGCGCGACCCAGCCGTCGACCGCGTCCAGGGTAAGCGCGACAACCGCGAGTGAGACCAGCATCGCGACCGACACCGGCTGGGCGAACGAGTTCGCGATCAGTGCCGCGATGCTGACAGCGACGGTTGCGCGAGCGAGGGTCACCCAGTCGGCCGGGCCCAGCCGGTCGGAGCGGTAGTTCGAGAGGCCGCGCGCGAGTGCGGCATTCGTGACCAGTCCGCACGTGACCCCGACGACCCAACCGGCGGCGCTGAGGCCGACGCCGCTGCGGGCCACGATCCCCGCGAGTGCCGCGAGCAGCAGCACCTGGGCGATCATCCCCGTCACCGGGCCGGCTATAGCCGCTTTCACCGTGCCTTCCGTGACAGGCGTGGCGCCCTGGTCCCCATCGCTGGTTTATACGGACAGCCGCAGCGTAAGGTTCGCCCCCCATCAGGCGGAGGATCGTCAACCGCGTGGGCATGGAACTGCCGTGAAGCAAGACGAACGCGCTCCGTTCGTCCGGGCCCTCCGACGAGCGCGCATGTCGGCGTACGCCCCTGGCGAGTTCGTCGAGCAGGAGAGCTTCATGCTCGCCACGGAGATCCGGGCACTGGCGGATCAGGCCGGCATCGAACCGGGGGTCTCCGTCCTGGACCTGTGCTGCGGAGTTGCCGGGCCCGGACGCCTCATCACCCGTGAGTTGGGCTGCACCTACCTGGGGGTGGACCTAAGCCCCAGTGCCATCGACATCGCAAGTGAGAGCGCCGGCGACCTTCCCTGTCGCTTCGAGGTCTCGCGAATCCCACCGATCCCGCCAGGCCAGTTCGACGTGGTGCTTCTGTTCGAGACTCTGCTCGCCTTTCCCAAAAAGAAAACGCTGCTTCAGGAGATAGCGGGAGCCCTTATGACCGGGGGGCGGTTCGCGTTCACCGCGGAAGCGGGCCCACCCCTCACCGAGGCAGAGCGAGAGCGCATGCCCGACGCCGATACGGTCTGGGTCACCCCGCTCCACGACATCCTCAACTGCTTGGAGCGACTCGGGCTGGTTGTCCGTTGG
>Ga0209382_10010797_pt1 | contig 11360 bp, 9 predicted proteins | sample SoiMetdeltSBSDD5_FD_187599 | JGI IMG/M metagenome (GOLD analysis project Ga0209382, IMG submission 187599) | Bulk soil microbial communities from a Populus tree surrounding site in Tennessee, USA - Soil MetaG P. deltoides SBSDD5 (SPAdes) (version 2) | ecosystem: Environmental > Terrestrial >...
GAGCGAAGGTGGCTGCCGATGACGCCACGATGTGCGCGATGGTCACGCCCATCATGGCCGTCGACAGCACTCGCTCCGGCCGGCGAAAGTCCTCCAGGTAGCGGGCGGCCGTCCGGCTGCCTTCCTCGGCGAGGTGACGCAGGCGCAGCCGGTTGGCGGCGATGAATGCCATCTCCGCCGCCGAGAAGAACATCGTCACGAGCAGACAGGCGGCGGCGATCCAGACCAGGCTCACGCGGCCGCCTCCGTGGAGACCGGCCGTGGCAGTGACAGGAGGACCTCGATCACGCGGGTGCGCTCGACCTTCTCGACGGTCACCACCAGCTCGGACGTCTCCGCCCGCTCGCCCTTGCGCGGCACGCGGCCGAAGATATCGAGCACCCAGCCGCCGACGGTGTCGTAGGCCTCATCCGAGATGGCGAGGCCGGTGGCCGCATTCAGGCCTTCCACGGAGAGCTTGCCGGCCACGCGATACGTGTGGGCGTCGATCTTCTGGATCAGGCGCTCGGGCTCGTCGTACTCATCGGCGATCTCGCCGACGAGCTCCTCGAGCAGGTCCTCGAGCGCCACCAGGCCGGCGGTGCCGCCGAACTCGTCCACCACGATGGCGATGTGGAGCTTCTTCGCCTGGAACTCCTGCAGCAGCGCGTCCGCGCGCTTGGACTCCGGCACGAAATAGGGCGGGTGGAGATGCGCCCGAAGATCGAAGTCGGGCGGCAATCCCTTCACGTACGGCAGCAGGTCCTTGGTGTAGAGAACGCCGACGATGACGTCGATCGAGCCCTCGTACACGGGCACGCGCGAGTGCAGCTGCTCGCGGAGGGCGGGCAGGATCTCGGACACCGGGGTCTCGACGTCCAGGCAGAACATGTCCGTGCGTGGCACCATCAGCGACCGGACGAGCGTGTCTTCGAGCTCGAACACCTTGTGGATCATCTCGCGCTCCTCGCGCTCGACCACCCCCTCGCTGGCGCCGACGTCGACCAGCGTCCGCAGCTCGTCCTCGCTGAGCGAGGCCTGTGTCTCGGTCGCGTGTCCGACCAGCCGGACGGTGAGGGCCGTGAGGCCGGCGAGGAGGACCCGGACCGGGGTCACCAGGACTTCGAGCCAGCGCACGGGCCGTCTCACGACGGCCAGGAACCGCTCGGGATACTTGACGGCGAGCGTCATCGGCAGCACCTCGCCGAAGGTGGTCAGCAGCAGCACCATCGCGATCATCTCCACGACGAGGCTGTAGCGCATGCCGAACAGCGCGTCGGCGATGTGGGTGGCGAGCGCCGACGCGCCGATGTTGATCAGCGTGATGCCGACCAGCAGCGTGACCAGAAGATCGTGAGGCCGGGTCACCAGGGGCTCGGCGGTGCCAGGCTGCTTGGCGATGCGGCGTAGGCGGGCGCGCCCGAGCGAGAAGTAGGCGGCCTCGGCGCCGGTCAGCAGCGCCGAGCAGCCGACGAGCGCGAAGAGCAGCACCAGCTGCAGTAGCAGCGACTCAAGCACGGCTGAAATGCTCGAATCCCGCGGCCACGGCCGCGTCGCGGCCCTGGGCGTCGATCCAGCGCACGCCGTGGCCGGCGCGGATCTCACCGACTGCCGTCAATGCCGTACCCGCTACCGCCGCCAGCCCCTCGCGCAACCGTTCGACGGCGCCCGGCTCGCACGTCACGAGCAGCTCGTAGTCCTCGCCGCCACCGGTCGCCCACGCCAGTGGGTCAAGGTCGAGCACCGCCGCGACCGTCCGCGCCGCGGCGGCGATCGGCAGTCGAGCGAGATCGATGGTGGCCCCGGCTGCGCTCTCCGCCAGCAGGCGGGGCAGGTCGGTCGCCAGCCCGTCGGACAGATCCATCATGGCCGTGACACCGCCGGCCCCGGCCAGCCAGCGGCCTTCCGTCACACGCGGCCTCGGCCGCAGATGCGCGTCGGTGACCTCGGCCAGGACGGCGGGCGCGAGCCCCGCCGGGGCCTCGCGGCGCTCGAGCACGGCGAGCCCCGCGCCGGCCCGCCCAAGCGTCCCGGTCACGGCGACCACGTCGCCGGGACGCGCGGTCGAGCGCAGGACCGGCGCCACTGCCTCGCCGAGGAGCGTCACGTTCACAATCCACCCCGTCGGTGACGATGAAGTATCCCCGCCCACGATCACGATGCCGTGCGCGTCACACACCGCGAGCGCGCCTTCGTAGAACGCCTCGACCTCGTCGCGGCCGGTCGAGTCGGGGCACGCCAGCGCCACCAGCGCCCAGCGCGGCGTGGCGCCCATGGCGGCGATGTCCGAGACGTTCACGGCCATCGCCTTCCAGCCGATGTCGGCCGCCTCCGCCCAGCGACGACGGAAGTGGACGTCCTCGAGCAGGAGATCGGTGGTGGCCACGAGCGTGGTACCCGGCGACGGCTCGAGCACGGCGGCATCGTCGCCGATCGACCGCCGGATGCCGGCGGTGCCCGGCCGGGCGGCCACGCTCCGGATCAGTCGAACGAGGTCGTCCTCGCGGCTTCGTCTATCGGCGTTCATGCGCGGGCCGCGGCCGCGCCCAGGAAATTTCCCAGGAGCCGCTTCCCCTCCAGGGTGAGGATCGACTCCGGATGAAACTGAACGCCCTCGACAGGGCGAGAGCGATGCCGGACGCCCATGATCTCGCCGTCCTCCGCCCACGCGGTGACCTCGAGGTCGCCGGGGACGCTGTCGGGGAGGATGACGAGCGAGTGGTAGCGCGTCGCCGTGAACGGATTGGACAGGCCGGCGAACACGCCGCGACCGTCGTGGCGAACCTCCGATGTCTTGCCGTGCATCTGCGTCTTCGCCCGCGCCACCGTGCCGCCGAACGCCTGACCGATGGCCTGGTGACCGAGGCAGACACCGAGGATCGGCGTGTCCTCTCCGAGGCGCCGGATCACCTCAAGCGACACGCCCGCCTGATCCGGCGTGCCCGGTCCCGGCGAGATCACGATTCCGTCCGGGTGAAGGGCGGCGACGCCGGCGACGTCGATGGCGTCGTTGCGGACGACGTGCGGCTCGGCACCGAGCTCGCCGAGGTACTGCACGAGGTTGTAGGTGAAGGAGTCGTAGTTGTCGATGACGAGGATCATGCCTGCCGTCCCGCCGCCGCCATGCGCAGCGCGAGAATCACGCCGCGCGCCTTGGAGCACGTCTCCAGCCATTCGGTCTTGGGGTCCGAATCGGCGACGATGCCCGCGCCCACCTGGACCGAGGCTCGGTTGCCGTGGCAGACGATGGTGCGGATGGTGATGCAGGAGTCGAGATTGCCGGAGTAGGAGATGTACCCCACCGCGCCCGCGTAGGGCCCACGCCGCGTCGGCTCGATGGCGTCGATGATTTCCATCGCGCGGATCTTCGGCGCGCCGGTGACGGTGCCGGCCGGAAAGCAGGCGCGGAGGACGTCGAAGGCGTCGGCGCCCGGACGCAGCTTGCCGACGACATGACTGACCAGATGCATGACGTGCGAATAGCGCTCGGTCACCATGAACTCGGTGACCTTCACCGAGCCCAGCTCGGTCACGCGGCCGACGTCGTTCCGCCCGAGGTCGACGAGCATCACGTGCTCCGCGCGCTCCTTCGGATCGCTCTGCATCTGCGCCTCGATGGCCTGGTCCTGCGCCTCGTTGGCGCCGCGCGGGTGAGTGCCGGCAATCGGACGCTCCTCCACGCGGTCGCCCTCCACGCGAACCAGCACCTCCGGCGAGGAGCCCACGATGGTGGTCTTTCCGAGCCGCAGGAAGAAGAGGTACGGCGACGGGTTGATCGTCCGCAGGGCCCGGTACACGGTGAAGGGGTCGGCCTCGAGCCGCGTGTCGAGCCGGCGCGCCAGGACGATCTGATAGGCGTCACCGGCGGCGATGTATTCCTTGGCGCGACGCACGGCGTCCGTGAACGCGCCCTCGTCCATCGTGGAGGTGAAGCCCTCCTCGCCGAGCGCCTGCACGGGCGCCGCCGGGGCCAGCGAGAGGGGAGCCGGAGGGCGCGCCGGCCGGGCGAGCTTCGCCAGCGTCATGCCGATCTTGAGCGCCGCCCGGTCGTACGCGGCATCGACCGCCGCCGGATCTTGCGTCTCGATCTGCGCGTTCGCGATGACGAGCAATCGGTGGCGAAGGTTGTCGAAGACCAGCAGCGTTTCGGTCAGCATGAAGACCGCGTCGGGCAGGTTGAGGTCGTCCTTGGCGACTCGGGGCAGCTTCTCCATGTGGCCGACCATGTCGTACCCGAGGAACCCGACGGCGCCGCCTTGAAAGCGCGGCAGTCCCGGCACCGCCACCGGCCGCACTTCCTTCAGCAGCGCTTGCAGCGCCTCCAGCGGATCGCCATCCGGCAGCCGCTCCGTCCGCCCCGACCGCCGCAGGGTGATGCGTCCGCGCTTCGCGCTGAGGACCACGAGCGGATCGCTGCCCAGAAACGAGTAGCGTGCCCACTTCTCGCCACCCTCCACGGACTCCAGCAGAAACGCGAACGGCCCCGGCCGTAGGCGGAGATATGCCGAGAGCGGCGTGTCGAGGTCCGCGGGGAGCTCGGCGAACACGGGCACGAGGTTGCCCTGACCCGCGAGCCGACGAAAGTCGTCCCGCGTGGGAGAAAGCGATGGGATTGCTATGCCGGCGGTGCTGATGCGCGGCTCGGCGATGGCCCGCTAGACGCCCAGCGCGGCCAGTTTTTCCTTGAACTTTGCACGGGGTACGGCACCGATCACCTGATCGAGCACCTTGCCGTCCTTCACGAACAGGATCGTGGGGATCGACCGGATGCCATAGCGGGCCGCCAGCCCGTGGTTCTCGTCGACGTTGACCTTTGCCAGCGTGAGCCGGCCGGCCGCGTCGCGAGCCAGCTCCTCGAGCACAGGGGCGATTGCCTTACATGGGCCGCACCACTCGGCCCAGAAGTCCACCATCAAGACCCCTTCGGCGTGGGCAATCGTCTCATCGAAATTCTGCTCGGTCAGGTGGACGGTCGAGTCGGCCATGTGCTCTCCTCCGTAAAAAGTCAACGACCACGCTAACATGGACGTCGCCGCGGGGCAAGGCCAGTGGTGGGGCAGCGCATCTATTACTTGTCAGTTTGACACCTCTGCATGCTAGAGTCGCAGTACAGTGGATCCAGCGAAAGTCCTGGTCGTCGATGACGAGCGCTCCATCCTGCTGCTCCTCAAGGAGGCGCTCAGCCAGTGGGGCTACCAGGTCACGGTGGCCTCCTCGGCGGCCGAGGCGCTCGGTCTCCTGAAATCCGAGCTCTTCGATGCCCTGATCACCGACATCCGCATGCCCGACATGAGCGGTCTCGAGCTGCTGCGCGAGGTGAAGAAGCAGGACGAGTCCATCGAAGTCGTCATGATGACCGGCTACCCGACGATCGCCTCCGCCGTGCAGGCCCTGAAGGAAGGGGCCTACGACTATCTGTCCAAGCCGTTGATCCTGGACGAGCTCCGTCACCTGATGTCCCGGATGATGGAGCGGAAGTTCCTCCGCGGCGAGGTGTCGACCCTCCGGGCACGCCTCGGCGAGGAGCTCACCGTCAACGAGCTCATCGGGACGTCGGTGCCGATGGAGCGAGTGAAGGAGATCATCGGCAAGGTCGCCGTGACCGATTCGCCGGTACTCATCGAAGGGGAGAGCGGCACCGGCAAGGAGCTGGTGGCGGCCGCCATCCACCGCCTCTCATCCCGCGCGAAGCGACCCTTCATCCCCGTCAACTGCAGCGCCATCCCCCAGGACCTGCTGGAGTCGGAGTTCTTCGGCCACGTGCGCGGCGCGTTCTCGGGTGCCGTCGCCGATGCGCTCGGTCTCTTCCGCGGCGCGGACGAGGGCACCATCTTCCTCGATGAGATCGCGGAGCTCTCGCCGGCCCTCCAGGTGAAGCTGCTGCGGGTGTTGCAGGAGATGCAGGTCCGGCCCGTGGGCTCCACGAAGGCCTACCCCGTCGACGTGCGGGTCATCGCGGCCACCAACCGCGATCTCGAGCGTGCGATGACCGAGGGGTCGTTCCGCCAGGACCTCTTCTACCGGCTGAACGTCGTGCGCATCATGCTGCCGCCTCTCCGAGAGCGCCGCGACGACATCCAGGCGCTCGTGAGTCACTTCCTCCGTCGCTTCAACCGGCGATTCCATCGCGACGTGCGTGGTATCGCGCCGGATGCGCTCGCGGCGCTGACGGCGTACACGTTCCCTGGCAATGTCCGGGAGCTGGAGAACCTGATCGAGCGCGCCTACGCCATGGGCGCTCGTGAGCAGATCCAGATCAACGACCTCCCGACCCTCAGCAAGGCGTCGGCGGCGGCGCCGCCGGTGACCTCGCCGGACACGGTGCCTGCCCTCGGCGACGTCGAGCGTGAGCTGATTCTCAAAGCGCTGGCCGTCTTCAAGGACGATAAGGAGGCGGCCGCGAAGGCACTCGGCATCTCCCGTCGCACGATCTATCGCCGTCTGAAGGAGTACGGAGTCCTCTAGCTCCTCGCCTCACACGTTGTGCGCCCGTTCGCCCGCTGCAACTCGACACGCCTTTCGGGACACGCTGCCCAATCTCGTCAGAACCTTGGTGTCCGGCTGACACAGACGAAAGCGATCGGGATGAGAACGGCTCTATTTTCGACCATTTCCGCTTTGGCACTCGTGCTGCATGGCTCCGGCCCCATGACTACGGCACTTGCCGGTCCGATGCCCTCGACACTGGAAGTCGGACTGGGGCTCGCCTCGCGCTGTTCTGGACCCGAAGCCATTGCGCGTGCGGCATCGATCGCCGCGTCGCGCCTGCATGGGGCGGCTCCGGATCTCGCTCTCGTCGTCACCGCCGGCTCGCCGGTGGCCGACGCTGGGCAGCACGCGCGCGGCGTCCTCGGACAGATCCAGATCGCGGGTGGAGCGACCGTTGCGATTTTGACGGATGACGGCCCCATGAAGGAAGGCGCGCTCGTCGCCTGCGTCGCGAACGCAGACGGCGCCGCGAGCGGGGTCGCGGCCACCGCGGGACGCGACCTCGCCGATTCCGGTAAAGCGGCCGCCCGGCTGATCTTGTCGGGCTGGCCGTTCCGCGCGCGGTATCCGCGCGGTCTCGGTATCGCCTTCGCGCGTCCGGCGACGGGAGACTCCGCGCAGCTGTTCCTGGACTCCTGGCGCGACTTCATGGGGCCTAAGATGCGTACCGTGTGCGGTGTTCTCACGTCGACCGTGCTGTATGGTGGCGCTCCCGAGCGGCCCCCGCTGGTCAGCGTGGCCTGCGTCGAGGCGCCGTACTCCACCGGACTCGGCTATACCGACGCCACCTGCGTCGAGGGCTCCCCGTCCACCGACGCGCTGGTGCACGGCGCGGCCGACGCGACCCTGACGGCCGTGAAACGGCTCGACGGTCGCCCTGCGAAGCTGATCCTCGTCATCGAAAGCGCGGAGCGTCACCAGATGCTTGGCGACGCGGCGCGCACCGAGTGGGCGGCCATGCGCAGCCAGATCGACGAGGCGACCCCGTGCGTCGGCTGGCTGGTGCATGAGGTCGCCGCGTACGGTCGAGGCGTTCAACCGACCGCCGCCCGCGGCTCCCTGGTCGTCGTCGCCCTCGGCGACGCGCCGCGCGGTTGATCCGACCCGCCTGCTGAGACGTCGCCGGCTCGGGGAGGCGGTTGTCGTCGCCGGCGCCTTCCTGCTCGGCCTCCGCCCGATCGCTGATTCCGACGTGTGGACCCATCTCGCGCACGGACGTGCCCTCGTGGCCGCGCGCGGATTCCCCGCGCATGAGCCGTTCACCTTCCCGAGCGCGGCGATGCCGTACTACAACACCGAGTGGCTGTTCGGCGTGGTCCTGTACGGCGTGTACACGCTCGGCGGGCTCGGTGCGGTGGTCGTGCTCAAGGCCGCCCTGCTCGCCCTCACCGCTGCATTGCTCTGGCGCACCGCGGTGTTGGCGCCGACCACCGACGAAGACGACACGCGCGGCCTCCGCGAGGCGGTGTCGGTCGCCGTCGTCCTGACCGCGCTCCTCGCGATGCGCTACCGCTTCGTCGAGCGACCCGACGTCGCGCTGATGGTCTTCATTGCGGCCACCGTGTACGCGCTCGACGCTTTCATCGTCCAGGGGCGACGGCGGGCGCTCTACCTTCTCGTCCCGATGACGATCGTCTGGGCCAACGTTCATCCGAGCGTCATCGTTGCCGGCGGCCCCTTCGCGGCCGTCATCGCCGGCGGACTGATGCTCCGCACCCTCGGCCGCCGTCGCGGCGACGTCACCGGGGTGCCAACGCTCGCGCAGCTTCGCCTGGTGACGGTGGTGGGCGCGGCCGTCGTCCTCGCCTCCCTGGTCAACCCGTACGGCTGGGACGCGATCACGCTGCCGTTCAGACTGGCTGGCTCCGAATGGTTCACGCAGGAGGTCACCGAGCTCCAGCCTGCGCGGCTGGCCGACCATCCGCTGGCATTCGCGCTCGGTGTGCTGCTCGTGGCCACGCTCGTCCTGAACGTCCGACGGGCGCCGGTTGGCGCGGTCTTGCTGGCAGCGCCGTTCGCTTGGCTCGCGCTGTCCGGCACGCGCTTCGTGTTCCTGTTCCCGCTGGTGGCGGCGCCGCTGGTGGCGCGGGGGCTGACCGAGACACTCACGTCGGCCGTGGTCGGCGGCTGGCGCCGCCGCCTCACGACCGCCGCCGCCGGCGCCGCGGTGGCCGTGGCGCTGCTGACGACGCTCGCTGTGGCCAACGTCGGCCCTCTGGCCGCGCGCGAGCGCAGACCGGGGGTCGGCGTCGACGCGCACGCCGTCCCGGAAGGGGCTCTCGCATACCTCGACCGTGCCGGCGTGGCGGGACGCGTCTTCAACGCCTTCCACTTCGGCGGATACATCGCCTGGCGTGACTTCCCCCGCCGCGCGCCCATCATCGACGGACGCGCCTGGGTGCCGCGCGAGCTGGTCGAGGAGATTCACTTTGCGCGCGTGTACCCGGCGCATCTCGCCCGGCTTCACGCCACCTACGGCTTCGAGGCCGCGATCATGGACTATGCGAGCTTCGCGGGCGAGCCGCTCGATGAGGTGGCTCCCGGCGCCGACGCCGGGCTGAGCTCCTCCGCGTGGGCGCTCGTGTACTGGGATGACGTCGCCCTCGTGTACCTGCGACGGGCTGGGCTGTTCGCCTCCGTGGCCGCCCGCGACGAGTATCGCCATCTCCGGCCGGCCAACGGCGCGGCGGCGCTGGCACGGGCGCTCGACGGCGGTGCCCCCGTCGACGCCGTCGCCGCGGAGATTACGCGCAATGAACGCGACACGAACTCTGACCTGGCCCGGACACTGGCCGGCACGCTCGCACTCCACCGACGCGACTGGGATACCGCGCTGACGCAATTCGCCGCCGTTCAGGACGGTCCGGGGCGTCTCTACGCCCTCCAAGGACACGCGCTCGCCGCCGGTGGCAAGCGCGACTTCGCGCAGGCGCTGGCATCGTACGAGCGACTGCTGGCGGAAGCAGACGACCCGACCGTGTCCTACTACGCGGGCGTGGTCGCGCTCACCGCCGGGCGGGACCGCGAGGCCATCCGGTATCTCGAGCGCGCACGCCTGCGCGATCCCGCCATGGTCATCGTGTATCCCACCCTTCTCGAGGCACATCGCCGCCGGGGCGACGCCGGTGCCGTGCGCGAGGTCATGGCCGCGTACGCGCCGGCGCAGACGCGCGCGCAGGCGCGCGCGCACGCCGCTCGCGGGCGAGTGCTCCTTCGCGAGCGCCGCGGCCCCGAAGCCGCGCGTGAGCTCGAGGCCGCACTCGCGCTCGATGCGGGCGACGCCCGGGCCCAGAGCGACCTCGCCTATGCCTATGCGCTCACGGGACGCTTCGATGACGCCACCGCGGCGCAGCAGGCCGCCCTGAAGCTGGATCCGCGACTGGCCGCCGCGCACTACGGCCTCGGCCTGCTCGACGCGCGCCGCGGAGACACCGCGGCCGCTCGGCGCCGCTTCGACGCCTTTGTGCGGCTCCAGCCGCGCAGCTATGCGGCGTGGCAGGTCCGTCAGCAGATGGGCGGCCGCGCCGGGTCGCGGGCGCTCCCGTGATGCATGCGCCCGGCGGCGACGGGCCGCTGGTATCGGCGGTGGTCGTGAACTGGAACGGCCTCGACTGCGTCGACGATTCTCTGGCGTCGCTGCTGCGCCAGACGTGGCCCGCGCTCGAGATCATCGTCGTGGACAACGGCTCTCGCGACGGATCTCGCGAGCTCCTCCGGTCACGGTACGGGTCGCGCATCACGCTGATCGAGAGCCCGGTGAACCTCGGCTTCGCCGGCGGCAACAACCTTGGCATCCGCGCCGCCAAGGGCGCGTATGTCGTGCTGCTGAACAACGACGCGGTGGCCGAGCGGGGCTGGGTGGCGGCGCTGGTGGGGGCCGCCGAGGCCGACCCGCAGGTCGGCATGTGCGCCTCGAAGATCCTCGTGCTCGGGAGCAAGGGGCTCATCGACAGCGCCGGTCTTCTGATGTCCGCGGACGGCATCGGCCGTGGGCGCGGGCGCCTGGAGCCCGATGGCGAGCCGTACGCGAGCCCGGACGAGGCGCTCATGCCGAGCGCGTGCGCGGCTCTGTACCGGCGGGCGATGCTCGACGACGTCGGGCTCTTCGACGCGGACTTCTTTGCGTACTGCGAGGACACCGATCTGGGGCTTCGCGGGCGGCTGGCGGGGTGGAAGTGCCGCTACGTACCCGGCGCCGTCGTCCACCACGCCTATTCGCGCTCGACGGCACCGTACTCTGCGTTCAAGGCCTTTCACGTCGAGCGTAACCGCTGTTTCGTGGTGCTGAAGTGCTTTCCAGCCCGCGCGATACTGGCCAGCGTCCCTTGCACGCTCGCGCGCTACGGGCTCCAGGCGTGGGGGACGGTTCGTGGGCGCGGAGCGGCGGCGCGGTTCGCCGAGCGCACGTCGCCGCTGGCGGTGCTGGGCATCCTTCTGCGAGCGTGGGGCGCCGCTCTTCTGCTGGCGCCGCGGATGCTCGCCCGGCGCCGCCGCCAACGTGCGCTGCGTCGCCTGACGGCGGCGGAGTGGCGGCGCGCCGTCCGACCGTATCGGCTCGGTCTCCGCGAGCTGGCGCTGAAGGACTGATGCGCTGCCTGATCTGCGGCTCGCCCAAGCTCGGCATGCTGTACGAGCACGTCCGCGATCGGTTCGGGGTCGCCCCCGGCGAGTACTGCTTCCTGCAGTGCCACGCGTGTGGCTCGGCCACTCTTGAAGCGCCCCCGTCGGCCGACGACGTGGCCGGTCTCTACCCGGAGCGGTATACGTTCAACCGTGCGGAGGGCGAGCGCTCGGTCCTGCGCGCCGCCCTCGCATCGCTGGAGTGGCGCATCTTCTACGCGCCGACGTATCGACGGCGGGTGTCGATCTTTCGCCGTCTCACCGGCCTCCGG
>Ga0209382_10010800_pt1 | contig 11358 bp, 9 predicted proteins | sample SoiMetdeltSBSDD5_FD_187599 | JGI IMG/M metagenome (GOLD analysis project Ga0209382, IMG submission 187599) | Bulk soil microbial communities from a Populus tree surrounding site in Tennessee, USA - Soil MetaG P. deltoides SBSDD5 (SPAdes) (version 2) | ecosystem: Environmental > Terrestrial >...
TGCCACCCCAGCAGCGCGCTTGGCGTGACGCGTTTGGCGAGGTGCAAGTCGGTGAGAAACTCGGCGGCCCACACGCCTGCGTCAGAATCGAACGCCGGACGAAGTTCGTGATCGAACAGCGCGCCGCCGGCACCAACGAGCAGCTCGTAGAACGTGCCGAAAAGCCCCGACTCTCGGCCTGGAAACAGAAACCCTGCCACATCGTCCGTCGTCAGCGACTGCGCCACCTCGGCGAGCCGCGTCCACGTCGCAGGTACGTTCTCTCCGAGCCAATCGCGCCGATAGTGCAGTAGGCGGACGTCGAGATTTCGCGGCACCTGAACGAGCCGGCCGTCGATGCGCGACAGTTCCGTTGGACGCGGCAACAAGTCGGCCAGGTCATCGTCTGGTACGAGCTCGTCAATCGGCGCCAACCACTGAACCTGCGACGGCGCATATTTCGTGTGCGTGGAGAGGAGGTCGATGTCAGGCGAACCGCTCGCAAAATTTTCTTTGACCCATGCGTTCAACTCGGGATGCGGGCGTCGCACGACGACCTCGACCTTCAGCCCCGAGTTGCGCTCGAACTCCGGAATCCGCTCGTACAGGCCGTCATACATTGGTCCACCCACGAACGCCGCTCTTACCAACTTGGTGCGCACGCCTTGGCCCTCTGCCTTCCGCCTTCTGCCTTCTGCCTTCTGCCTTCTGCCTTTTCCCTTTCTTAACCTCTCCACCCACCGTCAATCGCCAGCGCCGATCCCGTGACGAACGATGCCGCATCGCTTGCGAGATAGAGCGCCGCTGCCGCGATCTCCTTCGGTGTGCCCATGCGGCCCATGGCCTGCGTGGCGGCCATTTCCTTGTACGCTTTCTCGGGATCCGGATACTCACGCACACGAGCCGCGACCCACGGCGTTTCCACGCGTCCAGGACAGATGCAATTGATGCGCACGCCCGACGTCGCGTGGTCGAGAGCCATGCATTTGGTCAGACCGACGACTGCGAATTTGGTTGTCGAATAGGCGAGGCGATCCTGGATGCCAACGAGTCCCGCCACAGACGCCATATTGACGATCGAGCCCGCGCGGCGGGCGATCATGTCTGGCAGATAGGCCTTCGTGACGTTGAGCATGCCACGGACATTCACTGCATACAAACGGTCGAGGTCCGCACCCGTCGTGGTGAGCGCAGTGCCAACGTGACCGATCCCGGCGTTATTGACCAAAACATCGATGGGGCCGGTTGCGCTTGCGACATCTGCGCAGGCCTGCTCATTTCGCACGTCGAGCGCGAGCGCGGTTGCGCTCCCTCCGGTCGACGAGATTTGACGAGCGGTTTCGGTGGCGGTCGCGATCTGGACATCGGTGACGAACACATGCGCGCCGGCCTCGGCGAAGGTTTCGGCGATGGCGGCGCCGATCCCTGAGCCGGCACCCGTTACCAACGCTCTCTTTCCGTTCAGCTCGAATATCATGATGTGAATTCTATGATGAAGACCTCGATGGCACGCTCAATCCTCGGACGCGCGGCGTTCGCGCTCGTCGTGTTGGCCGCCGCGTGTTCGGGCGGTGGCACTCCGAGCGATCGGCTCACGATCGCCGTGATTCCAAAAGGCACGTCGCACGTATTCTGGCAGAGCATTCACGCGGGCGCGCTCAAAGCCGGTTCCGAGTTGGGCGTCGACATCGCGTATCGCGGTCCTCTTCGCGAGGACGACCGCGACTCGCAGGTCACGGAAGTCGAGAACGCCGTCGGCCGCGGCGTCTCAGGGATCGTGCTCGCGCCGTTGGATGATGCCGCGCTGGTGGGGCCGGTGAGTGCCGCCATGCGCCAGAAGATTCCCGTCGTCGTGATCGACTCCGGCTTGAAAGGCGACGACTACGTGAGCTTTGTGGCCACCGACAACGAAGTAGGTGGCAGGCTCGGCGGAGAGAAGCTGGCCGCGCTGCTGGGCGGCAAGGGCCGCGTGATCCTGCTCAGGTATGCGGAGGGCAGCGATAGCACCACTAAGCGCGAAGAAGGATTCCTCACCGCTATGCGCGCCAACCCCGGCATCGAGATCGTCAGCTCGAATCAGTACGCCGGCGCCGACGTCGAGGGCGCCTACAAGAAAGGTGAGGCGATCCTCAGCCAGCACAAGCGTCCGGATGGCAGCCTCAACATCGACGGCATCTTCTGCGCGAACGAATCCAGCACGTTCGGCATGCTGCGCGTCCTGCAGGACAACGGCTGGGCGGGCAAAGTCCGATTCGTCGGATTCGATGCCTCCGACAGCCTTGTGAAGTCGCTCGCGGCCGGTCATATCGACGCACTCGTCGTCCAGGATCCCGTCCGCATGGGCTACCTCGGCGTCAAGACGATCGTGTCGCACATCAAGGGCGAAAAAGTCGAACGGCGCATCGACACCGGAGTGCGAGTCGTGTCGAAGGCCGACATGGAGCTGCCGGAAGTCAAGGAATTGCTCAAGCCGGATCTCGATCGCTGGCTTCACAAGCAATGAGCGAAGCCCCGCGCTTCGAGATGCACGGCATTCGGAAGGCGTTCGGCGCCACGATTGCCGTAGACGGGATCGACCTCTCTGTCGCGGCCGGCGAAGTCTGCGCCATCGTCGGCCAAAACGGTGCCGGCAAGTCCACCTTGATGGGCATCCTCGCCGGAGCGCTCCGGCCAGACGAGGGCACCATGGCCCTCGATGGCAAACCATACCGGCCGGCGAATCCTCACGACGCTCGCATTGCCGGCGTCGCGATGATCCATCAGGAGCTTTCGCTCGCACCGCATCTGACCGTCGCCGAGAACATCCTGCTCGGCATGGAACCCACGCGGCGTGGCTGGCTGCGCCGATCCGAGATGCGTGAACGCGCCAAGGCGGTGCTCGCGCGCCTTGGGCATCCCGAGATTTCAGTGGACGCACCGGCCGGAACGCTGTCGCCGGCAGGACAACAACTCGTCGAGATTGGACGCGCGCTTGCGGTCGGCTGTCAGGTACTCGTCCTGGACGAGCCGACGAGCAGCCTCTCGAAGCGCGATGCCAGCCGACTGTTTTCATTGATCGCGGATCTGAAGCGCAGCGGTCACGCCATCGTCTACATTTCCCACTTCCTCGAAGAGGTCAAGGACGTCGCGGATCGGATCGTTGTTCTCCGCGACGGACGGATCGTTGGCGGAGGCCCGACGTCTGCGTTGCCGGCCGACAAGATTGTGGAGCTGATGGTGGGGCGCGCCGTTGAAGCCCTCTATCCTCGCTCGCCCAGAACTCGCGGCGAGGCGATCCTCGAGATCAGCAACTTCGGCGCGGCTGGCGCGAACTTCGTGCTTCACCGCGGTGAGATCATCGGCATCGCTGGACTGCTGGGCGCCGGCCGCACGCGCTTTCTTCGCGGCCTCTTTGGCCTCGAGCCCGTTCGGCGTGGCCGGGTGCGGCTCGCGGCGTACTCCGGTTACGCCCGCCCTCATCAACGGTGGCAGCAAGGCATGGGCTTTCTCAGCGAGGACCGAAAGGAAGAGGGTCTCGCTGGTGTGCTCTCGATTGCCGACAATCTCACGCTCTCGCGTCTCGAAGGACTCGGCCCAGGACCGTTCGTTCTTCCTCGACCTCAACACCGCGCGGCCTCGCGCTGGATGGATCGGCTGTCAATCAAGGCACGCAGCCCGCGGCAGACCGTCAACGAGCTTTCGGGTGGCAACCAGCAGAAGGTGGCGATGGCGCGGCTGCTCCACCATGACGTGGACGTGTTCGTACTCGACGAGCCAACGCGCGGCATCGACGTCGGCAGCAAGGCGCAGATTTACGAGCTCATCGACTCGCTCGTCTCGACGGAACAGGCCAGGCCGCGCGCTGTACTCATGGTGAGCAGCTACGTGCCCGAGCTGCTCGGGCTCTGCGATCGCATTGCCGTCATGTGCCGTGGCGCGCTCAGCTCGCCGCGTCCTGCCGACGAACTGACCGAGCATGGACTGATGCTGGCCGCCACCGGCGCGGGGGACGCCGCGTGACGCGCAGAGAGATCCTCGAATCGGCCGGTCCGCTCATCGGCCTTGCCTTCGTCGCGATCATCTTCGGATTTCTCGTCGGCCCTCACTTCTTTCGCGGCAGCAACCTCGAGCTCATCGCGCGCCAGACGGCCATCGTCTGCACCGCCGCGCTGGGCATGACGATGGTCATCGTGGCCGGCGGGATCGACCTGTCGGTTGGATCCGTGGTTGCGCTCACGACGGTTGTGATCGCCCTGATGCTGCGCGCCGATAGCAGTCCGCTCATGGCCGCCGCCGCGGGCGTCGGCGCCGGCGCGTTGTGCGGCATGATCAGCGGCCTGTTGATCACGGGACTCAGGGTCGTTCCGTTCATCGTCACGCTCGGCATGATGATCCTCGTGCGCGGCGCGGCCAAAGGACTGGCCGGCGAGCGCCGCCTCGAAGCACCGGCCTCATGGCTCAACGACCTGCTTCGAACACTCGAACCGGGCCGTGGCTTCCTGGTACCGGCCGGCATCTGGCTCGTGATTCTTCTCGCGATCGCTGTGGCCGTCACGCTGCAATACACGCGCTTCGGCCGCCATCTGTTTTCGATCGGTTCGAACGAACGGACCGCCCGGTTGTGTGGCGTCGCCGTCGAGCGAACCAAGATCGCCGTCTACACCGTCACCGCAACGCTGGCGGGGATTGCTGGCGTCCTCCAGTTCTCGCGTCTGTCGGTCGGCGATCCAACCGTTGCTGACGGCCTCGAGCTGGACGTGATTGCGGCCGTGATCATCGGTGGCGGCAGCCTCTCCGGCGGTCGAGGCACCGTTCCCGGCACGATCCTCGGCGCCGCGACGATGGCGGTGATTCAGATCGGCTGCTCGCAGCGCGGCTTGCCCAATTGGGTGCAGCAGATTGTGACTGGAGCCATTATTGTGTTGGCGGTGGCGCTGGATCGGTGGAGGCAGCGGTGAGCTCGCGGCTCGCTACTCGCGGTTCGCGGTCCGCGGTCCGCGGTCACGAGCAGCGAGCGGCGAGGCGCGACACTCTCACAAACGACCAATAACTCGATGCGCATTCAATCATTCACCACCTACGACATTCGCTTCCCCACCTCGCGCGTCCAGGACGGAAGCGACGCGATGCATACCGATCCCGACTACTCTGCCGCGTACGTGATCCTCGGCACCGATGCGGATTTCGAGGGCCACGGACTGGCGTTCACCATCGGTCGCGGCAACGAAGTGTGCGTCGCTGCGATCGAGTCCTATCGACAGTTCGTCGTCGGGCGCAGCTTGAACGAGATCACGTCGGACTTCTCCGGGTTCTGGCGGGAGCTGGCGGCGGAGTCGCAGCTGCGATGGTTGGGGCCTGAGAAGGGCGCCGTACATCTCGCGCTCGCCGCCATCGTCAACGCGGTGTGGGATCTCTACGCAAAGGCCGAACGCAAGCCAGTGTGGAAGCTGCTCGCCGATATGACGCCGAAGCAGCTCGTCTCGTGCATCGACTTCCGCTACATCACCGATGCCCTCACGCCCGAGGAGGCGTACGAAATCCTCGATCGACTCGCGCGGACGAAGGCCGATCGCGAGGCGGAACTTCTCCGGAACGGCTATCCGGCTTACACGACCTCGGTCGGCTGGATGGGATATTCGGATGACAAAGTTCGCGCCGCCTGCCGGCAGGCCTTGTCGGAAGGATGGACGCATTTCAAAGTCAAAGTTGGCGGCGATCCTGCTGACGACATCCGCCGGGTCGGCATGGTGCGGAACGAGGTTGGCCCGGATCGTACGGTGATGGTCGACGCCAACCAGCGCTGGAACGTCGGCGAAGCGATTGAACGGATGCGCGAGCTGGCGCGCTTCAATCCGCTCTGGATCGAAGAGCCCACGAGCCCGGACGATGTGCTCGGGCATGCGGCGATTGCGAGGGCGATCGATCCCATTGGGGTGGCGACCGGCGAGCACTGCGCCAACCGCGTCATCTTCAAGCAACTGCTCCAGGCGAACGCGATTCGGTTCTGTCAGATTGACAGCTGCCGTCTCGGCGGCGTGAATGAAAATCTCGCGGTGATGTTGATGGCCGCGAAGTTCGGCGTCCCCGTGTGTCCGCACGCCGGCGGGGTCGGGCTGTGCGAGATGGTGCAGCACCTCTCGATGTTTGATTACATTGCGATTACCGGCACGATGGAGAACCGCGTCACCGAATTCGTCGATCACCTGCACGAGCACTTCGTCGATCCCGTGATCATCAAGGACGCGCGGTACATGCCGCCGAGCAAGCCAGGATATGGAACAGAGATGAAGCCGGCGTCGCGGGCGATTCACCGGTTTCCTGATGGAGGCGTATGGGCTGGTTCCTGATTCTTCTCATGGCGGTAGGTACCGGCGGATTCGCGATCAGCGCGGCGCAGCAAACGCAACCGGCGGTCACGCCGGGCGTTCGCGAACGCGAGTTCATCTTCGACACGGCGCCGTTTCCAAGCGTCCATGCGTCGACGATTGCCGAGACACGTGATGGACTCGTTGCGGCATGGTTCGGTGGCACGCGCGAGGGCGCGCAGGATGTGGGCATCTGGCTGTCAAGGCACGTCAAAGGCGGCTGGAGTGCACCTGTTGAAGTGGCGACCGGCGTCCAGTCGGATGGTACGCGGCATCCCTGCTGGAATCCGGTGCTGTTCGTGCTCGACGACAACGTGCTCGCCCTCTTCTACAAAGTCGGGCCGTCGCCGCAAACCTGGTGGGGTATGGTCCGCACATCGAAGGACCACGGCCGGACATGGAGTGAGGCGACCCGTTTGCCCGACGGGATCCTTGGACCGGTGAAGAACAAGCCGGTGCGGCTCGCGGACGAAACGATCGTGAGCCCAAGCAGCAGCGAAACGACGGACAAGCCCAGCCTCTGGCGCGTGCATTTCGAGCGTTCGACCGACGGCGGTAAAACGTGGACGCTCGTTCGTCCAGCGCCATCACCGGACGGGACCGAGCTGCACTCGATCCAGCCAAGCATCCTCGTCCATCCTGGCGGCCGACTACAGGCCATTGGACGCTCGCGATCGCAGAAGCTTTTCGAGACCTGGTCCAATGATGGCGGACGGACGTGGTCGGCGCTGACGCTGACCACCCTGCCCAACCCAAGCGCGGGAACTGATGCCGTGACGCTTCGTGATGGACGGCACCTGCTCGTCTACAACCACACGCCGAAAGGCCGGACGCCGCTGAACGTTGCGGTTTCACGCGATGGAAAACAGTGGGCAGCCGCCGTCGTGCTCGAAAGCGAACCCGGTGAGTATTCGTATCCGGCCGTGATCCAAACCGCTGACGGCCTGGTACACATCACGTACACCTGGAAGCGACAGCGCATCCTGCACGTCGTCCTCGACCCAACGCAGTTCAAAGAGATCCCGATGGTGGACGGCGCCTGGCCAACGACGACTGTCCGCTAGAACGGTGAGATCGATGTCGTCAATGACCACCCGTCGCGCGCTGCTCTTGGGAACCCTCGTCGTCGGCGTGCTGGACATCCTCGATGCGTTCATCTTCTTCTCGCTTCGCGGTGCCGCGCCGATCCGAATCCTGCAGAGTATCGCGTCGGGCGTGCTCGGACGGTCCGCCTACCAGGGCGGCATGCGGACCGCGCTCCTCGGCCTGGCGCTGCACTTCGTCGTCGCCTTCTGCATTGTTTCGGTCTACTTCATTGCGACTCGCGTCATGCCGTGGCTCCACCGGCGACCGCTCCTCTACGGCGCGTTCTATGGGGTGCTCGCCTACTTCGGGATGAACTACGTCGTTCTCCCCCTCTCGGCCGCGGCGGTCGGCAGCGGCCCGCCCCCTACCCCGGTGCTGATTAACGGCCTGTTGATCCACATGCTGGGCGTCGGGATCCCAAGCGCGCTGGCGGCCCGAGCGGCTGGGGGTCAGGTTATGAACGCGTGAACGAAGGCCGCCTCCAACCCTACATTCGTGTAAGATCCGCGGTGGATGCCCAACACGAATGTCAGCCAGGTCAGAGACCACAGCAACGAAACCAAACGCCTCTCGACGCTCCTTGAAATCAGCCAAGCGCTTTCCGGGGTGTTGAACCTCAAAGCGGCGCTGCACTCGGTGCTCGACATCCTCGAACGGCGTCATCAAGTGGCGGGCAGCGCCGTCATGCTCGTCGACCGCGAGGCGAAAGAGATTCACGTCGAAGCCGCCGGCGGCGCCAAGCTGCCGGGCCATCGCAGCCGCCACCGCTTCGACGGCGGCGGAATGACCGAACGGGTGATCGACTCGGCCAAGTCGGTGGTCGTGCCACGCGTCAGCCAGGAGCCGCACCTCGCCTCGAGCGGAGAGCGGTCGCGCGGCGATCGGGAGCTCTCCTACATCGCCGTACCGATCGTCCTTGGACGACGACCGGCGGGAACACTCGAAGTCGCGCTGCCCTTCAAGTCTGACCGCGACTTTCAGCGCTCGCTGGAGTTTTACAAAGTCGTGGCGTCGATGATCGCGCAGGCGATCAAAGTCAGCCGCGTGGTCGAAGCGGACCGGCATCGGCTGACCGAAGAAAACGAGCATCTCCGCGACGAGCTCCGCGAGCGCTACGCGTTTCGCAACATCATCGGCAACAGCGCGCCGATCCAGCAAGTCTACGAGCAGGTGGCGCAGGTCGCGCGCACCAACACGACGGTGCTGATTCGAGGCGAGTCGGGCACTGGCAAGGAGATGATCGCGCACGCGATTCACTACAACTCGCCGCGCGCGAAGAAGCCGTTCATCAAGGTCAGCGCCGCAGCGCTGCCCGAATCGCTCATCGAGTCCGAGCTGTTCGGCTACGAGCGCGGCGCGTTCACGGGCGCCCAGGCCGCCAAGAAAGGCCGCTTCGAGCTCGCCGAAGGCGGCACACTCTTTCTCGACGAGATCGGGGATCTGAACCCGTCGACGCAGGTCAAGCTGCTACGAGTGCTGCAGGAGCGGGAGATCGAGCGGCTTGGCGGAACGACGTCGATCAAGATCAACGTCCGGCTGCTCGCGGCCACACACCAGCCGCTCGAGACGTTGATGGAGGAAGGCAAATTCCGCGCGGATTTGTATTATCGGCTGGCCGTGTTCACGATCTTTGCGCCGCCGCTGCGAGAGCGCAAGCCTGACATCATGCTGCTGGCCGATCACTTCGTGGAGAAGTACGCGCGCGAGCACGGCAAGCGCATCCGCCGCGTGTCCACCCCGGCGATCGACATGCTCACGTCGTATCACTGGCCGGGAAACGTCCGCGAACTGGAGAACACGATCGAGCGATCGGTCCTCGTCTGCGACGGCGGCGTGATCCACGGGCATCATCTGCCACCGACGCTGCAGACCGCCGAAGCATCAGACACGAGCCCGCGGCAATCGCTCGAGGAAAGCGTGGTCGCGTTCGAGCGCGACCTGCTCCAGGACGCGCTGAAAACGACGCGAGGCAACCGCGCTCATGCGGCGCGGCTGCTCGACACGACGGAACGGATTTTCAACTACAAGATCCGCCGCTACAACATCGACGCGGGCCGCTTCAAATAGTGTCGCGGCCACGGACAACACGCAGAAGTCGAGCCACGGAGAACACGGAGAACACGGATACGTTTGGGTCGTCCCTTGTAATCAGCAACTAGGACGCTCCGTGCTGTCCGTGTTGTCCGCGGCTAGCGTTATCCGTGCTGTCCGTGGCTAATGTCCGCGTACTCCGCGGCCGCGACCTGCACGAAACGCGGCACGTAGCTGCCCTTCGGCACTTCGATGCGCACCTTCGCTTCGGTCAGCTCGTTCGCATAGACGCTGTCCAGCTTCTGACGCAGCGCGTAGGCGCGGCGCCGCACGCTTGAATCATCGTCCGTCGAGTACGAGCTGGGCAGCCCCATCGCCTCGACAGCAATGAGGTATTCGTGCAGGGCCGATGCGCGTCCCGCGAACTCCATCTCGCAGATGTAGCGCAAAAAATTCCGGACCTGACTGGCACGCAGGAACGTGGCGCTCTGCAGCACCTGTTCCATCGCCGCGCGCTTCTCCACTTCACCGACAGTACCGGCGGTATTCATGAGTGGTTTCCCCCGCAAAAGTGGTTCTCGCAGCCTCTGGCATGTTGACGCTGGTCTCCCTCATCCATCCGTTCGCAACCGTCCACGTCACGCGACGACCGGCGCCGCAAACGCCGCCGCGTTGAATAACGCCGCGGCGCCTTGCAGGCGCGGATACTCGGTCGCCGCGACCGGACGGATTTCCATCGACGCCACCGCCGGTGTCAGCGCGCGCTCGACCAGCGCTGTCCGCACGTCGGCTTCGATCAAGTCCCAGGCGGCAGTGATCTCGCCGCCGACATACACGCGCGCCGGATCGAACACGGTGACCACCGAGACGAGCCCGGCGCCGAGATAGCGTCCCGTGGCCTGGATCGCCGACCGGGCCTTGGCGTCGCCGCCGCGCGCCCGCGCGATCAGATCCTCAATCGTGAAATCACGTTCAGCCGCAGGTATGGCAGCCTGGCTCTCGGTGGACCGGCCGAAGTAGCGGGCCAGCGTGGCGCGGTTCGACACGTACGCTTCCCAGCACCCGGTTGCGCCGCACGAACAGCGCGGGCCGGTCGGCGAGAGCGGCACGTGGCCAAACTCGCCGGCGACGTTGTGGCGGCCGCGCAACAGTTCCCCGTGGATCACGACGCCGAAGCCGAGGCCGTCGGATACCGTCACGAAAATCAGATCACCGGTCGCGCCCGGTCGCGACGACCCGGCCGACTGCATCGTCCACAACTGCGCGAGCGCGCACGCCCGTCCCGAGTTCTCGATCTGCACCGGCAACCCGACGGCCGCGGCGAGCCGCTCCCGCAGATCGACGTTGCGCCAGCCGAGCTGCGGCGCGTGCAGCACGCGCATCGAGGGGTGCTCGATCATCCCAGGGATGGCGACGCCAACGCCCTCGCACGCGCCGATGCCGCCGTGCTCGTCGAGGAGCGTGCGCGCACGCATCGCCAACGCGGCGACAAGTTCGTGGGGATCCAGTGCGGTTGGGAAACGGACGACACCGCTCAGCGGCGTGCCGAGCAGATCGGCAAGCATCATGAACGTCTGCGTGGCCCGGACGTCGACGGCAAGCACGGTGCGGCGGCGGGAATCGATATAGAGGAACGTTGGCTTGCGGCCGCGATCGCTCTTTCCCGTGGCGCCCTCGACGATGAGGCCGCTTTCGAGCAGGTCAGCGACGATGAGGCTGACGCTGCCGCGGCGGACGCCCATGGTGCGGGCGAGGTCGGCGCGGGAGATGGGCTGGTTTGCGCGGACGAGGTTCAACACGATCTGGCGGTTGATCTCGCGCGAAGTGCCCTGGGTGGCGACTTGGAAGCGGTCGGGGTCGATTCGTCGCATTAGTCTTAGATCGGGACTAATTCCGCGCAGCGCTCCAGTTCCAACGT
>Ga0209382_10010804_pt1 | contig 11356 bp, 11 predicted proteins | sample SoiMetdeltSBSDD5_FD_187599 | JGI IMG/M metagenome (GOLD analysis project Ga0209382, IMG submission 187599) | Bulk soil microbial communities from a Populus tree surrounding site in Tennessee, USA - Soil MetaG P. deltoides SBSDD5 (SPAdes) (version 2) | ecosystem: Environmental > Terrestrial >...
CCAAAAGCAGCAAGAGAACTACAATGGAAGGCAAGAGAAATAGTTGAGCCGCCCGCTGCGGCTGGAGAATTGATCTCCGTCCTGCATGGGCGGCTGCAAGCATTTCAAGTCTAACTGCGCTTTTTCACAATTGCGGAAACAAGACTTTCCGCTTCCGCCAGAGCATCCTTGGCATTTGATTTTCCAGCAAGCGCCTTATTGATCTCCGTGCCGATTGCCACCGTCACCTCATTGTAGTCGGGCGTCACATAGCTGTCGTAGGGGTGCTTTGCCTGTTCGAGCACTACAGCCGCATTCGGCAATGCTGACTGCACCTCTGGATCAGACAGGATTGATAGCCGGATCGGCAGCCAACCAGTATCGATTGCCTGGCGCTTCTGCACTTCCTTGTCGAGGTAAAACTCGATGAGTTTGACCGCCAAGTCGGGATCCTTGGAAGTCTTGGTGATCGTCCAAGCGTCAGTTCCGTCTATGGATGCTGTACCGGCTGGACCAGCCGGTAGGAGCGCACCTGCAAGTTTGCCGACGATCTTAGAAGCGGCTGGATCGTTTGCCGGCTTCCACATAAACGGCCAGTTCATCATCATGGCTGCTTTCCCGGCAGTCATAACGTTGGTCGCATCATTAATACCTACGTAGGATATCGACCCGGGATCTGTATATGGCATTAGATCAATCATCATTTGCAGGGCTGCGCGACCAGCATCATTGTTGAAAGCCGGGGTGGCGTCATCGTTATACAGTTTTCCTCCCGCCTGCTGAAGGAAGCACATCCAATAGGAGGCAGTTCCGCCGATGCCAGCTGGTTCACCGTAGTTCAGTACCCACCCAAACTGCCCATCACGAGTCGTCTCCTTGGCCGCGGCCTTGAGCTCGTCCCAAGTTTTGGGAGCTTCCTTAAATCCGGCTTTTTGAAGGAGCTCGGTATTATGGAAGAGCGTCAGCAGCGAGAGCGTAAAGACCACGCCACTCGTCTCGCCACCCCATGTGACCGTGGCGAAGCTCGATTTCGGCAAGTCATCAACTAATTCCTTGGAGAGCTTCGCGGAGAAGGGGGTCAGGAATTTAGCAAATTCGGGTACCCATCCTGACATGTAGACCACATCCCAAACATGCTCGCCCGATGCGAAAGTTGTGGCCATTTTGTCATGCAGTTCCGGCCAGGGTACCAAATCGTACGAAACCGAAGTGCCATTGGCTTTCTGCCACTCAGCGAATGCAGCTTCAGAAAACTTTGCTGCTCCAGGAGGAGCTGGATCAGGAGGACGGGGAGCAAATACCGATAAAGTCTTGCTCTGCGCCATTGCCTGTTGGCTTGAAACTGGCCATGCCAAACCTGCGAGCGAGCTTGCGGCAGCAGTCTTCAAGAGCTCCCTTCGACTCAGTGGCAGTAAAGGCTTCATTTTTTTCCTCCCTAACTGGTTTCCAATCCTTCCGTGTCAGTAGATTGGTCGTTCTAGTTGCTTTGCTAATATCATTGCCGGTGAACCGCGACAACTCATCAGCAGGGTTACACCTGCCTCCAATCGGCGATTGTTAGACAACTACTGCAATGCCGCAAAAACCAACAAAATGGCCACAAACACGATACCGGCCAAAGCAATTAGCGGCCATTTCATGAGGCGGATAAGTCGAGGTGCGTCCTTCGGGTAAATCATGATTCTCGCCGGCCAAGCACCCATGTCGCCTTCCAATACCAAAGTGCCATGTTTCCAACGAAGGTGGTTGGCCTCAAATGGCAAATCACCTATGGGTGAGCTAACTTTCATTTGTAATTCCCTTAATTCTTGTAATGACCGCGGAAGCTGCCGCACGACCAAACCTAGCCCGGTCTGTTTCATTGGCAGTTTCGCTTAACATTTGCACGAAACTGACGTTGTTCTCTTGTGCATTGTCGAACACAGCCCCATCAATATTCCTCATGGGACGAAGCATTCCAGCGAGTACCACCGCATCGCAATTGATTGTCTGCACCATACCCTCTCGTTCGGCCTGCAATGCAGCAACTCTTCCGTATCCGTGAAGGGCTACAGGTAACCAACCTAGCCAAGTCGTCGTGGCAAAATCAGTTTCCATAGAAGGATCGGATGAAATTACCGTTGCACGGCACCTACGCTTGGCTAATGCCAGACAAACTCGTTTGGCCCAACGTCCACTGCCAATGATAACGGGCCTTAAACCAAGCTTAACGCCGCTCTCGGTAAGGTGGTAAGCAACCATTGCGGGGTACACTCCGGCCAACCGGGCTCCCAAAAGGCGGAGTTCTGCTGCCGTGCTTGGTCGAGTTCCACCTGCATAAACGAGGTGCGATCCGTCTAGCCAACGCAGCCCCGTCGCGGGACCCGCAATAAGAAGCTTATTGTCCATCCAGCGCAGGCCTGCTGTACCTAAAAGGAAATCGACGCCGTTGGCGCTGCATTGCGCGGCGAGTTCCACAGCAACACTGTTCTCGTAACCAGAAGTTATGCCTCCGATAACGGGCAACCGATCAATCAATGTGGTAGGCATCTTTCGCGATAATTCCGCAGCTACTGCTAAGCCGCAGATTCCGGCACCCACAATGAGAATTCTATTCGTCATCAAAGCGACCAACCCCAACTGTGGTATCATCTTTGACAGGTATGAGTTCCGGGGGACAATTCATGTGCACCGAGCACATGAATAGAATGCCTGATAAGCACAATGACCCTTGGCAACGGCCTCCTGCCGCTCCCGTGCGTTTCCAAACCCCATCAACAGAACGTGCTGGAATCTGACAAGTTAATGCCGATTCAATTTCGGCAGCGCTGACCTGCTCGCATACACAGATGATCTGCGAATAGCCGGGCGCAAGGTCTGTTAAATTTTCCGGATTTACGGTGTGCCTTAGTATGAGTCGGGATGGCAGTTCTCGTATCACGTCGAGCCTGTCGGTGACACTCAGTCCTTTGCCCCGAAGTAACTCGAGGACATAATCAGCAATACCCAATGATGTTGACACGCCAATTGAACGGCTCACCGCATGTAAGAGATTGTCTATTTGTGCGTCGGGTCGTACAAAAAAAGGCTCCTTAGAGGCGGGCCGCAGCGCAGCATAGGTTTTAATCACATGATCCAGGGTCAGCGATGGAACTAGACGTTGGGCACTGTTGATCGCATGTTCAAGCATTTCCCGGGTCGTCGATTTATCATCGCGATCCTCTCCGTCCTCGACAGTCGGCCCAAGTAAGACAGACCCGCGCGTTGTCGGCACAACATGGATACCCTTCGTTTCTACAGAAGGAGCCGAAAAAACAATGTGCCGTAAGTTTGCTCCGAACTCTCGATCCAAAATCCAATATTGACCCTTGCGTGGCCACATGCGGAATGAATCGCCGCCTGCAAGGGCACTAATAATATCTGCATGCAGACCAGTAGCATTGATGAAAAAATTAGCTTCGATGGTCTCGCGTGGAGTTTGTACAGAGTTCAAGTGGGCCCCTGCCTTTCCAAAGCCTATGACAGGAGAGTCAAAATTGACATCTGCTCCATTCCTTGCAGCCAATTCAGCAAAGGCCCATGTAAGCCGCATGGGATCGATGATGCCTTCATCTGGTAGATGAAGTGCGCTGATGCATTTCTCCGAAATCATGGGTTCCAGCCGACGCGCATCTTCCCCACTCAAAATTTGCGCCCGTACGCCACACCCAAGAGCTAACTCCATTTCTTGTGACAAAGCTTGCGCTTCCACTTCATCCATGGCTGGCATCAGAGCGCCAATTCGCTTGAATGGAACGTTCAGCTGCTTGCAAACCTCTTCCCAGCGGAAGACAGAAGCTGTTGTCAGTTTGGCCTCAAGAGTTCCAGGGGCCGAATAATAGGAGCTAGCGATGCCCGCATTACCCTTGCTTGCCCCCTCGGCAACATCGCCTGTCTTTTCCAGGAGGCAAACACGCGCAGATGTTTGCGATAGGCGCAAAGCTATGGCCGTTCCAATAACGCCTGCGCCAATAACGACCACATCAAAGCGTCGTAACATTGTCCCTGCTGCTCTAAATGGCGGTTTTTATTCTGTGTATCATATTGACAATCGGAAAAGCGTGCCTTCAATATCATAAAATATGACAAAATAAATAAATCGGGAGGAAGATCATGAGCGGACCGTTCACATCATCCAAGTTCACGAGAAGGTGGTTTATTGGCGCGGCAGGCGGCGCCATAGCCGCAAGCGCTGTTGCACCCAAATTTGCAAGTGCCCAAGCCAAAGAACTTCGCATTCTGACAATGAACCTGCCGTTTGGCGAGGCTCTAAGAGACGAGATTGCTAAGGAGTACGAGGCTGCCACCGGTACCAAAGTCATAACGGACGTCACCCCGTACGACACACTACAAGAAAAAGTGTTCTTGGAAATGGGCGCTGGTTCTAGTTCCTATGATATTTTTACAACCGATTGTATCTGGGTTGGGGCGGCGATCAACAATGGCTGGGCAATTTCAGTAGAGGACCAGAAGGCCCAAAATCCCAACTTGCCTGACATAAAATGGGATTCAGTGATTCCCGCAGCACTCCCTTACATAGCTGATCTCAACGGGAAGAAGTATGGAATTCCTGCAACCCTCACCACGCCATCTCTAATATATCGCAAAGATCTTTTTGAGAAGTATGGCCTTAAACCTCCCGCGACTTGGACAGAGTATTTCGAGGTTCTCGAAAAGGGCAAACAAGCATTAGAGGCCGATGGTCAAAAAGATACCTACGCCACAACGCTCATCCAGGCTTCACAAGATCCCGGCTATTCCGATTGGACCTTCCATTTGTTTGGTCATGGCCCGATCAAGGATGGCCAGTACATCCTTGATAAAGAGGGGAACCCCATTTTCAATGAGCACGGTCGAGGAGCCGCCGCCCTGGAAGCTTTACATAAGATTGCACCATATTGCCCACCTGGATTTCTTGGCTTTGATTACGGTGAGGCAGCAAATCTATATGGGTCTGGCAAAGCCCTGATGCTTCTGACATGGAACGACTTCTATGCCGATATGGAAAAAGAGGGTGCCGTCGTAAAGGGGCTGAATGGTTACGTCGCAATCCCTCGCCACGAACAACAGGTCAATCCAGTCGGCGGCTTCCAATTGTTTATAAACTCAAAGAGCAAGAATGCAGAGGAAGCATATCGGTTCTTTGCATGGATGATGGAGGGGCGGGGGTTTGAGCTAATTCGGATCAAGGGAGAAAAAGGCATATTGACGCCAACCGACCTTAAAAACCCCGAGATCATAAAGGAAAACCCATACCTGGACACATGGAATCACATTGAGAACAGTGCCTACATACCTGTATGGTTCGAGCAATTCACTGAAGTGCAGCGAATTATCTGGGAAGAAGTGGCTGCGTCGCTAGCCAAGAAAAAAACCAGCGAAGAGGCTATGACCGAAGCTGAAAAGCGAGTGCGCGAGGTGATGGGCCGCTAAACTTTGAAACGAACCTAGAGCGATGAGGCTTCTCAGGCCATGAACAGCCGTTGGATTCCATGGCTGTTCATGGCGCCGGCTTTGGTCCTCATTGCCGTAGTAACGATTTACCCGATGATCTACTCCATGATCATCAGTTTTCAGGATGTCCGTCTTGCGCGTATCAACCAAGCTGAGTTTGTTGGCTTGGACAATTACATCAGACTTTTGGGTGACACTGCCTTTCACCGGTCCCTCTTGCTCTCAATCATTTACGTTATCGGCAGTGTCTTAGGGTCACTGGTCCTGGGATTAGGACTAGCATTACTTTTCGATCGTGATCTGCACGGGATGGTGCTATGGCGCTCGCTGCTCATAGTTCCAATGGTCGTAACACCTGTATCGATTGGCCTGACATGGCGGATGATGTACAGCGACCAAACAGGGGTGATAAATTTTGCGCTTGGTCAACTTGGCTTACCGCGACCGCTATGGATAGAATCTCCCGATACTGCTCTTGTTTCCGTGATACTTGTCGACATTTGGGAGTGGACTCCCTTTATGTTTTTGATTCTTCTTGCTGGATTAAGATCGCTGCCACTATCCCCGTTTGAATCGGCCAGGGTTGATGGAGCATCGGCCTGGCAACGTTTTATCTATCTAACCTTGCCAATGCTGTGGCCGGTAATTGCAGTTGCGGTGCTCCTGCGTGCCATCGATGCGCTTAGAATTTTTGATCAGATATTCATAATGACGCGCGGTGGGCCTGCTCAGGCCACAGATCTATTCAGCTTGTTCCTATATCGCACGGGATTCAAGCATGCCTATATCAGCTATGCCGCCGCATTGTCGTGGGTTCTACTAATTCTGACAACTGTTCTGCTTGTCTACTTCGTGCGGGTCACCGGTGTGTTCCGCAGAAAGGAAGTAGTGGCACCTGAGATAACTACATAGCGATGTCGGCACCGCTATTCATGGGAATTGATGTGGGCACAAGCAGCACGAAGGCACTGCTGGTCGATGGCCTTGGTGAAGTCCTTGCGTCTGCGCGCGCCGAGTACCCAATGTACCGTCCTCATCCTGGATGGGCAGAAAACGATCCAGATGATTGGTTGCGTGCGGTTGTCTCAGTTGTGTCCGAGCTTCTTAAGAAGAGCCAAGTCTCTGCCAATGGGATCCGCGGATTGTGCATTGTTGCTCAAAGAGACCCCTTGGTCTTTCTTGATAATCAATACCGAGTTTTGCGTCCGAGCATCAGCTGGATTGACAAACGCGACCTAGATGAAACCGAGGCAGTCTATGACCGCTTTGGTCGGGCGCGTCTTCTGCAAACTTGCGGTCTTGTGCCAATTCCAGGCGTAGCGCTCCCAGTTATCGAGTGGGTTCGCAAACATGATCCTCAAGCGTGGAGAGCAACGCACCAGATACTCACCACAAAGGATTACGTATTATTTCGGCTAACAGGCCGCATTGCGACTGATACATGCACACCGTCACGGACCATGCTTTACGATCTAAGGGCCAAGCAATGGTCAGATTGGATTTGCAAGGAAGCTGGCATCAATGTCCGCTTGCTCCCACCAATTGAAGCCGAGCCCTGGGATGTATGGGGCCCTCTTACAGCAGAGGGTGCAGACCGTCTTGGGCTTGAACAGGGTACAACGGTTGCTACAGGCGGAGGCGATGATCCATCAGCAGCATTAGGGGCAGGGGCTGTTGAAACAGGGGATGTTGCTGTTGGTACTGGCACGGCATCTTGCTGGCGCATTGTTACCAATTCCAATGAGCCTGACCCACAAGGTCGAGCCGACGTGGCCCCCCATTTGGTGGCAAATCGATATGTTTCTGAGCTGATTATCACCGGTACTGGAAGTTCACTTCGCTGGTTCAGAGACACGTTCGGCGCCTCACAAGGAGAAGGCGACCCATATGAGCGCTTAATTGCCGAAGCAGCGCAAGCCCCTGTTGGGGCAAATGGATTGATGTTCTTCCCTTACCTAGAAGGTGCTCGCGCCCCACACTTCATTGATGCAGCCTCTGGCGTGTTCTTTGGCTTGAGAGCAGATCATCGGCGATCTCATTTGATACGCGCGATCTTGGAAGGTATTGCCTTTCAATACCCACCCGTGATCGATCTGCTACACAGCTACACACCTCGCATGCCAGCCAAGCTCACATTGGTTGATGATGAAGCAGCCAGTGCCTTGTGGAACCAAATTAAGGCAGATGTCTGCGCATGTCCCATTCAGACACTTCAAACCCGATACGGTGCGGCACTTGGTGCGGCAATCATTGCTTCACAAGCTGCTGGCACATACAAGACTGCCGCTGAGGCTGTTTCTTATATGGTGCGCCAGGATAGAGTATTTGAACCTAACGCGAGATCCCATGCGGAGTACGAGTCGCTGCGCGGTCGCTACGGGGAAGTGTTTAAGCATTTAGCTGGTGCATACAGCGCTGCGACACGCCCATCTACAGCTGCCCAAGAGGTCGCCTGATGAAAACCATCGGCAATCTTTTACTCAACCTAGTGCTCGCGCTAATCGCACTCATTTTCGTTTTCCCTTACATTTGGATGGTTATCTCATCCTTTAAGACGCCAGCTGATATCATCGCGATTCCTCCCAAGCTCGTTTTCACGCCTACTCTGGAAAACTTCCACAGGCTGATCATGGATTTCCATGCTGTCCCTGCGATCTGGAACAGCGTGATTGTTGTCTTAATGGCCACCACACTCGCCGTCATATTGGGGGTAATGGCAGCCTACGCTCTAGCTCGGTTCAATTTCAGAGGTAAGAACGCCCTGGCGTTGGACATTCTCACTATTCGAATGGTTCCACCAATAGCCACGGCAATTCCCGTCTATGTCATCGCGCTGAAATTTGGTCTGTTCAATACCTATTGGGCCCTTGTTCTTGTCAACGCGGTGTTCAACGTCCCGCTCGTGATTTGGGTCCTTCGTGTATTCATCGAAGAATTGCCGGCTTCAATCGAGGAAGCAGCATTGGTTGACGGTTGCAGCCGATGGCGAGTTCTGTGGTCTATATCGTTTCCTCTTATCCTTCCAGGCATCACAGCAGTTACTATTCTCACGGCCATCTTTGTTTGGAACGAGTTTCTATTTGCAAACATCCTAACCGGCCCGGAAACTAAGACTCTCCCCGTTGTTGTTGCCCTCAGCATTCAACCACGCGGCGTTGCTTGGGGTGTAGCAGCTGCAGGAGGGACATTGGTTTCTCTGCCCATCGTCCTGCTCCTCATCATCATTCAACGTTACCTAGTCCGCGGCCTCACCTTTGGGGTCGTCAAGACATGACAATCAGCAGCCGCAAATGACCATTGAACTGCGCCAACTTGTAAAGGCCTTTGGCCAACGGGTAGTGGTCGATCGCCTCAACTTGGATGTGAAGGACGGAGCTTTCACGGTCCTTCTAGGGCCTTCAGGCTGTGGGAAAACGACAACGCTCCGCATGATTGCTGGTCTTGAGAGCCCCAACTCAGGTGACATCATTCTCAATAACCGCAACGTCACTCAGCTGTCGCCCAAAGCCAGGGGCGTGGCTATGGTGTTCCAGGACTATGGCCTCTATCCACACATGAGTGTTCTCGACAACGTGGCCTTCCCACTGAAAATCTCTGGCATTCCGTTAACGGAGCGAAAAGTTCGTGCGACTGAGATGTTGACGCGATTACGGCTTGAGCATCTTGTCCGTCACCGACCGGGCCAAATCAGTGGAGGAGAAAAGCAGCGGGTCTCCCTGGCACGGGCGCTCGTGCGACGCCCGAGCATTATGCTGATGGATGAACCATTGAGCAACTTGGATGCAATGTTGCGGGCAAGGATGCGTGCAGAAATTAAGACCCTGCATCAGGAATTCGGCACGACTACTCTCTATGTAACGCACGATCAGATCGAGGCCCTATCGCTTGGCACTGCTATCGCTGTCATGCGCAGCGGAAAAGTTGAACAATATGCAACTCCTATGGAGATATACCACAAGCCTCAAACTCTTTTCGTTGCACGTTTTGTTGGCTCACCTCAAATGAACCTGTTGCCAGTGACCATGCAAGTGACCACCCATTCAAGGATTGCAGCAGGAAAAGGCTTCAAACTGCTCTTCCCCGGGGAGGGAGGAAGCGCGGTCGATGCGATCCGTAATGGTGCAGACATCATTTTGGGAGTGCGCCCGGAACATTTTGTTCTCGATACCTCAGGTTCCTCAGAGGCATTGAGCGGCATAATTCGGCTCATTGAGCCTCTAGGCCAGGATCAGTACATCCATGTAAGCATTGGCGAGGAAACAATTATCGCTCGCACCGATCCTCAGCGTACATTGCAAGTAGGCGAGTCAATAGGGCTTCGCCCGTCCGCCCGAAACCTTCATCTTTTCGACTCAACCACCGAGCAACGCATCCACTGATGCCAAAACAAGATAACAAGGAGAAAACTATGAGTTGTTTGGGTAAGAAAATGCGCATGGGCAAACTGTTCGATGCCAAGTCAGGTAACACCGTGATCATCCCAATGGATCATGGTGTGGAGGGTTATTTTGAAGAGCTTCAGAGCCCGAAAGAGCTCGTGAGGATACTTGCAGCTGCAGGAGCAAATGGGTTTCTCACGCGCAGAGGACTGGCAGCGACTGCAGGCGATGCATTTGCCGGCGCGGGTTGGGTTCAGCGAATAACAGGGCGTTCGGGTATAGCCGTATCTCGAGAAACGAAACTCGACAATGATCAGCTTTTTATTGCTTCCGTGGAGCAGGCTATTCGCAACGGTGCTGATTGCGTAGTGCCTACGGTCTTCTTTGGCGGTCCACAGGAATCAACCGTCTTGCCGGGGCTGGGTGCAGTGAGTGATAAGTGCCAAGAGTGGGGACTCCCCATTATGATGGAGGTATTCCCAATCGGGGACGATGACGCCGTTCCCTATAACGGACCATACACTTTGGAGGATATGCGGGTAGCTGTACGGATCGCTGCAGAGGAAGGTGCTGACTGCATAAAGACTTGGTACAGCGGTGACCCGAAATCATTTCGGCAGATCGTTAGCTATGCGTATGTGCCGGTGCTTATTGCAGGCGGCCCGAAAGCCGAAAACTCTCGTCAAGTCTTAGAAATGGTCAAAGGCGCAATGGATGCTGGTGCACGAGGCACTACAGTGGGTCGAAAGATTTGGCAATCACCAAACCCTGGGTCCATGGTCAGAGCAGTTTCAATGATCGTGCACGAGGGAGCGGATGTTGACCGTGCGCTCAGAGTTTTAAATTGAGAAGCATCGCTCCGCGGTGATGGTTGACGTCACTTCCGTGAATCAAACCGCCTCCTTGTGCGAAAAATCACAGACAAGAGTAAACTGTTGACCATAGGTCGGCTTGCCATTTTGGTCTCTTCTCATTCGATTCGCAGGCTATCACCGATGATTGTCGCGATGGAACTGTTGATCTGGGTGTTGGGAGCCGTTTTCGGTTTTCTAGTCGAGCGGCTCAAGCCGGAACATCCAATCCCATTCCTTGTGGCAGGAACCATTGGCATCAGTACACTCGTAAACGCTCTCAGTGGAGAGTTGTTCGACAACGGCCTGTTGCTGCTCGTCGATATGTTACAAGCGCTGGCAGCGGTTCTAGTCGGATATTATGGACAAACAGTTCTGAACAGACTCCAATCTCCTAGGGGTCAATGAGGTATAGAGGCAGAGCAATGATCAGTCATCGCGGTAGGTAACAGTCTTATCCTTAGCAGGCTCGATCGCCAAGCCGCCCCCTAAGGCGCGGGACTGAAATTCCGCAGACCGTCACCGAGCTTCGTAACGAAGCCCACCACTACCAAGGTATTGTCCATACCATGGTGGTGCAATAGATTTGCCTCGGCTGAGGGTCGATCTTTGTGTCCCATTCGATCCGATTGGATTGGGCAGATACAGGAGAGGGTCTCATGGTCAAGACTAATC
>Ga0209382_10010805_pt1 | contig 11356 bp, 11 predicted proteins | sample SoiMetdeltSBSDD5_FD_187599 | JGI IMG/M metagenome (GOLD analysis project Ga0209382, IMG submission 187599) | Bulk soil microbial communities from a Populus tree surrounding site in Tennessee, USA - Soil MetaG P. deltoides SBSDD5 (SPAdes) (version 2) | ecosystem: Environmental > Terrestrial >...
TGTCCTTCCTGGCCCCGCGGGGCCGGTCCAGGTCTCTCAACCTGAAGGATACGCTGCCTGCTTCATGCTCCCGGTCCACAACTTACGGGTATACCTCAACGCGCCGGTCCCCGTTCGCAAAACCCATGTCATGATGGATACCCCTATCTAGCTGGGCGCTTGTGCGCCGATGTCGCGGCTCACGCGCCGCGCAATTCCAGCGTACGGGCCTGCCAGATGCCGGGGGATGTCTAGAACTGGACATCCTGGTAGACATCTTCGCCGGCCTGATGGTCCCGGGACGTGAGCAACGGCGCCCCGCCGGCCGAGGGTAAAAGAGCCGCCCTGCCATCCGGGCCCTGCGTCGATCCTGGGGCCACCCGTCGAATCACCGCTCAGTACGCGGATATCACGTCCTCGTCACATCTGCGTACGGCCGCCAAGATGGTCGCGGCCACCGTCCGGACCGTCTTCGCCCGGCCGAATGCGCCGAGTGCCCGCGAGCTGTGGCGCTCGGTCGCCGTGACCTCGAGAAGCTGGTCGAGAAGCTCGAGCAGGACGGCGATCTGCGCGGAGTCCATTTTCGTGCGAGCGGACCTTCTGACGAGATGGCCCTCGGCGCGGCCAGCCCCCTGTTGCAGGATCGGCGAGCTGTCCGTATAGTGGGCCGGACTCTTCCCGGCGCCGGAGGGCGGATTTTGTCCGCGCTACGTCGGGCGCTTTCAGGTTCACCCGGCTGGTTTCGTAGCAGCATCGGATTTAGCCCAAAGGATCGGGACATGTCAGATCGCCAGATCGTCCCGTTGGCCCGCCTGGTGGGCCTGCTCACCCTGGTGGCTGTGCTCGCGCCAGCGCTCCCCCTCTTCTCGCAGACCCAGGAAGGCGCGACCATGACCGTCCTACGCGGCCAGGTCGCCGTCGTGCACCCGGACGGCTCCGCAGTCCAGCCGGCCCCAAGCGGGACGACCGTCGTCGCCGGTGACGAGATCCGTACCCTGGCCGGGGCCGGGGCGCTCGTCACCTTCTTCACGGGCACCGAGATCGAGCTGGGCCAGGACACGATCCTGGCCGTCGAGCGGGTCAGCCGCCAAGGTGACCAGATCGACATCTCGCTCAGGCAAGTCCTCGGCTCGACGATCAACCGCGTCACCAGCCTGACCGGCACGGGCTCGTCCTACCGTATCGAGGCCGGGGGTGCCGTAGCCCTGGTCCGTGGGACGACGTTCGTGGTGGTGGGGCCGATCACGACGCCCAGCGGCGACGTGGTGATACTCGTTTGCCTGGAGGACTGCGACGCGCGCAGCACGTTTGCGGGCTGCCCGCTGGCGCCGTTCATGGGGTACTTCGTGGCCGTCTCCAAGGGCCGTCTGGATTCCGACTGCCAGGCATTCGCGGTGGCGCGGGGAGCTGGCTTCTTCGAAGCCGCGTTTGCGGCGGTCACCACCGCAGAGCAGTACTTCGGGGACCATACCAACAAGCCCTCGGCGAAGCCCGAGCCGGACAGGGACAACCCGAAGGAACAGCCTGATGAGGTCCCCCCGACGGCGACCCCGCTCCGCTCTGTGACCCCCTCACCCACGCCCACGACGCCGACCCAGACACCGACCCGCACACCGACCCGCACACCGACCCCGACGGCGACCGGGACGCTAACACCGACCGGGACGCCGACGCCGACCGGCACGCCCACCCCCACACCGACGCCGACTCTTACGCCGACGCCGACTAGTACGCCGACGATCACATCGACGCCGACGCCGGTTTGTAATCTCGGCCCTGTGAACTCGAGCGGCGTCGTCTACACCGCAATACCCCGTGACGTGCTTCGATGTGCCCCCGTCCCCAGCCTCGGCTTCGAGGCGACCTCGACCCGTGAGTTCGGAGACCAGGTGGGGCTGGCATCGACGAGCGGCTCGCTCAACTCACTGACAGTGTTGTTCGTGAGCTTCGGCTGCAGCGTGAGCGGGCACTGGTTCAGCAGCGACTGCGTGACGACCCCAGGGGCTACCTTCACCCACCAGATCACCGCGAACATCTACGCCGTGAACAATTCCGGGGGGACGCCACAGCCGGGCCAGCTCCTCGCCACTGTCACCCAGACCCAAATCATCGCGTTCCGGCCTTCGGCAGACCCCGTGTGCACGGGTGCCGATGCGGGCAAGTGGTTCAACCCTGCCACCGGGGTGTGCCAAAACGCTATTGGCCAGCTGCTCACGTTCACCTTCCCGGGCGGGACCTCACTCCCGAGTCAGGTCATCTGGACGGTCGCGTTTAGCACCACGCACCACGGCTCCCCCCCGATCGGTGAAGGTGCCTCGTGCTTCAGCTCCGCCCCTGGGTGCGGGTACGACTCGCTCAACGTCGGAGTGTTCAGCTTCCCCGGGGCGCCGTATATCGGCACCGACGTCGACTCGAGTGGGACGTTTGTCAATTCCACCTCTGCTGGTACCTACTGTGACAATGGTGCGGGCGGTACGGGTACGCTCCGGCTGGACAGACCCTGCTGGACCGGCCTCAGGCCGCTGGGCGAGATCAGGCTCAACTAGGGACTGCGTCGAGTTACCTCCACCAAGTAAGAAGGACGTCCCCTGCCGGCGCCGCGTGGAGTGGCTGCTCCACGCGATCTGAGCGGTGAATGTCTCTCAGTTCGGACCCGCCGGCGGGAAGATCGTAGCCATTACGCGGGTACGCGCGTACGTTGCACGACAGTTGGGCTGCTCGTATAGTGGGTGTGGTGCTACTGGAGCCAGTGCGGGAGCTTGTATATGACCGGACGCCGCTTCGTTCTGCTGATCCGCCTGATGGGCGTGCTCAGCCTGCTGGCACTCCTGACGCCGTCCGCCCCCCTCTTTGCCCAGCTCCAGGAAGGCGCGACCATGACCGTCCTACGCGGCCAGGTCGCCGTCGTGCACCCGGACGGCTCCGCAGTCCAGCCGGCCCCAAGCGGGACGACCGTCGTCGCCGGTGACGAGATCCGCACCCTCGCCGGGGCCGGGGCGCTAATTACCTTCTTCTCGGGCACCGAGATCGAGCTGGGCCAGGACACGATCCTGGCCGTCGAGCAGGTCAGCCGCCAAGGCGACCAGGTCAACATCTCGCTCAAGCAAGTCCTCGGCTCGACGATCAACCGCGTCACGAGCCTGACCGAGACGGGCTCCTCCTACCGCATCGAGGCCGGAGGCGCGGTAGCGCTGATACGCGGGACGACCTTCATGATCGTGGGGCCCGTCACCACCGCCAGCGGCGACGTGGTGCTCCTCGTCTGCCTGGAGGACTGCAGCGCGGTCAGTACGTTTGCGGGCTGCCCGCTGGCGCCGTTCAGTGGATACTTTGTGGCCATCTCCGGTGGCCACGTAGCTTCTGACTGCCAGGCGTTCACGGTGGCTCCGGAGGCGAGTTTCTTCACGGCTGCATCCGAGGCAGTTCGGGCTGCCGAGACGGTCTTCCAAGCGGACACGAGCCCGCCTCAAGCCAATCGGGCAACCGACGACTCAGAGTAAGCACTCGCCTGGTCAGGACGACCCACAGCCGATCGGGTAGCCAGAGCAGCGGCCCCCACCGTGGCTCCAGCGGATGCTTGGCCACAACAACCTGGGCCACCAGAGCGCGCGGTAGCACCCCGCTCAACCGTGCAGGAGCGGACTGAACGAGGGGCGGGCTTGACAACAGCGGGGTACATCGGGCATCGCAGGTGATGCAACTTCTACATCCCATCACCTGGAGGCACCGATGGACCCACAGCGCCAATGCTGCCACAACCCGGACTGTTCGGAGCGGGGCGTCGCCGGTGGCGGGACCATCCGGATCCACAGTTGGGCGGCGCAGCGATACCAGTATCGGCGGTGCCGGCGAACCTTTCGCTGAGACAGTCGACACGCCGTTCTATCGGCCGTACACGCCGGCCGAGCTGGCGGTGCTGGTCCTCACGGTGCTGAGTCACGGGTGCCCCACGCAGGCGATCGTCGCCGCGTTCGGGCTCGAAGACCGGACCGTCGCGCGCTGGCTCGCGCGGGCCGAGGGGTGCCTATCCGATGCCAGCCGACGAGCAGGGGCACCGTGGAGGCCACCGGTCGTACTCCACATCCAGCCGGGCTCGAGGTTCGTCCGGAATGTTGGCCAGTTGACAGCGGGGTGGTCAGTGGGCTGACAGCCCCGGACCTCGCCGACGGCGTACGATCGGCGAGTCGGCGGCCGGGGCCGCACGATGCGGGACTAAGGCAGGAGGTCAGCGATGATCGGCTCCGTCGCCGCAGGTGCCCCGACCCTCCCGCTCAGCGCCGGCGTGGCACGCCGGCTGCGGCTCAGCTTCCGCTTGGCGGGGCAGTTTCCGCTCCTGGTGGTCCTCTTCTACGCCGGGGCCGCCCTGGTCCAGGCGACGGGCATGCCGTTGCCGGGCAACCTCGTCGGCATGCTGCTCCTGCTGGCCCTGCTGCGGCTGGGGGTGGTGCGGCTGGAGCACGTCGAAGAGGCCGCCGGCTTGCTGCTCAAGCACCTGAACCTCTTCTTCATCCCGCTCGCCGTCGGCCTGATGGCCTGGGGCGGGTTGCTGGGCACCAGCGGCCTCGGCCTGGGCCTGAGCCTCGCTGGCAGCGCAGCGGTCTGCCTGGCGGTCGCCGGAGTGGCCGGCCAGCGGCTGGCCCGCAAGGCGGGGGCGTCCGATGCGGCCTGATGTCCTGTCGGTCGCGGCCATGGTCCTCCTGACCGTGTCGGCGTACGCCGTGGCGCGGACCCTCTACCTGCGCTACCAGCACCCGCTGGTCCAGCCGGTCTTCCTCGGGGCGAGCGTGATCATCGGGGTCCTGCTCCTCGCGGGCCGGAGCTTCGAGGACTACCGGGCGGCCAAGGATGTCCTGGGCTGGTTCCTCGGGCCGGTCACGGTCGCGCTGGCGGTGCCGGTCTACAAGCAGCGCGCGCGGCTGCGCGCGGCGGCTCTCCCGCTCGCCGGTGGCGTGGCGCTCGGCGCCGCGTCGACGATCGCCGCCGTGCTCGTCCTGGCCGTGCTGGCGCGGGTCGACGACAGCGTCCTGCCGGCGCTCGCCGTCAAGTCGGTCACCGCGCCGATCGCGATCGAGTTGGCGCGGCTCCAAGGGGGCGAGCCCTCGCTCGCGGCCACCTTCGCGATCATCACCGGCACGATCGGCGCGATGTTCGGCCCAGCCCTGCTGACCCGCTGCCGGGTCACCGACCCGGTCGCGCGCGGCATCGCGCTGGGGACCGCCTCACACGGGCAGGGCACGGCCGCCGCGCTCCTTGAGAGCGAAACGGCCGGCGCGATGTCGAGCCTGGCGATGGCCGGGGCCGCCGTCTTCACCGCCGCGATCGCGCCGGCCTACATCCCGCTGCTCCTGCGGCTCCTCCTGTCATAGGCAGGGTCACACGGCGACCCTCAAGGCGACAACGCGCTCAGCCCAACGTGAGGAGCCGCGCCTTCAGGGTGGCAGTGGGCCTGGAGGGGGCGCATCCCCAGCTCGTCGGCCAGGACGCGGGCCTGTTGGCGCCGCACGACGGGCACCCCATGGCGCGCTCCAGGTACGACGGGCGGGCGGGGTCGATGGCCGAGTATACGAAGGCCGTCGCCTGGGTTCAACGCCCGGGCGTGCGTCCCGCGATGTTGGATCGCCTCGGGGACGATCTGGATCGTGGCAGCATCGGCATGTGGAACGGGGTGTTCACACCGTTCACGGGGCGCGGCGGACAGGGCGGCTACCGGGGCATCGGTAGCCTACAGGGAGTGTTCACACCGTTCACACCGTTCACAGTTCACGGAGCGTGACCATCGAGCTCGGTCGCCGGAGCCTCAGTACCGGGGAGGGGGTGTTCACAGCGGTCACGCTGTTCACGCAGTTCACTCGTTCGGGGTGGTCACAGTGTTCACACCTCCCACCGTGCTCACACATGCAGGGTGGTCACACCGTTCACCCTGTTCACTCTTTCACGCCCCGCCTTGAGCAAAGTGAACGCGGTGAACAGTGTGAACACCGTCTGGAGCGTGAACACCGTGACCGCTGTGACCACCATGATGGCCACGGCCGCTGTGAGCGGTGTGAACGCTGTGGCCACCGGACTCGGAGGACGCGCAGGGACGACTCGCGCCGCAGCCCGTCGAACAGCAAATGCACCCGAAGCCGGTCGGTGCGGATCGCGTGAGCTGCGACCCGCGTCACAGAACCAACCGTCGAGCTGCGGTACTCTGGCCATCAGAGACACGTGCAGGCGGTCGCCGCACGAGCGACGCCCGCCCGGCCAGGGAGGGGACGATGGGCCTACTGATGTCGGACACCATGCTGATCGACCCGCTGCTGGACGAGACGCTGCGGCTGCTGGACGGGCTGAGCGAGTGGGCGTACACGCTTGATGCCACGCGCGATCGCTACGAGCACGAGACTGTGGAACCCACCGCGTGACTTCGGCACAGATGTCGCCAGCGCCGGGGCAGCCCATGCGTGCGGCGTTCGTGACGTCCGAGTGGCCTCCTGAGCCGTCGCGGCTACCTGAGCCCGTGGGGCGCGGCTGCTATTGGATTAGCTCGGTCGCCTGCTGGAGCACCGCCGGCGGGATCGTCAGGCCAATCGCGCGGGCAGCCCTGAGGTTGATGACGAAGTCGAAGGCCGTCGGCTGCTCGACGGGCAAGTCAGCCGGCTTCGCGCCCTTGAGGATCCGATCGACGTAGGTGGCGGCGCGATAGTAGCGTTCCGTGCTCTGGACGCCGTAGTTCATCAGGCCGCCGGAGTCGGTGTAGAGGCGTGTCTCGTAGATCGCCGGCAAGCGCTGCTCGACCGCGAAGGCGGCGATCTCGGCGCTGTGGGAGGCCATCAGCGGCTCCTGGGCCACGAACAGGGCGTCAGGGCGTGCTGCCACGAGCGCGTGAAATGCCGCGTCGAAGTCCGCGTCACGCCGGACCTCGACCGCTACCACGCGCAACCCAAGGACGGATGCTGCCGCGTGCACGTCCTGCACCTGCCGGATCTTGACCGGATTGTTGGCGTTCCAGAGGACGGCGACCCGATCCAGGGTGGGCAGCACCTCCTTGAGGATCTGAAGCTGTTTGGTACTGATACCGACGGGGCTTGCGACGAGGCCGGTCACGTTGCCGCCGGGCCGGGCCAGGCTCGTGACGATGCCGTCGGCTACCGGATCAGACCCCAGGATCGCGCCGACGATTGGGATCGTGGTCGTCGCGTTCTTCGCGGCGACGGTGGCTTCGGCTCCGGCCGTCACGATGATGTCGACGTTGAGCGCAACCAGCTCGGCCGCGAGGCCCGGCGCCTGGTCCAGCCTGCCGTCGATGAACCGGTACGCGATCTCGATGGTCTCCCCTTCGACGTAGCCGAGGTCGCGCATGCCTTGTCGGAACGCGTCGAAGAGGAGCGAGTTGGGCATCGCCGTACCGATGCCGAGATACCCGATGCGCGGAAGTCGGGCCGTCTGGTTCCAGGGCGATTGTGGCAGACCACACCCCACGAGCAGGCCGAACCCGGCCAGGGCGAGGCCGCCTCGGAGGAAGCGACGGCGACTCCGACCCCTCACTGGATGACCTCGGTGGTCTGCTGCAGGACCGACTGCGGGATGGTCAGCCCGAGGGCCTGAGCAGTCTTGAGGTTGATGACCAGGTCGAACTTCGTGGGCTGCTCGATCGGCAAGTCAGCCGGGTTGCCGCCCTTGAGGATCTTGTCGACGTAGGCGGCGGCGCGCCGATACGAATCGGTGACGCTGGTGCCGTAGGCCATGAGGCCGCCTGCATCCACGAATTCCCGGCGGCTGTACAGCGCCGGCAGCCGACTCCTGGCGGCGAAGTCGACGATTCGTCTCTGGTTCGCGGCCGTCATGATCACCGGGGCCGCGAAATTGATCAGCGCCTCAGCGCGCTCCCTGATCGCGTGCTCGAAGGCCCGGTCGAAGTCGTCGGGCCCGCGCACGTCGAGCGACACCAGCTGGAAGCCCAATGCCCGGGCCGGGGCCTGCGTCTCTCGCCAGGCGACGACGTTCGAGTCGCTGCTCCCGGACCAGAGCACAGCGACCCGGGAGACCGAGGGGACAGCCTCCCTGAGCAATTCCAGCCGTTTGCCCTGCAGCTGCGGGCCGAGATTGATCAGCCCGGTGACGTTGCCGCCCGGCCGCGCCAGGCTGGCGACGAGCCCGGTCTCGACCGCGTCGCCCACCCCCGCGAAGACGATCGGGATCGTCTGCGTGGCCTGCTTGGCCACCTGGGTCGCGAGCGCCCCGGCAGTGACGATGACGTCCACGTCGAGCCGGACGAGCGCGGCCGCGAGCGCGGGCAACTGCTCCTCGCGCCCCTCGGCGTAGCGCCACTCGATCGTGATCGTCTGGCCCTCCACGTAACCAAGCTCGTGCAGGCCTTGACGGAAGGCATCCTCCGACGGTCCGACCGGCACCAGCGACAGGAATCCGACCCGAGGGACCTTCGTCGCCGGCCGTGCCTGGAGTGAGGGGAAGCCGCAGCCCGAGAGCAGGCCGAGGCCCGCCAGGGCCAGGCCGCCCTGCAGGAACCGTCGGCGGGTCCGAACAGCCCGGTCGTGCACCATGGCCAGTCGCCCTTTCGCAGACTGCGCTCTCGGCGGTGGAGGCGGGCTAGCCCCACGTGCACGTAGCCCGCGTCGCGCGGACCCACCATAACACGGCGATCGGCAACCCGCCTGTGAGCGACGTCACAGGCTTCGCGTACGTCTGATGTGTTTCACGTCGCTACGCCGGCTCCGACACGCCGGCCGGCAGGCTGATGGTGAACGTCGAGCCCTGCCCGTAGACGCTCTCGACGGTCAGGTCGCCGCCCATCATCCGGCAGAAGTGGCGGCTGATCGCCAATCCCAGGCCGGTCCCACCGTACGTGCTCCTGATACTCGCCTCGGCCTGGGAGAACGCCTCGAACAGCCGCCCGAGCTGCTCCTCCGTCATCCCGATGCCAGTGTCTGCGACGGCGAAGGTCAGCCAGTCGTCAGGCTCTCGCTGTACGGTCAGGGTGATCGTCCCCTGCTCGGTGAACTTGGCGGCGTTTGACAGCAGATTGAAGAGGGTCTGCCGGACTTTCGTCTGGTCGGCGTGTAGCTGGCTCACGTCCTCGGGGCACTCCACGAGGAGGCGGTTGCCGTTCTTCTCCACGAGCGGCTGGACGATCGCCTCGACGTCGCGCACGAGCTGGCCGACCTCGAACGATTCGACGAACAGGTCCATCCGGCCGGCCTCGATCTTGGAGAGGTCGAGGATGTCGTTGATCAGCCCCAACAGATGCTTGCCGGCCGCGTTGATCTTCTGGAGATCCGGCAGGAAGGTCTGCTCGCCGAGGTCCTCGGCCTCCTCCTGGAGCATCTCGCTGTAGCCGATGATGGCGTTGAGCGGCGTCCGCAGCTCATGGGACATGTTCGCCAGAAACTGCGACTTGTGCTGGCTGGCCTGTTCGAGCGCTCGGAACAGCCGCGCGTTGTGGATCGCCAGGGCTGATTGGGTCGCGAACGTCTCCAGGAGGGCGAGCACGTCGGCCGAGAACGGCCCGTTCATCTTCCGAGCCATCACCAAGCCGCCGAGGACATCATCCTCGCGCAGCAGCGGTATCGCCAGGAGCGAACGCATGCCCTGGGCGAGCAGACGCTCGCGGCTGTCAGGGGTCACGACGTCCGAAGTCTCGATATCCTCGACCTGGACCGGCGCACGAGTCGCTCCCGCCCGGCCGACGGCGCCGATGCCGAGGCGGAAGCGACCTGGATGGAGCATTCCCACACGATCGTCCGCCATCTCGAACGCGGTGCGGACCTCGAAGACGCCCTCGGCCTCGTCGTACTCGTAGACGATGCCGCCATCGGCGCCGGCCAGCCGTGTGGCGTTGGAGACGATCGTCGTGAGTACTTCCCGAAGATCGAGCGACGACGAGAGCGCCTGCCCGACCTCGCCCAGCGCCTGCAGCTCGCCGACGCGGTCCTGGAGCTCCTGGAACAACCGCGCGTTCTCGATCGCGATGACGGCCTGGTCGGCGAAGGTCTCGACCAACTCGATCTGCTTGTCGGTGAACGGCTCGACCCGTGTTCTCGCAAGCGAGAACGCGCCCACCAGGTTGCCCTCGCGAAGCAACGGGACAGCGAGCATGGTCCGGTGCCCGGCGGCCCGCTGGAAGTCGCGGTGTTCATACTCCGCGTCGGCCAACACGTCTGGGATGTGGACGGTTCGCCGCTCCAGGGCAGCTCGGCCCATGGCCGAGCCACGGCCGTGGCCAACCGGATGCGCTTGAAAGATCGCCCTCCACTCGGGACCAGTTCCGAAGTCGTCCGCCCACCGCGAGACTTCCCCATCATATCTGCGGATGACCCCGAAGTCGGCACGGCACAGCCTGATGGCATTCTCGACCAGCGTGTCGAGGACCGGCTGCAGGTCGACGGCCGAGCGAGTGATGACCTTCAGAACCTCGGCCGTGGCCGTCTGCTGCTCCAGCGCCTCGCCCAGCTCGCGGTTGCGCCGCTCCAGCTCCTCGAACAGGCGGGCGTTCTCGATGGCGATGACGGCCTGGTCCGCGAACGTCTCCACCAGGGAGATCTCGCGCGGGGTGTAACCGAGTGCACGATCTCGCACCAAGTTTAAGCTGCCAATCGCCTCGCCATCGCGTAGCAGTGGGACCGACAACGTCGCGACCGCTTTCGTCACAGCCAGCATGTCCGGAAACTCCGCCAACGCTGCCGGAGACGTTCGGTCTGGGATGTGGATCGTGCGTCGCTCGAGGATGGCGCGGCCACCCGGTTTCGACCCCCTGATCGGGCTTACGTCTCCAACATGCCGCACCGGGTCACTGGGCACGTCACCGGTGGACGCCAAGATGCGTTCGACATTGCCCTCGCGCAGGTTCAACAGGCTCCCGGTGCTGTGGCTATTGCGCATAGCACCTTGGGCCACCGCTAGCAGCACCTGACTGAGATCGGAAGGAGAGGAGGCGATTACCCGCAGCACGTCGGCGGTGGCGGTCTGTTGCTCCAGCGCCTCAGTCAGAGCCGGACGGAGATGTTGGACCTCTTCTACCAGGCCATCGCGCTCGACGCGAAGCGCAGCGTTCTCCGCCTCTAGGTGCGCGATCCTCGCGGCGTCGTCAGCCATCACGACACCCCCAAGTCCTGCGGGTGCTCGGTCGCGTTCTGAACCACGGCCGGTAGCCGCGCCGTGAACGTCGAGCCCTGGCCGTACTCACTCTCGACGGTGAGGTCGCCGCCCATCAGCCGGCAGAAGTGTCGGGAGATTGCGAGGCCGAGGCCGGTCCCGCCGTACTTGCTCCGGGTGGAGGCTTCGGCCTGGGAGAACGCCTCGAACAACCGCCCCAGCTGCTCCTCAGTCATGCCGATTCCGGTGTCGGCGACGGCGAAGCTCAGCCAGTCGTCCGCCTCAC
>Ga0209382_10010806_pt1 | contig 11354 bp, 7 predicted proteins | sample SoiMetdeltSBSDD5_FD_187599 | JGI IMG/M metagenome (GOLD analysis project Ga0209382, IMG submission 187599) | Bulk soil microbial communities from a Populus tree surrounding site in Tennessee, USA - Soil MetaG P. deltoides SBSDD5 (SPAdes) (version 2) | ecosystem: Environmental > Terrestrial >...
GACGCCCGAGACCTACCGGTTCTATGCGCTCGACGGCGTGACGACAGCGCTCGAGCTCGAGCTCGGCACGTCAGACGTCGCCGCATGGTATCGCGAGCGAGAGGGCGGCGCGCCCATCAACTACGGGGTCAGCATCGGCCACATCAAGGTCAGGATGGCGGTGATGCACGATTCCGGCACCTGGATGCCGGTGAGCGACGCAGCGTATCGCGCTGCGTCGCCCGCGCAGATTGACGAGATCGCGAAACGCATTGAGCAGGGTCTGCGCGAGGGCGCGACCAGCATCGGCGCAGGGCTTCCCTACACGCCGGCGGCTACACGCGATGAGCTGCTCGCCCTGTTCCGCGTTGCCGCAAAGGCGAAGACTCCAATACACGTGCACATTCGCCCTGGCGTCGCCGGCCTCAAGGCCGCACTTTCGCTCGCCGACGAAACCCGCGCCGCACTGCACGTCGTGCACATCAATAGTGCCGGCCTGGCCGACACGCCGCTGATGCTCGAAATGATCAGGGGGGCGCGCGCCCACGGACAAGACGTGACAACGGAAGCGTACCCGTATGATGCGGGCATGACGGAGATTCAGTCCGCCACCATCCAGGACATATACAAGAACGCTCCCGATGAGCGCCTGGCCGAGCTGGAATGGCCGCCGACGGGCGAGCGGCTCAATCGCGAGAGCTTTGAGCGGTACGCCAGCATCGGCGGACCAATCGTGATCCACACCAACACGGAGCAGATGGTGGTCCTGGCGATAACGAGTCCCCTCACCATCATCGCGAGCGACGCATACTGGCAGAACGGCACGGGACACCCCCGCACCACGGGCACGTTCGCGCGGGTGCTCGGCCGCTACGTCCGCGAAGCCCGTTCGCTCTCGTTGATGGACGCGATCCGCAAGATGACGCTGATGCCGGCGCAGCGACTCGAGCGCCAAGTCCCGGCAATGCGGCAGAAGGGTCGCCTGCGCGTTGGGGCGGACGCGGATCTTACGATCTTCGACGCCGCGAGCGTGCTGGATCGCTCGACTTACCGCGAGCCGTCGTTGCCGCCAGTGGGCATTCGTCATGTGATCGTGAACGGCGTGCCCGTGGTTCTGAACGGACAGGCGGTCGAGGGTGTCACACCAGGAAAGGCGGTACGAGCATCACAATGACCGAAGCTCGAACGGATCCCGATCTGCTCTACGTCGGGACGTATACGGAAAGCATCTACCTCGTTCGCATGGACCGAAGGTCGGGGGAACTGTTGCTAGTCGGCTCGGTGGGCGCCGGACCGAGACCCTCCTTCATCACGATCCACCCGAACGGGCGCGTGCTCTACTCCGTGAACGAGATCGAGAGGGGCGCGGTAACCGCCTTCGCGATCGAACGAGCGGCTGGAGCGCTCAGTCGCTCGACCGAACAACCGTCGCTGGGTGGGTCGCCGTGCTACCTGAGCGTGGACCGAAGCGGCCGCGCCTTGCTCGTCGCCAACTACGCCGGGGGCAATGTGGCGCTGCTCCCGATCGAGCCCGGTGGTGCACTCGCCCCCGCGCACATGGTTCAGCACACGGGAACCGGACCTACGCCCGAGCGTCAGGAAGCGCCGCATGCCCACTGTATTCTGCCCGACCCCTCCAACCACTTCGCGCTCGCTGCCGACTTGGGCGCCGACCGCGTGTTTGTCTATCGGCTCGATCTCGACCGGAAAGCCCTGAACCACATCGGTGAAGCCGTCCTGCGCCCCGGCGCGGGGCCACGGCACATCGCCTTCCACCCTACCCTGCCCCTGGTGTTCGTCGCTAATGAGCTCGACTCCACGGTCGCCACACTCCGCTTCGACGCGAGGCAGGGCGCGCTTGCACCGCAGGGCACCATTTCGACGCTCCCGCCTGGATGGACGGGCACGAATTACCCGGCCGACATCCACGTCGCCGCCAATGGACGCGCATTGTACGTGTCGAACCGCGGCCACAACAGCCTCGCGGTGTTTGCGGTGGCGGCATCGGGCGCGCTCACGCTCGAGCAGGTCGTCTCCACCGAGGGCGACTGGCCACGCAATTTCACGCTGGACCGGACCGAGCGATGGCTGCTCGTCGCCAATCAGCGGTCCAATTCCGTGATCGTGTTCGGACGCGATCCGACCAGCGGCAAGCTGACCCTCACGAATCAGAAGACCGCGCTCCCCAGTCCCGTCTGCCTGCGGTTCGCTTGACCGAGCTGCGTCGAGTCATCGGGCTCGGCGGGGGAGTCGCGCTCATCGTCGGCATCACGATCGGGAGCGGGATCTTCCGCACACCCCCCACGATCGCCGGGCTGGTCCCGAATCCGCTCGTCATCATGGGCCTGTGGATCGCGTTCGGTCTGATCAGCATCTGCGGCGCGCTCGCCGTGGCCGAGCTGACCTCAATGCTGCCGCAGGCGGGCGGCGTCTACGTGTTCCTGCGGCAGGCGTACGGCGATGCCGCCGCGTTCGTGTTCGGCTGGCTGTACGTGCTGATCACGACGCCCACCACCGTCGCCGCGCTTTCCGTGGTCTTCGCCGAATTCCTGCTCAACCTGCTCGGGGTGCCGGTAGGGGCGAAGGTCCAGATCATCGCGATCGGGTCGATCATTATCCTCACGGCCGCCAACGTCCTGGGCGCACGCGTCGGCGCCGCCGTGAGCGGCGTGACGACCATCGTGAAGGTGACGGCACTGGCCGCGATCATCCTCGGCGCGTTTCTCCTGGGTGACGGCAGTCTTGGCAACATCACCGCAGGCGGCGCGGTGCAGGGCGGCGGGCTGGCACGCGCGGTCGCCGCGGTCATCTGGACCTACGACGGCTGGGTGGCCGTCAGCATGATCGCGGGGGAGGTCGTCGCTCCGGAGCGGCTGATGAAGCGCATCATCATCATCGGCATGCTGACCATCGTCACGCTCTACGTCGGCGCGAACCTGGCGTACCTGTACCTGATGCCCGTCGATCTAATGGCCCAGCAGAAGGAAGCGGTGGCGCGGACCGTGATGACGGCGATTGCGGGGCCCGCCGGCGGCACGCTCATCATGCTGGCGATCATGACGAGCATTTTCGGCGCCTTGAACGGCAACCTGCTGGCCAAACCGCGCGTCGCCTATGCGATGGGACGCGACGGGTTGACGTTCGCATTCCTTGCAAAGATCCATCCCCGCTGGGCCACGCCGTGGCCGGCGCAGTGCATCGTGGCGGCGGTCGCCATTGTCATGGTGCTCGCGCTCCAAGACTATGACTCGCTCATCACGTATTTCGTGGTGGTCGAGTGGGCGGCGCTGATCTTTGCGGTCGGCGCGGTGTTTGTGCTGCGTCGCAAGATGGCGGACGCGCCGCGGCCGTTCCGCACGCCGGCGTATCCCTGGGTGCCGGGTTTCTTCTTGGTGGGTACCGTCGTTGGTCTGGCGGCGATTGTCTGGGGACAGATCCAGGTAGGCAACTATGCGCCGATCTACGGCCTGGCCATCGCCGCGGCAGGATTCCCCGTTCATCATCTTTGGAAAGGATTGCAGAGGAGCACGTGAGAAACGCCATCGTGACGGAGAAAGGACCGAAGCCCGTTGGCCCCTATTCGCAGGCCATCGTCGAGGGAGCCTTCATATTCGTCTCGGGTCAGGGGCCAATCAACCCGCAGACCGGACAGCTCGAACTCGGCGACGCGCGGGCAGAGACGAAACGGGTGTTCGCAAACATCAAAGCGATTCTCGAGGCGGCGGGCACGTCGCTCGATCACGTCGTCAAGTGCAACGTTTATCTGCGCGACATCAACGACTTCACCGCGATGAACGAGGTGTACGCCACCGTGTTCGCGGCGCCGTTTCCGGCCCGCACCACGATCCAGGCGGGCGCGCTGCCGGGCGGAATCGCCGTCGAGATCGAGTGCATCGCCAAGACCGGAAAGATGAGGTAGGAGAAAGACAGTGGACGCGCTCAACCTCGACACCCCTGCCCTCTACGTCGACCTCGACGTGCTCGAGCGCAACATCGCGCGGATGCAGGAACAGTGTCGGGCGTGGGGCGTCGCGCTGCGGCCGCACGTGAAGACCCACAAGATCGCCGAGATCGCGCAGATGCAGCTCGATGCCGGCGCCATCGGGATCACAGTCGCCAAAGTGGGCGAGGCGGAAGTGCTGCCCGGCAACGACGTGCTCGTCGCCTATCCCCTGCTCAAGGCGAAGGTGCCACGAGTGCGGGAAATGGCGAAGCGGCGACGCGTGAAGGTGGCGGTCGATTCGGTGGACGTCGCGCGTGACCTGCAAGGCATCGACACGCTTGTCGAGATCGATGTCGGCGTGGGCCGCTGTGGCGTGCAGACGCCCGAGCAAGCGGTGCAGATCGCGCAGGCCTGTTCGAACTTCCAGGGGATTTTCTACTGGCCGTCCTGGCTCGACGACGCGGGCTTCCAGGCGGCGTGCGTCAAGCTCGATGCCGTGCTCGAGGCTCTCGGCCGGGCGGGCTTCAAGGCGACCATCGTCTCCGGCGGCTCGACGCCAGGCGCCGCCAAGACGCCGCTCATCCCCAAGACCACCGAAATCCGGCCCGGCACATACGTCTTCTATGACGCGAGCAGCCTGCACGCGAAGCTCTGCGAGGAGGCCGACACCGCGTTGCGCGTGCTCACCACGGTCGTCAGTACCGCGGTGTCGGGCCAGTGCGTGATCGACGCGGGGTCCAAGACCTTCTCGAGCGACCAAACGGTTGGTGTCGGGACCTTCGGGCACTTTATCGGGCGGCAGTGGACGATGCGCAAGATGAATGAAGAGCACGGGTACGTGGAGCTCGGTGGCGGCGCGCCGCCCCGCGTTGCGGAGAAAGTGTGGGTCGTGCCGAGCCACTGTTGCGCGACGGTGAACCTGCACGACGAGATCTGGTACGGGCGTGACGCTCGAGTGGAAGGCAGCTGGAAGGTCGCTGCCCGCGGGAAGGTGCGGTGACAACCCTCGTCACCTTTGGCGAAGCGATGCTGCGGATCGAGCTGGCCTCGACCCACGAGCCCACAGTGGGCGGGAGCGAGCTCAACGTCGCCGTGCTTGCCGCGCGCCTCGGCGTCCCGTCGCGCTGGGTCTCCCGCCTTCCCGACAACACGCTGGGCCGCTTGATCGAAGAGCAAGCCCGCGAACAGGGCGTGGATGCGCGCGTCGAGTGGACCTCGGACGGTCGCGTGGGCCTCTATTTCCTGGAAACCCGTGGAGCACGTATCGGTAGCGTGCTGTACGATCGTGCGGGATCGGCGATGAGCCGCGTCACCCCCGGCACGATCGACTGGGCGTCCGTATTCATCGGCGCGCGCTGGTACCACGTCAGCGGCATCACGCCGGCCCTGAGCGACGGCGCGGCGCAGGTCACCGCCGAGTCGCTCATTGCGGCCAAGAAGGCCGGCCTCACGGTGAGCTACGACCTCAATTACCGTCCCAAGTTGTGGAAAGCGAAACAAGCATCCACGACGCAGCAGCCGCTGATGGTGCATGTGGATGTGCTCATCGCCAACGAAGAGGACGCTCGCGTGATCTTCGGCACCGAGTCGGCGGAGGCACTCGTCCAGCGGTTCGGCATCGGCGCGGTCGCCATCACACTCCGGGATAATCCCCGCTCTGCGACCATCGCGGCGGAGGGGAAGATCTACAGCGCGCCGCGCGTCGAGGCCCGTTCCGTGGATCCGATCGGCGCCGGCGACGCCTTCAGTGGCGGGCTGATCGTGAGCCGGCTGGAAGGCCGCGGCTGGGACGACGCCCTTCGCTTTGCGACCGCCACGGCCGCGCTCAAGCACACGATCCCGGGCGATTTCTGCCTCGTGACCCGCGACGACGTGGAGCGGCTGCTGCGATGAGAGAAAAGACCGTCGCGAGGCTTCGCGAAGTCGGCATCATCCCCATCATTCGCGCGCCGAGCGCTGACGTGGTGGTGCCGATTGCAGAAGCACTGCTGCAAGCGGGACTCCCAGTCTGCGAAATCACGATGACGGTTCCCAATGCGATCGAGGCGATCGGCGCCGTCGCGAAGCGCTTCGCCGGCAAGCTGCTCGTGGGCGCGGGCACGGTGACGAACGCGGAGACGGCACGGCGCGCCGTGGACGCCGGTGCCGAGTTCATCGTGACACCGTGTCTGGTGCCGAAAGTCATCGAGGCCGCACACACCGTGAACGTCGCCGTGCTCCCGGGCGCGCTCACGCCCACCGAAGTCTTCGAGGCGTTTCGCTTGGGCGGCGACATGGTGAAGGTGTTTCCGGTGCAGGCCGTCGGCGGCGCGGCGTATCTGCGGGCGCTGCGCGGGCCCTTTCCCGACATCCCGCTCGTCCCGACGGGCGGCGTGACGCTCGAGAACGTGGCGGAGATGTTCCAGGCTGGCGCCGCCGCCGTTGGCGTCGGTACGGAACTAGTCTCAAAGGACTACGCCTCGATTGGGGCCCGCGCGAAGGAATTCCTTCGTAGATTGAGAGGTGCGTAGCCGCTGGCTCTTCCTTGCCCTGGCACTCCCCACCGTCGCGTCTGCCCAAGCCGGCGCGCCCCCCCCGGGTCTCGATCCGCGGAGACCCATCAGTCAGTACCTCCACGACGTCTGGACCATCGACCAGGGACTCCCCCAAAACGGCGTCCTCGCGATCGCCCAAGGGCGCGATGGGTATCTGTGGCTCGGCACGGAAGCCGGGCTGGTCCGCTTTGACGGCGTCACCTTCACGACCTTCACCACGGCCACCACCACCGCGCTGAAGGACAACTACGTCAGCTTCGTCATGGTCGATACGTCGGACGATGTCTTGGTCGGCACCTGGGTCGGCGGCGTCACCCGCCTGAGCGCGGGAACAGCGGCAGCGATTCCCGGCGCCGAGGGGGCGTTCGTGAATGGCATCCACCGCGATCGCGCTGGCAGGCTCTGGGTGGCACGGACGGGCGACCTTCTGCTCCTGCGGGACGGTGCGTTGCAGACTGCCGCCGGATCGAAAGGGTCGGTCTTCAGCATGGCCGAAGACTCGAGCGGTCTCCTGTTGGCCGGCACCAACGACGGACTCGTCACGTGGCAAGGGGATCGGTTGGTGCCCTGGCAACCACCCGGCGGACGAATCACGGAAACGGTGTGGACGGTCTACCACGACCACACGGACGGCTGGTGGTTCGGAACCCCGAACGCGCTCTACTCCTACCGTGGTGCGCGGCTCGAGCGCTTCGACGCCGCCCATGGGCTTCCGGCTGGCGGCGTGACCTCGATCCTCGAGACCCGGAACGGCCAACTCTGGGTCGGCACGGACGGTGGCGGTCTCGCCCGCCTGGTCAATCGCCGATTCCAGCGGTTCGCAGCGCGGGATGGACTCTCCGATGATGCCGTGACGTTCCTGCTCGAGGATCGGGAAGGGTCAGTGTGGGTGGGAACGCGGCACGGCGGCCTCAACCGGTTCCGGCAACCCATCTTCACCCTCTACACGCCACGGGAAGGCCTCTCGGCAAAAGTGGTCTGGTCGGTCTACGGCGACCGGCAGGGCGCGCTGTGGATCGGGACCGAGGCGGGCGGCCTGAACCGGTTGCAAAACGGGCGCTTCACGCACTACATGCCCGGCACGTCGGTGGTTGCCACTCTGCAAACGAGGGACGGAGTCCTCTGGGCCGCCACGCGCGAGGGACTGGCGCGGCTGCACGACGGCCGCTGGGAGCCGATGACCTTTTCCGGAACGCGCCCCACCCTGAGTGTCTCGGCGCTCACCGAAGATCGCACCGGTGCCCTCTGGCTCGGCGGCCGCGACGGGTTGTATCGCTGGAAAGGCGGGGCGCTACGCGACTACTCGGAGCAGGCCGGCCTCGGACCCGCCAGAGTCCGTACCATCGTCGAAGATGGCGACGGCGTGGTGTGGATCGCCACGCACGGCCGCGGCCTGCTGCGATTTCAGAACGAGCGCTTCACGGCGTTGACGGTGAAGGAAGGCCTCTCGGGCGACGTCGTGGAGTCGCTGTTCGCCGACGAGCATGGACTGTGGGTTGGCACGGAGTCTGGTATGAGCCTCGTGCGCTCCGGCAAGATCACCAGGCTGCCGGTCAAATACGACGTCCTGATGACCGACCTGTTCACGATTCAAAAGGACGACCGCGGGAATCTGTGGCTCAGCTCCAACCAGGGGTTGGGCATGGTGAGCCAGCGGGAGCTGCTCGAAGCCGCCGACGGGAAGGGGGACAGCGTCCGGGTACACGAGATGATCTCGCTCGATGGACGGCGCCGCATCGAATTCAACGGCTCATCACAGAACGCCGGGTGGAAGAGTCCCGACGGCCGGCTCTGGTTTCCCAGCATCAAGGGGCTCGTGGTGGTCGACCCGGCCCACCTCACCAGCAACGCACTGCCGCCGCCCGTCCACATCGAACAGATCCTCGTGGACGGCCGCGCCGTTCCGGTCACCGATAGCGTGACGGTGCCGCCGGGAGGCGGCGGGCTCGAGCTGCATTACACCGCCACCAGCCTGCTCGTCCCCGAGCGGGTTCGCTTCCGCTACCGGCTCGAAGGCTACGACAAGGATTGGGTCGAGGCGGGCGCACGGCGCGTGGCGTTCTACACGCGCGTGCCGGGCGGGCGCTATCGCTTTCACGTCCTCGCCGCCAACAACGACGGCGTGTGGAACGTGAGCGGCGCCGGGTTGCCGCTGCGGCTGGGCCTGCACTTCTACGAGACGTGGTGGTTCTACGTCCTGAGCGGGTTGGCGATCGTTTCCGCCGTGCTGGGGGGCGTGCGCCTGCGAGTCCGCAGCATCCAGGAACGAGCCCAGCACCTGTCCGTACTCGTGGACGAGCGGACCAGCGAGCTGCAACGGGAAGTCCTTGAACGGAGCCTGGCGGAGGAACGCTACCGACACCTGTTCGACTCCAACCCGCAGCCCGTGTGGGTCAGCGACCGCGAGACACTCGCGTTCCTGGCGGTCAACGACGCCGCCACGCGGCACTATGGCTATTCCCGCGACGAGTTCTTTGCGATGCGGCTCACCGACCTGCAACAGCCCAGTCAGGGCGCAGCACTGGCGGAGTGGATCCGCACCGCCGGCGATGGGTGGCGGGGCACCAGCACCTGGCATCACTGCAAGAAGGACGGCACCGCCATCGAAGTGGAAGTCGCCGCCCGGGCGTTCACCTATGCGGGACGGCCGGCGGCCTTGATCGTCGCCGCGGACATGACCGCGCGCCGGGAACTAGAAGATCGGCTGCGCCAGGCGCAGAAGATGGAGGCCGTCGGGCAGCTGGCGGGCGGCATCGCCCACGACTTGAACAACGTGTTGACCGCCGTCATGGCCCACGTGGACCTGGCGGTCACGGCCCTGCCCCCGGGCAACGACCTGCACGAGGACCTGATGCAGGCCCAGGGCGCGGCGCGCCGCGGCGCCACGATGATCAGCAAGCTGCTCGGCTTCAGTCGCCGCGAGCGCCTCGCCCTGACCCCGCTGCACCTGGAAAAGCTGGTGGCCGAAATCGTGCCCACGGTGCGGCGCATGCACCCGCAGATCGAAGTCGTCGTCAGTTGGGCCAAGGGCCTGCAACCGGTCGCGGCGGACGCCGGCGCCGTGCAGCACATGCTGTTGAACCTCGCCAACAATGGCGCGGATGCGATGCCAAGTGGGGGGGGCGGGGGGGGCCGGCTGACCATCCACCTGGAGCCCGCGACGCCCGACGAGAAGCAAATGGCCGCAAAGGAGTGGGGCGTTCCGGGGCACTACGTCGTCCTCTCCGTGTCGGACAACGGCAGCGGTATGACGCCTGAGACGCTGGCGCGGATCTTCGAGCCCTACTTCACTACCAAGCCGGCCGACCGTGGCAGCGGGCTCGGCATGGCCATGGTGTACGGCTTGATGAAGCAGCACCTCGGCTACGTCCTGGTGAACAGCACGCTGGGGGCCGGCACAGAAGTGCGGTTGTACTTCCCCGTGAGTGCGCGCGCGGTCGAGGCAAAGGTGCCAGAGGTCCTCCCCCCGGTACGGCCGCACGCGCGCCAGACCATCCTGGTGGTGGAGGATCAGGAAGCGGTCCGGAGTGCCGCGACGCGCGGCCTCGCGCGTTTCGGCTATACCGTGCTCGGCGCCGCCGACGGCGAAGAAGGTCTGAAGGTGTGGCACGACCACGCGGATACGATCGATCTCGTGGTGTCCGACATCATCATGCCGCGGATGGGTGGTCTCGCGCTGTATGAGGCCGTGAGTCGCGAGCGCGAGGGGGTCCGCTTCCTCCTGACCAGCGGCTTCACGGGGGATGAAGCGCTGCAGCACACGGCCACCACGAGGGCCCTGCCGTTCTTGCCCAAGCCCTGGACCCTGAACGAGCTGGTGACCGCGGTGCGTGGCGTGTTACCGCAGTCCTGAGTTCCCCGCCGCCTCGAACGTCGCGGTCAGCACGCCAAACATGAACCCGTCTCCCCTCGCGTCGGGGTTCCTGAACACGAAATAGACGTCATGCAATCCCGCCGTGAGGGGGGGGGCGAGCGACACGCGCCGCCGTACCGGCGCCTGATCGGTGGTGGGCTGGATCGGCTCACTCTCCCCCAGCAGCGAACCGGTCGCGGCATCTAGACGTATCTCGATCGTGCCTCCCTTCGCTTGATACTGCAGCGGCGCCACCACGGTGAAGGTCACTGCCCCGACGCCCGTCAGATCGAGCTGCTTCAGGGCGACCGAGGAGCCAGCTCGACTCACGACGGTGATCGGAACCGGGACGCCCTCCGCGCTCTGCTGCGACACTCCCTCCGACCGTTCGCCGTCGGCCACGACGACACTGGGCGAACGCAGCACGCGCGTCTGCTCGGCGCTGATCGCCGGCATGCCGTTCGCGCCGCGATCGGTGTACTCGGCGCGCAGCGCGACCACGCCTTGCGGCGCGTCACCCGAACCCGCGGGAGGCGTGTAGGACCCGCGCACCGGCAGCGACGCCGAGCGCGTCGCCGTGTCGGCGAGACTCATGATGTAGGCGACCATCGCGGATGCCTGTTCGGCGCTCAGCGCGGAATGCGCGGGCATGGCCACCGGGCCCCACACGCCCGATCCCCCTTCGCGAATCTTCCTCGCGAGCCGCGCCATCGCTGTCGTGTCATGCTGGTACCGGCGCGCGACCTCGACGTACGCCGGTCCAGCCGATCGGCGCGTCAACTGATGACAGCCGAGGCAATCGCCATCCTCGATCAAGCGCCGCCCCTGAGCCACGGGGTTGAAACTGGTGGCGGCCGTTGTCACCGGCGGTCCGTCCTTCAGATACTGTCCGCTCACCGCCACGCGTCGCGCCGGGATTCTGCCGCTCTCGAGCGTGCCGTCTTCGCGATCGCTCACGCGCGCCGCGTAGCGCACCGGCACACCCGGGAAGAAGAACGACGTGTTGCCGCCGACGAGGTCGACCGCGACACTCGGCGGCTGATTG
>Ga0209382_10010807_pt1 | contig 11354 bp, 6 predicted proteins | sample SoiMetdeltSBSDD5_FD_187599 | JGI IMG/M metagenome (GOLD analysis project Ga0209382, IMG submission 187599) | Bulk soil microbial communities from a Populus tree surrounding site in Tennessee, USA - Soil MetaG P. deltoides SBSDD5 (SPAdes) (version 2) | ecosystem: Environmental > Terrestrial >...
GGTGTTCGTATAGTTGAACGACCGCGACCAGGTGTAATGGCTCATCACCGAGAAGCCTTTCGAGAAACGCTTGTCGGCCTTGAGCTGCAACCCGTGGTAGTTGTTGCTGGCGTCCGAGCCGTAGTAACGGAAGTTCTGCGACCAGCCGAACTTCTGGAAGAACGGCTTGCGCTGATTGAGGGACAGCGCGCCGAATCCCTGAACCGTCGCCTGGTTGAAATCGTAATCGCCGCCGTTGCCGGCGAAGACGTGCGTGCCCTTCGTGCCTACGTAGGCGGCTTCGACCGCGATGTCGCCGCGCAGTTGGCGCTGCACCGTCACGTTCCACTGGTCGCTCGTCGGCAGGCGCAGCGTCTCCGGCAAGATGAACGCCGTCACCCCGTTCGGCAGGAGTGGGCGGCCGTTCGGCCCTTTCGGCTGGTTGTTGAGGATCGTATCCGGGTTTAGTGGCTGCGGCCCTTGCGCGAGCGTGAAGACCGAGAGGTAATTCTGCGCGGGCTGATTCGACTGGATCGCCAACACTGGCAAATTCTGCGTGACGTTGTGTCCGAAGACCGAACCGAACACGCCGATGTCAAAGCCACGCCCGAAGCCCATGCGCACGACTGTCTTCTCGGTCACGCGGTAGGCTACGCCGATGCGCGGCGCGAAGGTCGTGAACGTGCCTCTCTGATTCAAGTCCAGTCCGACGCCCTGGCTGCCAGCGATCAACACTTCGCCCGTGTCAATGTCCACGAAGCCGCCTTTGCCCACGCCAGTCACGGTCTGTGGGCGATAGAGTTCCCAGCGACCGCCGAAGTTCACTGTCAGATTCTTCGTAGCGCGCCAGGTGTCCTGGCCGAAGAAGAACCACCGGTTCTGGCGCTCTTCCGCGTCGAGAGTGTTGCTGACGTAACGCTCGAAGCGGCTAACGTCGCCGAGCAGGAACGACGCCAGGCCCGTGCCGCCTCCCGACGGCCCTGCGGTGCGCGCCGCGTCGAAATTCAGTTCGCCCGCGCGGTGGCGGTCGCTCGGCACGCGCAGGTTGTATGCGCGGCGAATGTCAGCGCCAAACTTGAACGTATGGTTGCCACGGAGGTTCGTCCAGTTATTGACGAATTGAATCTGTCGCTCGTTCTGTCGCAGCGGGCAGTTACACGCCGAGACGCCGAGCGCGTAACCGAAGTTGAACCCGCCCACACCGTTGATGAAGAAGCCCGGCATGCCGCCTGTGAAGTCATCGTTGTTGAGGCCCGGAATGCCAGCGTCCTTCGCCGGAGTGGTCTGCGCCTGCCCCGGATCAACGCTCACGCGGTAACGGTAGAAGCCGAAGCGAAAGTCGGTCGTCCAGTTCGCGTTCAGAGTGTAGTCGAACCCGGAGGCTAAGCTCTGGTTGCGCGTTTTCGATTCACCGGAGAAGGTCGAGTTCGGGTCAAAACCAACACCGCCGCCGGCGCTGCCGAAGACGCCCGGCGAAATCAGAAGGTAATCGGCGAAGCTGTAGCGCCCGAAGGCGTGCATCCTCTCGCTCACGTAGTAGTCCCAGCGAGTGTTGGTCAGGTCTTCGTCGAACTTGACTGAACCCGCGCCGACATAGTTCGGCAGATCGGGAGAGGCCGGAGTGAAGTTCGGCAGCGGGATAAACTTGTTGAGGAGCGCCTGCGCCTGCTTCGAGACGCGATCGAGCGGGATGACATTCTTCTTCCCGTTGGCGTCGACGAACTGCGTTCGGTTAGCCGGAGCCGTGTTTCCTGCCGGATCAAAAATGTTAACGCCGGTCGCGCTGAAATCGCCTCGGCGCTCAGCCTCTGTCGGCACGCGCATCAGGACCGAGCCGCCGATGTTGCGGCGCGTGCCCTGGTAATCTGCGAACCAGAAAAGTTTGTTGGCGATGATCTTTCCGCTCGCGGCGCCGCCGAACTGATTGAGCTGGGTCACCGGGATGAAGCGGTCAGTACCGCGAATCTTCTGGAACTGAGTGAAGGGGTTGCGCGCGTTGAGATGATCATTGCGCAGGAACTCGAACCCGACGGCATGGAAATCGTTCGCGCCGGAGCGCGTTTGCGCGCTCACGACTCCGGCGTTCGCGCCGAACTCGGCGTCGTAATTGGCCGTCGTGACCTTGGCCTCGGTCACCGATTCGAGCGTCGGATTGATGACGATCAGGCCGAGCATCGAATCGTGGTTGTCCGTGCCGTCGAGCAGGTGCGACGTGCCCGCGAAGCTCTGGCCGTTGACGACCTTGCGAAATGACCCCTGCGGGTCTTCGCTCGCGGCGGTCTGGCCCGGAAAGGCCGTCACGCCCGGCGTAAAGATTTCAACCGCCGTGAACCTCCGATTGGCGATCGGCAGATTGGTCACCGCCTTCTCGCTGAACATGACCGCCACGTCACTGCGTTCGGTCTTCAGCAGCGGAGCCTCGGCGCTGATCTCCACGACCTGACTGACTTCGCCGACCTCCAGCTTCACGTCGACACGCGACTCCTGATCCACCGAGACGGAGACGGTCTGCAAGGCGGCTTTGAAACCGACGGCTTCGACGCGCACCTTGTAAGTCCCGGCGATCAGGAAGCGTTGCGTGAAGTTACCGTCGTTATTGGTCGTGGTGTTGAAGCTCACCGACCGCTGAGTATCGGTGATCACCACCTTCGCATTCGGCACGGCGGCTCCTGACTGATCAAGCACTGTGCCGACGATGTTGCCGTAGACCGCCTGTCCGAAAGCTTTCGGCCCGAGCAGCGCGAGCAAGACGAAGCAAATTGTAACAATAGCCTTTCTCATAGTTGAGACCTCCCTGAAGGGTTACTGGGAACATTCGAGAAAGAGGGACGCCAAATCCCCCGATTTTTGAGCGATCAAATCGTATGGGTAACAAACAGACTTCATTGAACTCCGGTTGATACCTCACCACCCCAGCTTGATCTTGCAAAGCGCTCTCTTGTAACTCCATCGCCATAAAAACTTCGTCGGCGACGTCATATTCTGATTTGGTGTTGAAACCGCTTGCCGGAATGAAACCTTAGATCACTTTTCAAATGTATGAAGACTGTCAGCCACCGCAGCACACCGCAGGGCGCAGAGGGCATAATGATTTCTCTGTGCCCTGCGGTGCGCTCTGTGGCTATCAAAATGTGAACTTGAGCCCGAATTGAATCTGCCGCGAAGTCGTCACGGTCGAGGTGATTTTGCCGGCGGTCGGCGCAATCGCCCCCTGCGCGTTGGTGAAAGCGATCTGGCCCGAAGGCACGGCGAAATTCGGATGATTCGGCAGATTGAAGACCTCGGCGCGGAACAGCAGCGAGCGCGATTCGCCCAACGCGAACGATTTGCCGAGCGACGCGTCAACATTCACCACTCCGGGACCGATCACCGTGTTGCGACCGAGCGTGCCGCGCGTGTTCACGGCGGGCAACTCAAACGCATTCACGTCGAAGTAACGATTAGGGTCGCCCAGAACCGGGTTGGAGGACGCGCCAGCTTTTAGATTCGGACGCTCGTTCGCCGAGAAGCTCGTCGTATTCAGATTGCCCGAACGATTGAATCCGAGCCGCACGGTGAACGGCGTGCCCGACTGAATCGCCGTGATGTTGTTCAGCTGCCATCCCTTGACCAGCGCGCCGGCAAGGCCTTTCAAGTTGCGTCCGAACGGCAGATCGTAAGTCCAGTTGAAGGTCAGATTGTGTTTGATGTGGAACGCCGACAACCCGCGATCAATAGTGCGGTCGTACCAGTCCAGCCCGTATTGCACGACGTTACCGAAATCCTGCGAGTTGATTCCGCTCGAATCGTCAATCGAGCGCGAGAAGGTGTAAGACAACTGCGCGCGCAAACCAGCCGAATAACGCTTGATGACGCTAAGCTGCGCAGAATGATAAAACGACTGCGCGTCGGTCACGCGCTGCCAAATGCCCGTGAAGTTCGGGTTGCGGCGACCCGCCGCCGGATTGTAGGTCTTCACGCCATTGACGATTGATTCGGGCGCGAGGTTTGCGTCGCCGAGGCGGATCAAATGATTGCCGCGCGAGCCGGCGTAGGCGACCGTCACATCGACGTCGCCGGGCAGCGAGCGCTGAATGCTCAGGTTGAATTGCATGACGTAGGGCGTTTGCAGATCGAAGTTGACCGTCTGCAACTGCGCGCGGATCGGCGCGTTCGGGTTAAACCCTTGCGTGATGATCGGAAATGGAGGATTGTTGATCGAGGTGCGCGTCGTGAATGGCGGGTTGAGACTGCCCGAGAAGAAATAGTACTTCGGCAAAATCTCGTCGTAAAAGATTCCGAAGCCCGCGCGCACCGACGTCTTGCCGCCGCCGAACGGGTCCCACGCGACGCCGATACGCGGCGCGAAGTTTTTGAGTGAAGGGTTGTTGTGCCAAGGATCCCCGACCGTGAGCGTGCTATCACTCACGTTGCGCAGATTTGAAATCTTGCCGTTGACTTCGGTGGGGACAGTGGCGAACTCGTACCGCAGGCCGACATTGAAAGTCAGATTGCTGCGGAATTTGTAATCGTCCTGAACGAAGAATCCGAAGAGCGATTGGCGATAGCCGCGCACCGGATCAACCAGTCCGGGCAGAGCCACGTCGGCGCTGCGCGCTCGCCCCTGCAAAAACAATTCGAGGCTGTCGAAGTTGAGCACGCCTCCGCGCTGGCTGACGGTGTTCTGATTGAACTGAAGGCGCTGCCCCTGCGCGCCGAACTTTAAAGCGTGCGCGCCGCGAGTCAGGAAGAGAGTGTCGCCCCACTGGAAGTTATTCAAGCGATCCAGGCGCGGCAGCCGGAAATCGCCTCCAAGTTCGGTCACCACGCCCGAAATCGAGATGTAGCCGGGTGGCTCGCCGGGCACAAACGAAAGGTTTGCGGGGATGTCAACCGTGCGAACGTTGTCGGCCTCCTGCACCGAGCGGTTGAAACCCAATCGCACGGTGTTGAGCGCTCCCGGGGCGAAGGTGTGTTGATGTTCCAGCGTCAGGTATTGATTGCGCGAACGCTCTTTGGTGAAAGCGATCGGCGGCTTGTTGAAAGCCTGTCGATCGACATCACCGTTGTCGAACGTGTAACGTCCCCACAGGTTGTCACGCGACGAAAGCTGATGGTCAATACGCCCCTGGACGAAATATTCATTGGTCGGCTGCGACTCTGTGAAGAGATATTCCGCCACGCCACCTCCAAGGTTGCGTCCGTTCGGTAGTGGGAAGAAGGTTTGCAGATAAGCCGGAATCGCCGGGTGCAATGTGACGGCGCGCCCGCCGGGCAACCTGCCCTGCCGCGCATCGGCGTCGGGCACGGCCGAGACCCCGGTGACGCCCAGCCGTTCGATCAACGATTCATAAGCGGCGAAGAAGAAGGTCTTGTCTTTGCGAATCGGGCCGCCGACGGCGCCCCCGAATTGATTGCGCTTGAAAGCTGGAATCTCCTTATCCGCCGGATCGAAGAAATTCTTCGCGTCGAACGCCGAATTGCGATGAAACTCGAAGAGCGATCCGGTGAATCTGTTCTGGCCTGATCGTGTGACGGCGTTGATCACGCCACCGGCGGATCGTCCGAATTCGGCCGAGTAAGCGTTGGTCAAGACCTGAAATTCCAGGACCGCCTCGACGCCGAGCAGTACGCCCCCGACCGAGCCCGGCGTTTTATTGTAGACGTTGTTGATGTCGGTGCCGTCGAGCAGAAAATTGTTCTGCTCGGGACGCGCGCCGTTGATCGATATCTTCGGCGTGCGCCCGCCGACCGGATCGTTGCCAGCGGCCAACGCCGGGGTCACGCCGGTTTGCAGCAGGGCGAGTTGTTGAAACGAACGCCCGTTGAGCGGCAGATCGCGGATCTCCTGTTTGGTAACCAGCCCGCTCAACGCCGCGGAGACCATGTTGATGGTCGTCGCCGCGCCTTCGACAGTCACGGTCGTTTCGATCTGACCGATCGTCAACGTCACGTCTGCCACGGCGTCCTGGCCTACGGCCAGCGAAACGCCTCGACGCAGCAACGGTTGAAAGCCCGAGGCGGTGACGCGAATTTCGTAATCGCCCGACGGCAGCAGCGGCACGCGGTAGCGGCCTTCGGCGTCGGTGACGGCGTTGTACGTCACGCCGGTGCCGACGTTACGGACTTCGACCGCTGCGTTACGCACAGCCGAGCCGTTGGCGTCGGTGATCGCTCCTTGAATGCTCGCGCCGACGGTTTGCGCTGAAACGACGATCCCTGAAAGCAGGATCGCCATAACGGAGATCGACAATGCGGTGACGAGTTTTCTTGCGTTCATTGGTGATTCCTCCTGGAAGATCAACGCTATGCGTCTGAATGTTGCGGCGCAAGACGGCGTCTTACGCCGGTTTGTGTAACGCTAAATTATGACCTTCTGGATAATCAGACCTCGTTGAATTCGGGTTGATACTTCACCACGCCGGCGCAACCGCTCAAGGCGCCCTCCCCCAATTCCATCACCATGAACACTTCGTCAGCCACGTCATACTCAGATTTTATACCGAACCTGCTCGCCGGGACGAATCCAAAACGCGGGTAATAACCCGGATGCCCGAGGACAACAACGAACCGGCGCCCCTCTTCACGGCATCGCCTTAACCCCTCTTCGACAAGCAGCGAGCCTATACGTTGGTTCTGTCTTTCTGGGATGACAGACATCGGCGCCAGCCCGACGCCGACTAATTCCCTTTCACTTGTTTCAATCGTAACCGGGCTAAAGAGAATGTGGCCGATGACGCGACCATCGTCTTCGGCCACGAGCGAGATCGTCGCTTTGCCGTTCAGTCGAAGCGCGTCAACCAAGTCCGCCTCCGCCGCGCCGCCGAAGGCCCGCTCGTTGACGATTCGGATTGCGGGAACGTCTTCAGGCTTTTCAGGGCGAATGATCATCACTCATATTTCTTCAACTCAAGCTTGGCGATCGCTTCGCGGTGAACTTCGTCCGGGCCGTCGGCCAACCGCAGCGTGCGCTGATGCGCCCAGGCGTTGGCCAGGTGGAAGTCCTGGCTGACACCGCCGCCGCCGTGAGCCTGCAGCGCGCGGTCGATCACGCGCAAGGCCATGTTCGGCGCTACGACTTTGATCATCGCGATCTCGGCGCGCGCCGCCTTATTGCCCACCGTATCCATCATATAGGCCGCCTTGAGCGTGAGCAGACGCGCCTGCTCTATCTCCATCCGCGATTCGGCGATGTCGGCGCGGATCGTCCCCATCTCGGCCAGCGTCTTACCGAAGGCGACGCGATGTTTGACGCGGCGGCACATCGCTTCGAGCGAGCGTTCGGCCAACCCGATCGTGCGCATGCAATGATGGATTCGCCCCGGCCCGAGGCGGCCCTGCGCGATCTCGAAGCCGCGCCCTTCGCCCAGCAGTATGTTCGACGCGGGCACGCGGACGTTTTCAAAAGTGACCTCGGCGTGGCCGTGCGGCGCGTCGTCGTAGCCGAAGACGTTGAGCATCCGTTTGACCATGACGCCTTTCGCGTCCAGCGGGACCAGGATCATTGACTGCTGTTTATGCGTAGGAGCCGACGGGTCGGTCTTGCCCATGAAGATCGCGATCTTGCATCGCGGGTCGCCCGCGCCCGAAGTCCACCATTTGCGCCCGTTGATCACATAATCATCGCCGTCACGCGCGATTGAAGATTGAATGTTAGTCGCGTCGGACGAGGCCACGTCGGGTTCGGTCATCGCAAAACAGGACCGAATCTCGCCGTTGAGCAGCGGGGTCAGCCACCGTTTCCTCTGCTCTTCGGTCCCATAGCGGACCAGGACTTCCATATTGCCGGTGTCGGGCGCCGAGCAGTTGAAGACCTCGGCCGACCACGGCACGCGCCCCATAATCTCGCACAGCGGCGCGTATTCCAGATTGGTCAATCCCCCGCCGTACTCGCTCTCGGGCAGAAACAGATTCCACAATCCTTCGGCCCTGGCCTTCGGCTTCAACTCCTCGATCAGAGGAATGACCTTCCATCGGTCGCCGGTGTTGAGCTGTTCGTAAAACTTCCCCTCGTTCGGATAGATGTGCTCGTCCATGAAGGCCGAGAGTTTTTTCTGCAGGTATTTGACCTTGTCTGAAAATTCAAAGTTCATTCGTGATCTCCATTTCCCTGGCGTTTGTAGTACCGCCTTCAGGCGGAAGCGTTTCATAACCAGAGCGCTTCCGCCTAAGGCGGTACTCAAAACAGCTTCCGCCTAAAGGCCAATGAGGTTAAGTTGGGGCTTTGGGAACACAAAAAGCGCAAAACCAACACAAAAAGCACAAAGAAAATCCTTGGTTGGTTTGCGCTTTTTGTGTTTCTTCCTTTGTGCTTTTTGTGTTCCTGCGGCTCCCATCTTCCTAACTTAACCTCATTGGCCTTTAGGCGATACTACAAACCTCACAAAATCGCTTCAATTAATTGAGGTCCGGCTTCAGCCATAGCGCGTTCAAGCTCCCGCGCCAAATCTTCGGCGGTCTCGACTCGCGCGCCGTGTACGCCCATTCCATTCGCCAGGCTCACCCAATCGATCGCGGGCTGAGTCAGTCCGATCAGACTCTGCGCCTGTTTGCCGACCTCTTTCGCGCCCGCCCTCATCAATTCAATGCCCAGGATGCGGTAGCTGCGGTTGTTGCAGATGATCGTTTTGACGTTTAGTCGTTCGCGGGCCTGAGTCCACAACGCCTGTAGCGTGTACATAGCGCTGCCGTCTGCTTGCGGATTGATCACCATTCGATCGGGGCAGGCGATGGCGGCGCCGGTCGCGCACGGCGGCCCTAATCCGATGGCGCCGCCGGGCTGCGTCAATAGAGTGTGCCGCGCCGCCGATTGCGACATCGTCAGGAACGGCCCCATGCTCGTGTTGCTCTCGTCCATCACGACGGCGTTTTCAGGCAGAAGCGCGGCGACGACGGCCGAGAGCGTCTCGGGCGTGATTTTGCCGGTCGGACGCGGCGGAGTTTGGACAATCGAGTTTTGATCAATATTCACAGGCGCGCCGAGCGCGTCGGCCAGCGCCTCGAGGGCGTCGGCGACGTCTTCTTCCGGCGACGCCAGTACGCTCGTCCGCTGCTCCGGCGAGATGATAAAGCTGGGCGCGCCCGGATAGCCGAAGAACGATACCGGCGGTTTCGCCCCGGCCAGCACAACCGTCCTATAAATCGAGATGGCGGCGATGGCGGCTTCGGGGAAATATGGGAGGCGCTCAACACCGGGCGTCCCGGCGCCGCGCTCCCACCGCGCCGGAAATGTTTCGCACATCAGCTTGCAGCCGGTCGCGGCTGCGACGCGCGCGGCTGCATTCAGACCGCGTTCGCGCAGCGCATATGCGCCGAGAAATAGAACTTTCGGCTCATCGCGCCGCAGCGCCTCGACCGCCTGATTGATCGCGCCCTCGCCGACTTTCGGCGGCCGCGCAATCTCGCGAACCGCAACCGGCCCATTCGCCGCGTCCATTTGGCAATCGTGGGGAACGATCAGGGTCGCGATCCGCCCCGGCTTTGTCGAGGCCGCCTCAATCGCTTCGGCGACATCGCCCGCCAACTCTTCCGCCGATTTGTTTCGGCGGACCCAGGCGGAAACCGGCCTGGCCAGCGATTCGATGTCGCTCGTGAGCGGCGCGTCGGCGGCCAGATGCCAGGTGGCGTGCTCGCCGATCAGGTTGATTATCGGCGAACGGGCGCGCCGCGCGTCATGCAGGTACGCGACGCCGTTGGCGAAACCAGGCCCCAGATGTAACAGCGTCAATCCCGGCTTCTCCGACATTCGCGCGTAGCCGTCAGCCGCGCCCGTGCAAACGCCTTCAAACAAACACAACACGGCGCGCATCCCCGTCGTCTCGTCAATCGCGCGCACCATCGGCATTTCGGTGGTGCCGGGATTGGCGAAGCAGACGTCGACGCCAGCGTCAATCAGAGTGCGAATTAAACTTTCGGCTCCGTTCATAATATTTGAAATTATTTTGGCGAACTGTCCAGCGCCTGCCGGTCTACGACTGCGGCAAAAGCAGCCGCGATAATGACTGCGAAAATGCCTATGGCGATGAGCGTTCTCACTATTCCGACCTTGCGATGGGTCACCATAAATCGCCCGTCTCTATCCCACGTCGTCACGCCCTTTTTCGAGAGGCTATTGTAAGCGAAGAGACTGGTTACCAGCGTCACTAGTGGAATCAGCCCTGTCCCAAGCCCCTTCAACCAAACTCCGAAACTGCGCGACAGCGCCTGGCCGAAGCTGAGATTGCTTCCGTTTTTGTTGTTCACCCGGACTCTCAACAAAGCCTTGCCCGGCGTGCAACCGAAAGTGGCGATCAGAGCCGCCTCAATCGGAATCCAAAGCGTCAGCGCCAAAAACTGAATAAGCTGATCAACCAACCGATTATTCAACCCATCGGGGAGAACGGCGCCGATGGGAATGCCGACAATAATGCAGATCAGCGCGATGTCAATCGAACGCGCCCAATACCGCACCCACGGGCGCGTCTGCGTTCCCTCTTCAACCAGGGCTCCGCCAAGCTCAGGCGCCGGGCGGAGGTAAATACCCTCGACCTCATTTAGGGGAATCCACCCTTCAGTTCCCTCGACCCAAACAATGTCGTCGAAGGTAACCGCGCCGCCGTCCAGCATGCCTTGAAGCTGCTCAAGCGAGTACGGACCTTCCGTGCCGTACCCGCTGCGCACGTGGATTTGCATTGGCGTCTTCTCCGTCACTTGATCGGCGAATAATCGGTCGCCATCAAAATTACTGACTCGACCTTCACCGTCAGCTTGCCGTTCTTCTCACTCTCGTCACGGGCTTTTTGCCATTCGGGGTCGGCGCCGAAATCCTTAAAGGCTTTGTCGCGCGCCTCGCGGCTGGGGAAGGCCAACACGTAAACCAACGTGTTCTCAGAACCTTTCTCCTTGTCGGTCGGCCCCCAGAAACCCACGATTTCCATACCGTGCTTCTTGAAAAGCTTCAACGTGTGGTTGCGGAACCGGGCGTGAAGCTCTTCGAGTTTGCCCGGCGCGGCGGTGTAAGTGCGGATCTCGAAACAGCGCGAGTCTTTAGCGAGCGACGGGCTTGGCGCGATGGTCGGCGGCGCGGGCGCGTTTTGCGCCGCGGCGACGATCGAAACAAAAGAGAGAATCGAAACGAGGGCGAACAGCTTGATGAGTTTGTTCATTGCAGTGAGTCTCCAGTGAAAATGATCCACGAAGCCACACGAAGCCGCCCGAAGATTCGTGGCCCTTCGTGTGGCTTCGTGGACGGGTTTTATTTCGGCGCCATGCGCAACGCCCCGTCCAGGCGAATCACTTCGCCGTTGAGCATTGCGTTTTCGATGATGTGTTTGGCCAGCGCGGCGTATTCCGCCGGGTCGCCGAGCCGTGGCGGGAACGGGATCTGCGTGCCGAGCGATTTCCTCATGTCCTCAGGC
>Ga0209382_10010808_pt1 | contig 11353 bp, 11 predicted proteins | sample SoiMetdeltSBSDD5_FD_187599 | JGI IMG/M metagenome (GOLD analysis project Ga0209382, IMG submission 187599) | Bulk soil microbial communities from a Populus tree surrounding site in Tennessee, USA - Soil MetaG P. deltoides SBSDD5 (SPAdes) (version 2) | ecosystem: Environmental > Terrestrial >...
GTTTCGTCGTCATTCGCTACGAAATGGTTCACGAGACGCGTGTCATTCCACTCGACCCTTCGACAAGCTCAGGGTCGCCCCGCGCGGAGTCGAGGGGCGACGGTCGCGCGAATCTTGGCAAGGCGTTACGGTTCGACGCGGGAAGCGCGCGGGGACATTGGGAAGGCGACACACTCGTGGTTGAGACGACGAATTTCAAGCAGCGAAGCGCGTATCGCAACGCCAACGCCGAGACTCTGCGTCTGGTCGAGCGCTTTCGACGTACGTCATCCGACCGGGTCGAGTGGTCGGTGACGGTCGATGATCCATCGACGTGGGCCAGGCCGTGGACGTTCTCGATGCCGCTGACGCGAAACGAAGACGAGGCAATCGAGTTGTACGAGTGTCACGAGGGGAACCACGCGATCTTCAACATCCTCAGTGCGGCTCGTGCTGCCGAGCAGGACAAGGCGTCATCGGAGTCGCGCTAGACGCGTGCTAGGATCGCCAGGATGTCCGAGAACCAGGAACCTGCCGAGGCCACCGAAGTCACGTTCATAGGGTTCGTCCTGTCGCTCGCGCACACCGCCGCATTTCATTTCGGCGACGTGGCGGACCCGGCGACGGGACAGGCCGGCCCGACGAACCTCGCCGCCGCGCACCAGATTATCGAGATTCTGGTGCTGCTCGAGCAGAAGACGAAAGGCAACCTGACTGCCGAAGAGCGGCAGCTGCTGGAACAGATCGTCTACGAACTTCACCTGCGCTACGTCGAGGCCACCAAGACGACGCCACCACCGGAAGCTTCGCGCATCATCATTCCTTGACCCTTCGATTGACACTCAGGGTCATCCCGAGCACAGTCGAGGGATGATGGTTCGACCCGCAAGAGTGACCTTCCTGGGCACCGGCACGTCGCATGGCGTGCCGATGATTGCGTGCAGCTGCGCGGTCTGCCGGTCGACGGACTCGCGTGACAAGCGGCTGCGCCCGTCGATTTTTCTGGACGTGCCGTCGTATGCCCAGATTCTGGTCGATGCTGGTCCCGACCTGCGTCAGCAAGCGCTCACGTTTGGCGTCAACCACGTGGATGCCATTCTGCTCACGCATTCGCACGCCGACCACATCCTCGGTCTCGATGAAGTTCGCCGCTTCAATGCGATCACCGGCGCACCGCTTCCGTGCTACGCCAGCCCGCAGACGTGGGAGACCGTGTGGCGCACCTTCCATTACATCTTCGACGGCGTCCAGCGAAAGGGAGGCGGGGTTCCCAAGATCGACGCGCATGAGATTCGGGGCCCTCTGACGATCAAAGGGGTGCGGGTTGTTCCTGTGCCGGTCTGGCATGGTGACATGCCGGTACTTGGGTTCCGCTTCGGTGACTTCGCGTATCTCACCGACTGCAATCGGATAGACGACTCGTCGATGGCCCTGGTGGCCGGAGTCGACACACTCGTCATCGATGCCCTTCGCGATCGCCCGCACGTGACGCACTTCAGCGTGGACGAGGCGCTCGCCGTCATCGCGCAACTCAGGCCGAGGCGCGCGTACATGACGCACATGACGCACGATCTCGGGCACGCCGCCACGAGCGCACGCCTGCCCTCGGGCGTTGAACTGGCATATGATGGGCTCGTGCTCGACGTGCGAGTCGACGTGGAGTGAATGGAGACCATCCACTTCCCGGACGACCCTCGACCGCCGTGGCTGGTGCATCCTGTTCTGGCGCTCGGCAATTTCGACGGCTTGCATCGCGGCCATCTCAAGATCATCGAGCGCGTCCGTCGTGGCGCCGCCGAGCATGGCGGCACGCCGATGGCGATGACCTTCGATCCTCATCCACCGCGCGTTCTGCGGCCGGACAAGGCACCGAAGTTGTTGATGACGAAAGCCCAGCGGCTCGAGTCGCTTCATCGCGCCGGCATCAACTGCGTGGCCGTCGTGCGATTCACGCGCGAGTTGTCGGAATGGGACCCGGAGACGTTTGTTCGGACAGTGCTCGTGGACTGGTTGCGGGTCTCGGAGGTTTGGGTTGGAGCCAACTTTCTGTTTGGCCACGGGCGCAGCGGCAACTTCACAGTGCTGCGCACGCTGGGTCAGCATTATGGTTTCCGGGCTGACAAGATCGACGCGGTACGCTACAAAGACTTCGTCGTGAGCAGCACACGCATTCGACGGCTGGTCTCAGAGGGTCGCGTCGACGAGGCAGGCGCCCTGCTCGGACATCCGTACTTCGTCGACGGCACCGTGATCGCGGGACGGAAGCGTGGCCGCGAGATTGGGTTTCCGACAGCCAATCTGCAGACCGCGAACGAGTTGATTCCACCGCACGGTGTCTACGCCACGACCACGACGATCGAAGGCGTCGTGCATGCCGGGATCACGAACGTAGGCGTCCGTCCGACATTCGGGGAGAAGGAGTTGACCGTCGAAACCCATCTGCTTCGCTATTCGGGTGACCTCTACGGCCGTTCTGTGCGACTGGGATTCGTGCAGCGTGTGAGAGACGAGCGTCAATTTCCGGACGTCGACGCGTTGCGGGAGCAAATCGAAGCCGATCGACGCGTGGCCGATCGGTTGTTCAGCCGGTTCTGCGTGTAGCGTGGACGCGAGCACCTTCGAATTCACGATCTCGGTTCCCCGCGACGCGCAGTTTGTCTCGATGGTGCGTGGGTTGGCGATGCAGGCGGCGCGGTACGCGTCGTGCGACCATGCCGACGCCGAGACATTCGCCGGGTCCGTGGAGGCGGCCGTGCATGCCTGCCTGCGCGACCCCTCATCGAACGCCACTATCTACGTCGTCGTTCGACGCGATGCCGGGCCACTCGAGTTCCTGATCGACGGCCGCACCGTCGCCGTCGAACCCTGACGAACCGCCATGCTTCGCCTTTACAACACCCTCACGCGACAGGAGGAGGCGTTCGCGCCTGAGCGCGACAACACGGTGCGAATGTACGCGTGCGGCCTCACGGTCTACGCCCGCGGACACATCGGTAACTTCCGAACTTTTGTCTGCGTTGACGTTCTGCGACGCACGCTGAAGCATCTCTGCGGTCACAAGGTCGACGGAGTCATGAACTACACCGACGTTGACGACAAGACGATTGCCGGGTCGGTCCGTACCGGCAAGCCGCTCCGTGAGTACACGGAGGAGTGGGTCAACGCGTTCCGCTCCGATGCTGACCTGCTGGGCATCGAGGCGCCCGAACACGCGCCGCGCGCGACCGACGATGCGAACATGCAGGCGATGTGCGACATGGTTGTGGCGCTCGAAAAGAACGGCCACACGTACCGGCGGGATGGATCGATCTACTTCAGGATCGGATCGTTGCCGACGTACGGGCGTTTGGCCAGGCTCGATCCTGACGGCCTCCACGCCGGCGCGAGCGTTGACCTCGACGAATACTCGAAGGACGATGCGAGAGACTTCGTGTTGTGGAAGGGCGCGAAACCAGGGGAGCCGGTATGGGAGTGCGCCGGGCTGCCTGGTCGTCCGGGCTGGCACATCGAGTGCTCCGCGATGGCGCTGCGCCTGCTGGACGGCGCGCCGATCGACATCCATGCCGGCGGCGTCGATCTGATCTTTCCGCATCACGAGAACGAGATCGCGCAAGCCGAGGGGGCGACGAAGCAGACGTTCTCCCGGTTCTGGGTCCACGTCGAGCATCTCTTCGTCGAAAACGAGAAGATGTCGAAGTCGCTCGGCAACGTCTACACCGTCCCCGATATCGTCGCCAAGGGCTTCCGGCCGTCAGCCCTGCGCTATCTGCTGCTCTCGTCGCACTACCGGAAGCAGCTGAACTTCACCTGGTCGGGAATGGAACAGGCCGAGGAGTCACTCAGGAGAGTGGTGGACTTTCTCGTCCGACTCGATGGCGTGACAGCGCAGGGCTCGTCGGAAGAGATTGCGGCCGCCGTCGCGAAGGCACGCGACGCCTTCAAGGCGGCGCTTTTAAGTGATCTCAACACTGCCGCTGGACTCGCGGCACTGTTCGATCTCGTCAAGGCTGGCAATGCCGCGATCGATGCGGGAAAGATGAGCAGCGCGGACGCGGCCCTCGTTCGATCGACGGTCGACGATCTCGATCGCGTGCTCGGGGTTGTGTCCCTCCGTCGAGCTGAGGACGCCAGGCCACCGATTCCGGTCGACGAGATCGAGCGCATGATAGAGGAGCGGAAAGCCGCGAAGCAGCGCCGGGATTTCACAGAAGCCGATCGGATTCGTACGGCTCTCGCCGATCGGGGTGTGCTGCTCGAGGACGGTCCGTCCGGCACGCGATGGAAGAAGAAGTGACATGACCGGGCCAGCCCTCAAGACTCCACTCCCTGGCCCGCGGGCGAAGGCGCTCATCGAGCGCGACGCGAAGGTCGTCTCGACCTCCTACACGCGCGACTATCCGCTCGTGATGGCTCGCGGCGAAGGTGCGCTCGTCGAGGACGTCGACGGCAACGTCTTCCTGGACTGCACCGCCGGCATCGCGGTCACCTCAACCGGTCATTCCCATCCCGACGTCGTCACCGCCATCGTCGAGCAGTCGCAGAAGTTCCTCCACATGTCGGGGACCGACTTCTACTACGAGCCGCAGGTGCGTCTCGCCGAGGAGTTGTCCGCGATCGCGCCGATGCCGGGTCCCCATCGGTCGTTCTTTGGTAACTCGGGCACTGAGGCCAATGAGGCTGCGATCAAGCTCGCTCGCTATTACACGAAGCGTCCCAATATCATCGCCTTCTTCGGTGCGTTCCACGGCCGGTCGATGGGATCGCTCTCGCTCACGGCAAGCAAGCTGACGCAGCGACGCGGCTTCGGGCCGTTCATGCCGGGCGTATTCCATGCGCCGTATGCGAACTGTTATCGCTGCCCGGTCGGTCTGAGCCCCGACAACTGCGCGGCCGAGTGCCTGCGCTTCATCGAGGAGCAACTCTTCGTCCATCTTGTGCACCCCGAAGAAGTGGCGGCGATCGTCGTGGAGCCGATCCAGGGCGAGGGTGGTTACGTCGTGCCGCCGAACGTCTTTCATGAGCGGCTGCGCGAGATCACCAGCACGTTCGGGATGCTGCTGATCGTCGACGAGGTTCAGTCCGGCATGGGGCGCACGGGCAAGATGTTCGCGATCGAGCACACCGGCGTCACACCCGACGTCGTGACGATGGCGAAGGGAATTGCGTCGGGCTTGCCGCTGGGCGTGATGACGTCGCGATCGGAGATCGTGTCCTGGCCGCCTGGCACTCACGCCAGCACGTTCGGTGGCAACCCCGTGTCGTGCGCGGCATCACTGGCGACGCTCAAGCTGCTCCGCGACAGCCTCGTGAGGAACGCTGAGGTCGTGGGCGCGCACATGATCGCTGCCGTGAAGGCGCTGATGGATAAGCACTCGATCATCGGGGACGTGCGAGGACGCGGGCTGATGATCGGCGTCGAACTCGTTCGCGATCGCCAGACCAAGGAGCGCGCCACCACCGAGCGCGACCGTATCGTGCAGGAGTGCTTCAAGCGCGGGCTGCTGGTGCTCGGCGCTGGTCAGAACGCTATCCGTCTCTCTCCGCCGCTGGTGCTGACGACTGCGCAAGCTGACACCGCGATCGAGATCCTGGACCAGGCGATTCATAGCGTCCGGCCTTCTTGGGCGCCGTAGCGCGGAGCGCGAAGGCGGCAGCCGGACCCATCACGCGCTCGGCGGCGCCACGAAGTCGCTGCTGAAGATCACGTATTCGATCATCCACACGCCGTTGCTCTCGCGGAAGACCCACAGGAACTTGCCGCGATCGCGGCGTTTCTGCCCTCCATCTTTCGGGACGAGATTCAACCGGAAGTCGCCACTGGCGTAGGCGAGCGTGCCCTGGCCCGAGACATCGCCGGCCTCGATCTCCAGATCGGATGCTCCCTCCGCGAAGCGATCGTCGTAGTACTGCTGAACGAACTGGCGCCCGCGCATCAGTGCGCGATTGGGAGGCATGACGACGCCGGTCGTCGAATACAGGGCCGCGGCTTTCGCCGCATCTTTGGCATTGAATGCGACTCTCAGTTGCTCGATCAGTTTCTTGATGTTCTCGACATCGGATCGGTCGAACTGCGGCCCGGATTGGCCCGAGCAGGCGACAGCACCGAGCAGCGCGGCGCAAAGGACAAGAGGCGCGATTCGCTTCATGGTGACCTCCCAGACGACGGTGACTGCAGTGCGAGACTTCACAGCACTGCATCGTAGCGCGATCGAACTCGGGCTGACGATAGGGGTCAGGACGGCGCGTCAAACGCGTGCGCGTACACCACGATGTCCGGCCGGTCGCCTTTGACGTCGACAGTCACGACGTCGAATCGGCATGCCCGGTCGTGCAGGTTGTTGCGGGAGAGGTAGTCGACCGCCATCTGCGCGATGCGACGTTGCTTCCACGGCGTGACGGCGGCCGCGCCGCCGCCGAATTCATCGCCGTCCCGTGCCTTCACTTCGACGAAGACGATCGTCTCTTCGTGATGGGCGACGATGTCGATTTCGCCGAATCGTGAGCGATACCGTCTGGCGAGAATTGCGTACCCGCGGCGCTCGAGTTCTTCGCAGGCGAGCTTCTCGCCCAGTTTTCCAAGGGATTGGCGCTTGTCATCTTCCATGGCCTCGAACCGATCGCACGTTCAGGGCCAAGAGGGCGACAGCCTGGCTAGTCTTTTCCTCGTGTCTGGACGTAAACGAGACCGAATTCCGTCCCATCTCCACGCGGCTTCACCGAGACGATGTGCTGCTCGTGTTCGGGGCCGGCCGCCAGATGCAGGTCACGCTCAAAGAGTTTCTCGCGGCACTCCCGACGGCCTCGACGGAAATCGACGTCGCCGCGGCACTCGGTGACCTCGCCGTACGCTTTCAGTTCGTTGCGATAGAAGTCGATCACGCGGTCCTGGGCGTCAGTACTCTCGAACTTGGCCGCGACGACCTTCACGCCGAACATCGAGTTGCCGACGTTGACATTGGCGCTCTTCGGCTCGTCTTCGTCTTCCAGGGGTCGGGCGCCCGGGTAAACAGCGAGACCGGTGTCGGCTTTCTCCACATTCGTTCGAACGGAGACGTTGCCAACCGGCGTCGTGATATCGACGTCGGCCTTGCCGTCCACCTCGTGTTTGCGCACATCGACGTTGCAGGCGGCGAGCGGGAGGACCATTGCCACCAGCGCGGCCGCAGAGGACAGCAGTCTGCTATGTCTATCCATGTCCAACAAGACGGCAAAGTCCGGTTCCGAGTTCCGGGTTCCCGGTTCCGGTTCAGCGTTCCGGTTCAGAGTTCCGTTACGGCAGTCTTTCCGCAGGGATCCCCAGTGCCAACGCGATATTCCGCAACGAAGTCTGCACTGCGCGCTGATTATCCGGACCGAAGCGGATGAGCAATTTCTGCGACGGCGTCAGCCTCTCCAGCGCGGGATCGGCAAATCGATACACCACGGCACCGTTTGGCTCGACCGGGACGCGACCTTCGGGAATCGGCGTCTGCAGAAGCACGACGATCGCTCGTTCAAGGGTCTGATCGAAGGGAGTATCAGGATGACCGAGCTCCTTGTAGGCGTCCTCGATGCGCGGCTTGAGCATGCTGTACAGCTTCGCCGCGCCTTCCGGATCAATTGATGTAGCGGCCGTGGCAAGCGGCAGGTATCTCGCGAAGCTCCGCGAATTGATGAACAGATCCTCGCCGCGGTCCTCGACCTGGAAGGGACCGACCGGTCTCAGCGCCGGCACACGCCCGGCAGCAAGTTCTCCAGTCGCAATGTTGGAGACGACGACGGTGAAGTTGCGAATGAGGTTGTTGGTTGTAAGCCATGCGGTGACGGCTGGGTTTGACGACAGCTCTTTCACCAGCCCGCGCACCACATCGTCGCTTTCATCGAGCGGCGGCAGATCAATCGGGGCGACATCAGCACCGAGTGCGGCTGGTGCTGCGGCTGCCGCCGCTGTCGTGGCTGCGGGCGCGCCGGCCGGGGCGGTTACCTGACGATTGCGGAAGACGAGATAGCCCGTGACGGCCACCGCGATGATGAGCACACCCGCCGCCACAAATTTCGGCCATGCCGGTGGTTGTTCGATCGACGACGACAGGATGGGCGTGTCCTCGGAGGGGGGCCGAAAATCCAGATCGTGATACTCCATGACAGGCACCTCGTGCTGATGCGACGACGTACGATCAGACTCCGCGCGAGTGAGGACGGTTCGCTGAGAGGACGGTGAGCCGCGCGCGTGCCGAGAGAGGAGTCAGCTCGGATTATAGAGCAGGGCACAGCGGTCCGTGTCTTGCTTGGGCTGGATCGGCTGTGGTACGCTACGGATTCTGCGCGGGCGGGAATAACTCAGTGGTAGAGTGCGACCTTGCCAAGGTCGAAGTCGCGGGTTCGAATCCCGTTTCCCGCTCCACCTTTCGCTCGCATGACACGCGAGCGAGCGTCGGGTGGCGAGCCAACCTTCGTGCGAAGGGTGTCCACCGTACCGCGCAGCGCGAATGTGGACTGACCGTGGTAGACGAGAAGCGAACGGCAGACACCATGAGACAACTGACCGGCTCTCGCGAGCGCTGTTGTCGCCGCATTTAGACGCGGCCGGATCTTCCCGCACAGTTCCAGCCGGCGCCGTCGCCAAGTGGTAAGGCAGAGGTCTGCAAAACCTCCATCCCCGGTTCAAATCCGGGCGGCGCCTCCAATCCTAAACAGTTCAAATTCGATCGTTTGTGCGCCGGTGGCATAAACGAGCGCCATGCAGATGGACGCCAATGGACTACAAATCGCGCTCGGCTGCCAGGCCCAACCTCCTAAACCACTGAATCTATTGGCGCGGCTGCGTGACGGATTCTGAAAGGGTGGAGGTTTTCGGAACCTCTTACCTATGACGGGCCGCGGCGGGAGACCATCGCGCTCAGCCGAACACTTTTGCCCCATCGCGAGCAGTACCGTTCTGATACTTCGACGCAGTACCGCGATACGCAGGACCATCCGTTCAGACGCCGGCTCTTCCGCGTGAATCAGCGACAGCTAGCGCTCCTCTTTCGGTCCGGCTCTTGCGCAACCCCTGATGCCCGCCCTCGTCCCGCGAGCCGTCTGAAGGGCCCTGCTAACAACGCCGTCGAATTCCGTTTTTCAGATTGAATCCGAAGGTGAACGCGACAGGCGATGCAGGGTCGCCGTCACGCGTCGAAAGGAGGGGTCATGTTCATTACTGCGCACGTGCGCCCTGTCGTTGTTCTGCTCGGCGTCCTGCTGTTGGCTGGTCCCGCGGCATACGGGCAAGATACCGCAGCCGAAAAAGGCGACGAATTCCCGTCAACACTCGCTCGCGGAGATTTCAACGGCGACGGCTATCAAGACGTGGCAATCGGAGTCCCGTCGGAGGATGTGACGACTACACCATGGTCGCAGATCGTCAACGCCGGCGCAGTCGAAGTGATCTATGGCACGGCGAGTGGTCTGGCCTCTGCCAACCGTCAGTTTTGGACTCAGGGAGCGCTCGACCTCGCCGATGGTCCCGAAACCGGCGACACGTTTGGTTCGGCATTGGCGGCAGGAGACTTCAACGGCGACGGCTTCGACGACCTGGCGATCGGAGCGCCGGGCGAGTCGATCGGCGGCGTCAACTATGCCGGCGTCGTGCACGTCGTGTATGGGTCGCCATCCGGTCTTTCGACCACGGCGGTTCCCGAGCAGTTCTGGCACCAGGACAGTCCCGACGTCGTTGATCGCGCTGAACCCCTTGACTACTTTGGTTCTTCGTTGACCGCCGGCCGTTTCAACGGCGATCGGTTCGCGGATCTTGTCGTTGGAGTGCCAGGAGAGGATTCCACAGCGGGCGCAGTCCACGTCCTGTATGGCTCCGCTGCGGGTCTTTCCCCATTGTTCAACCGGACCTTCCGCCAGGCGAGTGGCACCGACGGCCTCCTGGATGTGGGCGAAGCCTTCGACTTCCTTGGTCGCTCCCTTGCGTCTGGTGACTTCAACTGCGACGGGCATGACGACGTTGCGATTGGCGTACCCGACGAAAACGACGCCAGAGGTGCCGTCAATGTCGTTTACGGCGCTCCTGCCGGACTCCGACTCCTCAACAACCAGTTCTTTGACCAAGATGCCCTTGACGTCGAGGACGAAGCCGCAATTGGAGAGTTCTTTGGCGCCAGCTTCGCGGCGGGCGATTTCAACGGCGATGGATGCGGCGACCTGGCGATCGGCGTCCACGGCGAAGACATCCCGGCTCTCGTCGACGGTGCGGGGGCCGTGCATGTGCTGTACGGCTCTTCTCCGTTCGGTCTGTCGACGACCTTCGCGCAGTTCTGGTACCAAGGCTTTTCCGGCGTGAAAGACCAGCCGGAAGCCTACGATGGGTTTGGCACCGCGCTGACGAGCGGCGACTTCAATGGCGACGGATATCAGGACCTTGCGATAGGTGTTCCGGGCGAGGACGTCGGCTGGATCGACGGCGTTGGCCCGATCGGAGATGCCGGCGCGGTCAATGTGATCTACGGCTCGGCGACCGGACTGTCGTTCGTGATCGCCAGCCAGCTGTGGCATCAGGATGTTGCCGGTGTCGAAGACCTGGCCGAGCGCTTCGATTACTTCGGGCGCGTGGTGATGAGCGGCGACTTCAACGGCGATGGACGCGACGACCTTGCCGTTGGTGTTCCGGACGAGGATCTCTACGGCGTCAACGGTTCCGTGGAGGACGCAGGTGCGATGAATGTGATTTACGGTTCGCCCATTGGGCTGAGCACGTCCAAAGGCTCGATCCCCGACCAGTTCTGGTCGCAAACCGTCATCCTGCCTCCACAACCGTGAGACGGGGCGTTCGGCGCGCGCAGCGGGCAATCGGTCACAATCGCGCGAGCTCGCGGCGCAGTCATGCGCGGGCAAGGCGCAGGTCGTGCCGCACGACATGGACCGATCGTGCGGTCGCGACCGCAGCCTCTTCGGCGGTCATGCCTCCGAAGTAATGCATCTCGATCACCTGCCAGCGAGGCGTTTTCGCGTGCCAGCGTCTCCAGCGGGCGATGCAAGTCCTAATGAGATGTCACCGCGGATTGGTTCGCGCGATCTGATCCGGTCTCCCTATCAAGTCGCGTTTTCCCGCGAAGCCACCTCTCGTCGGTGTGCCAAAAACCGCGCCGGAATCCGTTCTACAAGTTGAGAGCAGACGATGTCATGGGCCACGAGATTCCCGAATGCTGCAGGCTTCGGCCGGCACGCCGCGCGCTCATGGCGACAGAGGGCCACGGCAATTCAACACAAGGAGACGAACACCATGTCAACGAAGAACATCATTCGAGCGTGGAAAGATCCCAGTTACCGCAAGGGTCTCAGCGAAAGCGAACGTGCTTCGCTCCCCACACATCCGGCAGGTCTGATCGAGCTGGCGGATGCGGATCTG
>Ga0209382_10010809_pt1 | contig 11353 bp, 9 predicted proteins | sample SoiMetdeltSBSDD5_FD_187599 | JGI IMG/M metagenome (GOLD analysis project Ga0209382, IMG submission 187599) | Bulk soil microbial communities from a Populus tree surrounding site in Tennessee, USA - Soil MetaG P. deltoides SBSDD5 (SPAdes) (version 2) | ecosystem: Environmental > Terrestrial >...
GTTGCTGCGTTCGGTCCTCCCCAACCGCGTCGATGAGCGGGTCCTCGAGCGGTTCGTCGCCGAGGCGCATGGCAATCCGCTCGCGTTGCTCGAGCTCCCGCGTGGCTTGACGCCGGCCCAACTCGCCGGTGGATTCGCGTTGCCGGTTTCCGTGCCCCTCGCCGGTCGCATCGAAGCGAGCTATCGGCGACGGCTCACGAGGATGCCGGCGGAGTCACGGCGCCTGTTGCTCATCGCGGCCGCCGAGCCGACCGGCGACCCATCGCTCGTTTGGCGCGCTGCTGAACAACTCGGCGTCGACGAATCGGCGGCGGCGGCGGTCGAGGCCGAAGGCTTGCTGGACTTCAGTGCGCGCGTCGTGTTCACCCACCCGCTCGTGCGCTCCGCCATCTACCGAGCGGCGTCGGCCGAGGACCGGCGCGACGCGCACCGCGCGCTCGCGCAGGCAACCGACGCTGCCGTCGACCCCGACCGTCACGCGTGGCACCGCGCGCAGGCCACGGCGCGCCCGGACGAGGATGTGGCCGCCGAGCTGGAGCTCTCGGCCGGGCGAGCTGAGGCGCGGGGCGGTGTAGCTGCCGCGGCCGCGTTCATGGAGCGCTCGGCCGAGCTGACCATCGATCCAGCATCGCGTGCACGGCGCGCGCTCGTCGCCGCCGAAGACAAGCGCCAAACCGGCGCGCTCGATGCTGCGCTCGCGCTCGCGACGATCGCAGAGCAAGGGCCCCTGGACGACTCGCAACACGCACAGTTGGACGTGCTTCGCGCGCAGATCTCTTTCGCATCAGACCGGGGAAGCGATGCACCGCTCCTCATGATCAAGGCAGCCCAGCACCTCGAGCCCCACGACGCGTCGCGCGCACGCGAGACCTATCTCGACGCGATCGTCGCGGCGTTGTTCGCAGGCCGACTCGCGCACGGGTCCAAGGCGCGCGACATCGCGAGCGCCGCACTCACCGCGCTGCGTCCGGTCGCATCCCCGGACGCCTCGGACCTTCTGCTCGACGGCCTCGCACGCCTGATCGTCGACGGCCCCGCGTCGGGGACCGCGGTGCTCGAGCGGGCGCTGGACGCGTTCCGCGGGCCGAGCATTGCCGCCGAGGAAGGCTCGCGATGGACCTGGCTCGCCGGGCGAGCCGCCGCGTTCATCTGGGACTACGACACCTGGGACACTCTCACTGCCCGCCAGCTCGAAGTCGCCCGCGATACCGGCACGCTCACGGCGCTGGCTCGTGGAGAACTCACCGTCCTACCGCTCACGCTGAGCACACGAGCCGGCGTGCACATGTTCGCCGGGGAACTGTCGGTCGCTGCTTCGCTGATCGAGCAGGTCGAGGCGGTGGCCGACGCCACCGACATTCGTACCGCTTCCTACGCGGCAGTCATGCTTGCTGCGTTGCACGGGCGCGAAGACGAAGCTCGTGAGCTCATCGACGCCAATGCCAAGGACTTCGCTTCGAGAGGCGAGGGCATGGGGGTGACCCTCACGAAGTGGGCTGCCGCGTTGCTATACAACGGCATCGCCCGTTACGACGACGCGTTCGTCGCCGCCGACGCGGCACTCGAGGACCCGCGTGAGTTGTGGTTCTCCCCGTGGGCGACTGTCGAGTTGATCGAGGCCGCGAGCCGCAGCGGGCGGGCCGCGGCCGCGGCGCCGGCCTTGGAACGCCTGGCCGAGGGCACCTCGGCGAGCGGCACGGTCTGGGCCGTCGCAATCGAGGACCGATCGCGCGCGCTCCTCTCAGAAGGCCCGGTCGCGGAGACCCTGTACCGCGATGCGATCGACCGCCTCGCACCAACTCGGCTGCGCTTCGACCTCGCCCGCACACATCTCGTCTACGGAGAGTGGCTGCGTCGTGAACGCCGGAATGTGGACGCGCGCGAGCAGCTGCGAATCGCGCACGGGTTGTTCACCGAGTTCGGCATGGAAGGATTCGCGGAGCGAGCACGTATCGAGCTCCGCGCCACTGGCGAACACGCTCGCAAACGTGCTCCCGAGACCGGCAACGACCTCACGCCCCAGGAGGCAGAGATCTCGCGGCTCGTCGCGCAAGGGAAGACCAACGTCGAGATTGCCGCGCAGCTCTTCATCAGCCCGAGCACCGTCGAATACCACCTGCGCAAGGTCTTCCGGAAGCTCGATGTGAAGTCGCGGACGCAACTCGCCCGCTACGTCCTCGAGTCGCACGGGCCCGAGTCCTAGGGAGCAACTACGCCGGCCTCAGAACGGCGCTCGGGTCGCGGACTAAGGAAGTCATGGATTCGTTCGCCTACCCGTGGCTTCAGAATGACACCCACGAGGGTCGGGATGACGAGCTTCAGCGTCGGGAGCCGCGAACGGGCCTACGAGCGCATCTTCGAGAGGGGTCCATCAGCCCGTCCCAGCGCATACCCCGGGACCGGGAACGACAGGAGGTCGACATGAGCGACACGCTCGACTGGAACGCGCAGACCATCGCGGAGTTCCGAGCGAACGAGGGCAAGGTGGGCGGGAACTTCGAGGGCGCTCCGATGGTCTTGCTGCATCACCGCGGCCGCAAAAGCGGGCGCGAGTACGTCAACCCGTTGATGTACCTCCCCCACGACACCGAGCAGGATGGGATCTACGTCTTCGCAACGAAGGGAGGCGCACCCAGCAACCCGGACTGGTACCACAACCTGACAGCCGCCGGCGACGGCAGTGTCGAACGCGGAACCGAGACCTACAAGGTGACCGTCCGCGAATTGACCGGTGCTGAACGCGACCGCATCTACGCCGAGCAAGCGCGGCGCTATCCAGGCTTTGCCGAGTATGCGCGCCAAACCGCCGGAGTCCGCACCATTCCTGTGCTCGAACTCTCGCGGGCGTAGCCCACTTTGTCGCAGTCGGATTGGTCGCCGCGCCCTGTTGGCAGCACAACCTCGACGCTCGACGCGTCCTCTTCAAGGGAGAGATCAATGAGCAAGCAACAGCAACTCGAATTGATCGCCACGTTGCGACAGGGGCAGCTCGACTACGGAGCCGACGTCGCCACGTTGAGAGTCGCGCTCGACGACGTCATGGCGCGAATCCCGGTCGCCGGCGATGTCGATCACGTTCCCACGACGATCGGCGGCGTGAACGCGGTAGACGTCACGATCCGCGGCACCGACACCGCCAACACGATCCTGTACTTCCACGGTGGCGTCTATGTCATCGGTTCGGCGGCGCAATCGGTGCCCTTGGTGAGCGATCTCGCCCGGCGAGCGCATGCGAAGGCCGTGACGGTCGACTATCGGCTGGCGCCCGAGCACCCGTACCCGGCGGCAGTCGACGACGCCCGCTCCGCCTACGAGGGACTGCTCGCACAGGGCGTTGACGCCGGCCAGATCGCTCTCGCCGGTGAGTCGGCCGGTGGCGGGCTGGCTGTGGCCTTACTCATGGCCCTGAGAGACGCCGGAACACCGCTCCCCAGCAGCGCGTTCTTGATGTCGCCTTACGCAGACCTGACATTGTCGGGCGAGACCATTCTCGGGAATCAGGAGATCGATCCGATCCTGACGCCTGAAGCGCTCCGTCTCCGAGTGCCGGATTACGTAGGCCGCGCGGATGCTTCTGACCCGCGGATCAGCCCGGTCTTCGGCGATCTCAGCGGCCTACCACCGCTGTTGATCCAAGTCGGTTCACACGAGATCCTGCTCAGCGACGCTCTTCGGCTTGCCGGCCGGGCAGCGATCGACGAGGTGCCCGTCACACTCGAGGTCACCCCGGGTGTCCCGCACGTGTTCCAGGGCTTTGCGGCGGTGCTGGATGAGGGGGACGCAGCGCTCGATCGAGCGTCGACGTTCCTCAAGACGCAATTTGCTGCGATGCAACCCAGCTGAGCGACCTCAGCGCTCCGTGAGCTCTGAGTTGGAATCGTAGGAAGGAACGGATCAAGGCTCTTGTCTCACGGCAGGAGAGCCGCCGTGTTGCGCTATGCCGGGTGTGCCCGGCAGCGCGCTCGCTAAGGGGCCGCCTACGGCGGTGAGGCCGCACGTGCCGACGTACGCACTCGGGATCGGATTGAGCACCGGCTGCCAAGGTCGCTTGACTCCTCGCGCTGCGAACACACTTTGTTACAGAAACGCGACGCGCGGAGCAGATCGGACCAGGCGGAGGATGCCTTGCGTCTTCGGGTCGCGAGCGAGCCCCCCCGTTCCGCGTCATTCGCCCGTAACAACGGGCAACGGGGAAGAAACCGAACTCAACTTGCATCCCAGTGACTTACAGGCGCCGCTGCGGTGGGGCAGCGCTTGCTGAGGAGGCTGCGGTGTCGACAGGCAAGAAGCTCTTCGCGTTGACATTGGTGGTGCTCATCGCGTTGATCGCGGTGGGTCAGTTCGGTCACGGCGGGTCGGGTGACCCTGGGGGCACCAAGACGTCGGCGTACTCGACGCCGACCAAGGGCAGCGTCAACGACGATCTCGCGACGGGCCCGAAGAACGTGCCCGTCTCCCAAGTGGGTGTCAACAAGCTGGCGAACGAGACCGGGCATCTGCGCGTCTCGATCAACTTCACCTGGTTGCTCATTACCGGGTTCCTCGTGCTTTTCATGCAGGTCGGCTTCGCTTTCCTGGTGACCGGCCTCACGCGGGCGAAAAACGCAGGTCACATGATGATGATGAACATCGCCGCGTTCGCGGTCGCCCTGCTCGTGTATTACGTCGTCGGTTTTGCGTTCCAGTTCGGTGGTGTGGCGCCGATCGCGAACATCGGGAACACCGCGCCACTCAACGGCATCTTCGGGCACGGTACGGCCGGAGTCATCGGTCTCCACGGGTTCTTCCTGCAGAGCGGCAACTCGTACGACGTCGGCGTGGTGGCCTTCTTCCTGTTCCAAGTCGTGTTCATGGAGACCGCTGGGTACATCATCATCGGCGCGATCGCAGAGCGGGTGAGCTTTGCCGGCTTTCTCGTGGCCGAGGTCGCTCTCGCCGCCGTCATCTACCCCGTCTACGGAATGTGGGTGTGGGGCGGCGGTTGGCTGGCACAGCTGGGCAACTCGATCGGCTGGGGCCACGGCGCGGTCGACTTCGCCGGCTCGGGGGTCGTGCACGCCACCGGCGGCTGGATCGCCCTGGCTTTGGCGATGATCCTGGGCCCGCGCATCGGCAAGTACCGAAGAGACGGCAGCGTCAGAGCGTTCCCCGGCCACAACCTCGGGTACGCCGTCATCGGAACACTCATCCTCCTGTTCGGTTGGATGGGGTTCAACCCGGGCTCCACGTTCGGCAGCACCGACCTGCGTATCTCGATCGTCGCGGTCAACACACTGCTGTCGGCATGCGCAGGCGCGGTCGCGGCCATGGCGTGGACGAATGCCAAGTGGGGGAAACCCGACATCTCGATGACCTGTAACGGCATGCTTGCCGGGCTGGTCGCGATCACGGCTCCGTGCGCGTTCGTCGCACCCTGGGCCGCTGTCCTCATCGGGATCGTCGCCGGCTTCTTGGTTTGCTACAGCGTGCAGTTCCTCGACTCTCGAGCGCGTGTCGACGACCCGTGCGGCGCGATCTCCGTGCACGGCGTCTGCGGTGTCTGGGGCTTGTTGGCCGTCGGGCTCTTCGCCGACGGCACGTACCCCGCCGCGGGCTGGAACGGCGTCGCCGGCCCGGTCAAGGGCCTCTTCTACGGCGATGTCGGCCAGCTCGGTGCCCAAATGATCGACATCGTCGTCGGCTTCATCTGGGCGTGGGGCATGGCGTGGATCATCTTCTCGCTCGCCAAGCGCTTCGTGAAGGTCCGGGTCTCGCCGGAAGTCGAGCTCGAAGGGACAGACGCCGGCGAGTTCGGTCAGGTGTGCTACCCCGACTTCGTCCAGGTCACCGAGACCGATGCACGACTCCAGGACGACGACCTCGCGCTTCCCTATCTCACCGCCGAGGAACAGGTCGGGGTAGCCCCTGCCCACGTCGGGCAGCCGGTCGGTGCAGCACCGCATGACACGGGATGACGGCGCCGAATGGCGCGGCGGTTCCATCCGAGCTCGCCGCCCCGCAGTCGCCAGCACCCTGACAGGACGCTCCGAGAACGGAGGAAGCCGTGAGAGCAATCGTCGCCATCATCAAGCCGCACAAGCTCGACGACGTCACCGAAGCTCTGCGCGACGCCGGGGTCCAAGGCATGACGATCACCGAAGTACGAGGTCACGGTCGCCAACGCGGCCACAGCGAGGTGTACCGCGGCGCCGAGTATTCGGTCGAGTTCATCCCGAAGCTACGGCTCGACGTCGTGGTCGACGACATGGACGCCGAGAAGGTGACCGACGCCATCATGGCGGCCGGCCGGACCGGCAAGATCGGTGACGGCAAGATCTGGTTGGGTCCCCTCGACACCGTGATCCGCATCCGTACCGGCGAACGAGACGACGACGCCATCTAGGTGGCCGCCACGCTCCTCGCCACGTCCGTCGTCGCGTCGCGTATGAGATAGCCCTGGGCTCGGACGCTCGTGATCGTGAGGCCCAAGGGCGCCAGTCGGCGTCGGAGTCGGGAGATGTGCACGCGCAGAGCCGCGTTGCTTCCGCCTTGGGACCACGCGCGCGACATCAGCTCCTGGGTCGGAACGGGATGGCCGAGGTTCTCGACGAGGGCCCGAGCCACTCGTTCGTCGACGGGCGGAAGAAACACCGTGGTCCCTCGATGCGAGAGGCAGCCGTACTCCTGAACCACCGGCGCCGTCGGGTGCCGCGTCGCACGTTCGGCGAGCGCAGCCAGGCGTGCGCGTATGTCCACGTCATCGGCGGGTAGGCGAAGCCAATCCTCGACGCAGCTGGTCCCGCCCGGAGGTGCGACCCCGGGCTCGACGAGGAGCAGTCGGGGCACCCCCAGCCGCGCGAGCCGGTCGACCGTGTCGGCCTCCTCGGGCCAGCGCAAAACGAAGACGTCCCTGTTCACCACGGGTATCGGTACTCGTGGTTCGCGTCAACGAGAAGCCACATTGACGGATCCCTGACGCAGGAACCCCCGATACTGACGACTTGTTGAGCCACCAAAGTGGTTCCGGCCGGCGAGTCGGCCTCGTCGACCGGTCGCTGGGAGGCACCCTCGCGGGCTTGACGGTCTAGGGCGATGGCGGGCGCGCTGACAATCCGCTGACTTCCGGCTCTACGCGCAACGGGCCGGCCCTGTCGGGACCGGCCCGTGTGACCTGCGCTTACTTGGTGGCGGGGGAAGGATTTGAACCTTCGACCTTCGGGTTATGAGCCCGACGAGCTACCAGACTGCTCCACCCCGCGCACCAAAGTTACCAGAGGGCCTCTGACCTGCGGCAGGGCGGGCGGAGCGGAGAGGGCAGGCGCTTTGCGATGATGGGGCCATGGACCTCATCGACCGCTACGAGCAAGCTGCCGACGGATTCACCGACCGCCTCGATGCCGTGGGCGACGACCAGTGGGCGAACGCGACCCCGTGCACGGACTGGGACGTGCGTCAGCTCGTCGACCACGTCATCACGATCCAGCGACAGATCCCCGAGGGTCTCGGCGTGAGCGTCGACGACGGAGCAGACGCTCGCGAGAAGTGGAACCGCGTGCGCGCCGCCGCCGTCGAGGCGTTGCGCCAGCCGGGCGTGCTCGAGCGGACGATGCCGGGGCGCGGGGGCGAGGTTCCCGTCGAGATGGCGCTGCTGCCGCGGTTGTCGGATCTCATGCTCCATGGGTGGGATCTCGCCCGCGCCACCGGAGGCGACGAACGACTCGACGCCGACACGTCCGCGATCGTGTTGGAGTTCCTCGAGCCGAACGATGAGGTCATCAGGAGTACGGGTACCTTCGGCCCGAGAATCGAGCCACCGCCCGGCGCCGATGCGGCAGTGAAGTTGCTCTGTTTCGCGGGCCGGCAGCCCTGACATGGCCGACGTCGCCGCGCTCCTCGGCGAGGCGGTGTCGCCCGAGCACGTCCTGAGCGGCGACGAGATCAGCGACGACTACGGGCACGACGAGGCCCTCACCGCCACGCCCGAGACACCGGCGTTCGTTGTCCGGCCCGGGAGCACGGCCGAGGTCTCGGCGTTGCTGACGATCGCGAACGAGCAGCGCATCCCGGTGACGGCGCGCGGCAGCGGCACCGGGCTCTCGGGTGCGGCCGTCCCCCGCGCCGGCGGCATGGTCGTGTCGTTCGAGCGCATGAAGGACATCGTCGAGATCGACACGAGCAACCACGTCGCGATCGTGCAACCGGGCGTCACGCTCGACCAGCTCGACGAGGTGACGGCGGCGCACCGGCTCGTCTATCCGGTCTATCCGGGTGAGTACAGCTCGAGCCTCGGAGGCAACGTCGCCACGAACGCGGGCGGGATGCGCGCCGTGAAGTACGGCGTCACACGGCACCAGGTGCTCGGCCTCGAGGCGGTGCTCGCCAACGGCGATGTGATCCGCACCGGCGGCCGGTTCGTGAAGGCGACGACCGGCTACGACCTCACCCAGCTGATCATCGGGTCCGAAGGCACGCTCGCGCTCGTCACCGAGGCGATCCTCAAGCTCTACCCGCGACCCGAGCACCAGGCGACCGTGCTCGCTCCGTTCCCCGTGCTCGAGGACGTGACGCGAGCGGTGCCGGCGATCGTCGCCAGCGGGATCGGGCCCCTCATCCTCGAGTACATCGACACGCTGACGATGGCCGCGATCACGGCGCACGTCGGTCTCGACCTCGGTGTCCCGCCCGAGATCAAGGACCGCGCGTTGGCCTACCTCGTCGTGATGATGGAGAACCAGCACGCGGGCCGGCTCGACGAGGACGTCCAGGCCCTCGGCGAGCAGCTCGCCGAGCTGGGTGCCCTCGACGTGTACGTGCTGCCGCCGCAAGCCGCGACGCAGCTCATCGACGCCCGCGAGAAGGCGTTCTGGGTCGCCAAGGCGAACAACGCCGACGACATCGTCGACGTGGTCGTCCCGCGCTCGGCCGTGCCCGAGTTCATGGCCAAGGTCGCCGAGCTCGGGCAGACGTATCAGTCGCTGATCGCCGGGTGCGGTCACGCCGGCGACGGCAACGTCCACCTCTCGGTGTTCCAACCCGACCCGGAGCAGCGCTACAAGGTGTTGCGCGGGCTGTTCGAGGCGGGCATGGCACTCGGCGGCGCCATCTCGGGTGAGCACGGTGTGGGCAAGGAGAAGAAGCGGTACTACCTCGAGCTCGAGGACCCGACCAAGGTCGAGCTCATGCGCCGCATCAAGACCGCGTTCGACCCCAACGGCATTCTCAACCCGGGCACCCTCTTCGATTGAGCCGCGGAGGCACACATGAACGGAGCGCAGGCGCTGATCCGGACGCTCGTCGACGGCGACGTCGACGTGTGCTTCACGAATCCGGGCACGTCCGAGATGCACTTCGTCGCCGCGCTCGACTCCGTCCCCGAGATGCGCGCGACGCTCGGCTTGTTCGAAGGGGTCGTCACCGGAGCCGCCGACGGGTACGGGCGAATGGCCGGCAAGCCGGCCGCGACGCTGCTGCACCTCGGGCCGGGTCTCGGCAACGGGCTCGCGAACCTGCACAACGCCCGCCGGGCGCGCACGCCGCTCGTCAACATCGTCGGCGACCACGCGACCTACCACCAGCAGTACGACGCGCCGCTGCAGTCGGAGATCGACGGCGTGGCGCACGCCGTCTCGGGGTGGATGCGTACGTCGGTACGAACGGGCGACGTCGCCCGCGATGCCGCCGACGCCGTCGCCGCCGCGAAGAGCCCGCCGGGGCACGTCGCCACACTGACCCTGCCCGCCGACGTGTCGTGGGGCGAAGGCGCCGAGCCGGCGAAGCCCACTGCCCCCGCGCCGCGGGCGGTCGTCCCCGACGACCTGGTGGACGCGGTCGCCAAGGTGCTCGTGTCGGGTGAGCCGTGCGGGTTGCTGGTCGGAGGCAGCGCGACGAGTGAACGCGGCCTGGTTGCCGCGAGCCGCGTTGCCAACGCGACGGGGGCCAAGCTCCTCGGAGAGACGTTCCCGGCCCGGCTCGAGCGCGGCGCGGGACGCCCGCCGCTGGAGCGCCTCGGATACCTGGCCGAGTTCATGACCGCGCAGCTCGCCGGCCTGCGTCACCTCGTGCTCGTCGACGCGAAGGAGCCGGTGTCGTTCTTCGCCTATCCGGAGAAGCCGAGCTACCTCGTGCCCGACGGCTGTGACGTGTACGTGTTCGCCGCCGGCGCCGACGACGCGGTCGGCGCACTCGAGCACCTCGCCGACGTCGTCGGCGGCGCCGATCCCACGACCCAACCGGCGCAGCGGCCGGAGCGGCCGTCCGGCGAGCTCACGGGCGAGGCGGTCGCGAACGCGGTCGGCGCGTTGCTCCCCGAAGGCGCGATCGTGTCGGACGAGGCGAACACGGCGGGCTTATGGGTCGCGGCCGCGACTGCAGGCGCACCGCCGCACGACTCCCTGACCCTGACGGGCGGCGCGATCGGTCAGGGCCTCCCGGTCGCGACGGGCGCGGCGGTCGCGTGCCCGGATCGCAAGGTGGTGTGCCTCGAAGCCGACGGCAGCGCCATGTACACGCTGCAGGCGCTGTGGACACAGGCCCGTGAGAGCCTCGACGTCACCACGGTCATCTTCAACAACCGGTCGTACGCGATCCTCAACCTCGAGCTGAGCCGGGTGGGCGCCGAGTCGCCCGGGCCCAAGGCACTCGACATGCTCGACCTGTCACGCCCCGACCTCGACTTCGCCGCCCTCGCGGAGGGGATGGGCGTGCCGGCGGCGCGGGCGACCACGGCCGACGAGGTCGTCACCGCGCTCGAGCGCGGCCTGGCCGAGCCGGGCCCGTACCTCGTCGACGCGGTACTTCCGCCGCGGCTCTAGTTCTCCGGGGCGAAGCTCCAGCGCGTCGGGGAGCCGGTGAAGTCGTCCTCGGTGAGGCTGAACACCCACGACGGGTCGACGCGGAACGTCGCGTTCACGGCCGGGTCGAGGAAGTCGACGCCGTAGTCGGTCTCGTACTTCTCGTTCTCGAGACCGATGAAGCGCGCCAGCGCGTCGTGCTCGGTGACGACGTGGGCGGTGCCCTCGAGCACGACGGGCTCCCACGCGTTGTCCGTTGCGATGGAGCAGCGCGGATCGGCGGCGAGGTTGCGCGCCTTGCTCGACCCGACGCTGCTGCTGAACCACAGCCCGCCGCCGTCCCAGACGCCCCAGACGGGCATGAGATGCGGCCGGCTGTCGGCCCGGACCGTGGCGATCCAGTAGTCGTGCGACTTCGTGATCCGCTCCTCGGCCCACGACCACGGGAGCAGCCCTTTGCCCTCGGTCGGTCCGGCGACGCCATAGCCCGGCATGTGCGGACGGCTGGCGGGCGGCTCCGGCATGGCGGCACTCCTCATGGCGAACACGTGTTCGGCCGCGGTACACTCGGGTGTCCGTGACCG
>Ga0209382_10010811_pt1 | contig 11351 bp, 12 predicted proteins | sample SoiMetdeltSBSDD5_FD_187599 | JGI IMG/M metagenome (GOLD analysis project Ga0209382, IMG submission 187599) | Bulk soil microbial communities from a Populus tree surrounding site in Tennessee, USA - Soil MetaG P. deltoides SBSDD5 (SPAdes) (version 2) | ecosystem: Environmental > Terrestrial >...
CCAGTACAGCTGCGTCGACAGCCCTTCGAGCGCCTTGAGGTAGGCATGCAGCTCGAGATAGCCGCCGGCCAGCGTGAGTTCGACGCCGTGCCGGAATACGCGCCGCCCCGCCTGCCCGCGGGACGACAGGTCCGAGACCGGCAGGGTTTTCAGGTCGAGCAGGCGCAGGCGCTGGTTGCGCCCGAGCATCTCCTCCAGCACCGCGCGCATGCGCTGCGGCGAGGTGAAGCGCCGCTGCTCGGCCGCGATCTTCGCGTCGAGCCCCGCCAGCTCTGCGCGCAGTTCCGCGACGCGCGCGCGGTTGCGCGCATCCGGGTCCACGGTGCGCGTGCGCGCCAGGCGCTGCAGTTCGGCCTGCACGGTGCGCAGCTCGACTTCGCGCTGCGCCAGCTCGGCCCCCAGGCGCCGCTGCGTGTCGCGCAGCGGCTTGAGCAGCACGGCGTTCACCATGAAGATCAGGATCAGCGCCGCCGCCGCGAACAGCAGGGCGCGCTCGCGCAGCGTCGCATTGTCGATGCGCTCGACGTAACGCTGCAGGGCGGCGTTCACGGCTTGCCTTTCGCCGCGCCGGGCTTCGCCAGCTCCGCGACGCGCAGCGGCGCGGACAGGTCGAACTCGACGAAGCGCTCCGGCCCCGCGGCGGCAGCCGCGTTGCCGCGCCGCGCCGCGGATTCATCCTTGGCCACGAGCTTGAGTTCCGTGACCAGCCGCCCGCGCATCACGTCTTCGTCGTTCAGCGCCTTGAGGTAGGCGGGCACCAGGTCGGGATACAGCACGCGCCCGCGGATCTGCAGCTCGTTGCCGCTTTCGCCCACGCTGAAGCCGGTCAGCCACACGCCGCGCATGGCGTGGCGCGCGAAGGCGGCGAAATAACGCGAGAAGCCGTCGGCATTGCCGAACTCGCCGCCGTGCACCATCTCGAGCACGGCGCGGCGCATTCGCGCGTCCGCCTCGAGCCGCGCGGCCTCCGCTTCCAGCAACTTGCTCTGCCCCTGCCCGCCGAGGCGGATGAACTGGTCGCGTTGCGCGGCCAGCTGGCGGCCGTAATCGCCGGACACGCGCTCGAGTTCGCGCGTCTGCAGCAGTGCATAGGCAACCAGGACCGCGAGGCCGAGCGCGATCAGCCCGATGCTTTGCAGCATGGTGCGCGCGGAGAAGTACTTCTCCTTGCGCAGGAACAGCGGGTTGTACAGGTTGATCTGCTGGCTCATGCCGCGCGCCTCACAGCACCTTGGACTCGTGGCGCAGCGCGGCGCCGATCAGGTGGAACAGGCGCCACTCCTGCTCCGGCTCGAGCTCCGCCGCCGAACCGAAACTGATCGCCGCGGACAGGCGCGCGCGCTCGACCGGGAGATCGAGGTTGCCGGCGAGGTATTCCAGCAGCCCGGTGTTCTCCGGTTCCGGCGCGAGCATCAGCTTGGCGACCGGCACATAGGCGAATTGCCGGTCGAAATGGTCGAAGGTTCGCTGCAGCTCGAGCAGCACGCGCTGCATCAGCTCTTCGCGCGCCGCGCCGCCCGCCGAGGTCAGGGCTTGCATCCCGACCTCGATGCGCCGCGCCAGCATCAGCTCGCCGTGGAAGTTGATCGTCAGCAGCACCTGGTCGCGCCCGAGGTGGAGCATCGCCAGGCCGCGCTCGTCGCGCTCGAACAGTGCTGCGACGTTGCGCTGCGAGGTTTCCTGGATGTCGATCACCGCCAGCGGAATGCGTGCCGCGTCGAAGCGGCCGATGCAGGCCTGGATCACCTCATTGCGCGCGGTCACCGCATACATGGACTGCGCGCGCTCCGCGCCCGCGGGGTTGGGCGGCACGGCGAGCAGGTCCACCGTCGCGTCTTCGACGCGGTAGTCGAGCATGTCCTTGATGCGCCAGCGGATCGCTGTCTTCAGCTCCGGCTGCGGCACATTCGGCGCGTCCACCATCAGCATCTGGTAGTCGCTGGGGGCAAGCAAGGTCGAGCACTGGTAGCGGCCGAAGCCGAGCTCTTTCGCCACCCGCTCCGCGCCGCCGTAATCTCCTTCCAAGCTGCGCGTGCCGCACTTCTCGATCACCGAAGCCGCGCCCGGCATGAATCGGCCGTGCACATAGCTCAACTCGCCGGGATGCAGGCCAATCGCGAGCCAGCCCGGTTCACGTGCGTTGCGCGTAAACGGCCATTTCATCCCTGCCCTCGCCCCAACTTGCTGATTTAACTTGAAAATAAATCAATAAAGGCTTGTTGTCAATGCGTTTTCTGTAAAGGACGATATTTGCTTTTTATCCAATCCTGACAGTTCCCGGCATCAGTTGGCGACGGTCAGCTGCAGTTGGCGTTCAACGTACCCCGGAACCGCCGTGCCCGGGCAGCCAGCCGCGTCATTGCACCCGGTCGAGGTGATGCGGAAGGTATTGACCGTCACCCCCGCTTCGGACTCCGGGACAAATGCGGTGCAGGTCACAGAGGCACGGATGCCCGAGGCGAACGACATGCTCATGGTCGTGGGCCCCGGCGGGCAGTTGGATGCCCGCAACACCTGGTACGCGCCCCATTCGAGACCCGCGCGCGCTGCCTGGTAGGCGTGGGCGCCCTGTTCGTCCATGACGCCGGCTTCCACCTGAGCGTTCGACACCGTGAGCAGGTAACCGGCGATCGCCGCCAGCGACACGATGAGGAACAGCGCGAGGATCAGCGCGAAGCCCCTGGCGCGTCCGGCGACCGGCCTCATGGCGCGTTGTTCACGTGAACTGCGTGGTACAGGCTCACCGTTTCGCTGGCGCCTCCGAACAGCGCGCGCTGCAGGGTGATGCGCAGCGTGAGCAGACCCAGTTGCGGGCCAACGCTGGAGTTGTAGTCGAAAACGCAGGCGCTCACGTTCTCCGCGATCGGCGCGGCGCTGCCGTCGGAAAAACTGACCGGCTGCAGCGGCGATTCGGTATAGCCCCAGCGCCGGGTGATGGTGCCGGCGGCAGGGTCACAGACATAGCTCACCGCGCCGGACACGACGAAAAATCGTTTGCCGGGTGAATCATGCCGTTCTGCAACGAAGGTCTTGGCATTGAAAGCCAGGCGGTCGCGGTTGGCTTCCGAGGTATCCACTGCCGTGATGCGTACACGATTGGCCGCCGCCGCGGCGTATGCGTTCTGGTCGGGAAAGCCGGCCGGGTCCACTCCCAGCGGATCCGGCCCGAGGTTGAAAAGCACCAGATCGTCGCTGTTGGCGACGATCGCTTCCGACAGCTTGCCGATCGTCTTGAAGCAGGTGTCCGCGGCGCCGAAAGCCAGCTGGTCGCTGCCCGGCAAACCCGAGCCATCGTCCGGACAATCGGCGCCGCCCGCCGGGCCGTCGCCGCCGGCGCGATAACGCCCGCCCGTGCGCAAGGCGAGAAACTCCAGGTACACGACGCCGCCGGAGGTCCTGCTGCGCACGCTGTTCGGCAGCGCGAGCTTCACGTCGCGGCCGATGCGCTGCAAGGCATTGTTCGCGATGTCGCTGAGCTCGGCGCGCAGCGCCAGGTCGGTGCTCTGGCGCAGCGGGTTCAGGAAGAAGGCGACGGCGGCGACGATGATGCCGACGAGCACCATCGCAATCACCAGCTCGATCAGCGTCACGCCGCGTTCAGGGCGAATTCGGCGCATAGCGCAGGCGATAGCCCTTCAGGATGACACTCACGTTGGCGGGGCCGTTCACGGTCACGGTGATGAGCAGCGCGTCGGCGGCGGGAACGGCGGCGGGAAAGTCACCGCCTGCCGCCTGGACTGCCACCGACGCCGAGTAGCCGGAAAGACCGGCGATCGTGGCGTTGTTGATGTCCTGAATGGACCCCGCCATGGCGAAGCCGTGATAGTCGCTCACGTTGTCATAGCGCGGGTCCGCATAGCGCGCCTCGCCGCCCTCCGCTCCGATGCCTTCCTGCGTCGTGCACCCGGCGGGGCTGGCCGCCGTGAAGACCGCCGCATCATCCGGGTCGCAATAAGTGAACGACTTCAGCTGGATCTCTTCCATCAGCGAACTGGCGATGGCCACCGCCTGCTTCCTGACCAGCGGATCCACGCTGGCGAGGGTGAGCTGGTTATAGATCACCGCCATGCCGGCGAGGCCGATGCCCAGCACCACGATGAACACCACCACCTCGACGAGCGACAAGCCGCGCTGCCGGCTACTGGACATAGCCGGTCTCCGAGTTGACCGTGATGGTCCTCGCGCCCACGGTGACGGTGGCGGCCGAACCCGGCTGTCCGAGGCCGTTGAAGCGGAACGGGTTGGGGGCGGCGCTCAGGGCAACGCCGGCCGGCGCGGTGAGGACCACCGGTTGCCCCGACGCAAGGTCGGCCACCGGCGCGGCGGTGATCGCGCAGCCGGCATTGCCGTAAAACAGGCTCAATTGGGGTGGCGCGACGGACACGAACACGCAGCGTCGCTGCGCGACGGCGGTGCGCTGCGCATAGCGCACGGTCGAGCGCGCCTGCTCGTGGAACCAGGCCGCGTCGATCTGGGGCTGGTTGAACTGCGGGATGGCGATCGCCGCGAGGATCGCGGCGACCGCGATCACGACGACCAGCTCGGTCAGCGTGAAGCCGTGCGCCCGGGATCTCATCGCGCGACCTCGCGAAGCACTGCGGGGTTGAGGGGCGCGAGCGCGTTCGCCTGCGCCAGCCAGTCTTGCAGCGTGCGCGAATCGGCCGGCGAATCCAGCAGAGCGCGATGGCGTCGATGCACGGAGATCTTCCCCAGCAGGTTCCTCACTTCGAGGGAATTGGCGGCGAATCCTGCGGCGTAGGCCTCGGCAGCCAGCCGCGCCGCTTCGCGCTTGCCGCTTTGACCCGCTTGGGCGTCCCAGAACTGCCCAGAATACCAATGGTAGCGCCACTCCGCGGGGTCGAGGCGCTGCGCTGCGCCGAGCCAAAACGCCGCGCTTTGGGACTCTCCGGCTGCGGACTGTCGTAGCCCCCACTCGGCAGCGGCCTCGGCGACAAGCGGGCGGAGCATGATCAAGGCAGCGATGGCGAGGGCCGCCGCGCGCAAGGGCCGATGCCATGGACGTGGCCTCCAGGCCGGCAATGCCGCCTGCCCGCCCAGCCGGCGCTCGAGCGCGCCGAGCGATGCGCCGTACAGCAGCAGGCACGCGGGAATGTAGAACGGGAAATCCACCAAGGCATGGACCGACATCGCCGCGAGCGCTGCCGTCGCTGCCACCACCGGCAGTTCCTGCCCATGGGCCAGCGACGGCAGCTTGCGCCAGGCAAGCAGCAGCGGCAACAGCGTCATGCCGAGAAACGCCAGCAGACCGAGCGGCCCCAGCTCCTGCAGCGTCTGCAGGTAGTCGTTGTGCACGAGCCAGGTTTCGTTCGCCTCGCCGTAGCTCGGCACCTTCGACCTGCCCTGTTCCAGCGCATAGCGGAAAGTCAGGTATCCGGTTCCCACAAGCGGGCGCTCGCGCCAGGCATTCCAGGACAGCGCATACAGCTCGAGCCGCGAGAGCGAGGACTCAGCGCGCGCGGACACGCTCGGCGTCGCCTCAGTTTCGGGCGATGGCAGGGTGCGAAGCGCAGCCGCCGCGATCCAGCCGGCGGCAAGCAAACCAAGTGCAACTCCCACCGAGCGGGCGCGCAGCTGCGTCGCCCGCATGGCGAAAATCGCCGCAACACCGAACCCGGCGGTCAATGCGAGCAGACCGCCCCGGCTGTCGGCGGCAAAGACCGCCGCAGCGAGGGCCAGCGCGACGGAAAACAGCGGCACGCCGCGCTTGCCCAGAAGCACTGCGGCGGTTACCGGGACAAGCAGCAGATTCAGGAACGCCGCGTAGGTTGCGGGCGTCTCGAAGACCGCCTGCGCGCGCGCCATGCCGAGCGGTCCGATCTGCACCAGGCCCCACGCGGCCAGCACGAGGCCCAGGCCCAGCACGGCGCGTGCAGCCGCCCGCTCTGCGTGTTCCGTGAGCGACCTGGCGGCGGCGAAGGCACCGATCAGGAGCAGCGGCTGGTACAGGCCTGCTGGCGTGTACGCCGGGCTCAGCAAGAGGGTATTGAGCACGATGAGCGCGCCGTACGCGAGAACAGGCAGCGAGAACCAGGTGATCGCTCGTCGAACTTCGGTTCCCGCCCAGGCGGCCGCGGCGAGCGAGACAGCTGCCGCTGCCCATGGCGCCACTGCGCCAAGCCTCGAGCCGAGACAGGCGAGCGCCACGGCCAGAAAGAAAAGGGGAGCTATCAAGCTCCCCTTCATGTGCCAAGCGCGCCTATCTATCGGCGCCTCGCCTTTCCTCTAGATCTCGACTCGCGCCAGGGCGCGCCAGAATCAGCCGTCGGTGCAAAGCGTCGCGGGAATCGCGGGAGCGCAGTTGACCGTCGTCGTACCAGGATTCGTCGGCACGTGCGCCACGATTCCGGCACAGGTCGCGCCGACGAGCACGACGCCCGAGGAGGCGCCATTGACCGCCGCAACAAGTACCGACGACAACGCCGGCGCCCTGTTGGACGCGAAGTGGATCACCGCCTGCGATTGCACCGCGCCGCAAGCGCCTTGCCCAACGGCAGTGCGCGCGCTTGAGGAGACGTCGAGGAACTGCGGCACCGCGACCGCGGCAAGGATGCCGAGGATCACGATCACCACCACCAGTTCGATCAGGGTGAAGCCCGCTTCCACCAGCTTGCGCATGACCTTTGCTCCCTCGCTAGGTTTTCGATTTGGGCAAGTTCACGCTACTCCAAATAGCGTGCTCCCTGCTATATCCAAGAGTCCGATACTACCCGCGACCCAAACTACCTGCAACTGGCCTTTGTCAATATGAGTCAATCAGTTCCGTCACCGAAACTAGAAATCTAGTGAGAATTGTCACGGCAGCGGCTGCCACCGCAGGGACCCAACGGGCTGAAGTGCCACCCCGGTATAGACGGTTTTCGCGGACTTGTAGACCTCCACGCGGTAGCGCGGCAACAGCGGCGATTCGCCGGACAAATGCCTGGTCAGCCGAGGCACATAGACCAGTTCGTGCCGGGTGCGGTCATAGAGCCAGTTGCCGCTTTTCGCATCCGTCGGAATGCCGTCGAACTCACCCAGGTAGTTCGGGGACCTGGCCTGCGCCGTCAGGAACGGGCTCTTGGTGGTCAGGGCTTCGAGGGTTTGGTAATCGCCGCGCATGGCGTGAAACGCCACCCGCGCGTAAAGCGCCGAGTGCAGCTGGCTTAGCGTAACTTCCATGGCCGCTTTCTCGGCCGCTTCCGCGTAAGTGAGCAGTCGCTCCAGAAGGATCGCGGCGGCGATGCCGGCGATGATCACGTACAGCCCGGTCTGGAGGTAATTCCGCTGCCGGTCGGCCGGGATCACTTCTTCAGCAAAACGTTGCCCAGGCCCCAAAGCGGCAGGAACACCCCCAGCGCCAGGATGAGCACCATGGCCCCGAGGATCACCGTCAGGATCGGCTCGATGTTCGCCGCCAGGTTCTTGATGTCGTAGTCCACCTCGCGCTCGTACATGTCCGCGACCTCGGTCATCAGGTCGTCCAGCTCGCCGGTCTCCTCGCCCACCGAGATCATCTCCAGCACCACCGGGGTGAAGATGCCGGCGGCGGTGGCGGTGCGCAGCACGCTCTCGCCGCGCTCCACGCCATCGCGCATGTTGCGGATGCGCAGGGCCATGTGCGAGTTGGACACCACTTCCGCCACCACCGACATGGCCTGCACGATCGGCACGCCCGCGCGGATCGCGAGCGCCATGCCGCGCGCGAAGCGCGCCAGCGTGGCGCGCAGGATGATCGGCCCGGCAAGGGGCAGGTGCGTCTTCCAGCGGTCCCACTCGTAGCGCCCCTGCTCGGTGCCGACGTACAGCTGCGCGCCGAACAGCCCGGCGACGAGCGCGCCGAGCATCGCCCACCAGTAGGCGAGGAAGAAATTGGAGGTGCCGATCAGGATCTGCGTCAGCAGCGGCAGCGGCACCTTCTGCGCCTCGAAGATCTTGGCGAAGGCCGGGATCACCGCGAAATTGACGATCGCTACCGCCGCGGCGATCACTGCCAGCACGATGATCGGGTAGCGCACCGCGGCCTTGATGCGGTCGCGGATCTGCTTGTCGAACTCCATGTACTCGAACATGCGGTTGAACGACTGCTCGAGCTCGCCGGTGGATTCGCCGATGCGGATTACGCTGATGTAGAACGCGTCGAACACCTTGGGGTGGCTGCGCATCGCCGCCGACAGCTCGCGGCCCGCATCCAGGCTGGTGCGCAGCTCCGCGATCACCTCGGCCAGCGAGCGGTTGGAGGTGGACTGCTGCAGCCCGGCGAGCGCGCGCATGATCGGCACCCCGGATTTCAGCAGCGTGTACATCTGGCGCGAGAACAGCATCACGTCCACGTCGCTGATCGGCGGCGCGCTGAGCCGGCGCCACCACTCCGGCGCATCCAGCGCCGCGCCCTCGCCCGCGGGCGAGATCTCCACCGGCGTCACGCCGATCGCCAGCAGCTGGTCGGCCACCGCCCCGGTATCGGCGCCCTCCAGCCTGCCGGTGACCAGCCCGCCGCGCGCGTCGCGTCCGCGGTAGGCGAACGCCGGCATCAGTCCTCCACCTGCACCGCGACCTTGATCGCCTCCGCCACAGTGGTACGGCCGGAGACTGCGAGCGCGAGCGCGTGGTCGGTGAGGGTGCGGCCCTTGAGGTGCGTGCGCGCCGCATCGATGAAGGCGTTGGGGTCGGCCTTGTTCGCGGCGCGCACCAGGTCGGGGGTCATCTCGAGCATCTCGTAGACGCCGATGCGGCCCGCGTAGCCCGTGCCGTTGCAGTGCGCGCAGCCGCGCCCATGGTGGAACTTGCGCTCGGTCCAGCCGGGCCCCATGAAGGCCTCCAGCCAGCGCCCTTCCTGCGCATCCGGCGCGCGCACCTCGCTGCAGCTCTCGCACACCAGGCGGATCAGGCGCTGCGCGATCACCGCATGCACCGAGGTCGCCACCATGTAGCTCGGCGCGCCCATGTCCACCAGCCGGATCGGCGTGCTGGCCGCATCCTTGGTGTGCAGCGTCGAGAACACCAGGTGGCCGGTGAGCGCTGCGCGCAGGCCGATCTGCGCCGTCTCCTCGTCGCGGATCTCGCCGATCAGCACCACGTCCGGGTCCTGGCGCAGGGTCGAACGCAGCACGCGCGCGAAGGAGAGATCGATCTTCTCGTTGACCTGGACCTGGTTGACCCCCGCCAGGCGGTACTCGACCGGGTCCTCGACGGTGAGGATCTTGCGGTCCACGGTGTTGAGCTCCGCCAGCGCCGCGTACAGCGTGGTGGTCTTGCCGCTGCCGGTGGGGCCGGTGACCAGGATCATGCCGGCGGTGCGCTGCAGCAGTTCCTGGAACCTCTGCAGCATGTCGCCCGGCATGCCCAGGCGGTCCAGGCGCTGCAGCGTCGCCTTGCGGTTCAGCAGGCGCAGCACCACCGACTCGCCATACTGCGTCGGCATGGAAGACATGCGCACGTCGATCTTCTGCTCGCGCACGATGATGTTCAGGCGCCCGTCCTGCGGCAGACGCTTTTCCGAGATGTCCAGCCCGGCCATCAGCTTCAGGCGCAGCACCAGCGCCGGGCCGATGCGGCTGTCCGCGTCGGTCTGCGGGTTGAGCGCGCCGTCGATGCGGAAACGGATCTGCACCTTGTTCTCCTGCGGCTCGATGTGGACGTCGGAGGCGTTCACCTGCAGCGCGTCCTCGAACACCGACTGCAGCAGCTTCACCACCGGCGCATCCTCCGCGCCGACACCCGCACCGAGCGCGCCGAAATCCACGTAGGAGTCGCCGATGTCGCGCTCCAGCTCCTTCGCCAGGCCGCTGATCTCCTCGGTGCGGCGGTACACCCGGTCGATGGTCTGCAGCAGCAGCGCCTCGCTCACCACCGCCAACTCGATGTCGCGCTGCAGGATCCTGCCCAGCTCGTCGTAGGCGAACAGGTCGGTCGGGTCGGCCAGCCCGACGAGAACGCCGGCGCGCCGGTCCTCCAGCAGGATCGCGCGAAAGCGCCGCGCCTGCGCCTCGGGCAGGCGGCGCACCAGGTCCTGGTTGAAGTTGTAGAACTTCAGGTTGATGTACGGGATGCTGAGCTGGCGCGAGATCGCCTCGCAGATCTGCTCGTCGTTGACGAAGCCCTGCTCGACCAGCACGCGGCCGAGCTTGCGCCCGCTCTTTTTCTGCTGCTCGAGCGCGATCCTCAGCTGATCCTGCGAGATCGCCTTCTGCGCGACCAGCACGTCGCCAAGGCGGATCTTTTCCGGACGGCCCATGGGACAACTCCCTGCCAGGACGGCGCCGCGTATTATCCGACAATCCGATGCGCGGCGCATTGGCGCGCCCCGGGGCAGCCTTTATGATGCGCCCTGCCCGTCCAGTCTTTGCAGAATGCGAGCCGATGACCGCCTTTGCCTCCCGGGCCGACCTCAAGCCGAAGAAGATCACGTTCCAGCGCCTGTCGAAGAGCGCCTATGCATTCACGGCCGAGGGCGACCCCAATACCGGCGTGATCGTCGGCGACGACGGCGTGATGGTGGTCGATACGCAGGCCACGCCGCTGATGGCGCGGGAGGTGATCAAGCGCATCCGCAGAGTCACCTCCAAGCCGGTCCGCTACGTCGTGCTGTCGCACTACCACGCCGTGCGCGTGCTCGGCGCCTCGGCCTACAAGGCCGAGCAGATCATCGCCAGCCGGCGCACGCTCGGCCTGATCCGCGAGCGCGGCAGGCAGGACATGGCGAGCGAAATCGGGCGCTTCCCGCGCCTGTTCCGCGGCGCAGGGTCGATTCCCGGACTGACCTGGCCGACGCTGGTGTTCGACAACGCGCTCACGGTGATGATGGGCGGGCTCGAGGTGCGCATCCTGCACCTGGGGCCTGGCCACACCGGCGGCGACTCCGTGGTGTGGCTGCCCAGGGAGCGCGTGCTCTTTTCCGGCGACCTGGTCGAGTACAACGCCGGCATCTACACGGGCGACGCGCATCTCGAGGCATGGCCCGGCACGCTCGACAGGCTGCGAGCGCTCAAACCGCGCGCCCTGGTGCCCGGGCGCGGGCCGGCGCTCGCCACGCCCGCCCAGTGCGAGAAGGCGATGCGCTACACGCAGGATTTCGTGCGCGGGCTGTACGCCGCGGCGCGGCGCGGCGCGGCCGCGCGCCAGTCGCTGAAGCAGGTCTACCAGGCGACCAGGCGCAAGCTCGACCCGGTGTACGGCCGTTTCCCGATCTACGAGCACTGCATGCCCTTCGACGTCGCGCGCGCCCTTGACGAGGCGCGCGGCATCAAGCATCCGCGCATCTGGACCGCGAAACGCGACATCGAGATGTGGAAGTCGATCGCGTGAAGCAGCCGGTGGTGTTCCTGCCCGGGCTGCTCTGCGACGCGCAGCTG
>Ga0209382_10010813_pt1 | contig 11351 bp, 7 predicted proteins | sample SoiMetdeltSBSDD5_FD_187599 | JGI IMG/M metagenome (GOLD analysis project Ga0209382, IMG submission 187599) | Bulk soil microbial communities from a Populus tree surrounding site in Tennessee, USA - Soil MetaG P. deltoides SBSDD5 (SPAdes) (version 2) | ecosystem: Environmental > Terrestrial >...
GACGACTTCCACACCTTTAACGAAGTCAAAGGCGTGTAGTATAAGTGACGCAGTAACGGGCTCCTTGGAGCTATCTGTTGCCGGATTCCGCGAGGACCTCTTCTGGAAAGAGATACTCGTATCCGGCATTGCCAAAATTAACCAGAATCAGCTTTCGCCCGAGATTTTCGACGGCGCTTACGAAAGTGCCTTCTCGTGGCAAAAGGCTTCCGGTTTTTTGTGATCGAATCGGCTTGATGGTTTTTAACGGATCACCCGGTCTCATGGTACCTCCGTCGTATTAGTCACAGCTGTTTGGCTGTTGTTTATTCCACGTCGCCTGCTTAAATTTACTATCGGCATTCTTCACCAGTTCCCAAAGCGATATACTCAATTATTAGACGTTGGAAATGGGCAAAACGTTTTAAGTCAGTCCCTCTTGCTTCCTTTCAAGCAAACCTCGTACCACTCCACAAATCATAGGCTTCCCTTCTTCCATTGGCCAGGAGTGCGGAATATTCGTACTCACGGTGTGCCCCACATTGATACATTGCCTAAGTGATAATCAGCCTCTGCCTAGCGCATGAACAGGAGTCAAACCTCCGCGGCTCTGCGGGTGGCCACTGATGGGACACGTTGCCACCCCTTTGCCATCGCCGTCAAAGCACCAGACAAAATTATTTAATTCCAGCGAGGATTATTAAGTTGGCTAAGAAAATATAAGTAGCAGAATAACATTTTTGCGGGCGGTTGGGGAAAAAAGAATTCAACCAGAGGACTCTTTAGGGTTCTTATTCGCCGAAGAGTTTTTCTTGAGACATTCCGAACAAAGTGCCCCTCGTCCCTTGAAGAATCCTCTGAAGAAATGTCTGCGGCAGAGAATTCTCCTACACTGCTGGCACGCCGCGCCGCCTAATTCGTGGAACTGAGCATGACAGATGGCACAAATTATCGGTACGATTCCAACCGGCAACGAGCTCATCCTGGCATCCTGCCCCGACCTAAAACTTACCTCCATATACTTTCTCAAAGAACCCCTCGTTATCCAACTTCTTTAGCCAACGGGTGTCGACGAGATCATCGACCTTGATGGACGCGGCCCTGGGATTCTGTTCGGCGACGTATTTGATGACGATTCGGGTTCCTTCGAGGGAGGGATAGGGCTTTCGATCGAGTTCCTCCAGAGCCTCCTGATAGAAATCTTCCGCGGCATCAACCTTCGGGAGCCGTAGATTTCTGGCGATGCTCTCCTTTACGGCTTGTTTGTTTTCTTTGTTGAATATAAATCCATAGGCTTCGATCATTGCGCGGCACACTCCGTCAACCGCCGTAGGGTTCGCCGCGGCAAAGTCCCTGCGCATTGCGAGCCCGGTGTTCTGGTATGGGATTTTGGCCTGGTTCATGTTGAGAAGGGGATAAAATCCTTTTGACGTCATCACCTTCGTCGCCACTCGCTGCAGCATCGCCGCGTCGATAGCTTTAGCCTCTAATGCAGCCATCCGTTCGGGATCAACGCCGGTTTGAATCAGAATAATTTTGTCGCGCTTGAGATCTAGTCCTAGGTGCTCCAGCGCGATCAACGCTGAAATATGGGAGGAGCCACCGAACCGGGCCGTGCCGAGCCTTTTGCCCCTGAGCTCCTCGGCTTTACGCAGGTTCGGTTGCGTCACGACCGTAAACGGCGAGGTGTTGCTCAGGCCCAAGAAGAACGACAACTTCTCGCCACCGGCAATCAAATTGACCAGCGAGGCCGGCGCGTTTGCCGTCATTTGAATCTCGCCTGAAGCGAGCATTTGCGCAACCAGCGAGCCGCCGCTGACCAGGATCAATTGCACATCCAGGCCGTGGTTATCAAAAAACTTCCTATCCTTTGCCACCCAAAGCGGTGCCATATGGGGCGTTGGCGTGGAAAGAGCAATGCGCACGCGCTGGAACTTTTGCGCGAGCACGGGTTGAACGAATATTAAAGTGAAAAAAATGGATGCAACCCATACGACTCTAATGATCGATCTCAAGACGGCTACCTCCCTAATGAAGTGGAGTTTGAAGTGATTCAGCGAACCCAGCCGATCTTAACCTACGGCGGCAATGTGGGGCAATCATTCACTGTACGGCGGTCTTGCGCGGCCAACTCCTCAGCACCAAGTCAGCGAGGAACAGGAACAATCCTAGACCCGCAAGCGGCCACCAGGTTTCCTGCCCGCGTCGCCCTTTTCCCGGCGTCGGCGTGTAAAGCCGCTTAACACCCTCTTCGATTTTGTCGGGATCGAGCATTTCACCACCGGTCTCTTCCGCCAGCCGGCTAAGAAGCGCCATGTTTGGTTTCAGCTCTCGGTATTCCTTTGGATAAGGCGCGACATAGGGAACTGTGGCCACAGCCAACGGCGCTTCACCCGCTTTCCCTTCGGCGTACATCGTGAGGAAGTGAATCCCGCGCTGTGACGGAGTGAACTTTCCTTCGTAGCGGCCCGGCGCGGTTTGTTGAAAAGCTTGGTCCTGAGTGGTTTGATTCGGGGCCGTAATATTACCTTTGAGCTTCAGGTGATTGAGGAAGCTGCCATCCTTGGAGACAAAATCCGCTACGACCTTGACGGATTCTCCTTCCGGCTGGAAATCCGTCCGGTTTCTTGTTTCCAAAACCTTGCGGAGTGTATCCCGCGCCAGCTGGCTGGCCCATTGTGGAAAGCCGTGCCAGGCTACCCATTCTTTGCCCCAGCGGCCGCTCAAATCCGAAGTAAAAGCCATGACCCGCCCCAGCCCGTAGCGCCAAGAAACCAGCAGTGGATCGGTATCCGCTTTCATAAGCAGTTCGGCGCGCGGCTTAGGGTACGTGAGCACGTAGCCGCGCAGCGATGGTAAGTTACCTTGAGCAATGCCTTTAAGCGGCCCCACCGATGCGACGATGCTGGGCGTGACCAGTTTTTCCACCAAAAGATCCCGGGAGATGAGCAGCGTTTCGGTGGTAAAAATTTGCGGAATCGTACGCGGATCCAGAGCCACGTAGCCTCTCCCCTTCCCATCCTTGGCAATATCGGCCATGAGTTGAACATCGGCGTCGTTTCCCACTGAAACCGTCGATACCGTAATGCCGTCCCGCGCCATGCGCTGCACTAGCCCGTGAAAATCCGCCTTGTCGGTGAGCCCGTCCGAGAGCACGATAACATGCTTGATGGCGGCCTGCTTCGTAGCGATTCCGCGATAAGCCTCGATCATTGCTTTGTAGAGATCTGTACCACCGTCGGATTGTAGCGATGCAAGCCCTTCAGAGATCCATTCGCCTTTGCCTACCGGTCGAAAAAGCAATGTCCAGTCCCAGGCCGCGTCAAAGCTCAGAATCCCCACTTGATCCGTGGGATTCATCACGTCCGCCGCCGCGATGGCCGCCGCCTTGGCCAAGTCCAGTTTGGTGCTTCCTTCCGGCCCCGCGCCCATACTGCCGGATTTGTCGAGAACGAATAGCAGCGCTACATGCGGCAGGTCGAGCCGCGCGGGCGGTCGCATGTCCACGGGGAGGATACGTTCCAGCGGCGTACGGTAGTAGCCGCCCGCGCCATAACTCTGGGAGCCGCCGATAACGAGCAGGCCGCCGCCCAGATCCCGGACATATTTTTCGATGTTTTCCATCTTTGCATAGGAAAGTTGAAAAGCAGGAATGTTATCCAGGACCACCAGGTCAAAGGACGAAAGCTCTGGGAGCATCAGCGGGTTTGCCTCCGGCGCAGATTCCACCACCGCATACCCCTGAACTTGCAGCACGCGCGAGAGAAAGCGCTGACCTTCCTTTTGCGCGGAAAGCAACAGAACTCGGGGCGGTCCCTGAACCTCGACAACCCCCTGAAGCAGGTTGTTTTCCGCCAGCGTGTCATCCCGAGCCTCCACCAACAGTTCATAAGTATGGCTGCCGCGCTCCTTCAGGCTCTCCCGAAAATTCACCTGGTTGGCTCCGGCCTTCAACTGAAGCTCTTGCTCCCTTGCCAAGAAGCCGTCGCGCAGAAGTTTGACTCGCGCGGGCGCGTCGCGAAGGCTTTCGATCTTGCCTTTGACTTCGAAGCCCTCTGCGCTGTCCACACGGCGGGGCAGGGTAAGATCGCTGAGATAGATTTCATTTCTGCCGCGGGAAAGACTCACGGGCAGCGTCCAGACCTGAGCACCTTGCGACCGCAGGAGGGGAATGACACGCGCGGTCTCACCGCGATTTTCATTGCCATCGGAGAGCAAAAGAATTTTGCCCTGACGATCCTCGCCCATTTGCGCAAGCGCGGCTTGCAACGCCGCCTGGATATCGGTCTCTTCGCGGTCCAAGCGGGAGGCGAAATCCGCCGCAGGGAAGTTTTGACGCGGGAGAAATTCCCATTCCGGCGAGCGGCCAAACATCAGCAGCCCCGTGCGTATCTCCGGGTTTTGTATGCGGCTGGCCGCGTCGAGAATCTCTCGCGCTTTTTCTCGACCTTCTTGCCCGACGCTGCGCGAGAGGTCGACCCCCAGCACGACGTCCAAGGCGTTGGTCGTTTTGAAAATCCTCGGGTTCACCAGCGCCAGGACCAGCGCCACCAGCGCCACCCCCCGAGCGACAATAGGATAGAGTGAAACTCCCGTACGAAAAGCCAGGAAAAATTCCAGGGCGAGCAAGATGAGTACGCCGGCCAGCAATAGGGGCCAGAGAGACAATCCGCTTGCCGTCGTCCCGGAGCCTTCCTGACCCCTTGCGCCCGCGTTGGCCGCACTCATATTCAAGCGCGAAGCGATCAGCGATTCACTCTCGTCAAAGAGATTGACCGCGAAGCGACCCTCTCGGCTTGCGCTTTTATAGCTGTAGAGGCCCGCTTCCAAGGTATCGGTAAAAACAAGGGGGCTGGTAGCGACTTTCAATTGCTCTTTTTTCCCCGCCGGGGTCGTGATCTGCAAATCACTATCGCCCACCGGCAAACGCAGCAGGAACGGCGTTCCTGCCTGCACGTTATGGGAGGGGAATTCGACGCGCTGAGGTTGGAACCACTCGATGGTATTGTGAAACAAAATCGGAAAAGCGACTCTCAGCGGCAGGTCCGAAGCCATGAGATCAAAAGCGATGAACAGCAAGCGCAGCTTGCCTCGCTCCAGGGCAACAAGCATTGGACTTTCCGGCGAGCGGGCCAAGACCACGCCATCCCCCGTCACCGCCACCCGCAAAGATTCCCGTACTTGAAGATCCGCGAGACTCAAACCATCAGTGATGGGGTGCTTGGTTACGGCAGCGACGATACGAGGATTTCTACCCTTACCTTGAACCTGCAAAGGTAAATTCGGCGCGACCGTGTTGATGAGAATGAAATTACCCTGGGTCAGTGTGGGTACCGGTACCCGATCGAAAATCACGAGATCATACTGGTTCTCGAAGTGGGAGGCATCAGGCTCGCCCGGCTGCGCGGCGGTTACTTGAACATTGGGGAAAAAGCGCAGGAGACTGCTCAGGAACGGATTGCCGGGACCGACGTAAAGAAGACGCACGGGCGGCGCATCGCTCACCGCCAAATAGGCTCGATTGTCCGTGGCAAAGTCGTCGTCGATTTCCAAACGCGCGGCCAGGACCCCCGCCAGAGCTCCCTTAAACGGATAGATCAAAACCCGCCGACCGTCGGGTTCGATATCGATTGACTCGCGTACGAGCGTTGTGTCCCCTAAGGTTATAGTCAAGGGCGCGCGAATCGCTTTCGCGGTGAAGTTTCTAAGATGCACCATGACTTCATATTGGGATGAACGATCAGCATGCCGCCGCACCTCGAAACCGACGATGGCCACGTTGTCGCGGCCGCCGTCGACCTTGATGAAGCGTAGGTGCGCGGCTTGGCGGGCAAAGTCTTCAGCCCCGGCGAAAGCCCCGTCGCTGATCACGACGACATGGTCCGGGCTTCCCCGTTTGAGAAACGCATGGGCGAAAAGAATCGCTTCTTTAATCCGGCCGGACGCGTCCGTCGCGACCATACTTCGGCCGGCGTCACGGAGCCTTTGCTTGTCCGCAGTGAAAGGAACGATGAGACGGGTCTCGGCGCCGGCGCCGATGAGCATCATCTTCTGACCCGACGACAGTTCATCAACCAAGGACAGGAACTCTTTTCGCGCGGCCTCGAAGCGAGTTCCCGACGGCCCTCTCGCCTTCATGCTGGCGCTCAAGTCGACCACCACCACCATGTCCCCTGACGGCGCGCCGAAATGAAGCAGCGACGGATCGGCCAGCGCTGCGATGAGAAGGCAGGCTGCTAGAATTTGCAGGATCAGAAGCAGATTTTTTCTGAAGAGCCAGCCGATCCGCGTCGCCAGCGGCCGCTGCTTCAGCACCCGCTCCCAAAGAAAGAGCGTCGTGGTACTGACTTTGAATCCCTTGGGCTTGAGGCTATGGAGAAAGAGAATGAGAGGGACAGCCCCGAAAAAAAGCAGGAGCGCGTATGGAACAGCCCAGACCATAGCTTACGTCACGCTACTCACTTGGCGTAGCGTCTGCAGCACAAACTCGTCAAAGGGAATTTGAGTCGTCGTCCGCAGGTAATCGATCCGACGGCCGGAACAGACCATTTCGATCTCCGTGAAATAGTCCGCCAGCTCTTGCTGAAAGCGACGCACCAGATCCGCGTCCAGAAACAATCTGCGTTCCCGCCTGCCTTCCACATCGTTCAGCGCCACATCGCCCCAGGGCTTGGGATTGATCTCTTGGTCGTCCAAGACGTGAATCACCAGGAGCTGATATTTTTTTATCGCGAGCTCCTCAAGAGCGGCGCGCCAGCCAGCAGGGTCGAACAAATCGCTCACGATGACGACGAGGCCGGGATGGGGGAAGAGATTGGTAAAGGAGTGAGCAGCGGATCGTAGGTTAGTCTCGCCATGGCACGATAACTTGCTGAGAAAGCTAAACAGACTGAGCACCTGCTTCCGTCCCCTGCCCAAGGTAAGTGGAGTTTGTAGGGTAGATGAAAACGCCGCGCCACCGACCCGGTCCAAATTCTTGAGGCCGATGTAACCCAACGCCGCGGCAACTTTTTTGGCGTAGTCAATCTTCGGCGGCGTGCCTTCGGCCATGGATCGGCTCGTATCGACCAACAGGTAAACGTTCATCTCCTCATCGGCGGTAAAAACCTTCAGCAGCAGCCGATCGAGCCGCCGGTAAATATTCCAGTCGACATAGCGTAGGTCATCGCCCTGTTGGTATCTCCGGTAATCGGAGAACTCGAGGCTGAAGCCTCTTCGGGATGAGGGATGCTCACCTTTGGCGTTGGCCCAACTCAGCCGCTTGGCGATCAGCCGCAGCCGCTCGAGCTTTTTCAAAAACTCCGCGTCAAAGAAGGTTTCAGGTTTCAGGTCTCGGGTTTCGGGCGCGACAGTAGCAAATTGTTGAGCGTCTGCAGTCTGGTTATTTTGGGGCCTTTGTCTCTTGTCATCCTGAGCGAAGCGAAAGATCTTTCTCCACCGCTCGTACAAAACACCGCGTACCCCAGACTCGAAACTCATGAACCTTCGTCCTATGAAACTTCAGCAACCCGTTCCACGACTTCGCTGAGAATCTTCTCCGCGCCGATCCCTTCGGCATCGGCTTCGAGATTGAGAATCAGCCGATGGCGCAAGCTCGGCAGCAACATCTGCCGAATGTCTTCGAACGAAACATTCGGCCTTCCCGCAAGAAGCGCGCGGGCTTTGGCCGCAAGAATCACACTCTGCAGTCCTCTGGGGCTGGAGCCGTAGAGAACAAACTTCTGCGCTAACGGCGCGGCTTCCTTGCCTGGCTCGCGCTGCGGATGCGTGCTCAGCACCAACCGAACCGCATAGTCCTTCACAGTGTCGGCGAGAGGCACATCGCGCACCCATTGTCTCATCTGCAAGATGTCCGCTGTGTCCAGGACTTCGCGCAGTGCCGCCGGTGGTCCCGCTGTTGTGAAATCGGCAATCCGAGCCAGCTCATCGCGAGTCGGGTACCGGAGCAAAAGTTTGAAGAAGAAACGATCCACCTGGGCTTCGGGAAGCGGATAGGTTCCTTCCATCTCGATAGGGTTCTGTGTCGCCAGCACCATGAACGGATTCTCCAGGCGGTGCACCTTCCCGCCGACGGTTACACTCTGCTCCTGCATGGCTTCCAACAGGGCGGATTGAGTCTTGGGCGTAGCGCGATTGATCTCGTCGGCCAGCACAATATGGGCGAAAACGGGACCGCGCTGAAACTCGAAGATCTTTCTCCCGGACGGATCATCGGTAAGCACGTTGGTGCCCGTGATATCGGCCGGCATGAGATCAGGCGTAAACTGTATACGCGAGAAACTAAGACTCAAGATCTCACCGAGGCTACGCACCATGAGCGTTTTGCCCAATCCCGGCACCCCCTCCAGCAGGCAGTGACCGCCGCAAACAAGCGCGATGAAAACCTGTTCGATGAGATCCTCGTGACCGACGATCATGCGCGCCATCTCCGCTTTCAGATCATCGAAAGAACGACGAGCACGTTGCATTCGCGCTTCGATTTCTGCCACCGCTTCCATCGAGTGGATTCTCCTTTAGGTATGGATCCCAAAACCGCTCATTTTACTCTTTCCCGATTCCCAGGGAGAGAAAGTAGTTCTTAATCGTCTCTTTCAGCCCCTCGGGCACCCGCTCCGTGTTGAGCTCTACCTCCGCCTGCCGACGATAGGAGGCGATAACTTCGTCCTGTGACACTTCGCTCTTTCCAGCCGACGGTTTTGCCTTTAACACCAAGCCACTACTGTTGCCCTCCCCGAGCAAGCCTTTGATGTGAGCCGCCGCTCCCGGCTGAAATTCCGGAAGAGATGGCGATTCCGCCTCTCTTTTGCCGGGCTCCTTTCCCGGTAAATTGCTCCTGTTGTTCGTTTTTTCACCGTCATCCGGTGAATCGCGCTCTCCTTGTCCGGCCAGCCGCACATCGCTCTCACCCTTTTCTCCTTGGCCCTGTTTCATCAGTTGCTCGAGAAACTGCTGGGCATCCAACAAAGTCCGCCGGTCCAGTTCCCCAGTGGCCTGCTTGTCTAATTTGTCGAGGAAAGATTTGAGATCGTTCTGACTGAGGCTCTGCCCCGCTTGACCTTCTCGTTCGAATTGCTTTTTGAGTTGGGGCAACGTCGCCAATTGATCGAGCCACTGTTTGCCCAGCTCTTGAGCTCCCTTAGCTGCATCAGCAATATTGAGGAGATCCCGCGCTGCTTCCAATTCGGCTTTCAAATCCATAAGGTCTTGTTGGCTCTCAGCAGCTGACAATGGCTGTTGTTCGCCGGCTGATTTTCCCATCGTTGCGATCTTCTTTTGCATTCCGGCCAGATCGGCTTTGAACTTTTCATCGCCGGTTTTCGCGTCGATACCCTTCTGCGCGACCTGTTCCAACTCTCGACCCATGCGGAGGCTTTCGCGCAGCCCCTCGTTCTTCGCCTTCTCCTGGAGTTCTCGAGAAAACTCTCGCAGCTTCTGTGCCACGCTCTTCGGAGCGGAAAGCTGCAAATCGCTGTCGAATCGAAGACCCACGTCAAACCATAGAAGTCCGAGCCAAAGGAGAAGAAGCGGAAAAGCGCAGTAGGCTTGCCAGCTCCAACTTCTACGAAACAGCGCCTTAGGATCGAGGTTTGTGAGTTTCTCCCCCGCCTGTTTTAAAACCATGAGCGCCGCCGCTCGCGTCTCGTTGCGCTCCAACAACTCCCACGCAGTTAGGGCGCGCTCGTCGAGCCGGAGCGTCTTGTCAACGCGCGCCAGCGCCCGCGCGGAATCCGACGACCGCCAACGCCCTCTGCCAAGGAAAAACGGCGCCATTAACCCGAAAAATGAAATCGGAATGAACCAGCGGCTAATCACCATCTCCAAGGACCCATGAAACGGGAGGGTGAGCAACGCAGCTAGCAACGCATAGCAAAAAAGTGTGGCGAGGATCTGCTCGCGCCGTTTTCTTCGCTCCCAGCTCAGCAGCTCGGCGAACTTCTTCCGGAGGGTTTCTGCTTCGGAACTCAAACGGTTAAATCCTTCCTCAGCGCCCAACGGTGCGCTGCTAAACCGATGCTGCCAATTAGCAGGTGAAATGTAAAATGGACGGTGGTCGCGGGTGCCTTCCATCCACCAATGCTGAGCGGCGGCAACTCCTGTCGGCCGAGATAGGCGAGCAAAAAGGCCACCGGGTTAACCGGTAAATAGAATACAGCCGAGAATATAACCAGGAAAAAAAAGAAGCAGCGGATGAAAACTTGGCGGCTCTCGGCCCGCCGTTCCCACAGAGCCAAGGTCACGAGTCCCCAGACGCCGTAACTGAGAGCGTAAAATAACAGCAGCAAGAAAGTGCCGGCTACCCGTGGAAACGGGGTGCGAGCGATGGCCCCCGCCCAGATTAGGAGAGGGGTGCACAGGAGAATTGAAAGAGCCACGTGCAATGACAGAAAGGCCAACTGACCTTGCCCCACCGCAGAAATCGCTAGCCCGTTCTCGCGCACCCAACGTTTAACCGGCTTGAACCTCCAGGGTGCAAATTCCTGATTGGCGACGCGTAAAGCCAGATAGACCGTCAGTAACAACGCGGTCACGGCACAAACCTTAAATAGATTCGCGGAGCCGCTCCACATCTGCGCGTCCAATGACGGCAAATAAAGCGAAAAGAACTCCACTGGCGCGAGAATAATCAAAAGGTAAAAATAAACGGCAAACCCATGCCCCTCGCCGAAAAAGATATCGAGACTCTCGCGCAGAACCGGATTATCCTTCATTCATCCTCCGGACCCGCCAGAGGAAAGATCATACGAAACAACGTGTAGTCGTAGTTGCGAATCCGCTGGTCATCCACCGACACGCGGCGGTCTGGATCTTTCACCCAGCCAAAGAATACAGCCGCCCCCGTGCTCCAACGCACCGAGCCTTCGTCCCGCGGGAAAAACGAGGAATGAAATAAGATCTCCTGCGTTTTGTCTTTAAAGGAAATCTCGCGGAAGTCCACTGAATCAGACCGCCGGCCACTGCTTCGCTCTTGGTTCTCCTCGCTGGCTAGAGGAAACTCTTTGGTCCAACTCGCACCCCGGGGGATATCGCCAAGAGGATAGCGCTGACCCGGAATCACTAACCAGCAATCCGCAAGATCTTTGGCGCTCTGGTTATTCAATCGCATGCGCAGCTTTCCGGCTTGCTGTTCAAACTCGGCACGTAGCGGAAACCGGTCAACAAACCGGATACGAAAAAGTCTATAATCCCACTCACGTAACGGCAACTGAAAGCGGCTGGAGCCGCTGCCGTCCTGGAAAACCACGGCCGGTTCGGGTCGATCCCGGGAAGGCGCGGCAACGGGGACCAACTCCATCCAGCCCCGTTCCATCTGTAGGCCATATTGGCGGATCTGAGTGGAAAACATTGCCAAGGTCGACTGGACCTCCACATAA
>Ga0209382_10010816_pt1 | contig 11349 bp, 16 predicted proteins | sample SoiMetdeltSBSDD5_FD_187599 | JGI IMG/M metagenome (GOLD analysis project Ga0209382, IMG submission 187599) | Bulk soil microbial communities from a Populus tree surrounding site in Tennessee, USA - Soil MetaG P. deltoides SBSDD5 (SPAdes) (version 2) | ecosystem: Environmental > Terrestrial >...
CGCGATCCGTCATAGGGGCCGCCTTCAGGCGGCCCGCACGCCTTCATTGACGCCCGCCAACTCAGGGGCGTTGTAGAATGAGAGTTTGCGCGTGCGGGCCGCTAGCTCAGTGGTAGAGCACCTGACTTTTAATCAGGGTGTCCCGGGTTCGATCCCCGGGCGGCCCACATCAGCAATACTCGATCGATTGTTGATTTCGTGATCTTTGATTGTTGATTCGTTGTTGATTGTTGATGCGCGATTGTTGATTCATCGATGATTGTCGAATCGGCGCGACCCAGGTGGCGCCCGTCAATCGCAAATCGATCAACAATCAACATTCACCAATCAACAACGATTCACCAATCCAAGATCACTAATCACCAATGTTCTTGTGTGTCCCCATCGTCCAGAGGCCTAGGACGCGGCCCTTTCAAGGCTGAAACCCGGGTTCGAATCCCGGTGGGGACGCCACTACCTGTATAGGTGCCAACCCCTCAAGAATCGCTGGCGTTATCGACGTTTCCCACTCGATGAACGCCGCGGTGTCGGCGGGATCGACCAGCGTCAGCGGCCCGACCAGACGGCGCACCAGCACACGGGCAACCTGGGGCTCCGTGCGCAGCTCGGCCTTCCACTGCGCCGCCCGCTGTTCAAGCGCGGCCCTGAGCTGCTCGATGTCGACGCGCTCGGGCCGCGGCGCCCGCAGCTGCACATCGAGCCGGGCGATCTGCTGTTCGCGCTCGCGGATGGCCGACACGATGCTGCCCGGTGCCTCACCCAATGCGATGGAGCCGACCAGCTTCTCGACTTCACCGCGCAGGCGGTCGCGATCGGCGGCAAGACGGGCGAAGCCGTCCGCTTCGCTCTGATGCACCATCGCCAGGAGTTCCTCGATGTAGGCCCTGCCGAGGACTTCACCTTCGATCATGTCGAGCACGACGTTGTCAGCGAGCGACATGGGCAACGCCAGCGTGTTCGAGCAGGCGAACGGCTTGCGCCGCCGAGTGGAGCAGACGTAGATCTCCTTGGGATACTTCAGACCCTCGAAATGTCCGCCGCACGTCGGGCAGATCAGCATGCCACCTGTGAGCAGATACTTGCCCCATGACTTCTCGGGTGCCTTGCCGTTCTGCGCGCCGAGGGAAGAGAGATAGCGCGTGCGGCGGTCGGTCCGGCGTGCATCCGCTCGCGCCGCCAACTCCGGGTCCACGATGCAGAGAGACTCGTTGAAGGGCAAACGGACCCACGTCTCTTCTGGAGTCGGAATCTGCCCCTTCTCCCGTTTCCGCCCGTTCCGTGTCGTCAGCTTCCCGAGTTCGCGTCCATAGGCGCTCTTCGTGCGCCCCCAGACAATCTCGCCTCGATACAGCGGACGCTTGAGCACTTCGCGGATCGTCGAAACTGACCAACCGCTCGGGCGCCCTTGCTGCGCTCTCGGTGATGGTGCGCCTCGGCTGTTGAGAGCCGCGGCAATCGTGTAAGCCCCTTCGCCCGCGGCGTAGCGCGAGAAGATCTCCACGACGACCGCCGCCTCTGCATCGTTCTTGACTCGAACAGTCTCCCCCTTGGTCCGACAGACGTTGTCGTAGCCGAATACCTTGCCACCAGTGACGAGGCCTTGTTCCGCCTTCCGGCGGTGTGACGCCCGAGTGTGCTTCCTGACCTGATCCCGATACTGCTGTGCGAACTCTGCCTTGAGCGTCGTCGTCAGCCTGCCCTCGAACGAATCGAGGTCCAAACACGTGCCCGTCGAGAAGTCCCACACGGCAATCCCGAGGTCGGCAAGGTGGTTCAGCGCCACCATCGTGTTGTGACCGTGACGTCCGAATCGGTCGAGGTCGTAGAAGACGATGAGATCAAATGCTCCGGCTTCGGCGTCGCTCATCATCCGCTGAAAATGCCTGCGAGTCGCGAAAAGGGCACCGCTGACCGCGTCGTCCTCGTAGACGTGTTCCTCGTGCAGCGTCCATCCCTTCAACGCGATGAACGCTCGGGCACCCTCTATCTGGCGCTCGACTGATTTCTGATCGCGGGCGACGTCGCCTTCTTCGTTGCTCTTTCGAGCGTAGATGGCCGCAATCATCTCTGCTTCCTTTCAGGCTCAGGTGCTGTTCGATGCCAAGACCGACGTCCGACGTAGTAGGTGACGTGACAGGGCGGTTCTGAGTAGAGCGTCCCGTCCAACCTGCGCGGAGGTGACGACGGGAACGGCCCGAAAGGGCCGTTCCCAGGATTCGACGCGACGACGACAGTAGGAGGGCGCGACGGCGGGACAGGTGCGACGTAGACGAATTGGCGCGGCGAGAGGATCCGTGCTGCCTCGCTAGGCGTTGGCCTGTTGCCTGCGAAGCAGTTCAGCACGACGATGCCGACGATCGTGCAGGTCACGCCGTTGCCGCCTTCGGTGCCGGAAGCGCGCTGAAGGCATCTGGCTTGCGGACGACCTCGAACTTGCCACGCTGCCAACCGAGCTTCTGCGCCTGCTCCGCGAGAGACGCCAGATGTCCGCGAGCTGCCGCCATCGTCGGAAACATCTGCGTCATGCCCCGGCTCGACACCTTCGTCTCCTTGTCCCGCGTCGTCACCGTCACTTCGACTTTGTTGTCAGGGCGCAGCGTGGCAAGCAACGAGAGAACCTCGCTGCCCTTGCGAAGCGTGATGCTGGCAGATTTCGTCGCGGGCTTCGTCGTGGCGGATTTGCTCATGACTGACTCCTTGCAGTGCTGCTCGATATTGAGCAGATGCAAGTATTCGGATACTCACCGGAGACGACGCAAGCCGAAACAGCCGATGACGATCAACTTTCTGATACCGATGAGGGGACGTGTGCGACTCCACCCGTGGATTCGCACTACAAGATTCTGTATTTCGACTTCGTCGCACGTCGTTCGCCGACTAACGCGACATCACGTCATTGATTTCCGCCACAGCGTGACCGGCGACGGTGACGTGCATCGCTCGAATCTCTGACAGCTCTCGCAGCTTCGCCGCGCCTGACGGGTTCTTGGCTGTGGCCCGGGCCATGATGGCTTCGTTGACGGTGTCAGCATCGAGCAGTGGTTGCCACTGGAGTCCGTTGCCTGTCTTCATCGGCACGCGGCCGACTGACGTGGCTGCGGCTTCCATGACGAGACGTTCTTCGTCAGTCGCGGAGGTGTAGAAGATGCCAATCTCCTGCGGAGTTCGGTCGCGAAGGTGCGACAGCATGAAATCGATGCGCCGAGCGTCAGGCTTTTCGGAACTCTGGGGCAGCAGCGCCGCACGATGCGCGGCGAGGTCCGCATCAAGGCCGGTCAGCCGGGGCGTGTGCTTGTCGAGAATCTCTTTGACCAGCGCCGCCGCCTTTGCCGTCTTCTCTGCCCCCTTACCCCGACCTGTCAGATTCGCGTTCGCGTCGATAGACGCCTTCTCCTTGTGCGCCCGTTCAACGATGGCGTCGTAGTCCTCGAACGGGTCAAGAGCCGTGATGGGCCAGTGCGTGAGTCGGAAGTTCCTTCGATGTGTCTCAAGCAATCCGCGAAGCTTCGTTGCCATGTCGCTGCCTCTAAGTGGTGTAGTCCACCTTGATGTCGCCGCGAGCAATGGCAGCAGCGTTCGCCCCTAACTCCTGTGGTGTTGGATTCACGAGTCGTTTGCCGCCGGGCTGACCGCCCGCAGGCTTCGGGTCAGCTCCACCGCCCGACGATGGTTTGAAGGCGAAGGCTGACTCGCGCACCTGGGCGGCGATGAAGCCGTCCACTGACAACTTCTCCCCGGGCCTGTTCGGGTCGAAGGTGCGACCGACGAGGACTCCGTTCTCGACCGCGAAGAGGGAAGTGGCCTTGGTCGTCATGAACTCGGTGGCCTCGGCGCGACCGCCTGCTCTGATGAAGGCGTCGGTGATGGCCGACTTCAGCACGGAGGCGTCCGCACGCCCCTGTGCCTCCGCCAGCTTGGCTTCGAGGGCCGCGATCTTCTCGTCCGGCTTCGCCTTCTTCAATTCCGTGAGTTCGGCGCTCTCGGCCTTTGCCTTGTCCGGGTCGATGCCTTCAAAGCGGGCGAGGTCCTTGGTGAGCTTGATGTTGTTGGCTCGGAACTCCGCGACCCTAGCGGTGTCCGGGTGCTCGCCGTCGAGCGAGAGCCGGAACTTTCCGTCGTCTCCCTTGGTGTAGTGCTCTCGGAGTGACGTCGCCACGTCCTCTATCTTTTCAATCACAAACCTGAGCATTGACCCTCCTTGCTGGCCGACGAGCGCCGCCGACCCAACGCCGCACTGGAGGAGGTAGTGTCCAGCGCAATCATTTCGGCGTGCTCACCGGCCATCTCAATGAACGGACTTCTTGTGCGTCCGTTCCATTACCATCGCCCTCACGCGGTCTGCCGCAGCCAAACCTGCGGCGTCCATTGCCTCACGCTCTTGCAGCACGACTGCGGCGTCCGGATTTAGGCCGTGCCAGTCTGCAAACCTCCGCCAAAGTTCCGTGAAGGCTTCGGCGTTTCGGGCATCAATCGCCTCGTGCATAAGCTTCAAGATTGCGATGTCCCTGTCGGTCATCGCGTCTCTTCCTTGCTGAATGCGACCAGCTTGGCCGACGTCGGTGTGACCGGCACGCGATTCGAGGCGAGATCCCAGATCAGGATCTCCAGTTCCTCACTCAGCGTGCCTGCGGCGGCGCGGGCGACGATCGTCTGGCGGTATTGCGGGTCTTCGATGATGCTGCGAGCGAACTCCTGCGGTGTCGGCGTCGTCATGCCGCACGCTCCTTCTTCATTTGGTCAACAAAAGTCTCTGCGTCGAGGGTGTCGAGTAGGTGTTGCAGCCGGAGGGCGGCGCCCTGTGTCCGGATGGAGGCGTATTGACCGTCCGGCATCCGCTCGAAGGCGAGCACGATCATGTGGCGCAAGTCCCGTTGCCATTGATCGAACGTCGCTGCCGTTGGCGGCACACCTTCCAGTAGACGACGGGCGATGAAGCCGTCCATGTCGTTCCTGCGCCAATGGCGGCGCGTCAACCGAAACACCCATCGATGGATTTGAAGTCCCATGCTCGCTACCTCGTTACTGAGTGCTCGTCCACTGCGGGACTTGTGCCCTCACGTTCGGTATCTGTCTTCCTGACGCATGTCACGCCGATAGGCCCTGACTGGAACGCCGTTCAGGTTCAACTCCAGCAACGCCCAGCCTTGGTCGTAAGCTGTCTTTGAGACAAGGTCCAAGGGCAGACCCTCGATGATGCGAAGAGAGCGCATGCCGGGGTTAAGAGCCTCGTGCAAAGCGAAAAGGCACAGGTCTGGACGCGGGTTCTCTATCGAGCGATGGTCGTCTGTTGTGTTCATGTTCGAGTCCTCACGACATCAACCGATTGCGCTCTCCTGCGCTGGGCCAACATTTATCAACCGGCGCGATTGGGATTTGTTGGGATCCACTGCGAGCGCGCCGACGTTGCCAACCGACTTGTTCGAGGTGGACACGAGGTCTGCATCGTTTAAGTCACTCCGTCCACATCGCTTAACCAACGTTGCCGACTTTGCCGACCTAAAACGGTTCCGATCAGCAATGCCTGCGCTGTCCGCGCCAGCCTCCAGAAAAGGCACGAGTGCAGCAACACCTTGATCAGGTTGGTAAGGTTGGCAACGTCGGTTAACCGCAGCGTGCGGAACCACTTGCCCTCCGCCAACCTCTCGGCCAACGTCAAAACGGAATGACTTCACGTTGGCCACCTCCATCACCCCAGTCGTAGTCCTCGGACCATCTACACCTCGTCACCCATGCCGCTCGACACTCGTCCAGCGGAGGGACGCTCCACTTCGCAGGCCTTGTCCTCATCGCCATCAGCGGTGTGTGCTTTCTCAGGAACAAGGCGAGTTGTGTTTGTGTCGCTCGCGAGCTGCGTCCGCCCATGCGATGCCTGTCCAGAAACGCGATGAAGAGTCCATGCAACGTGTCACCGCTGATCGTGTCGGACCACATGTCTGGCGTGTCGAGGAATCCTTGATGCAGTACCGAAGACCACCACTGCTCGTTCGGCGTGGCTGACAGATCCTTCTGCTGCTGCGCTGCTTCGGTATTGGGAATGGCGCGTAGATTGACGTTGATGGTCAACCGCTGGAGGTCGTAGAGCAGAGCCGCGAGGCCGCCTTCCCGAAACAGTTCGTGCTCTATCGCCTGAAAGAACTTGAAATCGTTCTGTCGTTCGTCGCTGACCTCGAAAATTGCGAAGCGTCGATTGTCGAATCCCATCGGCACAACCCAGTCCTCGTTGGAGTTGATCAGCATGTGGATCAAGTTCTTGACCTGCACGACGTCCAGGCCCTTGCGCTCGATGTTCAAGGTGTCTTCGGTGATCATTCGCTTGAGAGCACCGAGGCCCGCTTTACCTCCCGCCCACACGGCTTCATCGGCGAGGACAACGATCGCGTTATGGAGATGCGCGTTGAAGTTCCCGAGCAGCCGGTGCTCGGAATCCAGGTGGAGGAAGTGAGAGCCGAAGAGTGAGCCGAACCACTTGGCAAACGTCGTCTTTCCCACGCCCTGCCCGCCCTTGAAGGCGAGTGCCACACCGCCCGGGCGCTCGGGGCGCTGAACACAGTCCGCCAGACCCGCGCGTCAGTGCAGAAGGGACCATTGCTTACCTCATCACGCTCGACAGCGGCTTCCGCATCATGTATCGCGATAGTGGTGGAGTGGTCACGGACTTCGAAAGGGCCGTGATGGCAAGAGTCGGTCGGGTCGATCTGGCGCTCACCGCGATGATTCCGTCGTACCTCTTTCCCCGGGCCACGGCCCAGGCGATGGAGTACCTGCGAATCTACCGACCCGCGGTGATGATGCCGGCGCATCACGATGGGGGGTTGACGGTCGGTCATGAAGCCCTGTGGCGGTCGACTGAGCCGGTGTTTCAGGCCATGAAGGACGAAGACGCGAATCTGGTCACAGTCTCCCCGGGCTATCGCGAACCCGTGTGCTTCAACACCCAGTTCAACGTCTCATCGCCAGTCGGGAAATGACCACAGCGCCAGGGGTTTCAGCTCGAATGGTCGACCGTCGAAGTTTGTCCGCTGGACGCCGTCGTTAGGCGGCGCGTCCTAGCGGGGTGGAAGGCCACCTTCATTGGCATCATGAAGGATCAACACTGCGATCTTCCAGCCAGTATCTGTCTTGTGCAGCACGTAAGTGACACCTACGCGCTCCAGCTCGGTTCCGTCTACCTTGTACCGTATCGCGACGCCCGTAACCAATGTCGCGGTCGCACTCAACGATTTGAGGTCTCGCACGCTGAGCTCACTCCGACCGAAGCCCTTGGCTCGGAGACTCTCCACAGCAGGTGCGAAGGCAGTCATCAAAAGCGCATGGGTAGTCGCCGCGAACACTCCTTGCGGTCCAATGAGCAGAGACGGTTCGTGAAAGTACGACAAATACTGCTGGGCATCCAGAGTGCTGAAGGCCGCGTAGTAGTCCGTGAGAGCTTTTGTCACCGCCGGTTCCTGATTCATCGCACCTCCAACCGTCCGCCGAACTAATAGTGGACCGACCGGCATACCGCGGCCGGGCCCTGCGAGGCTCGCAGCATAACGCCAGACGGGCTGCGCCGCGAACTATCTGCAATGTGCGCCGTCACAAGGGCTTGTGAGATGCGGCGAGCCTCGGCGAACCCGCATTAGACCTGCATAACACCGCGCTCGGTGCTGCGTATCGCGGCAAGGGGGATAGGTCCTGATCAGTCGCGAAGCGTTTAGTGACGCGCCGAGTTCGCTTCATGCCGCCCTCGGCAGCGTGACAGTCACAACTCGCGCAGTTCTACCGGGGGACGCCACATGTTGTAGACTGCCGCTTTCCGGCGTCTCTACCTCTCCAACAAATGGCGGTGGGGACGCCACCATATTTGCCCCTAGCAACTTTGCCAGCGATGCCTCGAGGTAGAACTCGTAGGCGGAGCTAGTCTCGTGGAAATCATCGTAGGTCTGTCAATCCTGTTCGTCGTCTTCCTTGGAATCAGAGGGCTGTTCAGAGGACTCGGTGCGCCGTCTCATCAGGTTGTTGAGCGCGGCCCAGAAGGAACGGTGTACGAGTGCTCTGAGTTCTGGTCTCCACGAGGACCAGCGCCGTACCCTGGTCGGGAGCGTAGGACCTACACCACCGACCACCAATTGGCTGAGAGGTGGCTTAACGCTCCGGACGACAACGTGCAGGGTGGCTTCAATTACGGAAAATACGCGAAGCCACTCTCACCGAGTGCGAGCCGCGCCAGGCTTAGGGCCGTTCGTGCCAGCCGCGAGAGCGGTTGGCTGTAAGCGAGTATCGCATCTACATTGTGCGTCGCACGGTTTCCTGGTTGGTGATCGAGCGACTCCACAGATACGCACGCTCTATTGGAATGCTTCCGAGCTTTTCGCCGATGCGGCTGCTGCGCATCCCCCAGCCGCTCGACCACTCACAAATCACCGACCGTGGCGAGCTCTTCGAGGTGAGCGACGGACTTCTCGCGAGCCCGGAGCGCCGAAGAAATAGCCCTCGCCAACCCGTATAATCATCTCACACACTTCAAGGCCGATCGCGGTTCGGAATCTGCGCGGCGATCGTTGGTCATTACGCGGGCGTTTTTTTGGACGACAGTGATTGGCACGTTGGATCGTCCTTGAACGACCTCCCGGCGATGAGCATTGCGCGATGGAGGTTTATCCTGACTGCTCGAACAGATTCCGCGTGTGGGCTGCTGCTGGCCATACTCCTTGCCGCATTCGTGCAAAGCTGCGGCGTGTTTAAAGAACTTCCGACGGCACCGTCGGACTTCTCGACCGGCGTCATCGTCTACGAGCACGCCAATTATCTTGGTAAATCGGGGCACATCACCGCCGATACTCCCAATCTCGCCGACTTCGACGACGGTCCCTGCGAGCACTATGACTCTGACGACGGCAAATACTTCGACTGGGAGTACTGCATTTCGTCGGTTCGTGTGGCTCCGGGATGGCGCGCGACCCTTTATCGCGGTCGCAACTATCACGACGACTCGATCGAGATCACCGAGGACATGCCAAATCTGCAGTTGGTGTCGCAGCACGACTGCCCGCACGACGGTTTGAATGATTGCGTGTCCTCACTACGCGTGGGGCGGCGATGATTGCGATTGGCTCCATGAACACCAAACAACCAGAACGACGTTGATACCGCCGCCTCACTAGGGCTCATCGCTTCTTCGCCGCCTTCCGCTCCTGCCCTTTCACAACCCACGCCGCTGTTCGTCCTTGGGTCGCCCAACCGCCGTGGCGATGATGACCACCACCAGAAGGAACGCCGAGATCAACAATCCGATCTTCGTATTCAAGAAGATCGTTAACCCGACACCAGCAACGCCTAACGCAGCCCGTTTCAGGGTCATCGCTTCTTCGTCGCCTTCCGCCTCCGCGCCTTGGTAATTATGCCTTTCACAAACCCACGGCCACTGTACAGCCTCGGTGCACACCTAAAACCGGCCATTGATCGACACCTGAAAACCGGCCACCGCACGTAAGCGCCCGAGACGTTGACGGCCGCGAGGAGCCCATAGGCTCCTACGCCGCCATGAGCAACGTCTTGGACGATCAGAAGCAGCAGCAAGTCTTGGCGCTGGGGCGACTGGGCTGGTCGCTCCGGCGCATCGAAGCCTCCACCGGGGTCCGGCGCGAAACGGCCAGCGACTATCTGAAAGCGGCCGGCATTCCGGTCCGCGGTCGAGGCGGACGCCCGCGGGTCTGGCCGCCAAAACCGGCCACCACGCCGGAGGTGTCCACCGACTCGGCCTCAAAACCGGCAATTTCCGGCGAGGTGTCCACCGAGTCTGATCGGCCAAAACCGGCCACCAAGGGCGAGGTGTCCACCGACTCGGGCGCGATCCCGCAGCCGGGTTGCGCGCCGAGCGCGAGCGCGTGCGAGCCCTATCGAGAGCTGATCGTCGAGGCCCTTGGGCGTGGCCGCAACGCGATGGCCATCTGGCAAGACCTCGTCGATGGCCACAGCTTTCCGGCTCGCTATGCCAGCGTCCGTCGCTTCGTCGCGGCGCTTCGCGACCCGTTTGCGCCAGGCGCAGGCAGAAAAGCTGACGCCCATCGACCTCGTGTCCGCGCTCGTCGCCGACGAACTGCGGCGCCGCCAAGACCGCTTGCTCGAGCGGCGCCACAAGCTGGCGCGCTTCCGCGACCCAGACCGCTCGCTTGACACGTTTGATTTCGATTTCAACAAGAAGATGAATCGCGCACTCGTCTACGAACTCGCGACCGCCCGTTTCATCGCACAGCGGGAGGACGTGCTCATGCTCGGCCCGCCCGGCACCGGCAAGAGCCACCTGGCCCAGGCGATCGGGCGGGCGGCGATCCAACAGGGCTACCGCGTCATCTATCGCGAAGCCCACACGCTGCTCGAAGAACTCGCCGACGCCACGCTCGCCGGCACGCGTAAAGACTACGTGATGGAACTCGCCTCCGTCCCGCTACTGATCATCGACGACCTCGGCATGCGCAAGCTCGCTCACACGGCCGCCGAGGATCTCCTGGAGCTGATCATGCGTCGCTATGAACGCGCGTCGACGCTGCTGACGTCAAACCGGCCCGTGGACGACTGGGGCAAGCTGCTCGGCGACACCGCGGCGGTGACCGCGCTGCTCGATCGTCTCCTGCATCATGCGCACGTGCTCAAATGCGGGCCGCGCAGCTGGCGCACGAAAGTCCAGACTGATTTGCGGACTGAGGAGGTCTCGAAGTGAGCGCCGCTGGACGTCCCTGTGTGCTTGAAAATAGGCTTCGCCTGATTCAAGGAGTCCCCATGCCCGTAGACGTCCGACTCCGATATCTCGACGGCACCACCGAAACCCACGTCCGTCTGGATCTCGGCGAGCCAGCCAACGGAGTGCTCCGACAACCCCTGCAGAGACTGGATGGAGAGGGGTGGTGGCGCTCCTTCCGCGATTCGGGCACCGTCGATGCTGAAGGCTTCGCAGTGTTTGAGGAGGATCCCACGATCTCGAGAATCAAGAACTCCGCCCCTCGCACTTTGGAGGGCACAGTCCTTGATGCCCACGGCGTCCCTCTCGCGTCAGCCAACGTCGCGATCATCGACCGCCGGGACGGAGAGATTCTCGGAGAAGCATCAACGAACGACGTCGGCCATTTCCAGCTCACCGCGGCCACGAACAAAGACCGCGTGAGTCACCACTACGTGATCACCACCAGGAATGGCAGGTCCTGCGACTTGATCGATGCGTCTGTCGTGAGAGAAACGGAGGAAGCCAAGATGGTGGAGCTACGAGTGCGGTCGTAGAATAGAGCTTCAACTCCCGTCTCGGATGCTACGTGCGTGGTGGCCGGTTTTGACCTGTCGATCAGTGGCCGGTTTTCAGATGTCCCCCGAGGATCA
>Ga0209382_10010817_pt1 | contig 11349 bp, 8 predicted proteins | sample SoiMetdeltSBSDD5_FD_187599 | JGI IMG/M metagenome (GOLD analysis project Ga0209382, IMG submission 187599) | Bulk soil microbial communities from a Populus tree surrounding site in Tennessee, USA - Soil MetaG P. deltoides SBSDD5 (SPAdes) (version 2) | ecosystem: Environmental > Terrestrial >...
AGACCCCGCATTGCAATTCTTTGCCCCGGCGACTTCGACGCACGAAAGAACAAGCGGCCCGACCGCGATCGGTTCGAACCGCTTGTTAAAACGCTCAACGCTGCCGGCATGTGGACCGAGTACGCCGTTTATCACGACGATTTTTGCGCAGACGTCCGCGCCCAGATCATGGCGGTTGACGCCGTGCTTGTCTGGGTGAATCCGATCGAAGGCGGCCATGACCGTTCGCGGCTCGATGCCATGCTGCGCGACGTTTCGGCGGCCGGCATATTTGTGAGTGCACACCCAGACGTGATTCTCAAATTGGGTACGAAACAGGTTTTATATGACACCCGCGCGATGGATTGGGGTTGTGACGTTCGTTTGTATCGCAACCTGACAGAACTTGAACAGGTCTTGCCGGTGCTGTTGCAGGAAGGAGAAGTGCGAGTTCTGAAGCAGTATCGCGGCAACGGAGGCAATGGCGTCTGGCAAGTCTCTTCTGCGTCAAGTGCGCAGAAATCCGTTCACGAGATGCAGGTAAAGGCCCGTCACGCACTGCGCGGCTGCATCGAACAAATCACGACTTGGAACGGTTTTGTCGCCAATATCGAAAGGTATTTCGACAACGGCGCCTGCATCATCGATCAGCCTTATCAAGAACGACTGACCGAAGGTATGGTGCGGTGTTACCTGGTGCACGACAAGGTTGTCGGTTTTGGCGTGCAGGCGATCAATGCGTTGTACCCAGCACTCCCGCAGCAACCTGAAACAGCGCCCGACCCGACGCCGCGGATCTATCATCCAGCGACTCTCGAATCATGCCAGTACTTGAAGCATAAACTTGAAGAGGAGTGGATCCCTCAGCTCCAACAATTGTTCCGCATCGACGTCGCAACACTGCCGGTAATCTGGGATTGCGATTTTCTGTTCGGTCCAAAAGACGCAGAGAACCGCGACACCTATGTACTATGCGAGATCAACGTCAGCAGCGTATCGCCGTTTCCGGATTCGGCGCTGGAGCCTATTGCCGCCGCAACATTAGCGCGGACGAAAACAGTTGATTGATTTGACGGTCACTTGAGGGAATAGCCCGCAACTCGCCACACGCCGTCCGCCGCAAGGTAAGGAATAATGATTTCGCGGATTGGGACGTCGGTTTCAAAAGCCACTTCGTAATGGAGCAGCACGTATTCCCCACGAGGACTATCCGGGAGGTCGGAAACATATACCGCCGTTTGGAGTTTTCGCGAGCTTACTTTTCCAAGAGGCCGACGATTCGCCTTGAGATCCTCGATCCATTGTTCCTTTTTGACGCGAGTCTTGAATACTTCCGCAGTCCGATCCCAACTTTCATCGTATGCTTCCCGGTCGATAAGCGAAACCCAAGCCTCAGCAACTCGTTTGACTATCACCACATCTCTTTCCGAGGCGACCGTCTCAAAAAACTGTGGGCCAATGAAAAGAGTTTCACCATTCGAGGAGAGAATGGACATCAGTCCTAGCAGACTACCCAGCAGCGAGAAAAGCATACGGTGTATTGTAGCCCAAACGTCACTTCAACGAAACGCAGCGGGCCGTTAGTCCCCGGCCGGGGCAATTTCGCCTTCCGTGCCATAGTCGCTTTCATCCTCGGTCGCGGCCGCGCGGCCATATTTCAGATACAGCGCCGGGATAACGATCATGTTCAGAAATGTTGAGGTTACGATTCCGCCCAGGATCACGACGGCCATCGGCTGTTGAATCTCTTTTCCCGGTTGTCCGACGCCCAACGCGAGCGGAACGAGTCCAACCCCCGTTACGAGCGCTGTCATCAGAATCGGACTCAGGCGTTCCAGAGACCCTTGAACAATGGCTTGCCGGAAGGGCACGCCCTCTTCTCGGATCAGGTGCTGGTAATGCGTGATCAGCATGATTCCGTTTCGCGTCGCGATTCCGAAAAGCGTGATGAACCCGATCAACGACGCAATCGACAACGTTCCGCCGGAGAGAAAAACCATGACGATGCCGCCGATTAGCGCCAGCGGAAGGTTTGCCATCACAAGCAGCGCCAAACGGCTCGATCCCAGCGCCAAATAGAGCAGGAGAAAAATGCCGGCAATGGCGACAACGGACAGGATCATGATCTGGCGGGCTGCAGCTTCCTGCGCTTCAAACTGTCCGCCATACTGGGCGAAGTACCCTTCGGGCAGGGGGACTTCGCGCGCGATCTTTTGCCGGATTTCATCGATCACTGAACCGAGATCCCGGTTTGCAACGTTGGCCTGAACGATGATCCGGCGTTGAACATTTTCACGATTGATGGTGTTCGGACCCTGATCCACGCGAACTTCCGCGACCTGGTTGATCGGAACCTTGGCGCCGGCCGGAGTGTCGATCAGAGTGGAGGCGATGCTTTCCACGGATTGCCGTGACGCATCGTCAAAGCGCACGATGACGTCATAGGTCCGTTGGTTTTCGAGCACCTGGGACACGGCCTCACCATTGAAAGCCACATCGACTGTTTCGGCGAGTTGATCAGCGCGAAGGCCGAGAGCAGCGGCTGCGTGACGATTGAGATTGACCTGCACCTGAGGCACACCTGTCTGAGGCTCGACCATCAAATCGACAATTCCTGGGATGTTCTCCATCGCCTTTCGGATTTCCTCAGCCTTGTTACGCAACGTCACCAGATCGGATCCGAATAGTTTGATCGCGATTTGCGCGCGCGTTCCCGAAAGCAAGTGATCGATTCGATGCGAGATCGGTTGCCCGACCTCCGACACCACGCCAGGGATTTGCGCAAGGTTCTGGCGAACTTCCTCCATCACGGCCGTGTGCTTACGGTCGGACGGTTTGGTCACCACTTCGATCTCGCTCATGTTGACGCCGGCCGCGTGTTCGTCGAGTTCGGCGCGACCGGTTCGCCGGGTTGTGGAAACGATTTCCGGAGTCCGGTGCAGAACCTCTTCGACGGTCCGGCCGATCCGGTTCGACTCCTGCAACGATGTACCCGGGGGAAGAGTGATGTTGATGTTTAATGCACCTTCATTGAACGCCGGCAGAAACTCGCGGCCCATCAACGGGAAGACCATGAGTGCGATAACGAGCATCACGACGGATGCGCCGATGATCTGGAACGGATGTTCCAGGGTCCATTTCAAATCCTTTGAATAACGCCCCTTCAACTTTCGAACAACCCACGATTCCTTTTCTTCGCGCAGGAGTTTGGAGCGTCCGAGCAGGAAGTAGCACAATGCCGGTGTAACGGTGAGCGCCACCAGCAGCGATGCCACAATGGAAGAGATATAGGCGAACGCCAGAGGCGCAAACATTCGGCCTTCGAAACCGCCGAGATTGAACAGGGGCAGGAACACCAGAACGATGACGAGCGTCGCGAACACGATCGAATTCCGGATTTCACTCGACGCTTTGTAAATCACTGTCTCCGGCGCTTGGGAAAAGCCGGCCTGAGCGTCCTGTTTCAATCTGCGAAATACGTTTTCCACATCGATGATGGCGTCGTCCACCAGCTCGCCGATCGCGATTGCAAGTCCGCCCAGCGTCATGGTGTTGATACCGATACCGAAGTAGCTCATGGCAATGATTGCGGTGATCAGAGAGAGAGGAATTGCCGTAAGACTGATCACGGTGGTGCGGAAGTTCCAAAGGAAGAGAAACAAAACGATCGCGACTAGAACACCGCCCTCGGCCAGTGCGCGCTGGACATTGTCAATCGCACGATCGATGAAGGCAGCCTGCTGAAAAGCTTTCGTCTCAATCGTCACGTCTTCCGGTAGAGTCGGCTTTAGCCCAGCAAGCGCGGCTTCGATCTGCCTGGTCACCTCGACAGTATTTGCGTTCGGCTGCTTCTGAATCGTGGCGACAACATCCGAATGCATGTTGAAGCTGCCGTCACCGCGCTTTAATGCAGGACCCAACTGCACTGTGGCGACGTTCTTGACGAGTATCGGGGTGCCGTTCTTGACGGTGATTACCGAGTTCGCCAGATCTTCCAGGCTTGTCACCCGTCCACGCGCCCGAATCATGTACTCCTCAGTCGGTCGTTCCAGAAATCCTCCGGATGCATTGACGTTTGAACCGCCGACCGCATCAAGTACCTGCTGAAGCGTCAGCGCGTAATCTCGCAGCCGTGCGGGATCGACCAGCACCTGAAATTGTTTCGTCTCGCCACCGATGATCATGACTTGCGCGACGCCCGGTACCCCAAGCAGTCTCGGGCGAACCACCCAGTCCGCCATAGAACGCAGGTCCATAGCCGACGTTGTCTTCGCATTCATCGAGATGAGCATGATTTCGCCCATCGTCGACGCAATAGGACCGAGTACAGGAGGCCGAATCCCAGCGGGCAGACGCACTTGAGCCAGTTTTTCCGTGACAAGCTGGCGCGCGCGATAGATGTCCGTTCCGAGATTGAATTCGACGAAGACAATCGAGATTCCCGCTGCTGAGTTCGATCGGACGCGGAAAACGCCGGCCGTGCCGTTCATCGAAGCTTCGATAGGAAGGCTGACGAGCGATTCGACTTCTTCGGGAGCCATGCCATGGGATTCCGTGAGAATCGTCACCGTCGGCGCCGTCAGGTCGGGAAAAACGTCTACGGGAGCTCGCGTTGCGACGATGCCCCCGTAAATGAGCAACACGGCTGCAGCGATGATGACAATCAATCGGTTCTTAATCGACCAGTGAATGATTCTGTTCAGCATAGATCCTTCCTGGTCCTACACCTCGTGCGTATGCGCGCCGGCGTTTGCGGGCCGCAATTCCTGAAGTTTCAATTGATATGCGCCCTGCGTGACAACGCGTTCTCCCGGTTTAACGCCGGAAATAATTGCAACCTTAGCGCCGTATTCGTCACCAATCACGACATCCCTGCGTTCGAATTCCTCCCCGGAGATGAGGACGTAGACGATCTTCTTGCCTTCGTTATCCAGAACGGATTCGCGCGGGATAAGCAGCACCGGCACGGCGGATCCAGCATCCAATCGGACGTTGGCCCGCATGCCAATGCTCAATTCACCCGATCGATTGGGCACTTCAAAGATCGCTTTGGCGGCACGGCTTTGCTCGTCGACGACCTTATTGACGCTTACCAACCGTCCCTCAAATTGTTTGTCTGGAAATGCTGCGGTAGTAAATACAGCGTGAACATCTTTTGCGAGTCTACCGAGATCTTTTTCAAAGATAGGAGCTTCGACCCACACTGTATCCAACGCTGCAATTTGGACAATGGGCTCGCCTGCCGCAACCTGCTCGCCGGTGGATTTGTTGACGCTAATTACGGTTCCGGAAATCGGAGCATGTACGACGTACGATGCGTTCGGTGGAGCGGCTGTCTGAAGAGCTTTCAACTGTGCGCGAACGCCCTCCAGTTGGGCAGCGGTCGCAGTACGGTGCAGTCGATCGGCGTCTAGCGCTTTCGCCGAGTACGCTTTCTTTTCGAACATCCGCTCCGATCGCTCCAGATCGCGGCTCGCTTCATCAAGTCTCGCTTTGGCTTCGATCTCGAGCTGTTCGAGCCTCCGACGCTCAGCCTCAACGCGCATGTTCTCGATATGAATCTGTGCAGCCTCCGCGGCCGTTGGCGTTTGCAGAAGAGTGGTGATGACTTGCCCTTGCCGTACCTGCTGTCCAATTCGAGGCAGCGTCGAGCCCTGAATGATGCCGCCGACCGGAGGGGCCACTACAGCATGATTCGCAGGAACCGGGATGATTCGTCCCGTTGACTGTATTTGGGGCGCCAGGTTGGCTTCCTCAGCCTTTGCCAACTTCAGCTTGATCAACCACTGCTGCTCCATCAAAAATGCGACACGGCCTGTGTTCGCTGCTGGCGCTGGCGCCGCTTCGTCGGCATTTGCTCCCGACTGTCGCGTTCTGAATATGGCAAATGCAGCAATGCTAACGATCGCAATTGCGAGAATTATCCATTTAGCATTACTTAAATTGGGCTTACTCACGGCTGGATCTCCTTCCCGACGGCGAGCTCGAGATCGATCAGGCTCGCCTGGTACGCAAATAAGGTCTTGAAATATTCATGACGAACTTCTGCACGAGTCCGCTGTGCTTCGAGCACGGGCAACAAGTCAACGCCGCCTTCTTCGTACGCTGCCAGCGTGATGTTTCTCGACTCATCGGCTTGCTGAAGCAGTTCGTTTCGAAACGTCTGGGCTTGCTCGCGTGCCGTTTGCATAGCCTCGTAAGCCACTTCGACTTCCGCCAGCGCCCGATTGCGCAAAAGTTGAAGACGGGTCTCGGCGGTTTTGACATCCGTTTGGGCACGTGCAATTCCCGCCTGATTTCGATCTCGAATCTTCAGCGGCACGTTGACACCAAACAGCACTGTGTTGTCCTCGCCGAAACGCTTGTATCCGGCGAATGGACTGATGTCCGGTTTGGCTCGAGCATGTTCGAGAGCCAAACGTTCTTTAGAACCCTCCACATCGCGGGCAGCGGCCAGAAGGTCGGCTCGTCCTTCCAGCGCGCTTTGGCGCAAAGTCTCACGGTCCAGATTCATCGTTCGAAACTCGAGATCACCACGAATGTTTTGAGCGGAGTAGGACATGTCGCCCAACTTTTCCAGCAGTCTTAACGTGGCCTGGCGAAAGTTCAGTTCGGCTTGTTTTAACGCGGACTCGAACTTCATTCGTTCGAGACGCACTTTGATCAGCTCGCCTTCCGGAATCGCGCCCTCTTGAAAGCGAGTTAGGTTCAATTGAACGAGTTGCGTGAATGTCTGCCCGTTTTCGACAGCGATTTCCACGTTATAGCGAGCAAGAAGCGCATCGTAGTAAAGGCGCTTCACCTCCGCTACGCCTCTACGCAGCGCGTCTTCAAATTGGGCTTCGGCGCTTGAAACGGTAAGTTCGGCGACGCGCTCACGCAACTGGCGCTTACCTCCGAGTTCAATCGTTTCGGTATATGACACGGAAACTTCGTACAGCTGCTTGAACGGGGTTGGCCCACTGAAGGGAAGGCTCTCTGCGGCGAATGTGAATCCGGGATTGGGACGGATGCGAGCCGCAATTTGATCGGCATTCGCGCGCTCCACACGATATCGCGCTGCCTGCAAATCAAGGTTTTTCTCGATGTAATGATCCACTGCAGCCTGAAGCGTCAATGTCGCAGGAGTCTGTTGTCCATGAGCGACGGCAGTTACGAGAGAGAAAATAACGAATAGAAGAATTGTTCTATGCACGGTTATTCCACCTTGAAGTCGCTTAACGGCATTCGTTCATCAACCTTCGCGTTTTTGATGTGGAACTCGATGTCGTATTCGCCAGCTCGGGGAATGTTGAGCTCGGCCACGTAGATACCGGTCACCTTGCCGACGCGTGCCGTCGTCTGAAGCATTTCCGCACTGCCCTTTGGGCGAATGATGAGTTTAACTTCAGCTTTTTCTACGGGAGAACCATCGGACAAGTCCGTCAAATGAATACGTACCTGACTCGGTTTTCCCGCGTGCAACGGTTCATACTCAAAGAAGTTCTCGACGCGGTCTGTAAATTCGGTTCGGGCGACCGCCTCAGGTTCAGACTCGGGTGTCGGAGGGGCCGCAGGATTCGTGGTCGAACATCCTGCAAATATGAAGAAAAGCATGATGGCGATTAATGGAACGTGTCTCCACAAGTTGTTCATAAGTGTCTCGTTGGGAATTGCGAAAAAAGACTGCTGGGCTAACGAACAACGACTGTTCGAGCCCCGTCGGCGTGGATTAAAGGGAAGGAGGAGATCTTAAAGCTGTATCCGATGTTGTAGGAGGACTGTGAACATGCACGCTGTGGACGGAGATGACTGCACGAGTTACACGCGGTGAGGGAAGAGACAAACGTTCCGGTAATTCGGGGACACCTGCGTGCGAAACCAAAACGGGAGTACCAACCGTTAAGACATCCAACCACCGAACCTGCGCATGAGAATGTTGATCTTCAATCTCGGGACCGGAGTGCGCACCGACGTGTTCAGATTCCGGAAGATGCGCGTGGATTACGGCCGGCACACCATCATGGTCGTCTCGTTCGTGTAAATGGAACAGCGGCGCCGAAATCAATGCAAAAAGCATTAAGGCGACACTCAAACATGCGACGAGACGAGCCATAGCCGGGAATTCTCCTGCACCGATAGCAAAGAAGTCAATCAGGCATTGGACACTGTCGCGCAGATTGCTCTGACAGGTGCGCTACACTATTCCCTTGTTCGCTATAGCAAAGATGGTTAGAGTAGTCCGATGCCGCTCCGCCGTGAAGGACCAGAACCAGACGATTTCCTTCCGCTGCCGCGGGACACCTTCGATGTTCTTGTCTCGCTGGCCGATCGGGATCGCCATGGCTACGCCATCATGCAGGACATCGCTGAACGGACAGATGGGCGTATTCGTCTGAGTCCGAGCACCCTCTATGCGGTGATAAAGCGGTTACTCGAATCCGAGCTCATCGAGGAACTGAGCGAGCGACCTGACCCGGCACACGATGACGAGCGTCGACGCTACTATCGCCTGACGCCGTTGGGCCGGCGTGTGGCCGAATCTGAAGCCGCCAGGCTCACCCGTCTGCTCGCGGATGCGAGGGCGAGCGGCCTCGTGCCGCGGAGACGATAGCAATGCCTGTTACACGCATTGAACGGCGCGCGCGGCGTCTGTTCGGAGCCGTGCTTCATCTTTACCCAGCCTCGTACCGTGACGAATACGGAAGGGAGATGACGCTCGTCCTGCTAGACCGGCTCCGCGGTGAAGGCAATGCTGCCGCGCGAGTCGTCGTATTCTTCGCTGCTATTGCGGCTGTCTTCGCGGACGCTCCCAAACAGCACGCGTTCCTCCTGGCGCAGGATCTTCGACTCGCCCTTCGGCTGATGAGCCGCGAGAGATGGTTCGCCACCGTGGCGATTGGTACCGTCGCGCTCGGCATCGCTTTGTCGACCGCCGTGTTCAGCGTGGGGAAGTCCTTGCTCGTCGACGCGCTGCCATACCGCGAGACCGAGCGCGCGGCCATGGTCTGGGTGACCAATCCGCGCCAGGGGCGCGACCGGGACGTCACGTCGTACCCGCGCCTGCTCGCCTGGCGCGAGCGCAGCGAGCTGATCGAGACATTCGCGGCCTACGCGTTCAGGCGGGCAGTGCTGACCGGCACGGCCGATCCCGAGCAGCTGAGTGTCGTCAGAGCCACGCCGGAGTTCTTTCACGTCGTTCAGTCCGAGCCCGTCGTGGGACGATTGTTCGCCGCGACCGAAGAGCAAGCCGCCGTCGTCGTGCTCGGCCACGGCCTCTGGCAGCGCAGATTCGGTGGGCTCCCGAGCGTGGTCGGTCAAACCCTCCGGCTGGATTCGGCCCCTTACACCATCATCGGGGTGTTGCCGCCGTCGTTTCAGTTTCCCGCACGCGACGTGGACGCCTGGGTCCCATTGCAGCCGACCCTAGAAGATCGACAGAGCGGAGCTTTCTGGCTGGGGGCGGTGGCGCGACTTAAGCCCGGTGTTTCGCTCCCTCAGGCACAACAAGAAATGACAGCGATCGCGGCTCGTCTGGGCGCCGAGCGGCCCGCGGATCGGGAGCTTGGCGTAGCCCTCATCGGTTTGCGCGACGAGATTTCCGGTCCATTCAAACCAGCACTCGCCATGCTGACCGCTGCTGTGCTGGGCGTCCTGGCGATCGCCTGTGTGAACGTGGCGGGTATGCTCACGGCGCGCGGGGCGGCCCGGCGACGGGAAGTCGCCATTCGAACCGCCCTCGGCGCGTCTCAGCGTCGGGTCGTCCGGCAATTGTTGACCGAAGCGGTCATGCTGTTCGTCCTCGGGGGCGCCCTTGGCGTCATGCTCGGGTCGGTGCTCCTGCAGTTGCTCGTTCGGGTCGCGCCGCCGACGCTGTCATGGATTCGTGATGTTTCACTGGACGGACCGATGCTTGCGGTCGCGCTCGGGACCGCCGCGATCACGGGAGTGGTCTTCGGTGTCCTTCCCAGTTGGAAGGGTGCCGGAGCGGACGTCGTCGAAGTCGTGGCCAGCGGGGTCAAAGGTGCGGGCCGCGGCGGGCTGTCGCAACGTTTCAGGTGGGCGCTCGTCGTCTCCCAGATCGCTATCGCCACAATAGTTGTGTCGGCGGCCAGCCTGTCGCTCACGAGCCTCGTCCATGCGCAGCGTGTCGACCTCGGATTCGAGCCAGGCCATGTGTTGACCGCGCGAGTGGAGCTTCCGCGGGCCAAATACCCGGACGCTGCGGCTCGCCAACACTTCTTCGATCGCTTACTCGAACGGGCGCGCGCATTACCTGGTGTCACTGGCGCTGCAGCGGGGAGTTCGGTCCTGGGTCGGTCGAGCTCTTCCAGTTTCACGATAGAGGGTCGGCCGGAGTGGATTCAGCAGCCCTTGACCTTCGACATCGTCACGCCTGACTTCTTCCAGGTCCTTCAAATTCCATTGCTCCGTGGACGCTTTTTCTCGGATCGCGACACCGCAGACGGGCAGCTCGTCGCCATCATCAACGAGACGACGGCGAAAACGCACTGGCCCTACGAGGACCCGCTTGGGAAGCGTTTCACATTCGGGGGTGATCGGTGGATGACGGTCGTAGGGATTGTGGCGGACACGCGAAGGGCGGGTGTCGAGGGCCCTGTGCGCACGGAGTCCTATCAGCCGTACACGCAAAACCCCGGGTCGATGACCGTCCTCATTCGCGCCGCTGGAGAACCGACCGCGATCGTGCCCGCGCTTCGTGCGGTGGTTCGGGAGTTGGATCAAGATCAGCCTCTCGCTCGAGTAGCGCCGCTGGACGAATTGATCGACAACCAGACCGCCGCTCGCCGCTTCAACACCTGGCTGCTCGGCGCTTTCGGCGCGGCCGCCATAATCCTCACGGCAATCGGTCTGTACAGCGTGCTCGCCTATGTGGTTGCTCTTCGCCGACACGAAATGGCCGTACGTCTCGCGATCGGTGGAACGCCCAGCCACGTGGTTGGTCTTATCGTGCGGCGCGTTACATGGGTGGTCGTGATAGGAATGAGTCTCGGCCTGGCCGGCGCACTGACGGCCGCCCGCTCGATGCGAGGCCTGCTCTTCGGGATCGAACCGTGGGATCCAGTGTCGCAAGGCGTGACGATCGCGTTACTCTGCGCGGTTGCTGTCGCGGCGGTGTGGATTCCGGCGCGCCGCGCGATGCGTGTGGATCCCGCCACCGTTCTGCGCACGGAGTAGTTCACTGCCGCCCGTCAGTTCAGTAGAACTTACTGAGCGTTGTAACGCTGCATGACATGATGGGTGAGAACCGGGCCGGAGACTTCCAATCCAAGGCTCTGCGAGCTCGTTGTGAGCTTGTCATGCAGGTAAGGAAAGTGCGCCATGTCCATCGCGTTTTCGCCGAACTCCTGGACGTGCGATCGAATCTTC
>Ga0209382_10010820_pt1 | contig 11347 bp, 8 predicted proteins | sample SoiMetdeltSBSDD5_FD_187599 | JGI IMG/M metagenome (GOLD analysis project Ga0209382, IMG submission 187599) | Bulk soil microbial communities from a Populus tree surrounding site in Tennessee, USA - Soil MetaG P. deltoides SBSDD5 (SPAdes) (version 2) | ecosystem: Environmental > Terrestrial >...
GCCAGGATGCCTGCGAGGGTGTCGACGAATTCGTCGGGTTGCTCGACGTGGGGTGCGTGGGCTGCGTCCTCGATGATGTGCAGCGGCCAGCCGTGACGTTTGGCCGCCGACTCGGCTACGGCGAGCGGGACCATGCGATCGTGGCGGCCCCACAGAAGCATGGTGGGAAGACCGATGCGGGCCAGGTCGGTGTCAGGGATGCGCTTGGTCGCGGTGGCGATGAGCTGTCGCATCGTCTTCTTCACGTTGGGGTCGCCGGCGCGGGCTCGCGTGTAGGCGTCGAACGCCGTGTACCAGCCGGGGTCGCGTCGGCGGGTGGCGTCGAGGTCGAGGAGCGCGAAGCGGTCGAAGCGCTCGGCGTTGCGGGCGCTGGGGTGCATGGCGAAGCGGATGGCGACGTAGCGCAGGCGCAGCGGCATTCGGTAGGGGCCGACCCCGGGTGCGGCGTAGATGACGAGCCGGCCGATTCGTCCGGTGCCGTGGGTGGCGAACCGGGCGGCGAGGCTGCCGATGAGCGAGTGGGCGACGACGGTGGGCTGCTCCAGGCCGAGCTCCTCGATGAGCGCGGTGAGCCAGCGCTCGAACGTGTCGATGTCGAGGCGGTCGACGGGTGCCGACTCGCCGAGGCCGGGGATGTCGGGGACGACGACCCGGTGGTGCTCGGCTAGCAGGGAGAGCACTGGCGCCCACATGGCGCCTCCGCACTCGATACCGCCGTGGAGCAGCAGCAGTGAGGGGCCGTCGCCGGCTTCGATGACGGCAGTGGCTCCCCCGTCGACGGCGATGGTCCGCGCGGTGGCGGGCAGGCCGGCGAGCATCTGCTGTCGATGGTCGGTAGTGGGCATCGGGCTGCCTCAGGATCGGATGAGCTGGGTCTCGACGGCGTGTCGGGCGCGGAGATCCGTGTCCCAGTCGCCGCTGCAGTACACGGTGAGCTCGGTGATGCGGCCGTCGCGCACTTCGGCGAGGAGGATCTTGCGGTCGGTGATCTCGAGGCCGTCCTGGTCGTGGCGACCGGTGAACTCGGTGACGAAGCCGGTCACGGTCGGGATCGTGCGGACCACCGTGGTGTCCGCGCCGTCGGGCATGAAGCTCTTGATCCATGCGTCGAAGGTGTCGCGTCCCTGGAGCTGGAAGCGCCACAGCGGCGGGTTGCCATCGAGGAAGACGTCGTCAGCGAGGACGTCCGTGGCCTGGGCGGTGCGGAACACGTCGGCTAGGCGTTCGCTCAGCTCCTGCGCGACGGCGTCGTCGAACACGGTGGATGCGAGGTCGCTCATGTCGGGCACTCCTTGTGAGGGGCGGTGGTGCGACGGTACGAAGCCAGCAGCGAGTGGCGCATCGGGAGAAGCACCGAACTCACCCGATCGGCGTCTCAGCAGAACTGCTGAGAAGAGCCCGCACACGAATCGTTGGTTCGCCCGATGCGCGGCAGCGGGCTTGCTTCGTACGGTCCATCCGAAGCCGATCAACCACGGGAGGATCCATGGGTAGCGACCATCCCAACGTCGACGCCGTGAACCGCATGACGAAGGCGATCTTCGATCAGGACCACGACGCCCTGGCCACGATCTTCACCGACGACCTCGTGTTCCACCTGCGTGGCGGCCACCCGATGGCCGGCGACCACGAGGGGCTCGGCGGGTTCCTGGGGGTGCTCGGGTCGGTGTTCGACATGACCGGCGGGAAGATCCAGCTCGACCAGCAGTTCTGCGTCGGGGTCGACGGGTGGGCGGCCGAGTGGGAGCACGCCACGCTGGGTCGGCCGCGCGACGACGAGACCCTCGAGTCGCGCAACGCCTTCGTGTATCGGTTCGAGGGAGGCCGTATCGCCGAGATGTGGATGTTCCTCGGAGCGATGCCCGAGCACACCGACGCGTTCTTCGGCTGACGGCTGATTGCGCACGTATGGCGGGCAAGACTGGACGTGATGCGAGCCGTGGAGGACGCTCGGGCCGCGAGTGACGCCCACCGGTGGGGTGACGCCTACCGCGTGCTGTCCGGCCTGCCCTCGGACACGCTCGACATCGACGATCTCGACCGGCTCGCCACGGCCGCGTACCTGACCGGCCACGACGAAGAGGGCGTCGCCCACTGGGTCCGGGCCCACCAGCAGTCCGCGGCCGCCGGCGAGGTGCACCGCGCGGCGTACTTCGGGGCAACGCTCGCCCAAGCCCTCGGCTTCAAGGGCGACCTCGGCCGGTGCCGGGGCTGGGTGGACCGGACCGCCCGCCTGTTGGCGGACGCCGGCATCGACTGCGTCGAACAGGGCTACCTCGAGTACGGCCTCGCCATGCTGCGCGTCTTCGAAGCAGGTGACATCGCAGGTGCCCGCGCCCACTTCGTGCAGGCCGGCAAGGTCGGTGCCCGCTTCGCCCACCACGAGCTCGTCACCCTGGCGCGCATCGGTGAGGGTCGCATGCTCATCTACCTCGGCGACATCACCGAGGGGATGGCGCGCCTCGACGAGGCCATGGTGTCGATCGAGGCGGGTGAGCTGTCACCGCTCGCCACCGGCGACGCCTACTGCACAGTGATCGATGCGTGCGCCGAGCTGTTCGACCTCGCCCGCTGCCGGGCCTGGACCGAATCCTTCGCGTGCTGGTGCGACGCGCAGCAAGAGCTCGTGCTCTACCGAGGCCACTGCTTCCTGCACCGCGCCGAGATGCTAGGCCTGCTCGGGTCCTGGCCCGACGCGCTCGCCGAGGCCCGGCGTGCCTGTGATCGCCTGGCGGACCCTGTGATGCCCACCGTGCTTGGCGCCGCCTGCGCGCTCGAGGGTGACCTCCTCCGCCTCGCGGGCGACCTCCGCGGAGCTGAAGCCGCCTACCAACGGGCCAGCGAGCACGGCCACGACCCCCAGCCAGGTCTTGCCCTGCTGCGGCTCGCGCAAGGTCGACCCGACATCGGCGACGCCATGATCCGCCGGGCGCTCGGCGAGTCGCAGGACCCGATGTCGCGAGCGCGCCTGCTCGGCCCCTACGTCGAGCTCGTGCTCACTACCGCCGACACCACCGCCGCTCGCCCCGCAGCCGACGAGTTGCGCGGTGTCGCCGCCGAGCTCGGCACCCCGCTGCTGCGAGCCCACGCTGCCCGGGCAGTGGGTGCAGTGCTCCTGGCCGAAGGAGATGCCAACGGCGCCCTCGTTGAGCTCCGGAGCGCCTTCAAATGGTTCAACGAGCTCGGCGTGCGCTACGACGCCGCCCGCACGCGCCTACTCCTGGCCGACGCGTGCCGCGAACTCGGCGACCACGACACGGCCGAGATCGACTCGATCGCCGCCCGCGCCGTCCTCCGCGAGGTCGGCGGCGAGCACGGCACCATCGCGCCGGCCGGCCCCTTGCCCCAAGGCCTGACCCAGCGCGAACTCGAGGTGCTCCGCCTCCTCGCCCGCGGCAAGACCAACCGGATCATCGCCCAAGAGCTCGTCGTGAGCGAGAAGACCGTGGCCAGCCACGTCAGCCACATCTTCACCAAGCTCGACGTGACCTCGCGGTCCGCCGCGACCGCGTACGCCTACGACCACAACCTCGTCTGATCCACCCGGCGCCGGTCAACTTGTCGACTCCTCGACCGCTGGCTACGCGGCCTGACGACCGACCCGGACCTCGCCGAGGGCTGCGAACTCGTCGCACACGGCACGACCGGTGTGAGTGGTCTCGTCGTCGAGGACGTACGGCGCTCCCAGAGGATCGACCGGTGATCGCCAGGTCCCGGGAGGCAGCCTCGAGGGCCAGATGGCACCTCCGGAGGTCCCGTAGACGGCCGCGCTACCACCTGCCAGATCCAGGACCGCCGCGAGGTCCTCGAACTCGCGATCAACGGAGTACGGCTGGGTGTCGCCGCGGTCGCCCCGACCGCGCCGGTCGCCAGTTGAACACGGTGAGCCGATCGGCGAGCGACGTCGCTAGGCCCATGCTGTTGGAGCGGGTGGTCGGGCCGGCGCCGACCAGCACGACAGCAGGACCGGCGCCACAACGGTCCACGGTGATTAGTCGATGACGAAGCCGCCGCTGATGTTGAGGGTGGCGGCGGTCATCATGTGGGCGGCGTCGGAGGCTGCGAAGACGGCGGCGATCCCGACGTCGTCGTTGGTGGCGGCGCGGCCGAGCATGTTGGCGTCAGCCATATCGGTGGTCTCGCCGGCGGAGGTGGGGATGCCGGCCGTGACGATCGTAACGACCCGGACGCCCTGGCGGCCGAGCTCACAGGCCAGCTGCCGGCGCATGGTCTCCTGGGCGAAGAACGACACGAGCGTCCCGCCGACGGCGTAGCTGCGAGTGGGTTCGCCTTCGCCGCCGAAGAACAGGATGACTCCCCCGGTGGGCTGGCGCACCATGTGACGGGCGACCGCCTGGGAGGTGAGGAACGTGGAGCGCACGATCGAGTCGACCGGTCGGACGTAGGCCTCGACGGTCATGTCGATCATCGGGGTGCCATGCACGTCACCGTGGCTGATGAGGTTGAACCCGATGTCGACGTGCCCGGCATGACCCGCGACCCGGTCGGCGTGCTCCTGCACGGCGGTGGGATTGAGGACGTCCACCACCGCGGTGTGCACGTCGCCGCCTGTCGCTCGGATCCGGTCGGCGACGGCCTCGAGCGTGGCCGGTGTACGGGCGGCCAAATGGACACGGGCACCTGCCCCGGCGAAGGCGCCGGCCACGGCGGAGCCGATGGCACCGGCCCCATAGACGATCGCCACCTTGCCGTCGAGCGGTCGGTGAGCATCAGCGAGCATCGATGATCTCCTGGCGGGGGGCGGCTGGTTCGGGTGGTTTGGACGGCTCGCCCGCGGCGACGCGCCCATGCCGCAGCAGGACGACGATCGCGGCCGCGGCCGCGGCCATCAGCGCCGCGCTGACCAGGGCGGTGACCTGGAAGCCGTCGGTGAACGCGGCCTGAGCGCGAGCCAGCAGTTGGGCTCCTCGCGCCGGGGAGAGCTGGTGACTGAGAGCGACCGCAGCGCCCAGGCTGTCAGTAGCTTCGGGCGGCACCACGGCGGGGAGGTGGGCGCGGTAGACCGCGGCGCCGACGCTGCCGAGGACGGCGATCCCGAGAGCGGCACCCAGCTCGGTGCTGGTCTCGGAAATCGCGGAGGCGACACCGGCGTGCTCGGGCGGTGCAGCGCCGAGGCTGGTGTCGGTGGCCAGCGTGAACACCGGAGCCAGGCCGAGCGCGAACACGACCGACCCGGCCACGATCACCACCAGGGCAGAGCCTGCGTTGACCTGGGCGAGGAGGGTCAGCCCGATGCCGGCTAACACGAAGCCCGATCCCATGACCATGACGGGACGGAACCGGCGCACGAGCTGCGGCCCCGCCAGGCCACCGACCATGAACATGCCGAACATCGGCAGCATCGACAGCCCCGCCTCCAGCGATGATTGCCCCAGCACCAGCTGCAGGTACTGCGAGACGAAGAAGCCCGCGCCGAACAAGGTCATGAAACCGAGCAGGTTCGCGGCCAGCGGCACGCTGAACGCTCGCACCCGGAACAGGCGCAGGTCGATCAACGGGTCATCCAGTTGCCGCTGACGACTCACGAACGCCGCGGTGGCACCGATGCCCACGACCAGGGCAACGAGGGCCGGCGTCGTCGCGCCGTGCAGCGCGGCCTGCTTGAGGCCGTAGACAACGCCGAACACTGCCCCCAGCGACAGGAGGGCACTCGACCCGTCGAGATGGGCCGGCTGCGGGTCCCGGGACTCCGGCAGCACATGCGGTGCGACGGCCAGCAGGACCAGGATCAGCGGCACCGCTGGCAGGAAGACCGCACCCCACCAGAACCACTCGAGCAGCAGCCCGCCTACCAAGGGCCCGACCGCTCCTCCCAGCGACAGGCTCATCGCCCACACGCCGATCGCGGTGGCGCGTTGGCGCGGATCCTGGAACATGTTGCGGATCAGCGAGAGCGTCGAAGGCATCAACGTGGCCGCGGCCAGGCCGAGTGCCGCCCGCGCCCCGATCAGCATCGTCGCACTCGTCGAGAACGCCGCCAGCGCCGACGCGGCACCGAACGCTGTCGCCCCGATCAGCAGCAACCGGCGCCGACCGATCCGGTCGCCGAGTCGACCCATCGTGATCAGCGAACTGGCGAGCAGGAACCCGTAGACGTCGATGATCCACAGCAGCTGGGTGCTGCTCGGTTCGAGCGCCGCGCTGAGGTGCGGGACGGCGAGGTCCAAGACGCTGGCGTCCATCGAGATCAACAGGCACGGCACCGCTAGCACACACAGGCCGGTCCACTCCCTGCGCCCTGCTCGGCGTACCTCGGCCCGCGTCAATGCGATTCGAGTTGGGTCATCATCTCGAGTTGGTCGCCGTAGACGCGCTCCGACGCGATCAGCCCATCCTTGATGTGGAGGATCGACACCGAGTGGGTCGTGACGGCCTTGCCGGTCGGTGGGATCGGACCGCTCGGGCCGGGCATCGGGCCGGTGTGCGTCCCGGTGAAGACGACCTCCGTGGCGGCGATTCCATCCGCGAAGGCCTGCGCTCCGAACGCCAGCACGCCGTCCGGGAATGCCTCCCACATGGCCTCCATGTACCGCCGGAGCTCGTCGTGGCCCTGCAACGAGACACCCCCCGGAAGCTCGAAAACGACATCGGGCTGCTGGTTGGCCAGGAATCCTTCGATGTCGCGTCCGTTGATGGCGGTGATGTTGCGGTCGAGGACCTGCTTCAGGTCGGTCTGGTTGTAGGCCACGATGCCTCCGTGGTTCGGTCGGGCCATGAACCGGTGCACCATGACAAGGGCGACTTGCGGTTCTCTTCCGGTTGACTTGCGGTCGGTGGACGTGGCGTGCCGCCGCTCTAGGGTCGCGGGGTGCGCTTCGGGGTGCTCGGACCGCTCGCGGTGTGGACGAGCCGGGGTGCGGTGGTGCCCGTGGCGGAGGCGAAGGTGCGAGCACTGCTGGCTGAGCTGCTCGTCTATGACGGCCGGCCCGTATCCAGGGACGAGCTGATCGAGGACCTGTGGCACGGGCATCCGCCCGGCAAGCCGGTCGGCACCCTGCAGGCGAAGGTCTCGCGCCTGCGCCGCGTGCTGGAGGACGCTGAGCCCGGCGGCCGGCAGCTCGTGGTGTCGGTGCCGTCCGGCTACCAGCTCGACACGACGACGGCGGTGGTGGATGCGGACCAGTTCGCCGCGTTGGCCGAACGGGCTCGGGCGACCGACGACCTCCGCGACCGGGTCGCTCTGCTCACCGAAGCGCTTGCGTTGTGGCGGGGTCCGGCCTTCGCCGACCTGAGTGGGGAGCCGTTTGGCCGCCCGGCGGTCACCCGCCTGGAGGAGGAGCGGCTGGTCGTGTTGGAGGAGCGGATCGAGGCCCGTCTCGGGCTGGGCGAGCACCACCAGGTGGCCGGCGAGCTGAGCGAACTCGTGGCGCTGCACCCGCTTCGGGAGCGCCTGCGCGCCGCCCACATGCGCGCTCTGTACCGGGCCGGACGCCAGAGCGAGGCGTTGGCGAGCTACGAGGAGCTCCGCGATCACCTGGTCGAGGAACTGGGTGTCGACCCAAGTCCCCAGCTGGCCGAGCTCCACCTGGCGGTCCTGCGTCACGACGCGCAGCTCACCCCGCCCCGCACGGGGCCCGTTCACGGCAATCTCCCTGTCGCGCTGACCGACCTCGTCGGGCGCGCGACCGCCATCGCTGAGGTCAGCAAGCTGCTGTCCGCGCATCGCCTGGTGACGCTGACCGGGCCCGGCGGGGTCGGCAAGACCCGGTTGGCGGTGGACGCCGCAGCCCGCATGGGTGCCATCTGCCCCGACGGAGCCTGGCTAGTCGAGCTCGGCCCGGTCGGTCCACACCGCGCAGCCCCCGATGTCGGCTCGCTGGTCGCTACCGTCAACGCCACCCTCGACATCTGGGACGCCCCGGCACCGGGACCTCGACCCGCTACCGCGGTCGACCGGCTGGCCGGGGCCCTGCACGCCAAGCGCTCGTTGCTGGTTCTCGACAACTGCGAGCACGTCGTCCAGGCAGCCGCCGAGCTGGCCCAGCGCCTGCTCGCCGCCGCGCCCAACCTGCGCATCCTGGCCACGAGCCGCGAGCCGCTCGGCTTAGCCGGCGAGGCGCTGTGGATCGTTCCCCCGCTGGAGGCCCCCGGCCCTGACCTCGACGCCGAGGCCGGTTCGCTGCAGGCGTTCACTGCGGTGCAGCTGTTCGTGGCCCGGGCGGCCGCGACCGCGCCCGGCTTCGCGGTCGACCCGACCAACGCCGCCGCCGTGGCCGCCATCTGCCGACGGCTGGACGGGATCCCGCTGGCCCTGGAGCTGGCGGCCACCCGCGTCCGCGGGCTGGGCGTGCACGAGCTCGCCACCCGCCTAGACGACCGATTCCGCCTGCTGGTGGCCGCCCAGCACGGCGCACCACCTCGGCAGCAGACCCTGCGGGCGGTGATCGACTGGAGCTGGGACCTGCTCGGCCCGGCCGAGCAAGCCGTGCTGCGACGACTCGCTGTTCCCGACGGCTGCGCTCTAGCAGGCGCCGAGCAGATCTGCAGCGGAGACGGGGTCGAGGCGACCGACGTCGCCTCCGTGTTGGCACGGCTGGTCGACCGGTCGATGGTCGTGATGACCGACACCAGCGGGGCACCCCGCTACCGCCTACTCGAATCGGTGGCCGCCTATGGCTGGCATCGCCTGGTCGCTGCGGGCGAGGCCGAAGAGGTGCGGCGTCGTCACCGCCGCTACCACACCGAGCTGACCGAATACGCCGCGTCCCACATGCGGGGCCCGGACCAGCAGGAATGGTTGGAGCGGCTCGACCCCGAGGCCGCCAACCTCCGGCGGTCCCTGGAGACCGCGGTCGAGGACGGAGATTCGGGTCTCGCGCTGCACCTGGTGAACTCGGCCGCCTGGTACTGGTTCCTGCGGGGCCGGCTGGTCGACGGCCGTCAGGCCCTGGAGACCGCTTTCGCCGCGGCCCGCGACCGCGGGGCCCCGGCCCGGGCCCGAGCGCAGGTCTGGCTCACGGGCTTCAGCCTGCTGGCCGGCCAGGTCGCGGGCTCGGTCGATCGCGCCCGGGAAGCCGCCGTGGTCTGCGACGACATCGACAAGCCCGCCGAGCGGGCGCGGGCTCAGTGGTTCCTCGGCTTCGCCGCGTCCGACTGGGGTGACCCCTCGACCAGTGAGGAGCTGGTGGCCCGGGCGCTCATCGGCTCCCGGTCAGTTGGCGACCAGTGGGGGGTCGCCGCCGCGCTCAGCACCCGGGCCAAGCTGGCCTACCTCCGGGGCGACCTCACCGCCGTCCGGGACAACGGCGAGCAGAGCCTCACGCTGTTCCGGGACATCGGCGACCGCTGGGGCCAATTGCAGGCCACTGAGTGGCTCGGCGCGCAGGCGATGGCGCTCGGGGACTACGACCGGGCGACGCAGCTCTACCAGGACGGCTGGCACATGGCCGAGGCACTGGCCCTGTGGCCGCAGGCCGCCGACCAGATGTCGTGGCTCGGTCGGGTCGAAGCGCTCGTCGGAGACCCGGCACGCGCCCGCAGCCTCCACCGACGGGCCATGCAGCTGGCCTCCGACCACGGATACCAGCCGGGAGCCAACTTCGCCGAGCTCGGCCTGGCCGATACCGCCCGGCACCAAGGCGAACTCGCCACCGCCGAGCACCACCTCGCCCGAGTTCTCGACCGCATCTACGCCAGCGGCGTCGATCCCGGCATGACCGACGCGTTGGTCCTCTCCCAGCTGGGGTTTGTGGCCGAGCAGAGGGGCGACGCCGAGACCGCCCGGACCCTCCACCTCGGCAGCCTCACGATCGCCCGCAAACTCGGCGACCCCCGCGCCATCGCCCGCGCCCTCGAAGGCCTCGCCGGTGCACACACCCTCACCGGGAACCACCAGCGCGCCGCCGAGCTGCTCGGCGCGGCCGAGGCTGCCCGCAGCGCAGCCGGCGCGCCACTGCCTCCGGCCCTCCGGACCGACGTCGACCGCATCACCCGCCGGGCCCACGCCGCGCTCGGCCCCGCCCCCTTCACCGCCGCCCTCAACGACGGCACCAAGCTCGACCCCCGGGACCCCGCCACCACGTGAGCCGCCGCGCGGCCTCCTCCCAGACGTACCGCCCCTGACCGGCCGGGACGGTCCCATCTTGCGTGCAAGCGGGCGTGACGGATCTTCGGGTTAGGCGGCGGCGGTCATGCGGTCGCCGTAGTGGATGGTGAGCGCGTTCAGGATGTGCTTCCAGCCGTGCCCACACCCTGTCGGGTTGGAACGGTTCTTCCTCCCTTCGGTGGCCACCCGGGGGGAGTGGACGACCAGGGCTCGCCGCCAGCGGTCTCGCACAGAATGGGTGCGGTCTCAAGGAGTCAATCGCAACGCTTGGTCAAGTGCTTCGGAGGGTGTCATACAGCCGAGGGTTTGGCGCGGCCGGCCGGAGAGACCGTCCTCGTGTCCCAGCGGAGGGTCGAGCGGGCGGTCGGAGCGAGGCGCATCGTCCGGACGGGGAGCGCGGCGGCCGCCGCCACCGCCTCGGCGACCTCGCCGGCCGCGGTGCCGCCCGACCGGTCGGCCAGCAGCCACGCCCCAATGCTGACGCCTTCGTGCACCGGCAGCCGCGGGAACTCGTTGGGCACGCGGGCCGTGACGAGGCGTCCCCGCTCGGCCACCGCTCCCGCGGGAGCGTCGGCCAGCGCCCCGGAAATGGCGGCCACCGGCAGCTCGGCGCGGGCCAGGTCGTAGAGGGCGATCAGGACGGTCCCCGGCTCGTCCTCACCCGCGGCACCGCCCTCGGCCCGCTGGGAGTGCGGGACATGGTCGGCGGCGAAGGCCGGTCCCGACGGGTGAGGGACGAGGAGGTGCACGTCGGTGTGGTCGACCATCAGCTCGTTGGCGCGCGGGCCGTACTCCTTCCACACCGGGCCGCCGTAGAAGCGTGCGAGCGCCTCGGCCCGTCCCGCGGGATCCCGGAAGCGGCGGACCCACACGAACCGGGCGTCGTCCCCCGGCACCGTGAACAGGCCGACGATGTCCATGCCGAGGTCCTCCTGGGACGCCAGGAAGTACGTCTCAAAGTGGTCGACGAACGCATCGACCTGGCCTTGCACCAGCTCGTAGGAGCGGAGTTCGACGAGCTCGGCGACGGCGGGCGGCTGGTCCATCCAGCCAGCGTCGCACGGTTGCGGGCCGCTCGGACCGCGGGTCACCGCATCCAGCGTTTCGCCACCTCGCCTCCAAGCATGCGGCTGGTCTCGGACCACATGCCTCGTGCCCGCTGGCCGGCGTCTCGTCCCATGTCTCTAGCAGGGTGCGGAAGAACGCCATGTAGGTGCTCGCGATCGGTCGCTGGGTGCGGTAGACCGCGGGGATGCGAGGCAAGCCGGAGCAGCAGTTGGC
>Ga0209382_10010821_pt1 | contig 11346 bp, 9 predicted proteins | sample SoiMetdeltSBSDD5_FD_187599 | JGI IMG/M metagenome (GOLD analysis project Ga0209382, IMG submission 187599) | Bulk soil microbial communities from a Populus tree surrounding site in Tennessee, USA - Soil MetaG P. deltoides SBSDD5 (SPAdes) (version 2) | ecosystem: Environmental > Terrestrial >...
TGGCCCGACCGGAGCGGCCGAGACACCAACCCGCCAACAGGTGTTCGCCGACGCCGCCCGGCGGTACGGAGTACCCGAAAAGATTCTGCTCGGAGTGTCCTATCTGGAGTCCCGGTGGGACACCAACGGCGGGGAAGCCAGCACCGGCGGCGGGTACGGCCCGATGCACCTGACCGGCGCGACCGGACAGGCGTTGCGCAGCGACCCGGCGGGCAACATCCGGCACGGCGCCGCGCTGCTGCGGTCGTACCAGGAAAGCCTGCACCTGCCGGTCGGAGTCGGCAGCGACCCGGCGGGCTGGTACGGCGCGGTGGCCCGGTATTCCGGCGCGGACCGCGAGGTTGCCGCGGCGGCCTTCACCGACGAGGTCTTCGCGACCATCCGCGCCGGCGCCACGCGCACGACCGACGACGGCGAGGTCGTCACGTTGCCGGCGACCAAGGGCCTCCGCCTCCCGCGGCAGAGTCCGCCACAGTCCAGTGTGGAGTGTCCAGCGGGCCTGTCGTGCGAATGGCTGCCGGCGCCGAACGGCAACCACGACAAGTCGGATCGCCCTATGCGGCAACGGATCGAGTACATCGTCATCCACAACACCGAGGGCGACTGGGCCACGACGATACGGCTGGCGCAGGATCCGGAGTACATCAGCTGGCACTACACGCTGCGATCGGCCGACGGGCACATCGCGCAGCACGTGCGGACGCGGGATGTCGCGTGGCATGCCGGCAACTGGTACGTCAACACGAAGAGCATCGGCCTCGAACACGAAGGCTTCGCGAAGGAAGGTACGTGGTTCACCGAGGCGATGTACCGGACATCGGCAAAGCTCGTCCGGTATCTGGCGCTGCGGCTCGGCATTCCGCTCGATCGGCACCACATCATCGGGCATGACAACGTACCCGGGCAGACGCCGGCCCTGATTCGCGGCATGCACTGGGATCCGGGGCCGTACTGGGACTGGACGCACTACATGGAGCTGTTGCGAGGACCGACGCCAGAAGCGCCCAGGGCAGCCGGGCTCGTCACCATCGACCCCGACCGCGCCACGAACCGGCCAGCCTTCACCGGTTGCTCCGGCCCCTGTCCACAGCGCGGTGCCAGCTCGGTGATCCTGCGCACCGAGCCACGCCCCGACGCCCCGCTGCTCACCGACGTCGGGTTGTCAGAAAAGCCGGCCACAGTGCTGGCTCGACCTTCCGTCGAAGCGGCCGGCGCTGACGCGCCGACCCCTTCGACGATGCGAATCGACGACCACGGAAGCCGGGTCAGCGCGGGGCAGATGTTCGCCGTGGCCGACCGGCGAGGCGACTGGACCGCGATCTGGTACCTCGGCCAGGTGGGCTGGTTCCCCAGCGCGTACGCCCGCCCGTCGAACGGGCTCGTCGTGACGCCGAAGCCCGGCCGGGCCAGCGTTCCGGTGTACGGCAACGCGAATCCGGAGTCAGAGCCGATCGTGGCGCTGCCCTACGTGATGCCGAGCGGCCAGCGGTACGCCGTCGGTATCGGGCTCGTCCCGAGCGAGCACTACCGCGCGAACGAAGGGACCGTGGTCCGCGGCACGACGACGTACGTGCAGATCCAGTTCGGGCACCGCATCATGTTCGTCAAACGGTCCGATGTGGACGTTACTTCGGACGTCTGATCTCGCGGAAGTTCGCGTTGTTGATGTAGTCCATCTTGATCGGGACGGTCGGATTGGACGCGTGCACCATCAAGCCGTTGCCCACATAGAGGCCGACGTGATGCCGGTCGTTGTAGAAGAAGACCAGGTCTCCGGGTATCGCGTTGGACAAGGCGGTGGCACTGGTGGTGATCTGAGTGCTCTCCCCGATCTGATCGCCGGTGAAGTGGGTCAGGTGTTTGCCCGCGGCGGCCCAGGCGTACTGCGTCAGGCCGGAGCAGTCGAACGTGGTCGGGCCGGCGGTGTTACGGACGTACGACTTGCCGATCTGGGCGCACGCCACCTTCGCCGCGGTGCCTCCGCCGCCACCGGTGAACAGTGACGGGCACGGCCCGATCCGCAGCGAGCCGCCCGAGGTGCTCGAGCCGTACGCCTGGATGCGCAGCTTGTTCAACCGGTCCAGCTCGACCTGAATCGCCTTCCGCTTCGCCGCCAGGTCCGCATCCTGCTTGGCCTGAATCGCGATCAGCTCGTCCAGCTTCTGTTTCTCGGCGGCGAACTTCTCCTTCGCGTCGAACACGTTGGCGATCTGCCGCTGCTGGATCTTGGCGAGCTGGTCGAGCATGGTCAGCTGCTCGGCGAGGGTGGTGGGGGAGCCGCTGGTCAGGATCGCGTTGAGGGCCGAGGTGCCGCCGCCCTTGTAGTACCGGGCCGCGAGCGCGCCGACCTTCTGTAGCGCGAGGTCCACCTGCAGCTGGAGGGGCGCGATCTTCTTGGCCAGTGCCGCGGATGCCGCCTTGTTCTTCATCAGCTGGTTGTGGACGTTGTTGTACGCCTCGATGGCCGGCTCGAGCTTCTCCCAGATCGCGGACATCTGTGCTTCGATCTCGTCGACAGTCGGCGCGGCGTGCGCATGGGTCACCGGCACCATGCCGAAGACGAGCGCAGCAACCATCACGCAGATGGCCCGTACCAGATTTCTGGTGCCCACTGCTGTGTCGAAGCCCTTCTTCCCGACCGCCTACCGGGTTAGCTGACGGGTTCGGGCGGGAAGGTCGCCCTACCACGGGCTCGCGTCCCCACGCACAACGAGCCCGCGGACTCACCCCGATGTGCGGTGGTTCCCCGGTTCACCGAAATGACTCGGCGGCGACCGCCTGGGGCCACCGGGGGGTGGTAGCCGACGTCCAGTACGGTCGGTCAACAACCCTAGGGACTCTCATATACGCAAGGCAACCCGCCGACTGACGGATTTCACTACGCGGTCGCCGACTCACTCACCGTGCTACCCACGACGGCAATGAGGACATCGTCGAGCGTCACTATACCCAACGGCACCGTACCGTCACTGACGAGCACGATATGCCGGGCATCCCGTCGCATCGCCAGCAGAAGCTCACCGAGCGTACGACTAGGCGGTACCACCGGCAACGGCCGGACGAGGTCGGCCGGAATAGGGGCACGCCGGGCGGCGCCGCTATATCCCAGAACGTCCTTGACGTGCACGAACCCGAGCACCCGGCGGGACTCCCGGGCGACGACCGGAAATCGTGAGCGTCCGGTACGGGTGGCGAGTACCTCCACCGTCGCCGGCGAGATGTCCTCGGTCACGGTCGTCACCTCGGACCAGCGGCGCAACGCGTCCCCGGCGGTCCGCTCGTGCAGGGCCAGCGCTCCGGTGATCCGGGCGTGTTCCTCCGGATCCAGCAGACCCTCGGTACGCGCCTGCGCCACCAAGCCGGCCAGCTCCTCGGCCGTGAACACGGTCTTGACCGCGTCGGTCGCCTCGATCCGCCAGAGCCGCAGCGTCCTCCGCGCGAGCCACTTCATCGTCAGCAGCAGCGGCTTCGTAGCGGTACAGAACACCAGCATCGGTGGACCCAGCCAGACCACGACCCGCTCGGGCCCGGCGATCGCGATGTTCTTGGGGACCATCTCGCCGACGACGGTGTGCAGGAACACGATGATGGCGAGCGCGATCACCAGGGCGATCGGGTGGACGGCGCTGGCCGGCAGGCGCAGCGCGTGGATGGGCGCCTCCAGCAGGTGCGCGAGGGCCGGCTCGGCGATCGCGCCGAGGCCGAGGGAGCAGATCGTGATACCCAACTGAGCGCCGGCGATCATCAGCGGGATCTGGCTCATCGCCGACAGCGCCCAGGCCGCGCGGCGCGAGCCGGCCACGAGCGGTTCGATGACGGTCCGGCGGGACGCGATGAGCGCGAACTCGCTGGCCACGAAGAACGCGTTGCCGAACAACAGCAAGATCGTGAGCAGCACCTTACTCATCGGCGGACTCCGGGCGGACGATCCGTACCTGCTCGATGCGCCGGCGGTCCACCTCGACCACCACGAACTCCCAGTCGTTCTCCTCCACGGTCTCGCCGGCTACCGGAATGTGGCCCAGCCGGGCCATGAGGAATCCGGCCAGCGTCTCGTACGGTCCCTCCGGCAGCCGGAACCCGATCGCCTCGACCAGCTCGTCCTCGCGCAGCATGCCGTCGACCACGAACGTGCGCTCGCCACCCGGCGCGGTCAGCGGGGTGGATGGCAACTCGACGACGTCGTGTTCGTCGACGATGTCGCCGACCAGCTCCTCGACCAGGTCCTCGATCGTCACGACGCCGTCGGTACCGCCGTACTCGTCGACGACGATCGCCAGGTCCGCCCGCTCGGCCTGCAGCGCGGCCAGGACGCCGTCGAGGTCGAGGCTCTCCGGAACATAGACCGGCTCGCGCGCCACCGCGCTCACCGCCGTGGTGTCGCGTAGAGCCGGGGGTACGCCGAGCGCGTCGTTCAGGTGCACGACACCGGTGATGTAGTCGACGGTGTCCTCGTACACCGGGAACCGGCTGCGGCCCGTCTCGCGTACCGCGGAGATCAGGTCGGTGATCGTCGCGTCCCGGCGCAGCCCCGCCACGTCGACCCGTGGGGTCATCGCCTCGGCCGCCCGCTTGTCGCCGAACCGGATCGTGCGCTGGAGCAGGACGGCGGTCTCCTTCGGCAACGCCCCGGCACTCGCCGAGATCGCGGCGAGCAGGCCCAACTCCTCCGGTGACCGGGCCGACGCCAGCTCCTCCTGCGGCTCGACCCCGAGCTGGCGGACCAGCGCGTTGGCCGAGTTGTTGAGCAGCCTGATCAGCCAGCCGAAGATCGTCGAGAACGTGCGCTGGGGACCGGCGGTGGCCCGGGCGATCGGCATCGGCCGGGACAGCGCCGCGTTCTTCGGTACCAGCTCGCCGAAGAGCATCGAGAACAGCGTGGCGAGCAGGAACGCGGCCGCCGTGGTGACGGTGCGGTTGTCGATGATCGGCGCGAACAGCCTGGCCAGAGCCGGCTCCGCGAGGTAGCCGGTGAGCAGCGTGGTGATCGTGATGCCCAGCTGGGCGCCGGAGAGCTGGAACGACAGCTCGCGCACGGCCCGGCGAACCGTCCGGGCGATCCGGTCGCCGGCCGCTGCCTGCCGCTCGATCTCCGCCCGGTCGACGGTCACGAGGGCGAACTCGGCCGCGACGAAGAACGCGTTGCCCGCGGTGAGAAGCACGAACGCGAGCAGCGGCAGGGCTGTCAGCAGCACATCGTCGATATCTGGCTCACCCCGGTCGGGTGGAGCGCAACAGGTCCCACCTCTACGCCTCCTGAGTTATCCACATTGTGGATAACGCCTGGGGAAAACTACAGGAGTGTAGGGATCATCACCGCCAACGGGTGAGCAGGCCCAGCGCCGTGACCATGGCGCCGAACCCGATCGCGATGTTCCAGTACCCCCATGACAGCACCGGATACACACCCTGAGACAGGTAGAACACGACCAGCCAGGTGATGCCGAGGACGATGAGCGTCACCGCGCTGATCGGCAGCAGGATCGGGCTGGGCTTCTTCGAGGCGGCCGCCGTCACCGCGAGCGGCCGGTCGTGAGCCTGCGGCGTGTAGACCTTCTTCTTGCGGACATGTGACTTCGGCACGGTGTTCTCCAGGTGGGGCCGGCAGCCCGATCTTCGGCGGCTAGATAATGTTTCTCAACTAGCGTAGTCAAGCCATCGCGTAAGCGGCTGCCCTGGGGAGGTGCCGGTTGGAATACACATCGGGCGCCTCGTCCTGGGGTGAAGCGCTGCGGCGGGTCCGACAGGCTCTGCTGCTCCGCGGGAGCCGTAAGGGTCCGGGCTGGTCGTGGGGCGTACCGGTGATCGTCGCCGCCGCCGGCCTGCTGTTCACCGCGAGCGCGACCACCGCCCAGGGCACGGACCTGCGTGAGGACCGCCGGCCGCAGCTCGCCGAGCTGATCGAGAAGCACAACGCCCGCGTCGCCGAGGCCGACACCCGCGCGAGCCAGCTGCGCGGTGAGGTGGAGGCGCAGACCGAGGCGCTGGCCGGCTCCGACGAGCCGATCGCCGAGCAACAACGGCGGGCGAACAGCGCGCGAGCGCAAGCCGGGCTCACCGCCGTGCACGGGCCGGGTCTGACGGTACGCCTGGACGACGCCCCCCGCCGCTCGGACGGCACCCGGCCTGGTGGCGCGCGCCCCGACGATCTCGTCGTGCACCAGCAGGACGTCCAGGCCGTCGTCAACGCCCTGTGGGCCGGAGGCGCCGAGGCTATGACGATCATGGGCGTACGGGTGATCTCGACGAGCGCGGTACGCTGCGTCGGGAACACGCTGCTCCTGCACGGACGCGTGTACTCGCCTCCCTTCGCGATCACCGCGATCGGCGACCCGGCGGCGCTCCGCGGGGCGCTGGACGCGTCCGAAGGGGTGCGACTGTTCCGCAACGCTGCGGACGCTTTCGGCCTCGGCTACCAGGTGACGGTGGAGCGTGACGTGACGGTACCGGCGTACGACGGTTCGACGTCGTTGACGTATGCCGGGGTACCGCGATGACGTTCCCGCGGCGCGGCAAGCACCGCGCGTACGACCCTGACGAGACCGCGATGCTGCCCGTTCTCGTCGAGGACGACTCGACCACGATCCTGCCGATCATCCCGACATCGCCCGCTGTCTCGCTGCCTCCGCCTCCGCCTCCGCCTCCGGTCGCCGCGTCCACGCCGGCGGAGGTCGGCGCCGGAAGCACAATCGGTGTCTCGCCGCCGCTGGAGGAGCACCACACGACGCTGATGCCGGTGATCCGAGACGCCCAGCCGCCGCCGACCAAGCCGAAGTGGGGCGAGCGGATCGTCCAGCTGCGCGCGATCCGGACGAAGGACGAGTCGTACCGCAGCATCCACTCCGAGCTGACCCGCACGACCGCGGGCACGGTCCTGCGTACCACCGCCCGCAGCCTCGGTGAGGTGCTGATCACACTCGGCCTGATCGTGCTGCTGTTCGCGGCGTACGAGATCTGGGGCACCACGGCGATCATCGACGACCACCAGAACGACCTGCGCAACCAGCTCGAGCAGTCGTGGGCGGCGCAGGGGGACCCGACCGTCGGTCCGAGCGGCACGCCGAACCCGAGCGACCCGCCGGCGCGTACCGGCACCGCCATCGCCCAGCTCTACATCCCGAAGCTGAACAAGAACTGGGTCGTGGTGCAGGGGGTCAAACCAGGCGATATCAGGTACGCCCCCGGCCACTACCCGGAGTCCGTCATGCCCGGCCAGGTCGGCAACTTCGCGGTCGCCGGGCACCGCAACCGGGCCACGTTCTGGGACCTCGACCGGCTGGGCAACGAAGACGTGATCATCGTGAAGACCAAGGCCTTCTGGTACATCTACCGGGTCAGGAAGGTCCGCATCGTGGTACCGACGCAGACCGAGGTGGTGTCGGCCGTACCGCCCGGGTTCACGCGGGGCAGCCGGCTGCTCACGTTGACCACCTGCAACCCGAAGTTCAACAACTACCAGCGGCTGATCGTGCACGCGGAGCTCGCCGAAGATCCGCAGCCGGTATCCCAAGGGACTCCGGCGGAGCTGGGGGGCTGAGGCGTGTACGCGTGGATCTGGCAACACCTGCCGTTCGGCCGCTGGGGGAAGCTCGTCGGCTCGTTCGTGCTCGTCTCGGCCGTCGTGGCCCTGCTGTGGTACGTCGTCTTCCCGTGGGCCGAGCCGATCCTGCCGTTCGACGACGTCCAGGTCGGTACCGAGGTCCCCGGCGGGCCGGCCGACCCCGCGAACCCGGGTGGGCCTAGCCCGACGGATGATCCGTACGAGATCCTCTACCCGACTCACACCGACAACCCGTCGCCGTCGAACAGGTGAGGTCGCCGATGCGCATACTCGTGATCGACAACTACGACTCGTTCGTCTACAACCTCGTCCAGTACCTCGGCCAGCTGGGCGTCGACTGCGAGGTGCGGCGCAACGACGAGATCACCCTGGCCGACGTCGGCCGGTGCGGCGCAGACGGGGTCCTGCTCTCACCCGGACCGGGTACGCCGGAACGCGCCGGCATCTGCATGCCACTGATCCAGGAGTACGCCGGCCGCCTGCCGATCTTCGGTGTCTGCCTCGGCCACCAGGCATTCGGCGCGGTGTTCGGCGCGGTCGTGACCCGCGCCCCGGAGCTGCTGCACGGCAAGACGTCCGAGGTGCACCACAAGGGCGAAGGCGTCCTCGCCGGCCTGCCCGACCCGTTCACCGCGACGCGGTACCACTCCCTCGCCGTCGTCGAGTCGACGCTGCCGGACGAGGTCGAGGTGACCGGCCGTACCGAATCCGGCGTCGTGATGGCGATGCGCCACCGCGCGCTGCCGATCGAGGGAGTTCAGTTCCACCCCGAGTCGGTACTGACCCAGGGCGGGCACCTGATGCTCGCCAACTGGCTCGCGATGTGCGGCTACCCGGCCGCGCTCGACCGTGCACCGGCGCTCGTCGCCGAGGTCGAAGCCCGCCGCCAAGCCGCCTTCGCCGCCTGACACCCTCTTCAGTCGATCATGAAGTTGGTGGTGCGACACGCCGTCGAACCACCAACCAAGTTCATGATCAACCGGGAAGTCAGGGACCTGTCGGTGGTGGAGTCGTCGGTGGAGTCTCGAACCGGCCGACGTTGATAACCACCCGGCTGCCGGTGTTCGCGACCGCGTTCGCCTTCGGGTTCTGGCTCTGCACCCGGTCGGCCTGTTCCGGATCCTGAACCGCGACGTCGACGATGCTGACCTGGAAGCCGGCGGCCTCGAGGATGGCCTTCGCCTCGGTCTCGCTCTTGCCGACGACGTTCGGGACCGGCTTCTGGTTGCCCTTCGAGACCTCGAGCTTGACCTCGCTGTCCTCGGCAACCTTCTCGTTGGCGGCGGGAGTCTGCTTGACGACCTGCCCGGCCGGTTCCGGCCGGTCGACCTGGGTCACGGAGACGCGTAGGTTGAGCGCCCGCAACTGGGCCTCCGCCGCCGCTTGGGTGGAGCCGACGACGTTCGGCACGGTGACGGTGGCGGGTCCACCGCAGAGCTGGATCGTGACCACGGTCTGCTCCTGGACCCGCTCGTTGGCGTTGGGCTCCTGGGCCTGGACCCGGTCCTTCTGGCAATTGCCCGTGATGGCGGCGCCCTTGTTGAACGCCAGGCCCGCGGCGACGACCGCGGCTTGTGCCTCGGCTTCGGTCTTGCCCTTCAGATCCGGGACGCTGACCTGCTTCGGCTGGTTCATCAGGATCAGGCCGACGGTGAGCGCCACGACCGCGAGAACGCCGAGTGCCGTGAGCGCCGCGATCACGAAGGACGACGCACGCCGGCGCCGCGGATCCGGTACCCGTGCCATCGTGCCCGTGTTCCGGGCTCCGGCGGGCCGGTTGGCGACCCGGGTGGGCATCGGAGCGGTCGCGAACTCCTCCTCGCGCATGACCGGCGTGGCGTACACCGGCCGGCCCGCCGCGGCGCGCAGCAGGTCGCCGCGCATCTCGCCGGCGCTCTGGTACCGGTTCATCGGGTTCTTGGCGAGCGCCTTGAGCACGACGGCGTCGACGTCCGGTGTGACGTCGCGGTTGGAGTCGCTGGGCGGCCGCGGGTCCTCCCGCACGTGCTGGTACGCCACGCTGACCGGATTGTCCCCGACGAACGGCGGGTGTCCGGTCAGCAGCTCGTAGAGCACGCAGCCGGTGGCGTACACGTCGGAGCGGGCGTCGACGGCCTCGCCCCGCGCCTGCTCGGGCGACAGGTACTGGGCCGTACCGATGACCGCGGATGTCTGCGTCATCGTGGTCGCGCCGCTGGCCAGGGCCCGGGCGATGCCGAAGTCCATGACCTTGACCTGGCCGTTCTGCGTCAGCATCACGTTGCCGGGCTTGATGTCCCGGTGGATGATGCCGTGCCGGTGGCTGAAGTCCAGCGCGGCGCAGATGTCCCCGGTGATCTCCATGGCGCGCCGGGGCAGCAGCCTCCCCTCGGCGGCCAGCACCTCCTTCAGGGTGCGACCGTTGACGAACTCCATGACGATGTAGGGCAGCGCTTCACCGGTCGGAGCGCGTTCCTCGCCCGTGTCATAGACCGCGACGATCGCCGGATGGTTGAGCGAGGCCGCGTTCTGCGCCTCGCGCCGGAACCGCATCTGGAACGTTTCGTCCCGGGCGAGGTCCGTCCGCAACACCTTGATCGCCACGTCGCGCCCGAGCCGGAGATCGCGCCCCCGATGCACCTCGGCCATTCCGCCATAGCCGAGCAGCTCGCCGACCTGGTACCTGCCGCCCAGCAGGCGCGGCTGCGCAGTCATCGTGTCCGTCGTCCTTCGGTGTGCTTCATCTCTACCCGTTCATCCTGCCCTGTCTGACAATCCTGGCTCAGTCGCGACCCGTCCGTACCACGATCGTGATCTCCGACCCCGCAGTTGCCCGACAGGGCTTGATGTCCTGGATCTGGTTGGCGCGACCACCGGATGTCGGTACCGATTTCACCCGGAAGCCGCGCCGCTCGAGCTCGGCTGCCGCGGTGACCGCGTTCCCCTTCTTCAACTGTTCGCACGGTATCTGGACCACGTTCTGGGTGTCGCTGGCATTCGTACCGACCCCAGCCTTTCGCACCACGTATCCGATGATGACCGAACAGGCGAGGATTGCCAGCGCCGCGGCGACGATCGCGAGAATCAGCAGCCCGGTTCGGCGGGGCGCCCGTTGGGAGCCGGTGTTGCCGGTCGCGGGACCGTACCCGTACGTGTGCTCCAGGGGCCGCGGTGGCGGTACGACCGCCGCACCGCGGACGAATCCGCCCGGGCTGACTGGCGGCGGCGCGGGCGGGCCCGAGGTCGGGCGGCGGGGCAGGCCGCCGGCTGGTGCGGGAGCGGAGCCGCCAATGATCCGCGTCGGCCCGACCGGTGGCAGGGGCACCGGCATGGGCGGGGACATCGGGCCGGGCGACGTCGGCGCGCCCGACACGGGACGCCCGGGCGCACCGGACGACGGCACCGGGGGTACCGAGATCGGGGTACCGCCGGGACCGGACGAGACCGAGACGGTGGCTGACAGCGTGGCCGCGGCCTGCCGGGCGACCGCGGCGAGCGTGGCCGCGGTGGGCCAGCGAGCCGCGGGATCCTTGGACATCGCGCGATCCACGATCGACCGCACCACCGGCGGGATGTCGCCGGGCAGCGGTCGCGGTACCTCGCGCACGTGCTTGAGCGCGATCTCCAGCGGGTTCTCGCCCTCGAACGGGCGGTGTCCGGCCAGGCACTGGTACGCCACGACGCCGAGCGAGTACACGTCGGAGGCGGGGGTCGCCACGCTGCCGGCCGCTTGCTCCGGCGACAGGTAGGACGCCGTACCGAGAACCGAGCCGACCGCGGTGAGCTGGCCCACCATGGCCGAGCGG
>Ga0209382_10010822_pt1 | contig 11345 bp, 11 predicted proteins | sample SoiMetdeltSBSDD5_FD_187599 | JGI IMG/M metagenome (GOLD analysis project Ga0209382, IMG submission 187599) | Bulk soil microbial communities from a Populus tree surrounding site in Tennessee, USA - Soil MetaG P. deltoides SBSDD5 (SPAdes) (version 2) | ecosystem: Environmental > Terrestrial >...
GAGGTCGCGACCGCCGAGGCGAGCGACGCCGGTTCCGACGAGACGCCGGACGCCATCGCGGCCAAGCCGGCGGGCAAGTCGGGCCCGATGCGCAAGCAGGAGATGTCGCGGTTCGCGCTGTCGGCCATGGCGGCCGGCGGCGTCGACATCGCCGCCATGCGCCAGACCGGCAGCGGCGACTCGCTCGGCAGCTCGGTGTCGCCGGCGATGGGCGTTGCCCTCGCCGCCCGCTACCGGATCGCCGAGACCTTCGGCAGCCCGCTGTGGCTCGGCGCCTCCATGGACGCCACCATGGCGACCGGCTCGCTGACCTACTCCACCACCGGCGAGACCGTCGCCGGTGTGCCGTCGCAGAAGATGTCGATGGACGCCCACGCCGAGGCGGTGTGGGGGCCCAGCTGGCTGGTCTCCCTGCGCGCCGGCTATCACTACGCCTCGGTCGCCGTCGAGTCCGAGCGGTCCGAGGCGATGCTGGTCGGCGAGCAGGTCGGCGGCCTGACCTTGGGCCTGGGCGGCATGCTGCCGCTCGGCCGCTACGGCGTCCACGCCGGCCTCGACTACGCGCCGGCGATGGTCCAGCGCCCGGCCGAGGTGCCCGACGGCATCCTCTACGGCACCGCGATGCAGGCCGCCTGGGCCGGCGCCGGCGCCACCATGCGTCTGCCCTGGCATCTGGTCGGCGCCGCCGACTACCGCCTCGGCTACCAGTCACTCCAGCTCACTGACGGCGCCGCGACAACGCCGGCGACCGCTACTCGCACTGATCTCTCTCACACCGTCACCGCCGGCATCGGCCTGGTCTGGTGATCGCCCAACAAGGAGTCATTCCCATGCTGTTCGAAGCCACCGCACCCGAGATGATCGAGGAGACCGCTACCGAGGCCGCCGATGTTGATCCGATCGCCGGACGCATCGACACCAACCGTCCGTTCAAGGACGTCAAGCGCGAGATCATCGACGCCTTCGAGCGCGTCTATGTCCGCCACCTGCTCGACCGCCACGGCGGCAACCTGTCGGCGGCCGAGCGGTCGTCCGGCCTGTCGCGGCGCCACCTGCGCTCGCTGATGCGCAAGCACGGGCTGTACGAGTGGGTCGTCCGCTCGCGGATCGCCTCGCTCCTCGAAGAGCTCCCCTGAAGGGCGTATCACCTCGGCGAGCTCGGTGATGTAAGGCCGGGCTCGCGGCGATGACGGTGAGACGGTCGGCCCTCCCGCCGACCGATACGGGACGCGACTGCAATCGCGTCCCGCTGTTCATTTTCGGGGTATTCTCCGCGCGAAGTCGGCGCCTCGTTGCCCGAATGTCGGACAGCCGCGAGGCGCGCTGATCTGCTGCAGGCACTCCGGAGCTGGCGATTTGAGTCTTCTTCGACTCAATAACGGGAGTTGCGCGACGTTCCTCACGCTTCGCGCGAGCGAGATTCTCTTGCCGCGCGGGAGCGGCGCGCAAACGCGCGTCCACGCTCGGGATTCTCCGTGGAGGGGCCGCCCGGGCCACGTAGGGCTCGCGCCCGGGGTGGGACCCGGAGCCCGCTAGTTCAGGGCTCGAGACAACATCCGGCGACCCGCGTCGCCGTCGTGTTGGCGGCTAAGTATCGAATCGGACTCGCGCTTGCGCACATTCGTAACTTGGTCGCAGCCTTGCAAAAAGGGGTCGCGTCCCAGGCGACCTCGTCCACGTCCCCTGGAAACCACTGCCACCAACGCTCGCGACGAGCGGGGAGCTACGCGATGAGAATTGCCGTCCCTAAGGAGACCGCGCCTGAAGAGAAGCGCGTGGCCATCACGCCGGACACCGTAAAGCGTCTGGTCGCCAAGAAGTTCGAAGTCTCGGTGCAGCGCGGCGCCGGCGTCGGCTCGCAGATCAGCGACGCCGATTACGAGGCCGCGGGCGCCCGGATCGAGCCGGATGCGGCCGCGCTGTGGGCCGCTGGCGACCTGGTCGTGAAGGTGCGGCAGCCGACCGACGCGGAGATCGGACTCCTCCGCGAAGGCGCCGCCCTGGCCAGCCTCCTCTACCCCCTCGTCAACGCCGACCTCGTCCAGCAGCTGGCCGCCCGCAAGGCGACCGTGATGGCGAGCGACATGATCCCGCGCACCACGCTGGCTCAGATGATGGACGTCCTGAGCTCGCAGGCCAGCATCGCCGGCTACCGCGCCGTGCTGCTGGGTGCGGAAGCGTGCCCGAAGATGTTCCCGATGATGATGACCGCCGCCGGCACCATCTCGCCGTCGCGCGTCCTCATCCTGGGCGCCGGCGTCGCCGGTCTGCAGGCGATCGCCACCGCCCGCCGCCTGGGCGCCATCGTCGAGGTCTTCGACGTGCGCAAGGTGGTCAAGGAGCAGGTCGAGAGCCTCGGCGCCAAGTTCGTCGAGGTCCCGTCCGAGGAGGACGGCGCCGGCTCCGGCGGCTACGCCAAGGAAGTCTCCGAGGAGTACAAGAAGAAGCAGGCGGCGCTGATCCAGCTCCACCTGTCGAGGGCCGACGTGGTCATCACCACCGCGCTGATCCCGGGCCGCAAGGCGCCGATCCTGGTCACCGCCGAGCAGGTCAAGGGCATGAAGGCGGGCGCGGTCATCGTCGACCTCGCCGCCGAGCAGGGTGGCAACTGCGAGCTGACCCAGCCCGGTCAGCGCGTCACCACCGACAACGGCGTGGTCATCGTCGGCGAGCGCAACCTGCCCAGCCAGGTCGCCGTCCACGCCAGCCAGATGTACTCGCGCAACATGGAGAAGCTGATCCTCCACGTCACCAAGGACGCGGCGCTCGTGCTCGACGCCGCCGACGAGATCGTGAAGGGCATGACGATCGTCCGCGACGGCAACGTCGTCCACGAGCAGGTGGCGACCGCGATGGCCGCGACCAAGTCAGACAAGGCGGACAAGACCGACAAGAAGGAGCTTGCGGCGTGAGCATCACCACGATCATGGGTCTGTACGTCTTCGCCCTGGCGATCTTCGTCGGGTGGCAGGTCATCTCGAAGGTCCCCCACCTTCTTCACACGCCGCTGATGAGCGCGACCAACGCCATCTCCGGCATCTCGCTGGTCGGCTCGCTGGTCGCGGCCGGTAGCGATCACGGCATGATCACGACCATCCTCGGTACGATCGCGGTCACCGCGGCGACCATCAACGTCGTCGGTGGATTCCTCATCACCGACCGCATGCTCAAGATGTTCAAGAAGCGCCCGGAGGTGGTGAAGTGAACGCCGAGCTCAACACCACGATCATCGTCGTCTCCTATCTCGCCGCCTCGATCCTGTTCATCCTGGGCCTCCAGCAGATGGGCAAGACCGAGACCGCGCGCCGCGGCATCCGGCTCGCCGAGGTCGGCATGTTCCTGGCCGTGATCGGCACCCTGCTCGATCACCAGATCGTCTCCTACCACTGGATCGCCATCGGCATCGTCGTCGGGTCGGCCATCGGCACCGCGATGGGTCTCCTGATCCCGATGGTGAAGATGCCGGAACGAATCGCGCTGTCGCACGCGTTCGGCGGTCTCGCCGTCGCCCTCGTCGGCGTCTCCGAGTACCTGAAGCACGGCGTCCACATCGACCAGCTCACGATGGCGGCCACCGGCTTCGAGGTATTCCTCGGCTCGCTGACCTTCACCGGCAGCCTCATGGCGTTCGGCAAGCTCCAGGGCGTCCTGCCCGGCCGGCCGATCACCTGGCCGCTGCAGAACGTCATGAACATGGTCGGCGTCGTCGCCGCCGTCGCAGGCGTGCTCTTCATGATCAACGACCCGTCGCAGGCGGTCGTCTTCTACGCCATCCTCGGCGCCGGCACCGTCCTCGGCATCACCCTGGTCCTGCCGATCGGCGGCGCCGACATGCCGGTCGTCATCTGTCTCCTCAACGCGTACGCCGGCCTCGCGGCCTCGGCCACCGGCTTCGCCCTCGGCAACAACGTCCTCATCATCTGCGGCGCCCTCGACGGTGGCTCCGGCATCATCCTCGGCCTGATGATGAGCAAGGCGATGAACCGCTCGTTCTCGAACGTGCTGTTCGGCGCCGTCGGCGGCACCACCGAGGCGGCTCCCGCCGCCGGCGCGCCTGGCGCGGGCATCCCGTCGTCGGCCAACGTCGGCACCATCGAGGACGCCGCCGACGTCCTGTCCGCGGCCCGCTCGGTCATCATCGTCCCGGGTTACGGCATGGCGGTCTCGCAGGCGCAGCACGCGGTTCGCGACCTCGCCAACGCGCTCATCGCCAACGGCGCCGAGGTCCGCTACGCCATCCACCCGGTCGCCGGCCGCATGCCCGGCCACATGAACGTGCTGCTCGCCGAGGCCAACGTCCCGTACGACCAGCTGTTCGACCTCGACAGCATCAACGACGACTTCGCGTCGACCGACGTCGCCATCGTCGTGGGTGCCAACGACGTCGTCAACCCGGCCGCCAAGACCCAGACGTCGAGCCCGATCTACGGCATGCCGATCCTCGCCGTCGACCAGGCCCGCACCGCCATCGTGTTCAAGCGCTCGTTCAACCCCGGCTTCGCCGGCATCGAGAACGAGCTCTTCACGAAGTCGAGCACGATGATGGTCCTCGGCGACGCCAAGAAGAGCGTCGCGTCGCTGACCCAGGCCGTGAAGGGCGGCGAGGTCAAGCACGCGGCGTAGCGCGCGCTCTGTGAAGTCGTAGCTCCCTCGCGGGCGGCAGCCGGAAGGTTGCCGCCCGCGGTCGTTTTCGGCGCGGTCAGTCCGACCGCGGCCTCCGCCGCACCAGGCCGTAGATCAGCAGCAGCACCATCGCGCCGACGACCGACGCGATGAAGCCCGCCGGCTGGTCAGCGCGATACCAGTGCATCTGCTGTCCGGCGAAGGTCGCCAGCAGGGCGCCGCCGATGCCGAGCAGGGTCGTCCAGATGATGCCCAGCTTGTCGTCGCCCGGTTTCACGGCGCGGGCGACGAGGCCGACGACGAACCCGATCACGATGGTCCAGATGATGCTCATCGGATTACCTCCAGCCGGGCATCGTAGCACCCGGGCGGTGCGCGCGGCCGGCGAGCCCAAGCGCCCGATCACACACGATTCGCAACAATCTGCACGCGCGATGTCGGTCCGGGCCGTCGCCGTTCGTCCTCTGGTACACCCGTGATCACCATGCTCTACGCGATCCTCTGTTACGACTCGGAAGACGTCGTCGGCGCCTGGACCAAGGAGGAGGACGACGCCGTCATCGCCCGGCTCCGCCTGGTCGAAGACAAGCTGGCATCACAGGGTCGGCTCGGACCGGTCGCCCGACTCTTGCCGACGACGTCGGCGACCACGGTGCGCAAGGGCCGGGAGGCGATGGTGCTCGACGGCCCGTTCGCGGAGACCAAGGAGCAGCTGCTCGGCTTCTTCATCGTCGAGTGCGCCAACCTCGACGAGGCGCTCGACGCGGCCCGCGACTTCGCGCGGGCGAGCGGCTCGGCGGGCGCCTACGAGGTCCGACCGCTCGGCGTCTTCCGGCCGGGAGCGGTGAGGGCGGTGTGACCGAGCTGGCCTGGATCGGCGCGGCGCTGACGTCGGCCCGACCGCGGGCGGTGGGCGCCCTGTATCGCCACTTCCGCAATCTCGATCTCGCGGAGGAGGCGTTCCAGGACGCGAGCCTGCGGGCGCTGAAGAACTGGCCGCAGAACGGGCCGCCGCGCGATCCGGCGAGCTGGCTGATCTTCGTCGGCAAGAACATCGCGATCGACGCGCTGCGCCGGCAGGGCAAGCAGGAGGCGCTGCCCTCCGACGAGCGCCTCGAGGCGCCCGACACCGATCTCGCGGAGCGCCTCGACGCCAGCAACTACCGCGACGACGTCCTCCGCCTGCTCTTCATCTGCTGTCACCCCGACCTGCCGGCCAGCCAGCAGATCGCCCTCGCGCTGCGCGTCGTCTCCGGCCTGTCGGTCAAGCAGATCGCGCGCGCCTTCCTGATCACCGACGCCGCGATGGAGCAGCGGATCACCCGCGCCAAGAGCCGGGTCGCCGCCGCCGACGTGCCGTTCGAGGCGCCCGGCCCCGGCGAGCGCGAGCAGCGGCTGACCGCGGTCGCCACCATGATCTACCTCGTCTTCAACGAGGGCTACTCGGCGGCCGGCGAGCGCGACGGCGACGGCGCCCGCGGCGCGCTCTGCGACGAGGCGATCCGGCTCGCCCGCCTGCTCCTGCGCCTGTTCCCCGACGAGCCGGAGATCATGGGCCTCACCGCGCTGATGCTGCTCCAGCACGCGCGCACGCCGGCGCGCTTCGACGCCGACGGCGGCGTCGTCCTCCTCGAGGATCAGGACCGCGGCCGCTGGAACCGCACGATGATCGTCGAGGGGCTCGCCCTCATCGACAAGGCGATGCGCCACCGCCGGCGCGGCCCCTACCAGGTGCAGGCGGCCATCGCCGCCCTGCACGCCCGCGCCGAGCGGCCCGAGGAGACCGACTGGGCCCAGATCGATCTCCTCTACGCCGCCCTCGAGAGCCTGCAGCCGTCGCCGGTGGTGACGCTCAACCGCGCCGTCGCGGTCGCCAAGGTCGCCGGGCCGGCGAAGGCGCTGGCGATGATCGAGCCGCTCGCCGACCGCCTGGCCGGCTACTTCCACTTCTTCGGCGTGCGAGGTGCCCTGCTCCTGCAGCTCGGCCGCACCGACGAGGCCCGCGTCGCCTTCAACCAGGCGATCGCGCTCGCCACCACCGCGGCCGAGGCCGCCCACATCCGCATGCACCTCGACAGGCTGATCAAGGACAGCAGGTGAGCAAGAGAGGAGAGGGATATGCCTGACATGAAGCCGTTGCCCGGAAAGTTCGTCTGGTTCGAGCACGTGTCGCGCGACCCGAAGAAGGCGCAGGCCTTCTACGGCGAGGTGCTGGGCTGGAAGGCCACGCCGTTCTCGATGGGCGACTCGTCGTACGACATGATCTACGTCGGGGACACGATGATCGGCGGCTACGACCAGCCGCGGGGCAACCAGCCGGCGCACTGGATCTCGTACGTCTCCGTCGACGACGTCGACGCCGCGGCGAAGGCGGCGACCGCGAACGGCGGCAAGATCGTCGCCCCGCCGAGCGACATCCCGACCGTCGGCCGCATGGCGCGCATCGCCGACCCGCAGGGCGCCGAGCTCTGCCTGTTCAAGCGCGTGAACGGCGACCCGCCCGACGCGACCACCGCCCCGCCCGGCACCTTCTTCTGGAACGAGCTCCACACGCCGGATCCGGCGAAGACGCTCGGCTTCTACGACAAGGTCGTCGGCTACAGCCACCGCGCCATGGACATGGGCGCCGCCGGTAGCTACTACATCCTCGCGCGCGGCGGCGTCGACCGCGCCGGCGCCACCAGCCACATGGGCGGCGGCCCGGCGAGCTGGCTGCCGTACGTGTCGGTCACCGATCCGGACGCGGTGCTCGCGCGCGCGAAGAAGCAGGGCGCGACCATCCAGATCGACGCCTCGGACATCCCGGGCGTCGGCCGCTTCGGGGTGCTGCAGGATCCGACCGGCGCGGTGCTCGCGATCATGAAGCCGCAGCCGGCGACGCCCAAGCCCACGAAGTGAGCTACAGCGCGACGCCGAGCCGCGCCGACGCCGCCTCCAGCAGCGCCGGGTCGAGGATGTACGGGTTCAGCGCGTACACGACCGCGCTGAAGGCGACCGCGGCGCCGGCGGCGGCGAGCGCCGGCAGCATCCACCACATGCCGTCGCGCGACAGGATGAAGAAGCCGAGCATCGTCGCGATGACGGCGCCGAGCAGCACGACCGAGAGCGCCAGCGCCGGGATCGGCGCGTGCAGGCCGAACAGCGCGACCGCCCACAGGACGCCGAGGGTGAGCGCCAGGTAGAACGGCGACATCGCCCAGGCGACCAGGATCGGCAGCTCGCCGTGCTGGCGCGCCACCAGGCCGCCCGCGATCGCGGTCACGAGGGCGACCGCGCCGGCGGCGACGGCGAGCGTCCACGGCTCGGGGGCCCACCACGGCAGGGTGAGCGGACCGTACGGAGCGCGCGCGGCGGCGACCAGGCCCAGCGCCAGGGCGACCGCGCAGGCCATGAGCGTGCCGACGACATACCAGCCGGCGCCGGCGTCGTGCCGGGTATAGGTCCCGGAGCCGGCGAGCTCGTGGCGATGAGAGAAGGTTGCGGACCTCATGGGCTGGTAGACCCTGCAGCAGGGGTGCCAGAGACGCCGCGGGACCAGCGTCCGCGGCCTTCCGCCACCGACGAAGCGACGCAAAACGCACAGTGTGGCGCCAGCGCACGGGGCCGCGCTTGTGCGCTGCGCCACGGCATGTACACTGCGCGCGATGGCGCATCAGTACGTGTTCGTGATGAAGGATCTGCGCAAGATCGTTCCGCCCAAGCGCGAGATCTTGAAGGGTATCTGGCTGTCGTTCTACCCGGGCGCAAAGATCGGGGTGATCGGCAGCAACGGCGCCGGCAAGAGCACGCTGCTCAAGATCATGGCCGGCCTCGACAACGACTTCCTGGGCGAGGCCAAGCCAGCGCCCGGGCTCAAGGTCGGCTACCTGTCGCAGGAGCCGCAGCTCGACCCGAACAAGGACGTCCGCGGCAACGTCGAGGACGGCGTCGCCGAGACCCGCGCGCTCCTCAACCGCTTCGAGGAGATCACCGCGAAGCTGGGCGAGGACCTGTCGCCCGACGAGATGGACAAGGTCCTCGAGGAGCAGGGCAAGCTGCAGGATCAGATCGAGGCCGCCCAGGGCTGGGAGCTCGACCACATGGTCGAGATCGCCATGGACGCGCTGCGCTGCCCGCCCGGCGACGCCGACGTCACCAAGATCTCCGGCGGCGAGCGCCGCCGCGTCGCCCTCGCCCGGCTGCTCCTGTCGAAGCCGGACATGCTCCTCCTCGACGAGCCGACCAACCACCTCGACGCCGAGAGCGTCGAGTGGCTCGAGAAGCACCTCGAGGAGTTCCCGGGCACCGTGGTCGCCATCACCCACGATCGCTACTTCCTCGACAACGTCGCCAAGTGGATCCTCGAGCTCGACCGCGGCGAGGGCTACCCGTTCGAGGGCAACTACTCGGCCTGGCTCGAGCTCAAGGCCAAGCGGCTCGCCGACGAGGAGAAGCAGCAGAACGCCCGCCAGCGCATGCTCGTCCGCGAGCTCGAGTGGGTGCGGTCGTCGCCCAAGGCGCGCCAGGCCAAGAGCAAGGCCCGCCTCGCTCGCTACGACGAGATGATGGCCGAGGCGCAGCGCGAGGCGCGCGACCCGGCGCTCGAGATCGTCATCCCGCCCGGCCAGCGCCTCGGCAACGACGTCGTCATCTTCGACAAGGTGAACAAGGCCTTTGGCGACCGCCTCCTGATCGAGGACCTGACCTTCAAGCTGCCCCGCGGCGGCATCGTCGGCGTCATCGGCCCCAACGGCGCCGGCAAGACGACGCTGTTCCGCATGATCATGGGCCTCGAGAAGCCGGACAAGGGCAGTATCAAGATCGGCGAGACGGTCCAGCTCGGCTACGTCGACCAGTCGCGCGACGCCCTCGCGCCCGACGAGACGGTCTGGTCGGAGATCAGCGAGAACAGCGAGGCGATCCAGCTCGGCGAGCGCAGCGTCAGCTCGCGCGCCTACGTGTCGAGCTTCAACTTCAAGGGCTCCGACCAGCAGAAGCGGGTCGGCACCCTGTCGGGCGGCGAGCGCAACCGGGTCCACCTGGCCAAGATGATCAAGCGGGCCGGCAACGTCCTGCTCCTCGACGAGCCGTCGAACGACCTCGACGTCGACACCCTGCGCGCGCTCGAGGACGGCCTGATGAACTTCCCCGGCTGCGCGGTGGTGATCAGCCACGACCGCTGGTTCCTCGACCGGATCGCGACCCACATCCTGGCCTTCGAGGGCGAGAGCCACGTCGAGTGGTTCGAGGGCAACTTCCAGGACTACGAGGCCGACCGGCATCGCCGCCTGGGCTCCGACGCCGACCAGCCGCACCGGATCAAGTACAAGAAGTTCGCGGTCTGAGCGCCGGCGCGGCGGCCGAGGCTAGGCGCCGTACAAGATCCGCAAGGCCTCGATCAGCATGCCGCGCTCAGCGTCGATCTCGTGCTGGGTGCGCACGCCGAGCCGGCGCAGGGCCATCATCGGCGGGCACCAGCCGAACAGCTCGTACATGAGCTGGAAGGCGACCTGCGAGCGTCCCAGCCAGCGCAGCGGGCGCGACCGCCGCGGGCCGATCTCGTTCAGGACGCCGCCGATCACGGCGAAGGCGGCGACCAGCACCCGGTCGATGTCCCACTCGCGCTCGAGCTGACGCAGCCGCCGCTCGATCGCCTTGCGGCCGCTGCGCAGGTAGCGGACGACCGTTTCCTCGGTCGCGGCGTCGATCCGCTCGTTGATCCGCGTCGGCGTGTGGGCGCGAACGCGGTCGTGGATCCAGGGGTCGTCCGGCAGGCGCTCGATCGTGGTGCTGGTGGCGGGCATGGCCGATCGGTCTGCACGCCCGGTGCCAGGGCGTCCGGCGTCCGGCCATCGCCGTCCGCGTCCGGCCGCCTGCGCGGGCGCCACACCCGTGCGTCTCCGCCCGTGGGGCGGCGGGAGTCAACGATTGCCGTGACCGTGACTGCCGTGGCGCGTCGGCGCGGCGTGGTGCGCGTGCGAGCCGTGATGAGCCCGCTCGTGGTGATGCGCCGCGATCACGACGTCGGCGTACAGCGGCCGGTGATCGCTGGCGCGCCGGGCGCAGTCGACCTCGCCGCGGGCGACGTCGAGCAGCTGGACGTGGCCGCGCACGTAGATCGAGTCGAGCGCGCGCACCGGCGCCCACGCCGGGAACGTCCGCGGCCGCCGCCCCGCCGTCCGAAATCCGGACGGCAGCAGCAGGCGGCCGAGGCTGCCCCAGACGTCGTTGAAGTCGCCGCCGACCACCACCGGGGTCTCGTGGTGGAGGCCGGCGAACGGGTGGCTGGCCAGGAACGTGCGCAGCTGGATCTTGCGCTCGTACTGGGCCAGGCCGAGGTGCATGTTGTAGACGTGCACGGTGCGGTCGACGTCGCCGTGCCGGATGCGCAGCTCGGCGTGGAGCACGCTGCGCCGCTTCTTGGGCGCGACCGTCAGATCGACGTTGCGGGTGTCGACCAGCGGATAGCGCGAGATCACCGCGTTGCCGTACTCGCCGCCGCCGCGCACCTTGACGTTGGGGAACCAGGCCCGGTGGTTCATGCCGAGCATCTCGCCGAGGACGTCGACCTGGCGGTCGTGGTTGGAGCGGCGGGCCTGGTTGTCCACCTCCTGCAGGAGCAGCACGTCCGGCTCGTAGTGGCCGATGGCCTCGGCGACCCGGCGCGGGTCGTAGCGGCGATCGACCCCGCCGATGCACTTGTGGATGTTGTAGGTGAGGATCCGGAGCTTCATGCGGCCGTC
>Ga0209382_10010823_pt1 | contig 11344 bp, 12 predicted proteins | sample SoiMetdeltSBSDD5_FD_187599 | JGI IMG/M metagenome (GOLD analysis project Ga0209382, IMG submission 187599) | Bulk soil microbial communities from a Populus tree surrounding site in Tennessee, USA - Soil MetaG P. deltoides SBSDD5 (SPAdes) (version 2) | ecosystem: Environmental > Terrestrial >...
CACCCTAATTACAGCCCATCCCATTCCCTAAGGGGAGAAATCTGAATCCCGTGCCTGCGCGCGCCAATTCTCGAGGGGCTCGCTGAGGCCCTCATTCACATCACCCAACTTGAGACCAACAGGCGTGGCTACAGCGCTGATGTCAGCGATTCACCGATGGCCGAGAATGACAACGGGGCGATCATCAAGGGCGTCCATGGCCATCTGCGCGTCCTGTGGGCTGCCATCGACTGGTACGACCCGCGCACGCTCAGGAAGTTCTACGCCGAGCTGCGGCTGTGGAATGATCAGCTCGAACTGGAGCTGGGGAAGGATGCGGTCGGGGGTAAGGCCGAAAAGGTCAGGGGGTAGACGCCGGCGCGGGATAATGGGGGTGAAACTTAGATGACGGGCGGGGCGGGCTTCCGGGCTCGCCCCTATGTTTTGGGACTCTGCCCGGCACGCCTCTTGCTCCCTGATGAGTCGTCCATCACTGGCTCAACAGATCGAGAAAGAAATTCAGAATATTCACTACTTGTGCGGGGTCCGGTCTCCGTCAGCGGTGAATCATGGCGGGTGCTGCCGAGCCATGCGCTTGCGTGTGCCATTGCTTGCTCGGTCGAGGCCCCAAAGATATCGTCGGCGGGGACGAGATGAACGGCCCGGTCGAGATCGAGCTTGCCCGCGCGCCGCAACTGCCTGCCCACCTCCTCAATCGCCGTGACTGGTGCAAAGCAAAAGTCGCCGTCGCCCGTAAACTCCTGGTCCGCTCTTGGATTATGCTGCGCGACCAGATTGATTATGCAGAGTTCCTCAGACGGGGTGTCGCAGTTAGGTCTGCCCGGACAGGACATAGGCCTTAATGCCTGCTTTTTGATTGGGCGACCGGCCTCTCCCCGACCCGCGGGTTGAGGGGAGAGTGTGAAATGATCCTCAGAGGCTGCCATGCCTGAATAGATGATTAAGCGCCCTCGTTCCAGCGAGCTTGAGCTTTGAGGATGCTGTCGACTTTAATTCTTTCAGATGCGGTCTCATTTCCTCGACGGATGAACCTCCTGAATGTCGCGCTGAATTCTGGCGCCCGGGGGAGGGTCATCCGAAAAAGTGATTGACACCGGCTGGCTTCATAGATGTCCTGTAGTTAGGGGCGCGACATAATCATTTGTGCGTCTCCAGCCAGCCGCCCCTGAACCCGGCGCGGCGCAATCCCTTAATGATGTACGGGCACTGGCGCATCAGCCTCCAGATGAATCCCGAGCGGTAGTTTTCGATCATGAAAATCACCGGCCCCTGATCGATTCCGAAATGCCCGCCCGAAATCCAGCCCACATGTCCGTCCTGTTTGCTCGGAAAGGTCGGATTAAAGCTACAGGCGATACCGTACTGGCTCAGCATCTCGCCCCACTTCTCTTCGAAGACGGCGAGCGTCGGCAGCACGATCTCCGGCGCGAACGGCAGCGAGGCGACAGTGGCCCACGGGGCGAGCGTGCCGTCGTCGAGGCCGAAGGGGACGCTGCGCGCGTGGTAGTCATAAAAGCGCCTTCGGACGCCATTGATTTTTCGCACGGCGGGGCCGGGGCCGTTCGACGCCGTGATGCCCCAGGCGTACTCGCCGTAGCCCTTGAACCGGCGCGGGTTGCGGATCGCGTACTGCTGCTGCACGTAAGCGGCGCGGCGGCTGTTCTCGAAGTAGTCAATCGCGTGCTGGCGCATGAAAGCGTCCCGAATGCCGCGGAAATCTATCCAGACGTGAGAGAGTTGGTGGACGAAGAGCGGCCCGGCGTAGAGGAATTCGATGTCATAAATCTTCTTCCAGCGGTAAGTCCCGGTCCACGCCTCGTAGCTTTCGGCGGGCAGTCTGTGCGTCGGCGAGCCCAAACCGAGGACGTAAAGAATCAACGCCTCGTTATAACCTTCCCAGCGATATGTGAGAAACCCGCTCTCCGGCTTCCATCCGTGTGAAACCTTGAGCGCGCCGTTCAGCGCCCACCGCCAGTCGGCGCGGCGGTAAAGCGCATCGGCGACGGCGCGCACTTCCCGCTCTTCATTCGTTTCGCGGTCGAAATATGCGGCGGCGGTCAGCGCGCCCGCCAGCAGGATCGTCGTGTCAATCGTCGAGAGCTCGCACTCCCACGTTCGCCGCCCGGTCTCGATGTCGAGGAAGTGATAGTAGAACCCTTTGTAGCCGGTCGCGTCCGGCTCTTTTCCTTGCGGACTTTTTTCAAAAAAGCGCAGCGTCGTGAGCGTCCGCTGTACGCCCTCGGCGCGCGTAACCCACCCGCGCTCGATGCCGACCGTGTAGGACGCCAGCGCGTGACCGACTGCTGCGATGCTTGCCGGCGCGTGCCCGCCTGTGTTATCGGCCAGCAAGCCGTTAGCCGGGCTGGCTTCCTTCCAGAAGTAATTGAAGGTGTTGCGTTCAAGAGTGTGCAGTTCGCTGTCGCCGAACGTCGGTCGCTTCATGCGTGTGTACCTCCGCCCGTGTTTTCGGGCGCAAGCTCCACCGTGATGGCGGCCACCGCGTGCGGCGGCAGAATGATGTCAAGATTGAGGCTTTCGTTCACAGGCTCACACGGCTGAGGCTCCTTCCGCACCCGCGACGCCTCCTGCAAGCATTCCACCTCCGCCGCGCTCAGATACTCGGGCTCACCCATCTCGCGCCACATCGCTCGCGGGTTGGCGTGGGCCTCATCAATCCGTTCCACGTAGGCGTGGGACTTCTCCGGCGCATCACTTAACACGATCCGAACCTGTTCGGTCTTGACGGGGTGGCGCGGGCTGGCGTGATTGGTGAGCAGGACGGTCAGTGTTTGCCCTTTGCGCACCACCCATGCGTTCACGGTTTCGTGCGAACCGTCAACGAGCAGTGCTTCGGTGCCGAGATGATGGAGGAGTTCGAAGGCGCGGTACGCCGGTTTCGGGATGCCATGCAGGTTCATGAGACCGAAGCCGCCGTGGAAGGGCGCCGACGGGAAATAGTTCTCTTCGAAGATGTCCGAGAACGTCCAGAAACTGTAGCCTTCGACGAGGCCGTTCACCTCCATCACGGTTTTGGTGACGAAGGCTGCCGCGTAAGGTTCGTCGTGGAGCGGATCGCGCGGATTCGACGAGGTGTTCCACTCGGTGTAATAAACGGACGTCCCCCTCGCGCGGCGGCGCACGTCCTGCGCCTGCTCGCGCAGCACGCTTCGCCTGCTCTTGGCAAGCTGCGCCTCCGTGTCGTCGCCCTCTTCGCCGAATGCGTCGGTCGGGTAATGGTGCGTCGTGACGAAATCGGCGGGGAGAGCATTCTTCTCGCAGAAGTCGAGGAACTCCTCAATCCACTCGTTCGCGGCTGTCGCGGGACCGCCGACGCGGAGCGCCGCGTCAACTTCTTTAATTGCTTCAACGGTGTGGCGGTAGAGCTTGAAGTAATCTTCCCGTGTGCCCGCCCAGAACTCTTTCAGGTTCGGCTCGTTCCACACCTCGAAGAACCACTCGCGCACTTCCCGCGCGCCGTAGCGTTCGACCCAGTGGGAGGCGAGACGGCTGATGAGCGTCGCCCACTGTTTGTAATCGCGGGGCGGTGTGACGTTCGCCCGGTAGTTGAAAACCGTCTTGTCGCCGGAGGCCAAGGCCCTCGGCATGAAGCTCAGTTCGACGAACGGCTTCATCCCGATTGACAGGAGAAAGTCGAAGATTTGATCGGCGTTGAAGAACGAGTAGAGGAATTTTTCCTGGTGACGGATGAGCGTGCCAACGTCGTCAGAGAGCAGGCCGTGAAAGCGCACATACCGAAAGCCCAGTTCATCGTGGCAGCGCCGCAGCTGGTTTTGCCAATCGGCGCGCAAGGCGACGGGCGCGTGGTCGCTCCCGACCGTGTGCTCCCAGAAGTGTGGGAGCGGCGTCGCCGCGTCAGTTAGATTGCAGAAAAATTCCGGCATCGTTCTCGTACCTCTTTCAACGCCTCTTTCTCAACCAGGCGACGCAGGCGGTTCCTGCAATGATTGCGCTGGCAACCGCCAGCCAGCCGCGATGAGTGCTGGCCCACAACTGCGGGCTGAAGTCTGTGGCGCTGGTGTCAAAGTCGCCGTGCGCGCCCCAATCTCCCGGCAATGATTCCCAGAGGTTGTCGCGGCGGTCGGGTTCAACCGGCTCACGAGTCTGCTGAGCGTCGTAACCGTTTCGCGCCAAGTACCAATCCGCAAAGCCGGGCGCGATCTTGTCGCCGATAATCGCTTCGACTGTCGGATAACCGACATACATCTCGCGCCGGCGCTCGTGCGCGGCAAAGAGGACTGCTTCGGCGCCAATCTCAGGCTGATAAATGGGCGGCACCGGCTGCGGCTTTCGGGGCAGACGCGACTTGACCCACGAGAACTGCGGCGTGTTCATCGCGGGCAGTTGAACCATCGTCACGCGCACGTTCGATTTGTCGTGGATGAGTTCGCAACGGAGGGATTCCGTGAAACCTTGAATCGCGTGCTTGGCCGCGCAGTAAGCGGATTGCAACGGGATGCCGCGGTAGGCGAGGGCGGAGCCGACCTGCACCACGCAGCCGCGATCCCGCGGCAACATCCGATGAAGCGCGGCGAGCGTGCCGTAGACATAGCCCAGATAGGTCACTTCCGTGACGCGCCTGTATTCCTCCGGCTTCATCTCACTGACTGGCGAGAAGACCGACACCATCGCGTTATTGATCCAAATGTCGATTGGACCGAACTCATGTTCGACCGCCTCTGCCGCGCGCTCGACCTGCGCGGCGTCCGATACGTCCGTCGGCAACACCAATGCTTGTCCGCCTAAAGATTCAACCTCACGGCGCGCACCTTCCAGCCCGTCATGCCCGCGCGCTAAGAGTCCGACGTGCGCTCCCTGTCGCGCGAAGGTGCGAACAATCGCGCGCCCTAAGCCCGCCGAAGCCCCCGTGACGACGACTACTTCCGGCTGCCTCGCAGTGATCGAAGAATCTGCGACACTTTGCAGTGATTGTTCGCCCATTCGGGCATCTTCAATCCGGCTCACTGTTGACAACCCGCTCTGCTCCTTCATATTTTCAGGGGACATAACAATACTCCTCAGCCCTGACGCGACCTTTAACTTCACAGACCTCTCACAGCACGCCCCGTACCCCGCGCCGCACGAGTTCTGCTGTCAGGCCGTAGACGAAGTGTGAGGCGAGCGCATAAACATGCGTCGAGACGGGGTAGGCGGTCGGCCCCTTTGAGAGCCCGAGCAACGGCAGGGCCGTTTCGTCGGCGACGAGCCAGAAGGCTGCGCCGAAAGGCAGTCCCGCGCCCGTCGCAACCTCCGGCGCGAGTTCGGCAGCCACGCCGTACAACCCGCCAACCGATGTGCCGAAGGCGTAATGCACGGCAGGCCCCGCGATCTTCTTTTCGCTCTTCGTCAACTTGTGGTCGAAGATGCCTTCAGAGATGGCGGAAGCGGTCTTTACCGTCGCGTCGTCCTGTTCTTCGTCGCTCTTCTTCTGTGTTTGCTGCAATTCCTGTTCGCTTACATGCCCTCCGGCTTGCTGCTGGGACCCGGCCCCTGACGACTGCGGGCCGGCGAGCTTCATCCACACATCTTGAAAACGGTTCATCGTCCAGGATGCGACTAAACCGCCGATGAGACCTGCGGCGAGACCCTTCAACACGTCGCCTTCACCACGCTTAATCGTTCCTATTTCGTCTCTCATACTTCATTCCCCTCGCTTGATATTGTTTCAACTCATAACAGATAGATCGTCACCAACCCGACGGCGGCCAGACCAATGAAGAGCGCGGGCGCGAAGGCGGGTGGCCCCTCCAACCAGTTGAAGATGGTGACGTACTGGGATTGATGACTTCTTGGTTGTAGACGGTCACGTCCTCAAACGGGAGCGTCATGTTCACTTAGTGTGTTTCTATCGTCACTCACCTAAACACCTTCATATGCTTGATCGCGGTTTATGCGCGGCCACTCCGTGGCTGAGCGCATCGCTCGTTGTGTGATCATTAAGTAGCCCAAGAAAATCCACAGGGCCAGTCCTGAGCCGGGCGGGCGTCGGCATTCGCCCTAACCTCATCAATTCTTCAAGGGCGGCCATGTCGCGGTCGCGGTTCATCCCGGCAACCGCCAGCACCTGATTGGCGGAGACGTAAAATGCGAGGAAGTCGCGCGCCGACACGTCGCCCTCGTAGATAATCTCGTCCCATCCCTTAGCGTGGCCGACGTAGAGGAGTCCGGCGTCGAACTGCCTCGTCCAGAAGAACGGCACGCCGTCAAATTCAATTGCCTTCCCTGCCATGTTGTGTGCCGCCGTCATTCCCTGTTGCTGCGCCGTGCGCCAGTGCTCGATGCGCTGGCGCTCATTCGTGAGTGAGGAGGGAAAGTATGCGATGTCTCCGGCAGCGTACACGCCGTCAGCGGCGCGTAAGTGTCTATCTACAAACACACCGCCGTCCTTGTGCAGTTGGATTCCTTCAAGAAAATCGGTCGCAGGGCGGACCCCGACGCCGACAACCACCAAATCCGCCTCAATTCGCTCGCCCGAATCCAGCACGACTGTCTTAACCGCGCCGTCGCCCCCAAATCGTGCCGCGCTCGCGCCGAGTTTGAATTGCACGCCGTGAGCTTCATGCACTTGCCGAAACAGTTTGCCGATTTCCGGGCCGAGTGTTTTCTCAAAAGGAACTTTATCGGGCGCAACAACGGTTACCGAGAGTTTGCGCTCAGTGAGGCTGGAAGCTGTCTCCATGCCGATAAAGCTTGCGCCGATGACGACGGCGCGGGAGGAATGCTTCGCGGCCTCAATGATCGCGTCCGTGTCGCTGAAGCTACGCATGACGAAGATGTTTTTCAGCTCTGAGCCGGGAATATCTAACGTGCGCGGCGTGCCGCCCGTAGCTACGAGCAGCGAGTCGCAGGTGAGCGTGTCGCCGTCTTTGAAACTGAGCGTCTTCTTGGCGGCGTCAACGCTCACGACCTCTTTATCGCGCAGAACCTCTATGTCATGTTCTGCGAAAAACTCATCTGCACGTAGTGGCATCCACTCAGGTTCAGCGTGGCCCTGTAAGTAATCCTTACTCAAGTTCGGTCGGTCATACGGCAGGCGATCTTCGCGCGTAACCATCAGGACGCGGCCTTGAAAGCCGTCTTCCCGTAAGGCTTGCGCCGCAGCGTAACCCGCCGCGCCACCGCCTAGAATGACGAACAGTCGAGCGTCCGCCGAAGCATCTCGTTTCGTCATCGCGGGCGCTCTGCGGTCTGTCACCCCACCGGGCAGGCTCACGATGATGCTCTCACCCTCCACTCTCACTTCATAACACGGCAGCGCGTTGAGCGCAGGCGGCTCTTCCAGATCACCCGTCGTGATGTTGAAACAGGCGTGGTGCCAGGGGCAGACGATGCGCTCGCCATCGAGCACGCCTTCCACGAGAGGCGCTCCGTAGTGCGTGCAGTGTGCGCCAACGGCATGGTATTTCTCCTTGACACGCGCCAACAAAATGTCCGTCCCATTGGCCGAGATTTGCTTCATCTCTCCGTCTTTGAATTCGTCCGTCGTGGCAACTGTTATTTCTTTGTGCGTCATAAGACCTTCCTCACCATCAAACGGTCACTTTCTGCCGCCCTTGTGCCAATCGCTTAAGAATTGCTCTAGCCCTTTGTCCGTGAGCGGGTGATTAAAGAGTTGCTCCAGCACCTTGAACGGCATCGTGGCGACATCGGCACCAATGCGCGCGGCTTCGATGACGTGTGTGGGGCCGCGAACGCTCGATGCCAGCACTTCCGTCTGCCACTCGTAGTTGCGGTAGATTTCCACGATCTCGGCCAGAACCGTGAGGCCGCTCTGTCCGACATCATCGAGCCGTCCCATAAACGGACTGATGTAGGCCGCGCCGGCTTTCGCCGCCAGGATCGCCTGGGTAGCCGAGAAGCAGAGCGTGACGTTGACCCTGATCTCTTCGGAGGCCAAATGCCGTGTAGCTTTCAAACCTTCGCGGGTGAGCGGGCATTTGATGATGACGTTCGGAGCGATTCGTGCGTACTCACGTCCTTCGCGCAACATGCCCTCCGTGTCGAGGCTGGTCACTTCGGCTGAGACATCGCCCTTGACGATCTCGCAGATGGCGGCAATGTGCTGCTTAAAATCCACCCCGCCTTCTTTAGCGATGAGCGACGGATTAGTCGTCACCCCATCTATCAAGCCGAGATCGGCGGCCCCGCGGATTTCGCCCAGATTCGCTGAGTCAAGAAAGAATTTCATAATACCTCTCCGGTGTTTACCATTGGATTCCGACCTTAAGCCACCCTCACGCTCCCGCCGGCGATCAGAAGATGTCTAACCTTAGACTGGCATCGGAATACTGGATAGCGTATTAACACCTGAAAGCCGCGAGTGTTAACACTCGACATTCTCTGCGACCGACGTAGACTTTGGGCCATTCGTACCTGCATCTCGTATTCCTAGTTCATAGGCTTCATGCCGCGTGGATGAGGTGACCCATCCTCTCCTTTTTCGTCTTGAGGTAGTTCGCGAAGCCGTCGTGCGGCTCGATTTTAAGCGCCACACGTTCGATGACTTCCACGCCTGCCTGCCCGAGCGCATGAATCTTCGCCGGGTTGTTAGACATCAAACGCACTCGGCGGAGACCTAAGTCAAGGAGTATCGCCGCACACTGGTCGTAGCGGCGCAGGTCTACTTCCAACCCCAATAGCTCATTCGCTTCGATGGTGTCAGCGCCGTCATCCTGTAACGCATAAGCCCGAATCTTGTTGATGATGCCGATGCCTCGTCCCTCCTGCTGCTGATAGACGATTGCGCCGCACCCTTCAGAGGCGATGAGTTCCATCGCGGCGCGGAGTTGTCGTCCGCAGTCGCACTTGACGGAGCCGAACACGTCGCCCGTCATGCATTGCGAGTGAATCCGAACAAGGGTCGGGCGGTCCCCGCGCAACTCGCCCAGGGCGAGCGCGACGAACTCTTCATCGGAAGTGAGCGAGCGGTAACCGATGATGCGGAACTCGCCGAAGTCCGTCGGCAGGTGTGCCTCAGCCACCTGCTCGACTGTTCTCGGATTCATCAGCCGGTGCCGGTCGAGCGTTGAACCTTTCAGTTCAAATCCCGCGCCTGAGCCACGCCCTCGGTGGTAAGACGACCGATGCTCTCTTTTTCCGTTAATGTTTGATCTCGTTTGCTGCCTATTCGGTAACATCATCTCGCTCCCATTACTCAAGACAGGTATTTGACGAACATCAATTCGATGTGCCGTTCGTTGTAAACCAACTCGTCCACGAGTTGGCTGGTCAGCAGGATGCCGAAGCCCCCGGCGCGCAGGCCTCTCTCTTCACGCACGGGGGCGTGGCGGAGGGGATCGTGATTCGGGTTATTGGTCGCCGCGTGTCGCAGCCGCGTGGGGTTAAAGCCGTCTCCTGGGTCTTTGACCCGGCAGATGACCGCGCGCTTGAGGCGCACGAATCTGACCTCGACGCGCTCCGCCGGGTCGAGCCGGCCGCCGTACTCGACGGCGTTGCTGAGCATCTCGCGGAAGGCGTAGCTGACCGCTTCTCCGATCTCCTGCGGGAGGTCGGCGTCGAGCCGCGTGAGTAACTTCTGAAGCGGCGAGATGGCCGCGAGGTCGCAGGGGACGCGCACCTCGACCCACTCGGGCAGCGCCGAGAGGACCTGGCCCCCCGCCGGACGTTCGGCGAGCGCGTCGCTCACGACGGCGCGCACGTCGGCGGGGGTGAATGGTTCGTCGGTTATCTGAGCGGTCGGTTCCTTTGCGAGCGCCACGAGACCGCCTCGTTCGTCCGGCGCGCGCCGTCTCGCGCAAGCCCCGCCCGCAATCGCTTCACGGCTCGCTTCGCGCAACGCCGCAACGTCGTTAATGAAGGCAATCTTGCTCATCGGGTTGCCTCTTGACATCGAACCTCGCGGCTAACTCCTCCGCGACGCTCAACGATCAAACTCACGGCTCAGGCGGGCGAGCGCGAGTGCTCCGAGCGAGAGCCCGAAATCGCGCAGCGCGACATCGAAGTAGCCCGGAATCATCAGCAGGTTGATGACGATTAGTAGAAGCCACGCCGAAACGACGTAGGCGAAAATCTTCGGCTTGAACCAGACACCGAGACCCGCCACGATCTCGATAACGCCGACAGCGAGCATCAATTCGTGCCCGTGACCGCCCGTCAGGTCGTTGACGAACGCGGGCAGGTACTGATCCCAGTTCACCAAGAGACTAAAAAACTTATCGAGACCGGCCACGATAGGAGCCACGGTGAATCCCAGATGCAAGATTTGGTAGGCTTGGCGACTGGGGCTGGAGACGCGAGCTTTCGCGTCAGATGAGAAATCTGCTGCCGTGTTGCCATCAAAAATGTGTTCCATCTTCTATGCCCTCCTAAGGCTAAAAAGACTAATTGTTGCTGCGAGGTGCTCTTTTCTCTTAAAATACGCCTTTTCTAGAATAAGTCAATAACTATTTTGACTTATTGTGTTTTTCTTAAAGAAGGTATATATTGGCGGCGGAGGGCGAGTTGATGAAAACGACCAAATTGGACGAGCGTTTTTTCGACAGTACGCGGGGTCGCGTCGTGGATATGCTGCGGGGGACGACCGGCACCGTCAGCGAGTTGGCGCGGAGGCTCGGATTGACGGACAACGCCGTGCGCGCGCATCTGCTTTCACTCGAAAGGGATGGGGTGGTTAGACAAAGCGGTGTGCAGCGGGGCTTCCGTAAGCCGCACTTCGCCTACGAGCTGACGCCTGAGGCGGAACGTCTCTTCCCTAAAGCCTATGACGCGCTGCTCAACGGATTGATTGCCGCGCTAAAAGGTCGGCTCTCGCCAGGTGCGTTGGAAGACGTGCTGCGCGAAGTCGGGCGCGCTCTGGCTGCTCGTCAGGTGTCGGAGGACGGCAACGCCGGCTTGCACGAGCGTGTAGAGAGAGCGGTCAAAGTGTTAAAGGCATTAGGCGGATCGCCTCTCGCCGAAAGAGAGGACGGGAAATTGCTCATCCGCAGCGGCAGTTGCCCGATGGCCGCGGCGGTCGCGGAGCACCCCGAAGTCTGCGAGCTTGCCGAAGCTCTCGTGGCGGAGATCGTCGGCGCGCCTGTGCACGAGTGCTGCGACCGTGGTGAAACGCCGAAATGCCGTTTTGAAGTGGAAGGTGCCGAATGAGGGTTTCGACTGATGTCGGGACACTTATTGCAAACGGCTGTGTCCGAGTTGTTTAGCCCGATAATCCAGGGTTCTTTAGGGGCCTCGCGGAGGCTCTAAGCCCGCCTCGGGCCACCCGCCGATCACCGGTGTCGGCGGGGGCTCCGAGAAATCCGACTCTGAACCAAGCGAGCTTTCTGGGCGGGCCCTCATGAAGGCCAGGCCCCGCCGCTTAAGCCTCGCT
>Ga0209382_10010824_pt1 | contig 11344 bp, 6 predicted proteins | sample SoiMetdeltSBSDD5_FD_187599 | JGI IMG/M metagenome (GOLD analysis project Ga0209382, IMG submission 187599) | Bulk soil microbial communities from a Populus tree surrounding site in Tennessee, USA - Soil MetaG P. deltoides SBSDD5 (SPAdes) (version 2) | ecosystem: Environmental > Terrestrial >...
TGAGTTCAGCGACGTTACTGAGCGCCGCGACCGCCGCGGCCGCCGCCGCCGCCGGCTGGCGCGCCAGCGGTCCCAGCACCGCCGCCGCGCGGGGCCGGGGGTGGCGGAGTCTGGATCCCCAGCACCTGCTGGAGCGCCGCATACGCGCACGGCTCGTCCATGTTGCCGCCGCCGACGCCGATGGCGCCGATCAACTGGTTCTGCAGCACGATCGGCACTCCGCCGGCGACGAAGTAATACGACAGTCCCTGCTCGCGGCCAAGGTCGGTGCGGATCAACCGGCCCTCGACGTCGTTGAAGCGCTCGGAGACCGCGCGCGAGGTGGAGCGCGCATACAGCGCCGTCTTGGCCTTCATCAGGCCGGTCTCGACGCCGATCGGCACCACGCCGTCCATGACGTGGGCGGAGATGATGTCGCCGTTCGGGGCGAGCACGAAGATCGCGTAGTTGCCCGGCATCGGCGTCTGCTTGCGCGCGAAGTCGATACAGGCCTGCACGATCTGCTGGGCGAGATTCGAGCTGAGCTGGTACTTGAAGAGTGTCCGCGCCGCCACGTCGTTTGACACGACCGCCTTCTCGAGCGGCATCGGCGACGCGCCCTGCGCGCTCGCCGTAGAGGGCGCGACAAGGAAAGCGCCCACGAGCAAGATACCAACGATTGTCTTCATCATGTTCGTTTCCCTCACGTCAGTTAACTCCATGTTCGAGAACAATCTTCATGCGCTGGGCGCCGCCATCGGAACCGAGCATCCCGATCGCCGCCTTCAGCTCCCCGAGAGGCATGACGTCGCTGATCAGCGGCTCGAGCCGCACCAGGCCGCGCTCGACCAGGCCGATCGCGCCCGGGTAGTCCTCGCTCTTGGCGACGCGCGCGTTGATGAGCGAGATCTCCTTGAAATAGAGGTCGTAGAACGGCAGCGCCCCTTCCTTGGCGGTGATGATGCCGAACATCAGCACGCGGCCGCCGGAGCGGGTCATGTTGATGCCGGCCGCCAGCTGCGGCACGAAGCCGGTGGTTTCGATGACCATGTCCGCGCCGCGCCCTTCCGTGGCTTCGCGCACGGCTTTCACGGCGTTGTCGTCGCCGGGAATAGTGAGGTCGGCGCCCAGTGTTTCGGCCAGCGCCCGCTTGTCGGCGCTGCGGGTGACGCCGATCACGGTGGCCCCGCGGGCCTTGGCGAGCTGCACGTGCAGCTGACCGGTCACCCCCAGCCCCTGCACCACCACATACTCGCCGGGGAAAATGTCCACCTGGCGCTGCGCGTGAAGGCAGGTGGTCAGCACCTGGATGATCGGCGCCGCGTTGCGGCCGATGCTGTCGGGCAGCCTGAACACCTGGCTTTTCGGCGCCGCCAGGTACTCGGCAAACCCACCGTTGGCATCGCGCCCGAGCAGCTGGCCGTTCGGACACAGATGCGTCTGGCCGATGCGGCAGTGGAAGCAGTTGCCGCAATAGAGCTCGGGATCGACGATGACACGCTCACCGACGCGCAGGTTGCTGTCGCCCGCGTCGACGACTTCTCCGGCCATCTCGTGGCCCATGATGCGCGGGTACCGGACCGGGATCGAGCCGTTGAAGATCTTGTAGTCGGTGCCGCAAATGCCGCTGTGCGTCACCTTGACCAGCACATCGCTTCGGCCCGCCGCCGGCTTCGCGACCTCGTCGAGCTTCAACTCGCCGGGCGCCGTCAGGACCATCGCTTTCATGTTGTTCATAGAAGTAAGAAGTCTGAAGTGTGAAGTAAGAAGTAAGTGTGAAAGTGTAACCGGCTCACTTCCAACTTACTTCTCACTTTCACTTCTTACTTTCAACTTGCAGCGCCTCGGGATTCACCGGATTACGAGGTTCCTTGCCGCTGAGGACCGCGACGACCTCCTCGGCGGCCTTGGTCTGCAGATCGACGAGCGCCTCTTCCGAATAGAAGCTCGTGTGCGGCGTGATGATCACGTTGTCGCGCCCGAACAGCGGCGACTTGTCGCCCGGAGGCTCCTGCGTCATCACGTCGAGCGCCGCGCCGGCAATCTCGCCGGCGTCGAGAGCCGCCGCCAGCGCCGCTTCGTCGACGATCGGACCGCGCGCCGTGTTGACGACGTAGGCCGTCTTCTTCATCTGCCTGAACGCATCGGCGTTGAAGATGCCCTTCGTTTCGGGCACGAGCGGGCTGTGGATCGACACGTAGTCCGACGTCTTGAGCAGCGTCGGAAAGTCCACCTGCTCCACACCCAGCCTGGCAAAAACATCCTTCGGCACGTACGGGTCGTAGGCGATGACCTTGATGCCGAACGACTTCGCCTTCGGCACCACCAGTTGCGGGATCCGGCCGAAGCCCATGAGCCCGAGCGTGCTGCCGCGGAGGCGGCCGATTGGCACGACGTTCGGCATCTTCCAGGTGCCCTTGTGCACCTGGGCGTTGATCATCGGGATCTTGCGGACGACGGCGAGGAGCAGCGCCATCGCGTGGTCGGACACTTCGTCGATGCAGTAGTCGGGCACCTTGGTCACGACGATGCCCTTTTTGGTGGCTTCCGGGATGTCGACGTTGTCGACGCCGATGCCGAAGCGCGAAATGATCCGGCACCTGGTGAGCTGCCGGATCATGTCGCCGGTGATCTTCGCGTAGGTGACGAGGATCGCGTCGGCGTCCTTCGCGATCTTCATGATCGCGTCGGGCGTGGCCTCGGGTGCCAGCTGGAGGTTGGCCCCGATCCTCGACACGACCGCGGTGGCCGGGTCGAGGTTCGGGAAGACGGAATCGGCGACCGCAACCTGATAGGCCATCCTACTTGGCCATCGCCTCTTCCATGTGCTCCATCCGCGTGAAGATCACCGGACCGTCGGCGCTGACGAGCACGTTTTCCTCGAGCCGGCAGGTCTGCGGGAGATACGGATGCCCGGCGAACGTCTCGATCGCGAAGTACATGTTCTCCTTGATCTCCGCCGGGTACTTCATCGAATAGGCGCGCGACATCCACATGCCTTCATAGAGGGTGATGCCGATGCTGTGGGCGAACTGCTGCAGCGTCACCGTCCCGTACTTGTCGTCGTCGTACTCCGGGAACTTCTTGGCGACGTCCGCGGTGGTGTTGCCCGGCTTGAGCTGTTCGATGCCGGCATACATCGAGTCGTAGACCTCACGGTAGAGGTCGATTTCCTTGCCGCTCATCTTCACGCCGTACGGGCCGCCGCACTTGAAGCAGCGCACGAAGTCGATGAAGTAGCCGGAGGGGCCGACCGCATTGATGTCGACGATGACGAGGTCGCCCTGGCGAATGAGCTTGTCGGTCGCCCAGCGGCGGTACGGGCTGGTGTTGCCGCCCGAGGCGACGATGATGTCGTAGATGATCTCGCAGCCGCGCTCGAGCATGAACTCGTGGACCTTCGCCTCGATCTCGCGCTCGCGGACGCCCGGCTTGAGCCATTCGTACTTGATCTTCCACATCGCGGCGTCGCCGATGCTCGACGCCATCTTGAGGAGCTCGATCTCGTCACGGGTCTTGACGACGCGTGCGCGCGACACCGCCGGCCAGCCGTTGACGATGTTCATCCCCAGTTTCTTGAAGGCTTCGAAAGCGGGCATGTCGAGGTTGTCGATGCCGATCTTCTCCTTCTCGACCTTGTGCTCCTTGAGCACTTCCATCACGCTGTCGGCCATCCGGCCGGCCATGTAGGGCACGGCGCCTTCCGCCCACTGCCACGTGATGGCGGGACGGATGCGGCCTTCCATCCACGGCAGGTCGATCTTCGCGCACTGCAGGTCGGAGCCGGCCGTCTCGAACAGCGTCGGCTTCCCTTCAGCGGGGACGACCGCGTAACGGATGTTGATGTTGTACTTCCAGTTGCCCTGATAGGAAGCCGTGGCATAGCGGATGTTGGCGCCGGCAAACAGGACGAGCGCGCCGAGGTCGTCCTTCTTCATCTCGGCCTGCAGCTTGACCAGCCGCTCGCTGCGCAGGCGATCGACGTCTACGCGGTACTGCCAGTCGGCGGCCGTCTGGCTGTACAGGCGACCTGGATCGTATTCGTGCGGCTTGCCGAGCCAGCTCAGATCCATCCCGTTGCTCTTCGTCGAGTCGACTTTACTCATGAACTGCTACTCCCCTCCGGGCGAGAAACTGCGGGCGCGCACGTCGCCGCCTGCGCAGAAAACCTGCAAAAGACAAAAGCCAACTATACATCGGGAGAAGGCCGATCTCGACCCCACCGCGCGGGCGTGCGCGGCGGGGACCCCCGCAGAGGCCGGCCTCAACGGTGCGATGGTGCGCGGTGCGGAGGTGCCGTTTACCTCGTGTCGTTGTTCTGGGCCGCTCCAGTGTATTCAAGAACAAACAGGCCGGTCCCCACGCGGTCGGTTGCGTACGCCAGCCCACGATGGTCGATCGTGACGTCGTTGATTTGAATCGCCGTCGCCTGGCCTTCCTCCGACGGGTGGGATTTCGCATTCGTCTTCGGAATGTAATAGCCCAGTTCTTTCAGGTGGTACGGATCCGACAGGTCGAGGACGCGCACCCCCGCGTTGAAGTAGGCGATCCAGGCGATCCGGTTCTCATGCCGGTTGAGACGCCCGTTCACGAACTCCGCGTGCTGGTGCGTTCCGAACCGCCCACCCTTCTTGCAGAAGTCGCCGACCGGCACCTCCCATTGCGACACCTGCGTCGGGTGGGTCTCATGCGTGACGTCGAACATGTACGCCCTGGCCCGGACGCCGCTCGTGCACGGCGCCGAGTCGGCCGCGCCGGCCGCTTCCTCCGTCATGAAGACGTAGGTCCGCGGAAGCGCATCGCCGTGAAAGTTGGGCAACTCGTCGTAGACGATCGGCGTCAGTGTGTGCGGCCCGCGGTTCGGCGGCTTGGTATCGACGGACCAGACCAGTTTCGGATTCGCCCGATCGGAAATGTCCCAGGCCCCCATCTGCCCACTGGCGTCCCTGAAGCCGATGTACATCCGGTTGTTGGCCTCGTCGATCGTCGGATGGTGCACGTACTGGCCCTGATAGAGCGCCTTGTCTTCGGTGTCCTTCATCCCCGGCAGCCAGGTCCGCCCGACGAACTTCGGGGTCGCCGGGTTCCTGAGATCCCAGATGTGCAGCAGGGTATTGCGGAAGCCGGGCTCCCCGGAGGCGGTGTAGTAGTAGCCCGATTCCTCCGACCAGAAGCCCTTGTGCGCGCGGATGATGAACTTTCCGCCGCAGCCGGGACCGCACGAGTTCGGGGGCGTCCCGGTGATCTCCGAGACCAGCTTGATCGCTTGCGGGTTGGTGGCCCGATCGGTGATGTCGAAGATCTGGAACCGGAAGTCCTCGCCGGTGTCCGAGCTGCGGACGAGATAGTCGCGGCCGCTCGAGTCGTGCTTGTAGTCGTAGACGACCCCGACGTGGCGGTGGTTCGCACGCGAGATGCCCGGAATGTGCCATTTGATCGTCGGCTTGGCCGGATCCGTGATGTCGATGATCGACGTCCCGTTGATCTCCGCCTGACCGGTAATGGGATTCATCTGGGGCTCTTCACTGTTCGGACGGTCGTTCGGCTGATGGCCGACATACGCCCAATTCCCGTTCGCGGCGTCTGACCGGGTCGTCAGCTGCAGCGACTGGCGGCCCTGCAGGTCGTTGTAGCCGACCAGCCGGACGTTCTCCGCACCGTCCGACATCGGATCGGCTGCCGCATCGTCGGCAGCGGGACCCCGTGCGGTCGTGCCGCAGCCGGCTGCACCGATCGCCAGCACCGGCACGAACACGACCGCGGCAGCTGCGCGGATAATCCGTCTGGTCGTCTGACTCATCGCGATCTCCTCTCAGAACCTCACCACGGCTTCGAGCTGCAGCGCGCGCGGCGTCTGCGGATTCGTATAGGTGAGATAGCTGGCTGGATTGTAGATACGGTTCGGACCGGTTCGCGCGTACTCCGTATAGTTGCCGCCGTTGAGCAGGTTGAAAACGTTGGCCGAGGCTTCGACGTTGCGGCCCCCTGGCAACGTGAAGACCCGGCCGACTTTGAAATTGACGGTGTGGACGTCCGGCGCCTTCACCTGCCCCTCACCGCGAGTCGGGTAAAAGAAACGGATGCGGGTCGCCAGCGGGTTCGGCTGCCGTGCGCCGGTCGACGAGGTTATGGTCGCGGGACCGAACGGCGCGAGCAGCGGGCTGTTGGCGGGAATCTGATCGATGATTGGACCGCTGTACGGGCCCGCCATGATCGTGTAACTCACCGACACCTGAAATTCTGCCGGCGCGCGCCAGCTGCCGGCCAGCCGGACCGAATACGGATTCCACATCGGGTTGTTGGTCAGCGTGTTCCCGGTAGCCAGACTGTTGTGGTCCTGCATGCCATCGGTCCGCCAGACCAGGCGGTTGTTGGGGAAGGCGTCCGGCTGAATGAAGCGAGCCGGATCAGTCGGGTTCCAGGCGCCGGTCAGGTGCTGCCACTGCCGGTGGATGGTCCCGAGAAACTGAACGCCCTGCGACAGGTTCTTCGCGATCGTGACCTGAAGCGCCCGGTAGTCCATCTGGCTCCAGGTGTTGTTGGTCACGCGATACAGGAGGCCGGCATTCGGATCGACCAGCCCGAACCCGCCGAACGGCTGGTTCGGACCGGCGGGATAGATGCCGTTGATGTCGACCTGCGCGTACTGCTGCTTGTTGATCTTGACGATGCCGGCGACATCGACGCTCGTCTGCCCCGGGAACTGCCGCCTGAAGCCGACGGTGAACTCGTCGAAGAGCGGCTGGTGGAGCTCGGGATCGAACTGCTGGCTCGAAACGGTCGACGCCCGCGGCGGCGTGACGATGACGGTCTCGAAGATTCCGTCGCCGTTGGCATCGTAGGTGTCGCGAAGCCCCGCCGCATCGTCGCCGCCGAACGCCGCCACCGGGTGGCGGGTTCCCATCAACTGCTGGTGAATGCGAACGTAGCTGCCGCGAAGGACGTTCTTGGCGTCCTCGGTCAACAGGTAGGAGAAGCCCAGGCGCGGCGCCACTTCGGTGCTTTCCTGCCGAACGAGATCGCGGAGCGCATCGTACCGGCGGACGAAGTCCACGCGCAGTCCCAGCGTGGCCGTGAAACGTGAGCCCGGCTTCCAGGTGTCCTGCGCGTACAGGCCGATGTCGCGATCCCGCCCCGATGCCGTGTGCTGATCCAGGCTGCCGACGACGAACTGCCGGTGAAACGGCAGCGTGCCGGCTGCCGGATCTGCGGGATTGATCTGCCGGCGCTCCTCGAAAATAAAACCGTCATTGAGGTAGCGGACGTTCTTGTCGAACTGGTTGCGCGGCAGCGCGAGGAAGCCTGTCTGCACATCGTGCGATCCGCCCCAGCCGCGCGCATACCAGGTCACATCGCCGCGAAACATCAGGATGGACGAAGTGTCGAGGTCGTAGCAGGCGTCACAGGCCGTTGACGCCCACTGCCCGCCGCGCACCAGCAGCCCGGAACCCTGCAGGATGCCCTGGTTCGTGAACGCCTCGCGGTGATACTCCACCAGCGGGCCGGTCAGGTTCCGGCCAGCATAGCTGTCGAGCGAGTTGCCGCCCTTGCTGTTGTAGCTGGTCGAGAAGGTGGAGGTGACGTGGGTGCCCCAGACCGACGTCAGCTTCGCCCCGTACATCGGACCGCCCGTGGACAGCACTTCGACCGGTTCGTAGTCCTCGGCCCCCACGACTTTCAGCAGCAGCCGATCGGCCTGGTAGACGCCGGACAGATCATGGCCGGGACGAACCTTGGTGGTGATTTTGACCCACGGCTGGAACCCTCGAATCGAGTTGTTCCCCAGCTCGCCATCCGGAATCAGCGCACGGTGGGCGGCAACCAGCTCCGGCGTGCGACCGGTGCCGCTCTTGTTGTCTGTAAACCGGAGCGCGCCGAAGAACCACGTGTTGTCGCGCTTGATCGGGCCGCCCAGCGAGAAGTCGTACTGGTAGACCTGCCGCGTCGCCGGCGTACCCGCGCCGACGTTGTTGGCATTCCACTCGAACGGCTGGTACTGCGTGCTGACATTGCCCCTGAACTGGTTGCCGCCGCTCTTGCTGACCATATTGATGACGAGGCCGTAGCCCATCGGCGACGCGGCATCGACGCCGCCGGTCTTGATCTCGGTGTCTTCGATCGCCTCCGAGCTGAGGCCGGTGCGATTGATGTTGAAGTCGTTGTAGTTGCCGGCGTACAGGCCTTCCATCAGCGTGACGGCGTCACGATGCTCGACGGCGTTGCCGAAATAATTCTGCCGCCCGCTGCCGTCGTTGTGCGGCCGGGAGATCACGCCGGGCGCCATCATCAGGAAATCGCTCCAGTACTTCCCCTCGACGACCGGCACCTGCTTCTGAAAGTCGGCGTCGATGTTCAGTACGTTGCTGGGCCTCGAGACCTCCAGCATCGGCGAATCGCCCGTCACGGTGATGGTTTCCTGCACCGCGCCGACGTTCATCGCGATGTCGACCTGAAAGTTTGCCGCCGCCCGGAGCAGGATGCCCTCGCGGCGGAAGGTGGTGAACCCGGGTAGTTCCGCCTGGAGCGCGTAGGTGCCGGGCGGGAGATTCACGATGCGGTAGCTGCCGTCGGTTTCGGTGACGGCCACGCTCGGGGTGATGAGTCCGGGGCTGGTTGCGGTGACGGTCACACCCGGCATCGCCGATCCCTGCTCGTCCTTCACGGTGCCGCGAAGGCTGCCGTCTCCGCCTTGCGCCCATGCCGTCGCCGGGCTCGCCAGGTACAGGCCCACTACGAGGCCGATCGCAATCGTGCGCACGTCCGCCTCCTCTCGAGTGAAACCAACGCGGCGGTGGCGCGGTTGCCAGCGCCACCGCCTACGGTCAACCCTGGTCCTAGAAACGCACGCGAACGCCGAACTGCATCTGCCGCGGGAATTGCGCGGCGGTTGGCACCATGAACGTCGCCGACGCCCGGTTGCCGGTGGGCGCAATCAGGTTCTCGTGGTTGATCAGATTGAAGATGTCGTAGAACAGATCCAGGCTTTCGAGGCCTCCCCCGAGCGGGATCTGGTAGCGGAACGACATGTCGATCAGGAACGATCCCGGCCCCCTGAGGCCGTTGATGACCGCGCGGCCCTCTGAATCCACGTCCGAGCGAATGGGGATCGTGGCATCGTCCCTGCCGCGAATCGGCCGATCGTTGTTGTCGGTATCGCCGTTGACATCGCGGCCGACCGTCTCATTGACCGGCGCGCCCGAGATTGCGCTGACGACCGTCGCCACGTTCAGGTTGCGCCAGACATTGACCGTCCCGCTCGCCGCAAGCACATGAGTCCGGTCCGAGGCAAAGTGGCCGTAATCGGCGCGCGGATCATTGTCCATCCACACTCTGCGGGCGTCGGGGTTGCCGAGGCCGACGTAGTTGCTCTCCTGCAGGGTGTAGGCCACGCGTCCGCTCCATCGATTCGCCATGCGCCGCACGAATGAGAACTGCAGCGAGCTGTAGTCACCGTCGAAGAGAGGACTCGTCTGCGCCTGCAGCACGCGCAGGAAGGGAGTGGCGCGCGCTTCTGCCGGGATGAAGCGGCCGGACGGATCGAACGCGTTCACCCCGGGCCTGACGCCGTTGACCGGTTCGTTGATGTCGATGATCCCAAGCTGATCCCTCGAGACGTTGGCGACATAGTCGATCGCGCCCGCCGCATTCGCGAACAACTGCTGGTTCACGCCGACGCTCCAGGACCACGAGTACGGCAGCTGCCGATCGTCGCTGTCGAGCCAGATATTGCGATTGAACTGCGTGCCCGCGATCACCGCGTCACGCCGCTGATTGAGAAACGCCTGGGCCGCGGGGCTGAGCTGCGCCACCCCCGCGTTGCCCTCCGAGTCGTTGATCATGTCGGGGCGAAGCACGCATCCGCAGGTGTCGGTCGCGGGCGTGATCGTGATGGTCGGGAAGAGCGTGCGAATCGCGTTCTGCTGCAGGGTCAGGTCGAGGACCACAGGTACGTAGGCGTAGAACTTGCCGACGCCGCCGCGGACGACAGTGTTTCCGCTACCGCCGACGTTCCACGCAAACCCGGCGCGCGGCGCAATGTCATCGCTGCTGGCTGGCGTGTGTTTCTGATGGTCGTAGCGGACACCCGCGTTGAACGTGAACTGATCATTCAGCTGCCAGCGGTCTTCGGCGAAGAAATAGTGGCGCCGATCTTTCGAGAACACCGCGTATCCGAAGTCGTTCGGTGGACCGACCAGCACGTCGAACTGGGTGGGAAAGGTGGCCGGATTCGCCGGGTTATACGGCGCATCGGTGTTGAACGTAAACACCCCCGAATCCATCATCGTTCGTGGAGGCATCTGGTTCAGGCTGAGCCCGCCGCCCGCTTTGAAGGTGTGCGCACCGCGCCAGTCCGGCAGGAAATAGCTGAACGATTCATCGAACACATAGGTCTTGATCACAGTGTTTGCGCCGGTCCCACCCTTTCCCGTGACGTAACTCGGATGATTGTTTTGCTGACCGATCGAAAACGGACTGCGGCCCCCGAAACCAATCTGCTTGACGTCGTCGCTGAAGAACGCCTGGGCGCCGGTGCCGAGCTCCTCACTGATACGACCGACGCGGATGACGTTTGATGCGCGGTTGCTCAGAATGGTCGTGTAGTTGCCGCTGATCGAGTGGTCCCAGTCGCTTTCCCATTGCTGTGCATCGATCGTCTGGTTGTTGGTGTTGAAGTTTTCTCCCTTGGTCGGCGCCGTCTCCAGGAGCCAGCGCACGTTCAGCAGGTTCCCCGGGGTGATCTGGACGTCGCCTCTACCGAAGTAGTTGGTGGCGCGTACCGAGAAGGTGCCAACAAAATCGCGGGCGAGCGGAGCGGCCGCCGCCGGAAACCGCTTGGGCCCGGCAATGTCCTCCTGGTCCTTTTCGACCGCGAAGTAGAAGTGCGCGCGATTCCGGACGACTGGGCCGCCGAGCGAGAACCCGAACTGCCGCGTCATCTCGTCTGGTTTTGGACGATCCGCCGGGAGGAATGCGTTGCGTGCGTTGAACTTGTCGTCGCGGAAATACGAATAGACGCGTCCATTCAGGTCGTTGGTGCCTCCGCGCGAGATCATGTTGATGATGGCTCCCGCGCCGCCGCCAAACTCGCTGCTGTACTGGTTCGTCAGCACCTGGTACTCTTCGATGTTGTCGAGCACCATCCTGACCTGCGTCGCCTGGCTGCCGCCCAGCCGGTCGTCGTTGTTGTACATGCCGTCGATCAGATAGACGTTCTGCTGCGACGGCGTCCCGTTCGCGACGACCTGGCCGCCTTCAAAGGTGGATGCTGCCGGGTTCGGCGTGATGCCGGGGACGAGCTGGGTCAGCGCGTTGATATTACGGAAGTTCGCCGGAATCTCTTCGATCTCGCGGCTCGACAGCGCCC
>Ga0209382_10010825_pt1 | contig 11344 bp, 7 predicted proteins | sample SoiMetdeltSBSDD5_FD_187599 | JGI IMG/M metagenome (GOLD analysis project Ga0209382, IMG submission 187599) | Bulk soil microbial communities from a Populus tree surrounding site in Tennessee, USA - Soil MetaG P. deltoides SBSDD5 (SPAdes) (version 2) | ecosystem: Environmental > Terrestrial >...
GACGCCGAGGACCGGCACCTCGAGGCGCTTGAACATCGCCATCCCCTTCGCAACGTCCTGGAGCGCCACGTCCTGCGGCGTCGTGACGATCACCACCCCCGAGAGCGGGATCAGCTGCGACAGGCTGAGCGGGGCGTCGCCGGTACCGGGCGGCAGATCGACGACCAAGTAGTCGAGGTCGCCCCAGTCGACGTCTCTCAGGAACTGCTGGATCGCGCCGTGGACCATCGGGCCGCGCCAGATGACCGGGTTGTCCTCGTCCAGGAAGAAGCCGATCGACATCAGCCGGACGCCGTAGCTGCGGCAGGGGATGATCTTGCCGCCCTCGCTCTGGAGCTGCGGCTTCTCCTTCAGGCCCATCATCAGCGGGATGTTCGGGCCGTAGATGTCGCCGTCGAGCAGGCCGACCTTCGCGCCGGTGTCGGCCAGGGCCAGCGCGACGTTGACGCTGGTGGTCGACTTGCCGACGCCGCCCTTGCCGCTGGCGACGGCGATGACGTTCTTGACGTGGGGGATCAGCTGCTCGTTGCCGGGGCCGCGACCGGTCCGGGTGTTCGCCTGCATGTCGACGTTAACCGTCCGAGGCCAGCCGAGGCCCTTGACGGCCTGCACGGCTTGATCCTTGAAGGTGTCGCGGACCGGGCAGGCGGGGGTGGTGAGCACGATCGAGAAATCGACCCGGTCGCCGTCGATCTTGAGGTCCTGGATCATGCCCAGGGAGACAAGATCGCGATGGAGGTCCGGGTCCTGGACGGTGCGCAGGGCGCGCAGCACGTCCTCACGGCGCGGGTCCGTCGACATCGTGGATGGGCTCCTCAGCGTGGTGCTGCTCGCGGAAGGCGGGCCGGGTGGCGCCCGATGAACAGCACAGAATCGATGCAGTGATTGCGTAGATGGGTACGAGGACAATTGTACCGAATGGGGCGCTTTCCAGGAGTGGATCGGTCAGAATTCAGCCGCCACGTCCCGCCGGCGCGGCGATGTCGGCCGGGACAGCGGGCGGCGCGGCGTCGAGCAGGCCCCAGCTCCCGATCAGATCCCAGAGCGCGGCGGGCGCGGACAGGACCGTCCGGCCAAACGCCGCGCCGAACTGAGCGGCGAGCGTGGCGCGCACGCCGTCCAGGTCCGGTGCGGCGCCGGCGATCCGCTCCATCGAGGTCACGCCGAGGTCGCCGATGCCGCAAGGGTCGATCAGCGTAAAGTGCTCGAGGTCCGGGCGGATGTTGAGGGCGAAGCCGTGCATCGTGACGCCGTGGCTGACGGCGACGCCGATCGCGGCGATCTTGCCGCCCTCGGTGAAGACGCCGCGATTGCCCGGGTCCGTCCACGCCTCGATCCGGTAGCGCGCGAGCGTCTGGATGATCGTCTCTTCGAGGCGCGCGACATAGGTCGGCGCGTCGCCGGCCAGCGCACGCAGCCGCGCGATCGGGTAGCCGACGACCTGGCCGGGGCCGTGGTAGGTGACGAGTCCCCCCCGGTTCGTCTCGTAGATACCGATGCCGCGCGCGGCCAGCTCGGCGTCCGTCAGGAAGACGTCGTCGCGGCTGCCTCGCCGGCCGAGGGTGATGACCGGCGGGTGCTCGACCAGGAGCAGCAGGTCCGGCAGGCGCTCGGCGTCGCGCTCGGCCTGGAGACGGCGCTGCAGCTCGTAGGCGGCACCGTACTCCACCCGCCCGAGGTCGAGCAGCCAGACCTCGCCGTTGCCCCCACCCCCGGCCCGTCCTCCGTGCGCCGGGCGCCCGACCACGTTGTTCCCCCTCCCCCTCGCGAGGTCGTGGGGGTAGGGGGCCCCATGGTAGGAGTGATGGAGGGGGTTAGGGGGTAGGGGCTCCTCGGCCGGGGGGGTGAGGTTCATCGCTGGCGCGGCTTCGGCAGGTCCAGCGCGCCGCCCAGCGCCGCCCAGGCCGCCTGTCCCACCGCCTCCGCCATCGTCGGGTGGGCGTGGATCGTGTGGGCGATGTCCTCCAGCGTCGACTCCAGCCGGATGCCCAGCGCCGCCTCCGGGATCAGCTCGCTGGCCGTCGGCCCGATGATGTGGACGCCGAGCAGCTCGCCGTACTTCGCGTCGGCGACCATCTTGACCATCCCCTCGGCGTCGCCGTGGGTCAAGGCGCGGCCGTTCGCCTGGAACGGGAACTTGCCGATCCGGACGTCGTACCCCTGCTCGCGCGCCTTCTTCTCGGAGAGCCCGACCGAGGCGACCTCCGGGTGGGTGTAGGTGCAGGCCGGCACGACCTTGTAATCCATCGGGTGGCCCTGGCCGGCGATCGCCTCGGTCGCCGCGACCCCCTGGTGCATCGCCAGGTGGGCCAGAAGCTGCTTCCCGGTGATGTCGCCGATGGCGTAGACGTTGCCGGCGCTGGTGCGAAGGTACTCGTCGACCTCGACGAAGCCGCGCCGGTCGAGCGTGACGCCGGCCGCCTCCAGCCCGAGATCGGCACTGTTCGGGCGCCGGCCGACCCCGATCAGCACCTTCTCGGCCGAGACGCACTCCTGCTTGCCGTCCTTGAGCGTCAGCACGCCGACGCTCAGGCCGTCGTCGCCCTGCGCGATCTCGTCCAGCTTCGCCTCGGTGTAGACCGTGACGCCCTGGCGCTGGAGGGAGCGCGCCAGCGTCCGGCCCATCTCCTCGTCTTCGAGCGGCAGCAGCGTCGGCAGCATCTCGACCACGGTGATCTGCGATCCGAACGCCGAGAAGACCGACGCCCACTCACAGCCGATCGCGCCGCCGCCGATAATCAGGACCGACTTCGGGACCTCCGTCAGCGCCAGCGCGCCGTCGCTGTCGATGACGCCGGGGCCATCCGCGCCGGGGATCGGCAGCTTCGCCGGCGACGAGCCGGTCGCGAGGAGGATGTTCTTCGCGTTGATCGTCGCGTCCGACGACCCGCTGACCCGGACCTTGTTGCCTTCGGCCAGGACCGCGTTGCCGCGCACGACCTCGACGCCGTAGCTCTTGAGCAGCCCGCCGACCCCCGTCACCAGCTGCTTGACGACCTTGTCCCGGTGCGCGAGCACCTTCGGGAAGTCGACGGTGACGTTCTCTGCCATGATGCCGAAGTCGGCCGAGTGGCGCATGGTCTGCAGCACCTCGGCCGAGCGCAGCATCGCCTTGGTCGGGATGCAGCCTCGGTTGAGACAGACCCCGCCAAGCTCCTCACGCTCGACCGCCGCGACCTTCATCCCGAGCTGGGCGGCGCGCACGGCGGCGATGTAGCCGCCCGGCCCGGTCCCGATGATACATACGTCGACGTCGTGCTCCACCGCACCCACCTCACTCCGAAGCCGGGGCCGGGACGCCACGGACAACGGCTGTATTTCGACACTGGTCTCACCGGGGATTGTAGCCCAGCGATCCGGCGGCCCCCTGAATGGGCCTGCCCAGACGTCCCAGCTCAGAGCTCGCCGACGACCTCGCCCATCTGCGAGGCGACGTAGCCGCCGAGCGCCTCCACCTGCTGCCGGAAGCTCGGTCCGCGAATCAGGTCCAGCAGCGGGCGCAGCAGATCGGACTCGTAGACGTCGCGCGGGATCACCAGGTCGTAGCGCTCCTTCATCAGCGGCACGAAGTCGAGATCGAGCGCGCGGGCGGCGGCCAGGATCCCGAGCCCGGTGTCGGCCGAGCCGCCGGCCACGGCGGCCGCCACCGCCAGGTGGGTGTACTCCTCGCGGCCGTACCCCTGGATCTGCTCGGGCGAGGCGCCCATCTGCTGAAGCTGATAGTCGAGCAGGACGCGCGTGCCGGCGCCGCGCTGGCGGTTGACGAACTGGACGTCACCACGGGTCAGATCTTCGAGGCCCTTCAGGCCGCGCGGGTTCCCCTTCGGCACGATCAACCCCTGGTCTCGATACACCAGGTTCACCAGGACGACCGACTTCCCCGGCAGGTACCGCCTCACGTACGAGACGTTGTACTCGCCGGTCTGCTCGTCCATCAGGTGCGAGCCGGCGATGTGGGCCTCGCCGCGCTGGAGCGCGATCAGCCCCCCGAGGCTGCCGACGTTCGACGACGACAGGCTGAGGCCGGTGTGGGCCTTGCTCAGCTCGCTCGACAGCAGATCGAGCGTCAGGTCGTGGCTGCCGATCGCCACGATCGTGCGGTCGATCTCGTCGGTCCGGCGCAGCAGCTCGACCTCGACCTCGGCACCCGCTAACAGCCCCTCGGAGAGGCGTGGGATCAGCGCGATCCCGTCCGCGCGGACCAGCGACATGATGACGCCAGCGCCGCGCTGCAACGGCGTCGCCGTCAGTCGCCCACCGACCCGCCCCAGCTTGACTCGGAGGAACTCGTCCTCGCCCATCGGCGAGAGGATCTTGCGGGTGATGGTGGCGGTGACCCTCGGGCGGGTGGAGGCAGTGGTGCCGAGCAGTCGGTAAATCAGCGGCTTGACGAACAGCTCGCAGGTCAGCACCGCCGAGACCGGGTAGCCGGGGATCCCGATGATCGGCTTCCCCTTCGCGATGCCGAGGATGATCGGGTGGCCCGGCCGGATCGCGCAGCCGTGGACGACCAGCTCCCCTAGCTCCCCGACGATCCGGGCCGTGTAATCCTCCGACCCCGCCGACGAGCCAGCGTTGACCAGCACCAGGTCGTGCTCGTCGAGCGCCGCCGCGATCCGCTCCTTCAGGACCTCGTAGGTGTCAGGCGTGATCGGCTGGCGACGCGGCTCGCCGCCCCACTCGGCGATCTGGCCGGCCAGCATTAGCGAGTTGAACTCGACGATGTCGCCTGGCTTCACGTTCGTGCCCGGCTCGACCAGCTCGGTGCCGGTCGGGAAGATCGCGACTCCAGGCTTCCTACGAACCTCGAGGTCCGGGTGCCCGCAGGCTGCCGCCGCTCCCAGGTCGACGGGAGTCAGAATCTTCCCTTCCGGCAGCACCAGCTCGGTCGCGACGATGTCCTCGCCCATCGAGCGGACGTGCTGCCACGGCGCGACCGGCGCCATGATCTCGATCTCGGCGCCGTGGTCGTGGATGTGCTCGACCATGATGACGGCGTTCTTGCCCTCGGGCAACGGGTCGCCGGTGTCGACCCACTCGGCCTGCCGGCCGACCCGCAGGCGGACCGGCGTTGCCTCGGAGGCGCCGCGCGTCTCCTCCGCGCGGACGGCGGCGCCATCCATCGCGGCGCCGTGGTAGTGCGGGTTCGAGAGGGCGGCCCAGACCGGGCCGGCCGTCACCCGTCCGAGGGCGTCGGCGACCGGCACGCGCTCGGGCTCGATCGCCTTCAACGCGTCGGCCTTCGCCAGCGCCGCGTCGAAGCGCCGACGCGCTTCGTCCAGCGGGATGTCTTCGAGGTAGACCTTCCGGGGCATCGTCGCTACGCTCGCATCAGAACAGGATCACCTGGACCCACTGGCCCTCGGTCAGACCGCTGGTGTCCAGGTCGATGCGGACCATGCCGTCCGCCTTGACCAGGGTGTAGATCAGGTTCGACTTGCCGAAGATCGGCTCGGCCCAGAGGCCGTCGTCGCGCTCCTCGACGCGGACCTGGAAGTAGTCCTCGCGGCCCGGCGCCGAGGCGACGTTCCGGGCAAGCCGCGCCGCCAGCGTCTGGCGATGCTCGCCGGGCGGCCGGCCGGCCAGGCGGTGCAGCGTCGGCGCCACGAACAGGTCGAAGGTCACCATGCAGGAGACCGGGTTGCCCGGCAGTCCGAAGACCGGCTTGTCGCCGATCAACGCCAGGATGGTCGGCTTGCCCGGCTTGAGCGAGACCCCGTGGACCAGCACGCCGGGCTCTCCCAATGAGGAGATGACCTGTCCCGTCATGTCGCGGGTGCTGACCGAGCTGCCGGCCGAGAGGATCAGCACGTCGACCTGCTCCAGGCCGTCCTTCGCCGCCCGCTCCAGCGCCTCGTAGACGTCCGGCACGATCCCCATCTGGACCGCGGTGTGCCCGGCCCGCTCGACCAGCGCGGCGATGGTGTAGCTGTTGACGTCGCGGATCTGGCCGGGGCCGGGCTCGGCGTCCGGGGCCACGATCTCGTCGCCGCCGGAGATGATCCCGACGCGGAGCTTCGTCGCCACCGTTACCTCGACGATCCCGAGCGCCAGCAGCCCGCCGATATCCTGGGGCCGCAGGACGTGGCCGGCCGAGAGCAGGTGGTCGCCGGTGTTGACGTCCTCGCCCACCTGGATGACGTGCTCGCCCGGCGCCACCGGCCGGAGCACCTCGATGGTCGCGTCGTCGACGTCCTGGGTGTGCTCGACCATGACCACGGCGTCGGCGCCGTCCGGCAGCATCCCGCCGGTGGCGATCCTGACCGCCTCCCCGAGCTTCGGGTCGCGCCCGGCCGGGCGGCCCATCAGCACCTCGTCGATCACGGTCAGGTAGGCCGGCAGGCCCTCGCTGGCGCCGAACGTGTCGGCCGCCCGGACCGCGAACCCGTCCATCGTCGAGCGTCGGAACGTCGGGAGGCTGCCCGGCGAGGAGAGATCTTCGGCCAGGACCCGGCCGAGCGCGTCCTCGGTACGGATGCGCTCGGTGGCGCGCGGCCCGCGCAGGTACTGCGCCAGCTTCGCGAAGGCGTCGCGCGGCGTGAGGACGTTGAACAGCTCTTTGACGGCGCCGGGTTGCATGACCATCCTCGCGGCCGGTTCCTGGCACCGGCCCGCTCTCGGATTCTACCAGGGAGGCCGTGCAGGGAGGCCGTGGACTGAAGTCCACGTCTACCATCGTGCCGTCCCTACGGGACTCAGACGGAGACTCGGCGCGTCCCGTAGGGACGCTGCGATGGTAGGCAGGGACTTCAGTCCCTGACACCCGATGTCGGTTTCAACCGACGGCTCGGTCTTCCACCTTGAGGTCGATCACCCGTCCGCTGGTGGCCGTGACCAGCGCGTCGGGGCGGATCGGGAAGACGGCGTGCGGCGTGCCGGCCGCCGCCCAGACCTCGTCGTACTGGAGCAGATCGCGGTCGATCAGCACGTCGAGGGGCGCGGCGTGTCCAAGCGGCGGCACCCCCCCGATGGCGAAGCCAGTCGCCGTGCGGACGGCGGCGGCGTCGGCCCGCGCGATCGTGCGGCCCAACGCTGCCCCGAGGCGGTCGGTGTCGAGCCGGTTCGAGCCCGAGACCAGCGTCAGGATCGGGTCGCCGTCCGCGAGGAAGACCAGCGACTTGACGATCTTCGGGACCGAGGTGCCGATCGCGGCGGCGGCCTCCTCGGCGGTGCGGGTGCTGTCGCTCAGCTCCTTGATCTCGGCGTCGATGCCGGCCGCGCGCAACGCCGCCGCGACGCGCTGGACCGACTGCTTCATCTGCTTCGCCATCGCTCCTCCCGGACCAGGGGGTGCCGAGCGAATGCTACCGGCGCGCGTGCCGCGCCTGCACCGACTCGCGGTCCGGGGCGTCAGCCGGCGATACTTGCGGGGACATCGTCTTCAGGACCGCCGATGCTGCTCTCCCTGTTCGAGCGCGACGCCGACGCGCTGCTCGCGGCGATCACCCGGGCACGCTACCTCGAAGCGAGTGGCCGCTGGCCGGGGCTCTCGCTCAGTCCGGCCTACGAGCGATTCGCCGACGTCTGGTCGCTCGACGCCTACGAGCAGCTCCTGGACGCCGAGACGGACGAGCGGATCGCGGCCGGCTTGCAGAACATCGTCCTGGAGCTGTTCGTCGGCAGCGCGACGGCCCGCCACGACGAGCGGCTGGTGGCGGCCGAGCGGAGCGCCGGCGTCGAGTGGGGCGGCGAGCTGATCCCCTGGCGCTACGCCCGCCAGCTTGAGGGACTTGAGGAGGAGCGCGGGCCGCGTCACGAGCTCGACGAGGCGATCCGGGCGTCGTCGCACGCCTTCCCGCGCCTGAAGCTGGCTCGGCTGATGGCCGCGCGCCGACAGATCGAGGAGGCCGGCCAGTACGACCTCCCGACCGACGACCTCGGGTTCTGGGCGCACGCGCGTGGCGTCGACGTGGAAGGCGTCTCGAAGCTCGCCGCCTGGCTCCTCGAAGAGACCGACGAGCTGTACCTGGATGCGCTGCGGGACCAGCTCGCGCACCACCGCCTGGACGAAGGCGATACCTGGGAGGTCGACCTCGAGTGGCTGTTCCGGGGCCAGGAGTACGACCGGATCTTCCCGCAGCATCGGCTGATGCCGACGATCACCCGGGCGACCTGGGACCTCGGCATCCGCCTGGAGGACCAGGCGAACGTCAGGCTGGACCTGGAGGACCTCCCCGACCGCGTCACGCGCTCGTTCTGCGCCCCGATCGGCGTGCCGGACGAGATCGTCGCCGTGCTGGCCCCGAAGGGCGGGATCGCGGACTTCGTGGCGCTGCTGGAGCTGGTCGGGCAGGCCGAGCGCCACGCCCACGCCGATCGGACCCAGTCGGTCGTCTACCGGCGCCTCGGCGACCAGGCGGTGGTCGAGGGGTACGGGCTGTTGATGAGTGGGTTGCTCGGGCGGCCGGAGTGGCTCGGGAACCGGCTGGAGGCCGAGGCGACGCGCGACGCGATCCGGCTGCGGGCCTTCGAGCGGCTGTACCGGCTCCGGCGGGCGGCCGTCTCGCACCTCCACGAGGTGGAGCTCCGGAAGGCCGAGGAGCCGGACGCCCTCGAAGAGGAGTACGTCGATCGGTTCGCCGAGGCGCTCTACGTGCGTCCGTTCGCCGACGAGTTCCTTGACGTCGTGGACGACCCGTTCGCGGGCGCCCGCCAGATGCGGGCGGCGATCTTCGGCTGCCAGCTCGGGCAGTTCCTCGAGCAGGAGATCGACGAGGAGTGGTACCGCTCGGTGCGGGCCGGCCGCTTCCTCATCGACCGCTGGCGGGAGGGCCAGCGGTACACGGCCGAAGAGATCGTGCGGTTCCTCGGCTTCCCCGGACTCGATCCCTCGACGCTGATCGCGGAGCTGCGGGCCGGCCTGGTCGGCTGAGCGCGTCCAGCAGCGCGCTCGCCGACGGTGCCCGTTGGCCCGCTCGGGGCCGATACTACTTGAAGCGGTAGGTGATCCGACCGCGGGTCAGGTCGTACGGCGAGAGCTCCATCCTGACGCGGTCGCCGGCCAGGATCCGAATGAAGAACTTGCGCATCTTGCCGCTGACGTGGGCGAGCACCAGGTGCCCGTTGTCCATCTCGACTCGGAACGTCGCGTTCGGCAGCGCCTCGGTAACGGTCCCCTCGACCTCGACGGCTGTACCCTTCGGCATCAACACCTCCTGACGGCATCACGGGCCGTCGTTTCACGGTAACACGCCCGCCACGTGCCAGCGGAGCGCGACCGGGGTGCTGGCGCTTCAGGCGGACGGACACTCCAGACGCATCATGGCGTCCTCCGATCCGAGTCAGATTTTACCTGACGGAACCGTCGCCTCACCATTCGCCGCTCGGCGATGGTCACCCCGTCGTCTGGAGGCCGGCCGCGATCCCGTTCACCGTCTGGAGCAGCGTCTTGAGGCGCGGGTCGTCCTCGCGGCTCCCGCCGGCCCGCCACTCGCGCAGCAGCTCGACCTGGACGCAGTGGATCGGGTCGACGTACGGGTTGCGCAGCGCGATCGAGCGCCGCAGGACCGGGGCGCGCTCCAGCAGCCGTTCCTGGCCCGAGGCGACGAGCACCCAGCGGCAGGCCAGCTCCAGCTCGCGCTCGATGCGAGCCATGATCGAATCGCGGATCGCGGCGTCCTCGACCAGGCCGGCGTAGAGGCGGGTCACCGGCAGCGAGGCCGTCCCGAGGCTGATCTGGGCGTTGTCGATCAGCGAGCGGAAGAACGGCCAGCGCGCGTACATCTCGGCGAGGCGTGCTTCCCCGCCGTGCTCGGCCGCGGCCTCGGCGAGCGCGGTCCCGAGCCCGTACCAGCCCGGCAGGTTGCTCCGGTTCTGGGTCCAGGAGAAGACCCAGGGGATCGCGCGCAGGTCGTCGATCGAGCCGCCACTGCTCCGGCTAACCGGGCGCGACGCCATCCGCAACTGCCCGAGCACGTCGATCGGGGTTGACTCGTGAAAGAATTGGAGCAGCTCCGGCGTCTCGTAGACCAGGTTGCGATACGCCTGCCGGCCGCGCTCGGCGATCTGATCCATCACGGCCGCCCACGACTCGTCGGCCGGAGCCTGCCCCGCCACGGCGTCGGGGTCGAGCGAGGCCCGGATGACGGCTCCGATCATCTGCTCCAGGTGGCGCCGCGCGATGTCGCGGTTGGCGTACCGCCCGTAGACGATCTCGCCCTGCTCGGTGACCTTGAAGCGCCCACCGAGCGCGCCGAGCGGCTGGGCCAGGATCGCGCGCTGCATCGGGCCGCCGCCCCGCCCGATGGCGCCGCCGCGGCCCTGGAAGATCGTGAAGCGGACGCCGAGGCGGTCGGCGAGCGCAGCGAGGGTCCGCTGCGCAACGTACAACTGCCAGGTGGAGGAGACGTAGCCGCCGTCCTTGTTCGAGTCGGAGTAGCCGAGCATGACTTCTTGCTCGCCGCCCCAGGCGTCCAGGTTCCCCCGGACGGCGGGAATCTGGAGCAGGCGCTCCATGATCTCGGCGGCGCGACTCAGCTCGTGGACGGTCTCGAAGAGGGGGACGACCCGCAGGGCGAGGCCTGCCGGCCCGGTCCCGGCCGGGAAGAGGCCGACCTGCTGCGCCAGCACCAGCACCTCGAGCAGGTCGCTGACCTCGTGCGTCATCGAGACGATGTAAGTGGCGCAGGCGTCGCGGCCCAGCCGCTCCTGGATCTCGCGGACGACGCCGAGCGTCTCCAGCGTCTCGCGGGTGGCCGCCGAGAGCCGGGCGACGCTGACCGGCAGCGGCCGGCCCTGGTCCAGAAGCTCGGTCAGGAGCGCAACGCGCCCGTCCTCGTGGAGAGCCGAGTAGTCCGGGGCGTCCCCCGTCGCCGCGAGGATCTCCGTCAGGGCCTGCTCGTGCCGCTCGCTGTGCTGCCGGATCTCCAGCGCCGCGAAGTGGAACCCGAACGTGCGAGCGCTGATGAGGAGGTCGGCGAGGGCGCCGTCGGCGAGTCGGCCGGCCCTCGCCCGGCGCAGGCTCTCCCGCACCAGCTCCAGGTCCGCGATCAGCTCGTCGACGTTGGCGTAGATGCCCGGCGGCGCGACCGGCCGGTCCCAGGCCGTCGCGATCGTCCGCCGCAGCCGCTCGCCGATGAACCCGAGCTTCTGGCGGTACGGCTCGATCTGGGCGCGCCGCTCCAGTTCGACGGCCGTCTCGGGCAGCTCGTCGGCGTCGGTCCGGAGCGAGACCGCCAGCTCGTGGGTCACCAGCGCCCGCGTCGAGGCGACCGTCAGGTCCTGCGCGAGCTGCTCGACCCGGCGCAGATACCCCGTGAGCGCCAGCGTCCGGTGCCGCGCGATCGTCTGACGGGTGACCTCGGGGGTGACGTTCGGGTTGCCGTCGCGGTCACCGCCGACCCAG